>Ga0099364_10002619_pt1 | contig 28551 bp, 22 predicted proteins | sample TergutTh196P3_FD_73070 | JGI IMG/M metagenome (GOLD analysis project Ga0099364, IMG submission 73070) | Microcerotermes parvus P3 segment gut microbial communities from Pointe-Noire, Republic of the Congo - Th196 P3 | ecosystem: Host-associated > Arthropoda: Insects > Digestive system > Gut ... | reverse complement strand
ATTACAATAATTTTCCGATGCGTCCGCTTAATTGGAAATCTCCGAGAGAGGTTTTGAACGCTTTTCTTATATCGGGTGAAGTTTTTTGAAAAAATTTGTAACATATCATTGACAAACGTACAAAATTAGGGGGAACATCGATTTAGAAGTCATAGGAAGAGTATCAAGGGTATCTGTGATGGTGGGTGATACTCTTGATACTCTTGATTTGTTTTTGATGTTCACCGAAAAAATCTGTAAAAAAAGAAAATCCACTACGGGTGGATGCCAATCGTGGGTTCGTACCGCAGGCCTTTGACGCAGTTCGCGCCGCTGTGCATGGCGGCGTTTTTCTGTTATTTGGCTTATGTAGGTAATTTATAGATTTCCCCCTGTTGGTATTTGTTTGTTTGCCGCCGATATTATTCCTCCATGTTTGCCGCCGATATTATTCGTCCTCAAACAAGGTTTCATTGAGTTCTGGGAAGTCGAGCAATTCAGAAAGCGTTAAACCAAAACCCTGCGAAATCCTGTGCAGTGTCCGCAAACCGGGGCTTTTGGTGTTGCCTTTTACGATGTTCTCCAATGTTGATTGCTTCATGCCGGAGAGCGTGGCGAGTTTATTGAGCGTTATGCCTCGCTCCCTGCACAAGCAAACGATTCTTTCTGTTATAACTTCGGAATATGTCATGGCATTAACCCCCTTACCCATCTATGGTTAATACAATTTTACTATATTCCGAAATAAAAATTACCCATATTAGGTTGACAAATGAAATATTTTGTTGTATAATTACCCTAATGCGGGTATTTTTGCATGTTCAAAAATAAAAAAGCCTTAGCTTTTAAGCTAAGGCGGGAGGGTGTGGATTCTTTCGCAAATTTCATACTTTTGCGAAAAGCAAAATCTACCACAAAATACCTAAAAATTTGTAAATCCATGTAAATTATTATACAATATTTATAATACCCTGTCAACAAAAAATGACAAAACACCGCCCAATTCGTCATAATTAACAAATATATTTAACATAAAGCAGGTTGGCATGGTAAATATATCGCAAAGCTGTCCATAGACCGTCAAAAACATGGTCGCTTTCAGCGAGGAGGTAAGGATTTATGGCACGCAGAGGTAACAACATTTACAGAAGAAAAGACGGCAGATGGGAGGGGCGTTTCAAGCCTTTGGGACACGGAAAATACCGCTCTGTCTACGGAAAATCCTACACGGAAACACGGGAAAAGCTGATTGAGGCACAGAAGCAGGTTGCCTTGCCGTCGCAAAAATGCAGTTTGACGGTAAAAGAACTTTTTGGTTTGTGGCTTGCCCATATTCGTTACAAGGTCAAGGAGTCCTCCTACGCAAACTACATAATGAAGTTGGAACTGCATATTTACCCGGCTTTCGGAGCGATGCGGTTTGACGGCATTACGACACAGCACGTCAACGATTTTATCAGCGAAAAGCTGTCGTGTGGAAGGCTCGGTGGCGGTGCATTGTCGGCGAAGTATGTTTCGGATATAGTCGTTCTGCTCAAAAGCGCGGGAAAATTCGCCGAGCGGGAATACGGCTATAGTAACCCTGTTAAGAACATCATTACACCCAAAGCCCGGCAGAAAGACTTAGAAATCCCGCCGCGGCATGAGCAGAAAATTCTTATAAACTGGCTTATAAAAAATCTAAACCCGCGTAATTTGGGTATATTACTTTGCCTTTACACAGGAATCCGCCTCGGCGAGCTTTGCGCTTTGAAGTGGGCAGACGTAAATTTCTATGAGCGGGTCATTCGTATAAACAAGACCGTACAGCGCGTAAAAAGATTTGACGGCGAAAAGAAAACCGCTCTTGTGACTACCTCGCCAAAAAGCGAGAAGTCGAGTCGCGAGATTCCCGTGCCGGATTTCCTTATGACTATACTATATAAATGTAGGCAGCCTGCGGATTGTTTTATTTTGGGCAGCACGAACAGACTTGTTGAGCCTCGGCTGATGCAGTATCATTTTAAAGCGGCTCTCAAAAAAGCAAGACTGCCGTCAATCAATTTTCACGCCACTCGCCACATTTTTGCCACGAACTGCCTGATTTGCGGGTTTGACATTAAAACGCTGTCGGAAATTCTCGGACACGCCACGGTTGAACTTACGCTGAACCGATATGTACATTCCTCGAAAGAGCGTAAGCGGGAGTGCATGGATAAATTGCGCCTTATTTCGTAATATAAAAAGTTTTTACGCCGTCAAAATGACCGTCGGGTTTTATGCTCGATGGTCTATTTTGTTGGGGTTGTGAGGGGGGTTTCGCAAAAGTATGAAATTTACGAAACTTTTACCACGACATCTCTCATAATAACAGCGTTCCCAATTTTTTACGTTAAAAAGGAGTCTAAGCAACCATGAAAACCCAAACCAAAAACCTAATAATCATCGCCGCCGTAGCGGCAATCGCAATCATCACCACAATCGCCGCGATTCTCTTATTCTCCGGCGGCAACGAACCCGCCGAAAGCCCACAAACCCTACTCGACCTCGGCGAGCAATACCTGCTCGAACTCGACTATGAGCAAGCGTTAGTGCAGTTTTTACGAGTAATCGAAATCGAACCCATGAACGCAAGAGGCTACATAGGTGCGGCAGAATCCTACATCGGTCTCGGCGACACCAACAACGCAATCACAATTCTCGAACAAGGCTACGAACAAACAAGCGACAGCGAGATTAGGCGTATGCTTGATGAGTTGACTTTTGTTCCTGAAACCGAATCTGAACCGGAATCAGAGTCTATTCCCGAACCCGAGCCAGAAACTGAACCCGAACCAGAGCCAGAGCCAGAACCCGAGCCGGAACCAGAGCCCGAACCAGAACCTATTCCCGAACCCGAGTCTATTCCCGAACCCGAACTGGAACCCGAACCTTTAACAATGCCTGCTGAAGGCGATATTATAGAGTTTGGTGGGTATGAATGGCGAGTACTTGATGTGCAAGACGGCAAAGCGTTGATTATCAGCGAAAAAATTTTGGAGGACCGCACCTACCACAACGAATGGGAAAACATAACATGGGCAGACAGCGACTTACGAGCCTATTTGAATGGCGAATTTTATAACAGCTTTTCCGCAAACGACAGAGCAAAAATCGCAGAAGTAACCAACGCCAATCCCGACAATCAATGGCGGGGGACGCCCGGCGGCACAAACACGCAAGACAAAATATTCCTGCTGAGCCTTGATGAAGTAGTAAAATATTTCGGAGACAGCGGGCAATTAGCAAACAGACCGTCTGAAGATACTTGGTGGATAGGCGACCAATACAACGAAAACAGAATAGCGTACAACACGAACGGCAACGCTTCCTGGTGGTGGCTTCGGTCGCCCGGCTACTTTAGTAACTCTGCCGCCTATGTCAACTACGACGGTAATGTCTACGTCATCGGCTACGATGTCAACTTCAGCAATGATTCTGGCGGTGTCCGCCCCGCTTTGTGGCTGAATCTGTAATCTGCAATCTTTTAATCCAAAATTCGCCAAAGGCGAATTTTAATCTCGCCGCGCAAGCGGCGTAATCTTGCCGCGAAGCGGCCGCCGCGATTTTATATTTTGCAGAAAAATTAACTGCAAATCGCTTTTCCACACCGAGTTGTAATTTAACAAATAAAAGGATAAACAGAGCATGAAATTAACACTTTTATCACAACTTGAATACACCCATATTATTTTACCTGATAAATTTGCGGGGCATTATTGGGTGCGCGGTAAAAATAATTTTGGGAAAATGACGAATATAGTTGCTGTGGAAGCTTTGCGGTCAACGGAAAGCGGGAACTTTTCTCAGTGGATTTTGAAGTCTAATCGCCGCTTTAAAATTGTTGATATACATAATAATATTTTACAAAGCGTGCCGCTGAATCCGTTGGAATTATACACGGTTCAAAGTGCTGACGGGAATTTGAACTTTGTGCTTTACATAGAGCCTTTAAGCGATGACCGCAAGAGCTATTCTTGTTACGAACTTACAGCACCGCAAATAACTCTGAAAATCGGTCGTGATGCGAATAATAATATAGTGTTTTCAAATAATTTTGTTTCTGCCAATCATGCGGAACTGATTGTTTCGCAAAGCGGCATAGCTGTTCGCGATTTGAGAAGCACAAATAATACTTATGTCAACGGTAAAGCGGTTAAGCAAAAAACGCTTGATATAGGCGATGTTGTCTATGTGATGGGGTTGCAAATTGTTGTAACCAACCGTTACATTTTTTTGAATAATCCCGATGGCAGTGTGCGAGTCGAAAGCGGCGACCTGCGCGAATACAAAGCATCGTTTGTTCAATCGCCACCCGATACAGAAGCCGATGAAACTTTTGAAGATGTGCCGGACGATTATTATTACCGCGCCCCTCGATTCAAGCGTGATGTTGATGTTTTCAAGTTAAAACTTGATGCACCGCCCGCCAACCAAAACAACGATGATGTACCTATGATTATGCTTATCGGGCCTTCAATGACAATGGGCATGGCTTCAATAGCAACGGGTACATTCGCTGTCACAAACGCAATCGGGCGCGGCGACATTACCTCCGCTATTCCGTCAATCGTCATGAGCCTTAGTATGCTCCTCGGAACGCTTATGTGGCCTTTGATTACAAAAACATATCAGCGCAAATTAAAAGAACGAAAAGGAGCAAAAAGGCAGGCTACATATAAAGAATATCTCGATAAAATGCAAAAGCTTGTCGCCGAAGAAACACTGCGGCAGGAACAGGTTTTGCGCGAAAATGATGTAAATACCGCGACATATATCGGTCGAATATTATCCCCTGTCCCACACATTTGGGAGAGAACACCGAAGCACACGGACTTTTTGGCTTTGCGACTTGGTTATGGGAACCTACCGTTAAAGGCGGATATACAGTATTCGGAACGCCGCTTTACTGTTGAGGAAGATAATCTTGCAGAAGCAATGTATCAGTTTGGCGAGCAAAAACGCTTGCTGAGTAACGTCCCTGTTTGCTTACCGCTTACAGAGCGGTTTGTGAGTGGTGTATATGCGGACAAAAGGGTTCTTTTCCCGTATGTTAAAAGCCTTATTCTTCAAATCGTAGCTCTCCACAGCTATGATGAGGTTAAACTCGTGCTTATTTACGACGAAACTGATGCACCGGAGTTTTCATTTGCGCGATGGCTTCCTCATGCGATGGACAACGAACGCTCTGTTCGATACATTGCGACAAATTTAGACGAGGCGAAGGAACTTTCATCTGCCCTTGACCCAATTATCGAATATCGCAAAGGATTAAGTGACAACAAACTTGAAGATGAATCGCCATATTTTGTAGTTATATGTTTGGATAAAGAACTCGCATCTAAAACCGAATGTGTCCGGCGCATACAAGAACACAAGGAAAACTTGAAATTCTCGGTCATCTCTATGTTTGAACGGCTTAAAGACTTACCGAAAGAGAGTACGGCAGTTGTAGAAATGCGAGGTGGTTCTGCCGGAAGTCTAACCCTCATCGGCGATGTGAGCGAAGCACCTATACCTTTTAACACAGATACACCGCAACAAATTGAAATAGAGCGTGTTGTTGATGTTCTTGCAAATACTGTGGTTGACATCAGCGGCTCGCATTTCACGCTACCTAAAAAATACACATTTTTTGAAATGCTCGACATAGGCATGATGGAACATTTGAATATAGTTGATAACTGGTCTGCGAATGACCCGACAAAGTCACTTGCCGCGACTATTGGTGTTGACAAATACGGAGAAGCATTTAAGCTTGACCTGCACGAGAGGGCGCACGGCCCCCACGGTCTTGTTGCGGGCATGACGGGTTCGGGGAAAAGCGAGTTTATTATTGCGTATATCCTTTCAATGGCGGTTAATTTTCACCCTTATGAAGTCGCATTTATTCTGATTGACTATAAGGGCGGCGGCATGGCGAAATCATTTGAAAACATTCCGCACACTGCCGGGGTTATTACAAATCTCGACGGCAATGGCATTAAACGCTCTCTTGCTTCGATGAGGAGTGAATTGCACCGACGTGAGCGCATTTTTCGTGATATTTCTCTGCAACATAATGTCAGTAATATTGATATTTATAAATATCAAAAGCTATACCGCGATGGCAAGGTAAACGAACCGTTGCCGCATTTGATTATTATTTCGGACGAATTCGCCGAGCTGAAGAAAGAGCAACCGGATTTCATGACCGAACTTACGAGCACGGCACGCGTCGGGCGCAGTTTGGGTGTTCATTTAATTCTTGCCACACAGAAACCGGGCGGAGTCGTTGACGACCAAATTCGCAGTAACAGCAGATTCCGCATTTCTTTAAAGGTGCAAGATAACGGCGACAGCATGGAAATGCTCGGTCGCCCGGAAGCGGCGGCTCTTGTAGACACGGGACGATTTTATTTACAAGTAGGCAACAATGAACTTTTTGAAATAGGTCAATCTGCGTGGGCGGGTGCGCCGTATTATCCGTCTGCAAAGGTAATCAAAGACCGCGATGATGCCATATCTGTAATTAATACAAACGGGCGCGTTATTGCGGAGGCGAATGTAAACCCATTTGCGGCAATCAAAGACCCTCCCAAACAGCTTGATGTCGTTACAAATTACATTAGTAAGGTTTGTGAGGAGGAAGAAATAGGGCATTGGAGAATGTGGCTTGAACCGCTTCCGGCTACTATTTTTGTTGACAAACTTGCAGAAAAATATAATATAAAAGTAGATAACCCCTTTATACTTAATCCGATAATTGGTGAATATGACGACCCTGCCCACCAATCTCAAGCGCTTCTCCAACTTCCGATTACAAGCGGAGGAAATACAATAATATACGGTTCGGCAGGAAACGGAAAAGCTATGTTCATTGAGACTATGTGTTATTCTTTACTTAGTAATCATGCGCCGCAGGAAGTGAATGTATATATTCTTGATTTTGATGCAGAAACGTTGACTGTGTTTTCAAAAGCCCCGCATGTAGGAGACGTCCTCATTTCCAATGAGTCTGAAAAGGTCTATAATTTATTTAAGCTTATTCTAAGCAAGTTAGATGAGCGCAAAAAAACGCTCTCGCAATTTGGTGGCGATTTAATTTTATATAATCAACAAGCGGATAAACCCGAACCGAGTATAATTATAATAATAAATAACTTTGCCGCATTTAACGAACTTTATGAGAACATGTCGGATGAAATAAAGGTTCTGACTCGCGAGGGAGCAAAGTATGGTATTTATTTCGTGTTGGCTTGCACTGGAGTAAATGACGTAAGATTCTCTCTGCTACAAAACTTCGCCAATCTTTATTGTCTTCAAATGAATAACCCCGATGACTATTCTTCAGTGGTGGGAAATACACGCGGAATACAGCCCGAAAAACATAAAGGTAGGGGACTTATTCGCAAAGATAAAGACAACTTATTTGAGTTTCAAACGGCAAGTATAGCGGAGCAGGATTCATATCACGGATTTCTCAGAGATTTTACAGATAAAATGGCAACTGCTTATCCTGATGTGAAAGCTCAAAGCATTCCGATATTGCCGGAAGTTGTAACGGAAGAGTTTCTCGCTTCTCATATATTGAGAGAAGGATTGAGCCGTGTCCCCATCGGGGTTGAGAAAAATACGTTAGATATAGCTTATTATAATTTTACAGAATTTGGTGTAAATTTAGCGTTGTCAACGAGCCAAGAGTGGCGGGTGTTTATTAACGCCATTGCTGCTATGATTGCAAATCGAATGAACACAAAAACTATAATGTTCGTCCTTGATGGCGACACTGAAATTCACACCGATGGCGAAAACTTACATATATGCCAAACTTCCGATGATTGTGCGATGGCAGTTAAAGAAATTGAACAAATCGTTCTTTCTCAAAAAAACAAAGAACCCATTTTTGTCATCATTCAATCCCTCACGGCACTGCAAGCTGTTCTTGAACAATATAAACCGTCAGACGATGAAACAGATGTAAAATATTTCGGCAGATTGCAATCAGCCATGGAAAAATCCGGAAAGCAATCCAAGATATATTTCTTAGTAGCAGAAAGTCTGAATGCACTTTCAAATTTTGCATATGAAAGTTGGTACAAAACCCATATTACAGGGAATAACGGAATATGGGTCGGTAGCGGAATCAGTTCACAATATAGGTTAAATATAAACAAGCTTCCACCGGACTACAGAGCGGAGCTTGAGCCGGATTTTGGGTATATTATAAAAAATTCTACCGCTGTCACAGTAAAGCTTTTACAAGAATAAAGGGGTGAGTGTATGAAAAAATATCTTGTTGATATACATCTTCCGACTGCTGATAAACATTATGATGTATACCTGCCCGCCGGAAAGCAAATCGGTGAGACGATTAAGCTACTTATTGAAATAGCAGAATCGTTAACCCACGGCGGGTACAGAGGAACAGTTGATTCGATGTTGTTTAAGGCTGACGTTGACGTACCCTTAGATAAAGACATTTCTGTATATGATGCCGGAATCCGAAATTCTTCAAGATTGGTTTTAATATAAGCAGACAAAATCGTAATTAAGTTTTTTATGTTGAAGTCTGAGAAATCAAGAAATCTTAGGCTCGATATGAAGATAAATAAAATTAAAAAGGGGGTGTAAATATGTTAGGCACGATAACTACGGTGGTGGTTACTGCAGGCACACTTGTTAATGTCGCAAAAAAAATTACTGATATAATTAAGGACATTAACGCAATAAAACAAAACCTTATTAGCTTGCGTGACACTGAAATCCAAGCTGTTTGGAAAAGTCAAGAAAACGTGGATAGCCAAACTTTCTGTCAAAGAATGCAGGAACTGGAAAAAGACGTTAACGACATGATTCAGACATTGGACGAATACGTCCAACTGCTTGAAAGAAGCGCAAAGGAATACGAGCGAACACAAAATGAAACAAATGCAAGAGCGAGTGCTTTAAAGAGCCCAACAAATCGATAATTAATGAAAGGAGTTGATACAAAATGGCACAAGTAGGCAATATTCATATTCAACCGGAAGAACTGAAAACATTGGCTAACAAAATTAAAGACCAACGCCGTGGCTTAGACTCTTATTTTGTAGCTGTTGACCAAGAAATAAAAGGCTTAAAAAACCAAGGTTGGGACAGTCAGTCCGGGGATGCACTTAGAGAAAGGTTCGAGAAACTCAGGCGATTCTATGAGCAAAAATATCCGCCAGCGATGGAAGACTACATACAATTTTTGGAACGCTCTTCCGAAGATTACGCTAAACAAGAGCGCGACCGTATGGCAGAAGTTAATAACTTAAGTAATATGGGGCAATAACAGCTTTAAGGTGATTCCGCTTTGCTTTTTTGCAAAGCGGAAACCCCTTGTAACACCTCTTAAAACGTAAGGAAGAAATGTGATTATGAAAATTAATATGACTTTAACAAATCGCCATGTGAAGCGATTAAGAGAGCAGAAATCAGAATTAAACAAAGCGCAAAGCTTCATACAGACATATCAACGCAATTTGAATATGTATTTGAAAGGCGTTGAGATGCTTCCAACCAACGAAGCCATTGACAGTATAACACTAAAACTTACCGAAATTGAAACAGCCTTGGAGTTTATCTGCAACGATATTGTCAAAGCGGCTGATGATATTAATAATGAAGAAGGTGACTTATGAGTATTTATATAGACATAAATTCGGCAAGGGCTGTTAATAATCAACTGCCCGCTTTTATTAAACATATAGCAGAAATGAACACCATCATATCTACTGTGACGTCTTCTTTGGATTCGGAAATAATAAAACGTAGAGATTTACAGAAAAGGCTTAAAGATACGCAATATAATATTGAGGCGATAGAATTAGACCTGCTTCTTTTGCACAGAACCATCGAGCAAAACTTAAACAGCTATGAAGACAACGAAAAGCGTTTGATAGCGAGTGTTCAAAACCTTCGCATTCAGCCAAACAGTTAATTTATTTACATTGATTAAAAATCCCCCCAATAGAAAATCATGCCGTTAAAGCGGTGTGATTTTCTATTGTGACAGATTGTCAAGCACCACCCCACATTCAAGAAAACAAAACAACTCTTAACAAATTTTATACGAGGGGAAGTTCACTAAACATGGATATTACTTACTCTGCGTTGTCAGACAAGGGTTTAAAACGCGAAGAAAATCAAGACAGAATAACCGCCCACGCAAAAGACGGCTACGCGCTGTTTGCTGTTGCCGATGGAATGGGTGGCCATTCGGACGGTGCTTTTGCAAGTACAGAAATTATTACAGATCTCGACGAATTTTGGTTAAATTCAAGTAGACATGATTCCGAAGAAAGTTTTATGGATTATACGAATTCGCTTCGTGAATCTGTGAATTATATAAACCGGAAAATATATAATTATTCAAAATCTAAAAATATTATTTGCGGTTCAACATTATCGCTTGTTTCCGTGTATAATGGAAATTACATCGCGCTCAATATCGGCGACAGCCCTATACTTACTCTTACTAAAAAGAACAAGGAACAGCTTTCTGTTGCTCATGATTATTCCAATGTGATGAAAAAAAGTGGCGCAGAAGACTATATCAGCAGTGAAAAACTCGTGCAAGCTCTCGGCGTCAAAGAACAGATTTATCCATTTGTACGGACGGGGAGCGTTGCGGAAGAACAAGTTTTTCTGATATGCAGTGACGGCATAAGCAAATATTCCGATAATAAACAACTGTTCAAACTGCTCAAAAAGATATTTTCGGGTAAATTAAAAACCGATGAAGCGTTAAACCAATTGAAAAATACTGCATATAAAAATGGCGCAAGCGATAATTTATCGGCAATCATTTTTATAATAAAAAGCAACTAAAACCCAAAAAAATTATTAATCAGGAGGCTCACAATGAAAACCCAAACCAAAAACCTAATAATCATCGCCGCCGTAGCGGCAATCACAATCATCACCACCATTGCCGCAATCCTAATCTTCTCCGGCGGCAACGAAATCGCCGAAAGCCCACAAACCCTACTCGACCTCGGCGAACAATACCTGCTCGAACTCGACTACGAGCAGGCGTTAGTGCAATTTCTGCGAGTAATCGAAATCGAACCCATGAACGCAAGAGCATACATAGGTGCGGCGGAATCCTACATAGGTCTCGGCGACACCGACAACGCAATCGCAATTCTCGAACAAGGCTACGAACAAACAAGCGACAGCGAGATTAAACGTATACTTGATGAGTTGACTTTTGTTCCTGAAATCGAACCCGAACCTGAGTCTGAGCCAGACCCCGAACCCGAACATGAACACACTTGGCAATTAGCAACTTGCACCGAACCGCAAAACTGCATAGACTGTGGCGAAGCAGAGGGCGAACCTACACCACATAACTGGCTTGAAGCAACTTGTCAAGCACCGAAAACGTGTACAGATTGCGGTGGAACCGAGGGTATGCTTGCACCACACGCATGGCGCGAAGCTACATACGAAGAACCAATAACTTGCGCAGAATGTGGTATAACAGAAGGCAATCCCCTTACACGTCCTGTTGTAACCGCAACCGCTCCTCCTGTTACGACAACAGTCCCACCCGTGACAACTACGCCACCACCTGTTGCTACTCCGATAAATGAAAGAGTAGGTGAAATAATCCAATTCGGCGGCTATGATTGGCGCATACTCGATATACAAGACGGCAAAGCGTTACTGATTAGCGATAAAATATTGGAAAACCGCGCCTACCACAACAAACGGGTAGACACATGGGCAGACAGCGACTTGCGAGCCTACCTAAACGACGAGTTTTACAACAGCTTCAGCGCGACAGACAGAGCAAGAATAGCAGAAGTAACAAACACCAACCCCGACAATCAATGGTTTGGAACACCCGGCGGAGCAAACACGCAAGACCGCATATTCTTGCTAAGTCTTGATGAAGTTGTAAAATATTTCGGAGACAGTGGGCAATTAGCAAACAGGCCATCAGAATATGTTCGGCAGATAGACGACCAATACAACGAAAACAGAGTAGCGTACCATGTCGGAGGGACATATTATTATGGCAATATTTGGCAAGACACATATACTGTCGGAGCGGGCGACCCAAGGGCTTGGTGGCTTCGGTCGCCCGGTGGCATTAGTTATTATGCCGCGAGTGTCGGCGGTAGCGGTCTCATCTACAGCTACGGTAGCGATGTCATTATCAACGAATACGGTGTCCGTCCCGCTTTGTGGCTGAATCTGTAATCTGAAATCTTTCAATAAAAGGGGAATTAATCATGAAAATTAAAAATTTGCTTTCAATCGTGCTTGTTTTGGCGGCTTTTGTGTTTGCCTTTATGCCGAGCTTTGCTGTTGAGGAAAATATGATAGTCGGGGTGGATATTGTTAACGATAGTTTAATGATTTTTACTAATTTCAATCCCACCTCGGTTAACTCTGTTCAAATTGCAAATGCCGAATGTGATGTTAGTTATTACGGCAGTATCGCTGATGCGGATTTGGCGGCGGAAACATTGGTTATGATTGATGTTTCGGGTTCAATCGGCGCGAGTAATCATGAGGATATTTATACTATTTTGTCTGACTTAATAGAAAATAAATTCTCCGGTGATAGTATATCTATCATGACGTTCGGGACAGAAATTGATGTGCTTGTTGATTTTACAGTTGATAGATTTGACCTGTTAAAATCAATTGAAAACATTGAGTACACAGCCAACTTAACATATTTGTATTCAAGCATAGCAGAAGCTGTTGATATTGTAGAAGAACGACAAACAGATTCTTTCAAAAGAATCCTGTTGATAACCGATGGTCACGAGAACAGCGTTACCGGGATTACCCTTTCCGAGCTTCAAAAAAAGCTTGAAGAAAGCGGAATACCAATATATACAATAGGCGTAGGAGAAAGCACGCAGTCGTTAAAAACGCTCGCCTCTTTTTCAAGGGTGACAAACGCTATGTATAACGAAATTACTGATTATAAGGAAGTATACAATTCGATTAATAATTATGTCAATTATGGCATTGTAATCGCAGAAATTCCGAGAGAGCATATGGACGGCGGAATAAAGCGGCTCAGGCTTTCTGCCGAAACGCAAAGTGGCGCAACTGAACTTTACAGAGATATAAGGTTTCCAATGGGTGATGCAACGGCCGCTTCAACCCCTCAAAATGAAAACGATAATGCCGAGTTGTCACCGCCTCAAATAGAACAACCTGCTACTGCGCCCGCAGACCCTGCTACTCCATCTGACAATAGCGGAAACATTATACTTTATTTGATTCTTGGTGTCTTGGCAGTTGTTGTAATAGTGATTATTATACTCGTTTTGACAAGTCGAAACAAAAAAACAGAGCATGTGCAACCCGTGGTGGAAGTGATACCAATAAAAACCCCGGAAATAAAACTTGTGCCGGAAGCTACAGAGTTTTTAGTAGAGGAAAATTCATCTTCCGGAGATACTTTGCTCCTTTTCAAAACAAGTGCAGAACCGGAAATCATAATTAAACTAACTGATGAAAACAACCGCACAAATTCTTTTCAAACCGCTGTAGGACAAGGCGTTGTTATCGGCAGGAGTGCCGAAGATTGCATGATAACAATCACATACGACAAGAGCATCGGGCGCAGACATTGCCGTATTTTCCAAGAAGCCGGATTACTTTATGCAGAGGATTTAAATTCCGCTAACGGCACACACCTTAACAACATTAAAATCAACGGTAAAACCCAAATAAGAAGCGGCGACATCTTGAAATTAGGTAGAGTAGTCATGCGCTTTGAGGTTTTATAGAAGTAAATGCAAAATTCTAAAAAAATACATGGAGGTACACACATGAAAACCCAAACAAAAAACCTAATAATCATCGCCGCCATAGCGGCAATCGCAATCATCACCACAATCGCCGCGATTCTCTTATTTTCCGGCGGCAACGAACCCGCCGAAAACCCACAAACCCTGCTCGACCTCGGCGAGCAATATCTGCTCGAACTCGACTATGAGCAGGCATTGGTGCAGTTTTTGCGTGCCATAGAAATCGAACCCATGAACGCAAGAGCATACATAGGCGCGGCGGAAGCTTATCTTGAGTTAGGCGAGACCGATAAAGCTATCGCGATATTAGAGCAGGGATATGAGCGAACGGAAGATGAGGAGATTAAAGCATTGCTTGATGAGCTGACTTTTGTCCCCGAACCCGAACCGCTGGTGACGACAACGCCAGAACCAACAACATCGGAATCGCCGGCACTACCGTCAAGCACGAATGAACCTGATACAACGTTGTTACAAGGCGAGTATATCTCTGTAGTTAGTGAGTTTGTGCGGTATAGATATCAACTTGTTGGGGGTATTCCTCAACCAATGGGAATAAGCGAAGAATATAATTCCAATGGAACTATTTCTGAGACAATTATGGCATATATGAGCTCTCGACAATCGGAAAATGATGATTGGACCGAATGGAAAACTGCACCACACTATTGGGCAGGTATATTTTGTACCGATTGCGGCGAATTACCTGCCGATGGTAGTATGCCGGAATGGTATCGTTTCGCTTTTACCCATCCGTATAGCGGAGCATGGAAAAATACGCCGCGTGTATTTTATGATGAATAAATGACCAATACAGCGATAATAGAATAGCGTACGATTTGAATGGTAACACAAGCTGGTGGTGGCTTCGGTCACCCGGCTACAGTAGTTGCCGCGGGCATCTACAGTGACGGTGACATCGACGAAATCGGTAATGATGTCACCAGAAGTTATGGCGTTCGCCCTGCCATGTGGATAACTTTGGATTAGTATTAAAAAGGAGCAAAATCATGCAAACACAAACACAAACAATAATCGGCAGTTTATACGAACTCGGGCAATGTATCGGTGCGGGGGGCGGTGGCGAGGTTTTTCTTGCCACCCATACTCGCTTGCAAAAAACCGTTGTTATAAAGCGAGTCAAGACGGAAGTCCGCGGCAAAATCGACGAGCGCGGCGAGGCGAATATACTAAAAAACCTGAAGCATACCTACCTGCCGCAAGTCTACGACTTCTTTTATGAGAACGGCGAGATTTACACTGTCTTTGATTTTATAGCGGGGAGCGATTTTAAGAAGCTACTCGATAGTGGCAACAAGTATAAACAGCAGGACGTTGTTAAGTGGGGGACACAGTTGGCGCAGGCGCTCGTTTATCTTCACGCGCAAAAGCCGCCCATTATTCATGGCGATATAAAACCTGCGAACATTATGCTTGCCGAAAATGGCGATGTTTGCTTGATTGACTTTAATATTTCAATGGTGATGGAAGGCGCAAGTGCGGCGATAATGGGTTTAAGCGCGGGGTATTCCTCGCCGGAGCATTACCGCCCGCTCGAATTTGCCGCGCCCGTTACAATCCCTAAAAAACCCGACCCCGATGCGACTGAGATTCTCCGTGAAAATGACACCGAAGCGACCGAGATTTTACAAGATGATGACCCCGACAAAACAGAAGTTCTACGCGAAGACGACCCAAACGCAACAGAGGTAATTCCACCGGAAACGCCGCTTATCACTTCATCAAGCACGAAAAAAGGTTTTGCCGCAGACGAGCGTTCGGATATTTACAGTCTCGGCGCATCGCTTTATCATATGCTGACCGGTGTGAAACCCGCAATCGCCACCGGAAACGTCAAGCCGCTTTCGGCATTCAACATTGAGCTCGGCGAGAGCATTGTTTATATCGTTGAAAAGTGCATGGCGAGCGACCCGACAAAGCGTTTTCAGTCGGCAGAACAGGTAGTAAAAGCTTTTACCGACATACACAAACTTGACAGCCGTTGGCGCAGGCAAAGTATACGACAAATTATCACTACAGTGACACTAACCGCTATATTGGCAGGCTCTGCGCTTTCGGGTGTCTACGGTTATAATCTAATTGGCGAGGAAAAAGTGATGCGTTATAACGAGCTTGTTATCGCCATAAACCAAGACATAGCCGCATTTGATGAGGCTGTTGAATTATTCCCCGAAAAAATCGAAGCCTATCACGCTTACGCACTTGCGCTGTATAATCGCGGCGAGTATGAAGAATGTATCAAGGCGATAAATGAAGCAATGGCGCGGTTTTCTGCGTTTACATATGAAGAAAGCGACATAAAACTAATAGGCGACATTTATTTTATAGGGGGGAATTGTTACTTTGAATCGGAGGATTATGTTAATGCCGCAGTCTATTACGAAGCCGCAATTAGTAACAACTGCGAAAGCCCATCGCTTTATTTACACTACGCAATCTCGCTCGCACGGAGCAACCGCGCCGATAACGCCGCGGAATTGCTTGACAAAATCGACCGTACTGACATTAGCGCATTGAATCTTTTGCGCGGGGAAATTGAATTTGCACGTTCCAATTATGAAGAAGCCATCGAGTTTTTCCAGACAGCAATCAACAATACAAACGACAGCGATTTCAAATACCGCGCATATATAATCAGCGACACAGCATTTCAACGATTATCGCATTTATCCAACGAGCATATAGCGTTACTTCGTGAGGCAATACGCGAATTACCCGACCGTCTTGCACTGAAAGAACGCTTGGGAGATGTCTTATACAAGACAGGAAAAACGCAGAACAATGCAGATTATTACCGTGAAGCCGCCGAATTATTTGAAGACTTGCGAACAAGTGGGTATATAACATTTAATATGTCGCAGAATATCGGGTTGCTGTACATGGAGGCAGGCGATTTACAAGCGGCGCATGACGTATTCACAGAGATGCTTGCGATTTATCCCGATGATTACCGCGTTCCAAAGCAATTGACTTTCCTTGCACTACAAGAACAAGGCAATATCGCCAACGAAAGCCGCAATTATTCACAAGCGGTAGAGTGGTATAACGCAACTTTACAATTATACAACAGCCGTCCGCCAAACGCCGCCGACGACCCTGAAATGCTTATGCTTGCCGGAATTATAGAAGACCTGCGCTCCGGCGGCTGGATATAGGAGGAATTAAAGCATGGAATTTATTACTAACTTGACAACAGGAGAGTTGTTTTTCTACGGTGGAATAACATGCGGCGGCATGGCATTATTGCTGTTATTAATAACGTCAATAGTCTTCGCAAGCAGTCGCAAACGTCTACGCAAAAAACTTGATAAAGAATACGGAAATAAAGGAGATTAACCCATGAAAACCCAAACCAAAAACCTAATAATCATCGCCGCCGTAGCGGCAATCGCAATCATCACCACAATCGCCACGATTCTAATTTTCTCCGGCGGTAACGAACCCGCCGAAAGCCCACAAACCCTGCTCAACCTCGGCGAGCAATACCTGCTTGAACTCGACTACGAGCAGGCGTTAGTGCAGTTTTTACGAGTAATCGAAATCGAACCTATGAACGCAAGAGGTTACATAGGTGCGGCAGAATCCTACATAGGTCTCGGTGACACCGAGAGTGCTATTGCAATTCTCGAACTTGGCTATGAGCGTACGGGCGACAGCGAGATTAGGCGTATACTTGATGAGTTGACTTATGTTCCGGAGCTTGAAGTTGAATCAGAGCCTGTACCCGAACCCGAATTAGAGCTGGAATCTGAACCCGAGCCCGAACCGGAACCCGAAACTCCCACAATGTCTGGTACACACGAAATCATGCAATTCGGTGGCTATGATTGGCGCATACTCGATATACAAGACGGCAAAGCGTTGATTATCAGCGATAAAATCTTGGAAGACCGCGCCTACCACAACGAACAGGTAGGCATAACATGGGAAGACAGCGACTTACGAGCCTATCTGAACGGCGAATTTTACAACAGCTTCAATGAAGCAGACAGAGCAAGAATAGTCGAAGCAACAAATACCAATCCCAACAACCCGTGGTACGAAAACCCGTGGTACGAAAAATTTGGAGGTGCAGACACACAAGACCGCATATTCCTGCTAAGCCTTGAAGAAGTTGTAAAATATTTTGGAGATAGTGGGCAATTAGCGAACAGACCGTCGGAAGATGTTTGGATAGACGACCAATACAACGGAAACAGAATAGCGTGCCATGTCGGAGGAACATATTATAGCAATTTTTGGGACGAAACATATACTGTCGCAGCAGGCAAAACATGGTGGTGGTGGCTTCGGTCGACCGGCAACGACGCCGGCCGTGCCGCGCGTGTCAACCAGGACGGTCGTGTTTTCGTTCTCGGCAGTAATGTCGGCATCGACGACAACGGCGGCGTTTGTCCCGCTTTGTGGTTAAAATTAGATTAGAACAGAAAGGAATACAAATAATGAAAACCCAAACCAAAAACCTAATAATCATCGCCGCCATAGCGACAATCGCAATCATCACCATCATTGCTACGATTCTCATTTTCTCGAGCGGCGAAACCGCCGAAAGCGCGCAAGCCCTGCTCGACCTCGGCGAGCAATACCTGCTTGAACTCGACTACGAGCAGGCTTTAGTGCAGTTTCTGCGTGTCATAGAAATCGAACCCATGAACGCAAGAGGCTACACGGGCGCGGTGGAAGCATACATAGGTCTCGGCGACATCGAGAGTGCTATTGCAATTCTCGAACTCGGCTACGAACGAACAGGCGACAGCGAGATTGGGCGTATGCTTGATGAGTTGACTTTTGTTCCGGAGCTTGAAGTTGAACACGAACACACTTGGCGCGAAGCCACCTATGAAGAACCCAAAACTTGCATCGAGTGTGGTGAAACAGAGGGTGAGATTTTAGAGCCGCTCGAAATTGATTTGAGCGGACAAGGCGTCACGGACGAGCGACTTGTCGAATTAATCGCAGACGGCACGATTCCGCCGAATGTTTCTCATTTAATATTGAATAGAAATCAAATAAGCGATATTGCGCCACTTGCCGAATTGCAGGATTTAATACGACTGGAACTTGATTTTAACGAAATAATCGAAATTAATATTGAGGTTCTAAAAGAATTGCCGAATTTGAAAGAATTGGAAATAGGCAGTAATCAAATCACAGATTTTTCGCCTGTCAGTGAATTAATAAATTTAACAATTTTACATTTATGCAATAACCGAAGCAGTGATATATCGTCATTGAGCGAATTAACAAATTTAAAAGAATTATGTCTTCATACAAATCAAATCGACGACATATCGTCGCTTAAGGGGTTAATAAATCTCGAAACTTTAGTTTTATATCAAAATGAAATAGACGATTTATCACTTTTGAGCGAATTAACCTCGCTCAAATCATTATTCCTCCAACGAAATAAAATAAATATTCTTTCACCTTTAAGCGATTTAACTAATCTTGAAACTTTAGTTTTATCCACAAACCAAATAATCGATTTATCGCCTTTAAGCGATTTATCTAATATGAAAACATTAAATTTGAGACAAAACCAAATTAGTGATATAGCACCTTTGAGCGGGTTGACAAATCTTGAAACATTAGATTTACAAGAAAATCAAATCAGTGATATATCACCCCTGAGCGGGTTGACAGCTTTGGAAGTTTTAGTTTTCACAGAAAATTATGTCAGTGATATATCGCCTTTAAGCGAGTTGACAAATCTTAGAGATTTGGGGGTGGGGCGCAACCAAATCAACGATATATCTTTTTTGAGTGGGTTGCTAAATTTGAAAGACTTATCGTTAAGCCGCAATCAGATTATCGATATATCACCCATAAGTGGGTTGACAAATCTTAAAGATTTGGGGTTGGCCGGCAACCAAATCAACGACCTATCACCTTTGAGTGGGGTAACTAACCTTGAAAATTTATATTTGTGGGGTAATCAAATCAGCGATATATCTTCTTTAAGCGAGTTATTAAATTTAGAATTTTTAACTTTAGAACAAAATCAAATCAGTGATATATCACCTTTGAGAGGCTTGTTGAATTTAGAAATTTTGACTTTACAACAAAATCAAATCAATGACATATCGCCGTTGAATGGCTTGACTAATCTTAAAACTTTAAGTTTGTGGAACAATCAAATTAGCGATATATCACCCCTAAGCGGGTTAACGAATTTGACAAACTTATCATTAAGCAGCAATCAAATCAGCGATATATCACCCTTAAGTGGGTTAACGAATTTGACAAACTTATCTTTAAGTAGCAATCAAATTAGCAATATATCACCCTTAAGCGGACTAACGAATTTGATAGATTTGCAGTTGGACGATAATCAACTCAATGACATATCGCCGATAAGTAGTTTAATAAATTTAACAGTACTGGACATAAGCGTAACAAATACCGACAACTTGTCTCCATTACGAGAGCTAATCAATTTGAAAAATTTACGTTTAGGATATAATCCTTTCGATGATATATCTCCACTAAGTGAATTAATCAATTTAGAATATCTAATTTTTGGGTTAAATTTTTTCAACGATTTATCGCCACTAATGGAGCTGACAAATTTAATCGAATTGGATTTATATGGTATAGGTTACAGCGATGAACAATTCAATGAATTGAAAATCGCCTTGCCCAATTGTACAATTTATGAAAATTGGAGATTTTAAGGAGGCACACACATGAAAACCCAAACCAAAAACCTAATAATCATCACCGCCGTAGCGGCAATCGCAATCACCACCATCATCGCCGCGGTTCTAATTTTCTCCGGCGGCAACGAGACCGCCGAAATCGCGCAAGCCCTACTCGACCTCGGCGAGCAATATCTGCTTGAACTCGACTATGAGCAGGCTTTAGTGCAGTTTTTGCGTGTCATAGAAATCGAACCCATGAACGCGAGGGCATACATAGGTGCGGCAGAAGCATACATGGGTCTCGGTGACACCGACAACGCAATCGCAATTCTCGAAAAAGGCTACGAACAAACAAGCGACAGCGAGATTAGGCGCATGCTTGATGAGTTGACTTTTGTTCCTGAACCTGAACCCGAGCCTGAACTGGAATCAGAACTCACGCCAGAGCCAGAGCCAGAGCCAGAACCAGAGCCCGAACCAGAGCCGGAACCCGAAACTCCCACAATGTCTGGGACACACGAAATCATGCAATTCGGTGGCTATGATTGGCGCATACTCGATATACAAGACGGCAAAGCCTTAATAATCAGCGATAAAATATTAGAAAACCGCGCCTACCACAACGAACTGGTAGACATAACATGGGCAGACAGCGACTTACGAGCATATCTGAACGGTGAATTTTATAACAGCTTCAGCGCGACAGACAGAGCAAAAATAGCAGAAGTAACCAACACCAACCCCGACAATCAATGGTACGGAACACCCGGCGGTGCAGACACACAAGACCGCATATTCTTGCTAAGTCTCGAAGAAGTGGTGAAATATTTCGGCGACAGCGGGCAATTAGCGAACAGAAGTGTTGGTTGGGGGATAGACGACCAATACAGGGAAAACAGAATAGCATCCCGTGTTGATGCTTACTACAATTACTATGAAATAGGAGGTAGGCAGTACGGGAGTTTGTGGCGGCTTCGGTCGCCCGGCAACCGTAGTAACCGTGCCACCTTTGTCGACTCCATCGGCAATGTCATCGCCGACGGCACAGGTTTCGGCATCAGCACTGACGGTGGTGTCCGTCCCGCTTTGTGGATAACTTTGGATTAGTATTAAAAGGAGCAAAACACAATGAAAACCCAAACCAAAAACCTAATAATCATCGCCAAAGTTACTTTAGGAATTTACCTCGCAAAATTTATGTTGTGATATATCATAAAAATAATCCATATATTTTGTATATATTTACCAAATAGCGATTCTTGTCGCTGTAGACAACTAAAAAATATATAGAAACGAATTGACAGATTGCCAAGTTTATGCTAAAATTATTTTAAAGACAGATATATTTGCCGTAAAAACGAGGTGAGAACAATTAAGAACCGTGAACCTATAAAACAACTGTTGAGCGCCACCGAGGGCGAGCATTGCCAATTCAAAGAATGGAAAAACAAAAGCGACTTAAAGGAAGCTGTAAAAATCTGTTGCGCGCTTGCCAACTGCGGCGGCGGGAAATTAATTCTCGGTGTAACTGATAAACGCCCGCGAAAAGTGGTAGGCAGTATGGCGTTCCCTCAACCCGAACGCACTCGCGTTGACCTTATGGAGAAACTCCGTGTCCATATTGATTTTCACATTTATCAGCACGAAAACGGGCGCGTTCTTGTATTTGATGTGGCGAGTCGCCCAATTGGTTTACCTATACAGACGGACGGTGGCGCATGGTGGTATCAGGGAGACAGTTTAATTCTTATGCCAGAGGATATTCGCCGCTCGATTTATGCAGAGAGCGGTGACGACTTCTCTGCGAAAATTTGCCCCGACGTGACGATAAAAGATTTGGATAGCAAAGCTATTGAAATATTCAGAGAAACATGGAGCGACAACAGCGGGAATAAGCGCATAACGAATTTATCTGTTGAGCAACTGCTTCGAGATTGCGAGGCTATCACCGACGAAGGGGTAACTTATGCCGCATTAATTTTGTTTGGAAAGCGGGCTGCGCTTGTAAAATATCTCCGACAATCTGAAATTATTTTTGAATATCGCTCATCGGAAGCGTCCGGTCCTGCCGCGCAACGCGAGGAATTTTTGTGCGGGTTCTTTAACAGTTATGACCGAATTTGGGAATTGGTCAATCTACGCAATGATAAACAGCATTATCAAGACGGCTTATTTGTTTTTCCTGTTTCGACATTTAACGAGCGCGTTGTCCGAGAGGCTTTGTTAAACGCAGTCAGTCATCGGGATTATCAGCTTGCCGGGAGCATATTTGTTCGACAGTATCGTAATAGAATCGTTATTGAAAGCCCCGGCGGGTTTCCTCATGGTATAACTGTTGAAAATATTCTTGACAGACAATCTCCGCGCAATACCCGCATTGCCAATATCTTTCAACTATGCGGTCTTGTTGAGCGTTCCGGGCAAGGCATGAATTTAATCTATGAATTGGCTGTTAAAGAAGCAAAACCGTTACCTAACTTTAACGGTTCTGATGCGTATTTTATTAAACTCACGTTAAACGGGAAAGTATTTGACCCTCGTATGCTGACCTTGGTCAAAAAAATCGGTGATGAACGTTTAGAAGCTATGACTACAGACGATTATATTCTGCTGAGTGCTTTATTTCAAGGTAAAGGACTTGATGATGTTCATTTATCGAGGTTTGAGCATCTTATTGAATTAGGGATAGTTAAACGCACTAAGTTTGGGATTGAACTTGCGAATGGGGAGTTGGCACTTAAAACATCTACGCCAAATGGCGATGATGTTGGCGTAGATAATGGCGATGATATTGTCACAGATAATAAAGTAGATTTGATTTTGAAGGCTATATCGGAAGAACCAAAAACCACTCAGAAAAGCATAGCACTTAAAACCGGATTATCCACACGCACAGTTTCAAGAGAGGTGCAAAAACTTCGTGAAACGGGTATGATAAAGCGAGTTGGCTCTGACAGGTCGGGATATTGGAAAATTGAAATGTAAAGTAAAGATACGCAGTCCTAAAATTATTCCTTTGATTCTTGGCGCTTATTTGGCGTTTGTTTTTACAAGAAAACGCTAAACTTGGCTTGAAATTGCCGAAAGACAAACGCTGTATAACCGCATTATACCTAAGAAAAACAGAGTTCGCTAAATTGTGCAAAAAGTAATCTGTGTTTTTCAAATCCAGTCACTCAGATTCCCTCAAATCCGCTTGCAGAGCGGATTTGAGGGGTGTTATTTTACTCAAAAATCACAGCTTGATACTTGTTTGATACAGAATTCCTATCTTATCGCAAATTCTCGTAAATTGTTCCAACTCACGCTAACCCGCTTTTTGCCACACATTCAGGCGGAGTTTTCTTCCGCTCAAGAGCCGTAGCAATCGCATCGGTCGCTAAGAGTTGCGCCTTTTGGAACGAATGTAAATACAAGTTCATGGTGGTCGAAGCAACCGAGTGCCCAAGCACACTTTGAACAGTTTTCACGTCAGTCCCCGCAAGAACCATGCAACTCGCTCCGAGATGTCGAAAGCCGTGAACGTTGACATAACGCAGTCCGTTCCGCAAGCAGAATCGCCTGAAGAAAGTCTCCGGCGAATTAGGAAACATCGGCTTGCCTTGCCACTGCGTAAAGATTCGGTCATTCGCCACGAGCGTGTCGTTCACGCCCCTAATTTGCTCAACCCACACATCGCCGAGCCGCTGTTTTTCAGCATTTTGGCAGTCCCGATAACGGCAAATCATGTCAAGCAAATGCGCCGGAAGTTTGATACACCGCTCGCTCGTTTTGGTCTTAGGCGAATCAGCAATCATGCCTTTTTTCTTGTGCCACGACGATGACCGCTTAATCTCCCAAATTCCGTTGTCGAAGTCGATGTCACCGTACTCCATTCCGAGAATTTCGCCCCGACGTGCCGCCGTGAACATCGCTATGTTGAAGAACAACACAAACTTGAATTTGTCGGGCTTTTCAGCCACTTCCTCGTCGAAAAGGTCGAGGATTTTTTGCGCCTCTTCGACGGTGTAAACCTCCCGCTCTTTCTGATTCGGACGGGGCAACGTAACCGCTCTACACGGGTTGTAATGCACGATTTGTTGCTTAATCGCGTACTCGTAAATCGTCGAAATCAGCGCAAGATGGTGCTTGACCGTCTTCGGGGAGAGCTTGCCTTCCCTGCTGTCATGCCGTTCGCCACCACACAAATCCAATACGAACTGTTGTAGGTGACGAGTGGTGATTTTGTCGAGCCGCATATGACCCAACTGCTTGTAAATGCGCTTGGTGAGTTGCTCGTAGCCTGCAATTGTGCGAGGTTTGAGTGAGATTTCGGCATATTCCTCGAACCACTTTTGAGCGAACGTCTCCAACTTTGTCGCTGATGTAATTCGCCCCAACTTGCACTCCTGCTCGAACAAAACCGCCGCCTTGTTGAGCTCTTTCTTGGTTTGAGCCTCGCTCCAACCGGGTTGGGGTTTCCACGTCATGGTCTGCATAATTTGCTTGCCCTCGACCGAATACCCGCACGAAGCCTTGATTTGATACGCTTTTCCGCGTTTTTGAATTGTTGCCATTTGGTAAATCCTCCTAAATTACCGTCATGGCGTTCCATTGAAATTATTATACCACGTTTTTTTGCGGCTTGTCAAGCGGAACGCCGGACTTTTTTATTTTTTTAGTTGTTGCAATTTTTAGCGGTTTGTGCTACAATTAAGTTGGGAAAAATTCCCCCGCTGAATAAAGAAAACTAAGTCAGCGTTTCGGTGAATTTCCAACTCTCGTTGTAGCATTTTCAATTTTGGACTCCTCGCCGTCAGCGTACTTCAACCCATTGCGAATGTATGCCGATTGTGCTCTCTGCTTTTCTTCGTCAACCAGACCTTGCACGTAAGTCCCACCCATGACTTTTTCAAGAGTATCAAGAGTGTCAACCGTATCACGGAGTGCAAGTTGGTCTTCTAACAAATACCTTTCGATTTCACGGATTGTGTAATCATCGTAATGCGAACTGGGGGATTTCGCACGTGCAAGTGTCCCCTCTAAATCCTCAACCGACTTCTCCAACCTCACAAAATCATTTCGCAGACTTTGTAGCGTAACACCTTCATTGATTTTCTTATTCAGACTTGCCAACTTATCTAAGACTTCACAATTTTCCCACGAGAACGGCTTCTTTTTTCGCAGTCGCTTCATCGGCAGAACCCCTGCGGCAAATACAACCGTGTAGTGGCGAACGGTTTTTTGCATCATGTAATAAGGAGTGTCTTTGTCAGCCGATTGAATTTTGTTGTCGATGTCGGATTCAAATCTCGCCTTGTAAGTCAACCGATTCTTGATTGCCTGCTCGGAGTAATCCGCTCCAAGTTGGTGAGTGCGGATAAAATTGCTCGCCCACTTCACTTTGACCGCCAAGTATTTTCCACACTTGACTTCACACCCCGAATCTCGCAATCGTTCCAACACCTCGTCGTAATTTTGCGATTGCATGATTGACTTGTCGAGCAAGTCACGTAAAGTTTCACGGTGGGGATTCTCTTTCGGCTTGTATGACTTTTCGATTTTACGAATCTCGTCAACGTAAACTTCCTGCGCCTCGAAGCCGTTACCCGTTTCACGGAACGGGATTTGCAGTCGAGTGAGTTCAGCGATGACAAAACTTTGTTTGTCCGAGTCTGAATAAAAAAATGATTTCCACGGCGAGTGCTTCTCCGCAATCAACTTTTCATTCTCGACTTCGAGAGCCGCAACCGTTGAGTACAAGTCACCGATTGCAATCTCGTCAGCATTTGTTCGTGCAAGAAACAGCGACTCCAATCGTTCAAGTTCCTGCTCACGTTTGAATTCATCGACTTCAAGATGAGCGGACTTGTCGTTCTTAACCTCACGAGTAAGACCATGACGGTTGAGGATTTTCTCCATCTCGACACGCTCCGAATCCTGCCAAGCGACTAAGCGATTTTGCTTAAAATTCTTTGCGCTGAATCCCATTTCGTCCAATGCCGACTTCATCGACACACGCTTTGTAAGCCCGTACTTGCTCGGCTTAGTAGTGAACGGAACAAAGTCGATGTGGAGATGTGGAGAGGCTTCGTCAACGTGCAGATGACCGGAAAATACGTGCAGGTTCGGGTTACGTTTTGAAAATCCACGCATATATTCGTCCAACATCTGCGTGGCAATTTCACCCTCACGACTTCCGACAGGGGCAGTTTTCATCGAACCAAACTGCACGACAATTTCGTAGAATGCCTCTTCACGGTCGGACTTTTCAATGTGCTCGTAGTAGTCAGCGATTTGGCGACAAGGTTTATTTTGCTTTGCGTTATACGCTTTGAGAGCTTCCGAAAACAACTCGTCATACGCAACTCTGATGTCCTGCTTGACGTAAGCGATGTTATCTCCGAGACGATTTCTGTCCACGTTTTCGGACACGAAATAGCGTTCGTTGTGTAAGATATTCGCCCCGTGTGGTGACGAAGCTTTGCCTAAAGTTAGGCTGATTGACATAGTATTCATGCGGTTTTCCTCCTTTTAATACAGTTGGGACACATGACCCAATACCCGATTCGTACCCGCCAAAGGCGATTACAAATCAGGTCGTTCGTCCCACTCACTTATTGGGGCGGGGAGGTCTCCCCTGCACCCCACTTTTGCGACTCCGTCGGCGGGATTCCCGCACCCTTTCTTTTTTCGATTTCTGAATAATAGTCGGGCAGATTTTTTCGTCCGAGACTAAAAAAAGAAATCAAGATTTCAGTCAACACTGCCGCTTCTTTCGGGATGAAGTACAGAGCCGCACAATCGGCGTTTGCGTTCTTGTACAAGCGAGCGTACTTCATAATTTTGAATTTTAAGGCGGCTGAATCCGTGCTTAACTTAGTCGCACCGATTTCTTTTTCTGTCCCGGCGAATTGAGTCAGTACCCAGATTAGCGTGTTGAACAATCGGCGATTTAGAATAATCGCGACGTCGGGTTTGTTTTGTGTTTTCATTTCAGATTACCCCTTCCTGTGATTTTGAAATCACGATGTATCGTGCCGAGTTAGTCCGCTCAAACGCAACCGTCAATCCGTGAGTTGCGGCGAGTAACGGCATTTCTTCTTTCAACAACTTGCTGATGATGTTAGGCTTGATGTTCAATTCGTCGTCAACTTCATTCAGCAAAGTCACCAACTCATGAGCCGTGCCTTTCCACAAATAACGACTTGACATCAACTCTACAAGAGCGGCAGTCATACTCTCGTTGACGGGTGACGGCGGTTTATCGTAGCCGCTGAAATTCCAAACACAGCCCTCGCTGTCGAACTCAAGGTTAAGTTGAACGTCTTCAATGTCACGTCCGGTTACGTAAAGCACCGCACGATTTTCAGACCGCCGTTCCTTCTCAAGAATGAAAATTCCGTCAACCGCCCCGGCAAGTCCGACACTCCCGCTGATTTTGTCGAGCGGGTCTCCCGCCGGAGTCTTCCGCAGATGGTGAACAAGCACGATTGCAATTTTGTACTTGTCAGCGAGTGTTTTGATTCTGCCGATTTCTTCGTACTCGGCACTGTAACTCTGATTTCCACCGCCACGAAGTCGTTGAAGCGTGTCGATGAAAATCAAAGCAGTGTCGGGGTGAGCCTTGATAAAGTTTTCGAGTTGCGAACAGAAATTGTCGGCGAGACCGCCCGAAGATGTCGCAAACAAAATCTGTTCCGAACCCTCGTCGGTGATTTTCGCAAGCCGATAATTCAGTCGGTCAAGCGTGTCTTCGAGCGACAAGTAGAACGTCCCGCGCTTCTCGCACGGAAAGTCCCACACTTGTAGTCCCTTTGAAACTTGATTGCAAATCCACAACGCAAGCCACGACTTCCCGATTTTCGGACTGCCTGCAAGCAAGTGAAGTCCTGTCGGCAGGATTCGTGAGATGATGTATTTGGGCGGCTCAATATCGAGAGCGAGTAGGTTTTTACCGTTGATGATGTTTAATTCGTTTTGCATTTGATTTGTTCCTTTGCTACAATAATATTTAGACAAGCTACGGTAGCCAGTCGTGGCTTGAACTATCTCATCGCCTAAGCTACAATAAGAGGAGTAATTGGTCTGACGTAAGTTCCTTTGGATTATCACGTTCGTTT
>Ga0099364_10002618_pt1 | contig 28557 bp, 30 predicted proteins | sample TergutTh196P3_FD_73070 | JGI IMG/M metagenome (GOLD analysis project Ga0099364, IMG submission 73070) | Microcerotermes parvus P3 segment gut microbial communities from Pointe-Noire, Republic of the Congo - Th196 P3 | ecosystem: Host-associated > Arthropoda: Insects > Digestive system > Gut ... | reverse complement strand
AGGCTTGAAGCCTAAAATTCTATACAGTATCCTCAGTTTGACTGACAAAGGTCTTATTCCGCCCATAGACTGCATTGTCTCGTTTCGCGCAAAGTTTACCTTTGTCAGTCGGTTAAATCTTTACTTTCATACAACAAAAGTAAGCATTTAACCTCGCTGTTTTGTTTAACAGTGCAAACTTAAGGCTTGGCGCAATGGCAGCCGTAGCCCGCAGAAAATTTTGTAGAAATTTGGCGAATATTGTTGTCCCTTTTGATTTACCCCTACTTTGAAACATAAAAGAAAAATTTTTGCCGTTACTTTGAAACATTTTTCTTTCATTTTTGCCGTTACTTTGAAACAAAAATTGTATCTTTGCGCCGTTAATTTAAAAAACATATTGCTATGTTTGAAAGAGAAGTATTAGGAAGTTTAAGAAAATGGGCAGCAAAATCCAAGCGCAAGCCATTGATATTGAGAGGAGCAAGGCAGGTTGGCAAAACAACTCTTGTAGATGAATTTTCCAAGCAATTTGGCACATACTTGTATCTAAATCTTGAAAATAAACGTGCAAAAATGCTGTTTGAAGAAGATTTTTCGATGGACGAATTAGTGTCGCAAATCTTTTTATTTTGTAACAAGCCACGAGAACAAGGCAAAAGCATTTTGCTGTTTATCGATGAAATTCAATACTCGCCGTCGGCAGTTGCTCGTTTGCGCTACTTCTACGAAGATGTACCTGACATATTTGTCATTGCCGCAGGTTCACTTTTGGAAACATTGATTAGTACCCAAATTTCATTTCCTGTCGGCCGAGTGGAATATTTGGCTGTTCGTCCCTGTTCTTTTTGTGAGTTTCTTGTGGCAATGGGCGAAACGGAACTTGAAAAAGCAGTTAAGCAAGGCTCTATTTCAAAAGCAATTCATTCAAAAACAATGAGTTTGTTCAATACTTTCACTTTCATAGGAGGAATGCCTGAAATTGTTGCTCATTTTGCAGAAAATCGTGATTTTGTTTCGCTGAATGAAATTTATGATACCTTGCTTACAAGTTATCGCGATGACGTAGAAAAGTATGCTAAAAACGAAACGATGACACATATTATCAGATATATATTGAAAGAAGGCTGGAGTTATGCTTTGCAGAGAATAACGTTAGGGTGTTTTGCCAATTCGTCGTATAAATCGCGAGAAATGGGCGAAGCATTTCGCACTTTGGAAAAAACGATGTTACTCGAACTTGTTTATCCCGCTATATCAACACTTCTTCCTGCCTCTCCTGACCTCAAACGTTCCCCAAAACTGATTTGGAACGATGTTGGGTTGGTAAATTATGCAGCAAATATTCAACAAGAGGTTTTTGGCTCAAAAAATATTATTGATGCATATCGTGGAAAAATTGCAGAGCAAATTGTAGCGCAAGAACTTCTTGCATACGAAACTCGTGTTTCTGCGCAGCGGGCATTTTGGGTTCGAGAGAAAAAGGGGTCAGACGCTGAAATAGATTTTATTTTGCAGTACGACAGCAAAATTATTCCAATAGAGGTAAAATCAGGACATAACGCAAAACTTCGTTCCCTGCATTTATTTATGGACGAAGCACCACACAACATTGCCGTAAGAGTTTGGTCACAACCGTTTTCGATAGACGAGATTACAGCGCCAAATGGGAAAAATTTTAAGTTACTTAACTTACCGTTTTATTATGTGGGACGACTTAAAGAAATATTGGCTGAAAACACGAAATAAAGACACGGCTGCACCCAACAAGCGTAGCTCTTGCGCTACTTTGGTTTTTGTTCATTTTTTTGACATTTTCAGAAAATAATTTCAATTCGTCTGCGCTGAGTTCTTTGAGTTTGTCGTTTCCCCGCCTGCGTGAAGCCGTTAGAACAGGAAAAAATTAATAAAGTTATGCTACAATAATTTTAAAAATGATTGATTAGTTATAACTAAAATGTTGTAACTTTGCGAAATCATAAAAATGTAAAATTATGTCTGAAATTCAAAATATTACAGCACCCGATTTTGTGAAATGGATTACGACACTCAAAGCGAAAATCCAAACTGCAAGAAACAAGTTAGCATTTTCGATTAACTCACAAGTACTTGAATTGTATTGGGAAATCGGGCGAGATATTGCCGAAAAACAACAAAAATCGGGTTGGGGCAGTAATTTTGTAGAAAAGATTGCCGAAGAATTGAAACAGGATTTTCCAGAAATTAAAGGTTTTTCGCGCCGAAATATTTATGCGATTTTGCAATGGTACAAGTTTTATTCAGAGAAATACCAATTTGTGCCACAAGGCGTGGCACAAATTCCGTGGGGACATAATCGTTTGATAATCACAAAAGTAAAAGACATTGACGAGGCGGAATTTTATTGTCGGGCTATTGTTCAAAATGCTTGGGATAGAGATACATTAGAAATACAAATTGAAAACAAGTATTATCTAACGGCAGGAAACTCTACACATAATTTCTACAACACCCTGCCAGCAAAACAATCCGAACTTGCCTCACAAACTCTAAAAGACCCTTTCAATTTTGATTTTCTCGGCATAGAAAATGACGCTTTGGAAAAAGCGATTGAAGACGAACTGACAAAAAATATTACCAAATTTTTGCTTGAACTTGGCAAAGGGTTCGCTTTCCTTGGGCGACAATACAAAATTGAAATTGGCGAAAACGACCATTTTCTTGATATGCTTTTTTATCATACAGAATTGCGTTGTTACGTTGTGATAGAACTGAAAGCGGGAAAATTTATGCCCGAATATGCGGGAAAACTCAATTATTATTTGTCGGCAGTTGACAGTCAATTACGGAAATCCATTGACAATCCGACAATCGGTATTATCTTGTGTAAGAAGAAAAATAAAATTGATGTAGAATATGCTTTGCGCGATATTCATAAGCCAATGGGCATAAGTGAATATATATTGACAAGTGCTATTCCCGATAATATTAAACCACAATTGCCTTCTGTTGAGGAACTTGAAAGAGAATTAGAAAAACAACAAACAGAATGATAAAGAAATGGGCGGCCTCTAACGAGGTTTCACGCAATCGGGTGACAGCGCAGCGGACAGATTTGAGTATATTGAGAGTAAACCACAATGATAAAAAATTGAGTAATGAAAGAGAATTTTCACGAAGTAATTAAAACAAAGTCTGATAAGGAATTAGAAATAATTTCCAAAGACTATGTGTTCTATTCGCAAGAAGAACGATATTTGGCATTACAAGAGTTGGAAGCTAGAAATAGTTTGTCAAAAGAACTGCAAATATCTAAAAAAAGCATTGAACATGAAAAAGAAGTGGAAGAAGACGAACAGAAACCAAATCACGGCATAAAATTCAGCGATTTGCTTCCTCAAAAAAAATATTTATTTACACCAGTTTTGATATATGCCAATGTCTTTGTTTTTCTTTTAATGCTATTGTTTGGAGTAAATCTTTTTGCACCAAGCATAGAGGCTTTGGTAAAATGGGGCGGAAATATTAGAGTCTTAACAATAAATGCTCAAGAATGGAGGCTTTTTTCTTCTGTCTTTTTGCACGGAGGAATTTTACATTTACTATTCAATATGTACGCCTTGTTGTATGTAGGCTCATTATTGGAAAAAGTAATCGGAAAAAGTAAATTTATATTTGCCTACTTGGTTTGTGGAATTGCTGCAAGTACTTCGAGCCTTATTATTAACGACAATGTTGTTTCAGTCGGAGCGTCGGGAGCAATATTCGGATTATTTGGTGTTTTGTTAATGTCAGTTCGTTCTAAAAAACTAAATCTTCCGAACATTTCGATTGAAAAACTACTTTTAAATGTTTCAGTTTTTGTTGGTTATAATATATTTGTAGGATTTAGTAAGTCGGGCATAGACAATGCGGCTCATATTGGCGGTTTGTTTTGCGGTATCATGATCGGAATGTTTTATGTTTTGATACTGAAAGAAAAAATACGACCAATACCCACCTATATCATTTTGACATTGGCTTTGGGAGCGTTTACTACATTGGCAATGACAAGTGTTTCTGATAAACTTGGCGAATATGACAGAACAATGAAAGAATTTGCAGTTAACGAACAAAAAGCATTATGGATGTATCAAGTAAATTTTGACAATTTAACCGACAATCAGAAAGAGCATTATAAAAACCGACTGTCGAAAGAAGGAATCAATATTTGGGAACAAAATATTGCATTGTTGGAAACAATCAAAAACAATGGTTACGATTATGACAGACTACTTGTTAAACAGATTGATATGTTTATAGAATATGCCAATTTGCGAAGAAAATCCTGTGAAATAATGATTGAACTTCTTGAAGCAGACACTTCTGAAATTTATCAAAAATTAACAGGAATACATCTACAAATTGAGAGCAAAACAAACGAAATAAGAGAATTTATAAAAGAAAATTTCAATTAGAAAATGACAAAAAACGCCAGCCGATAATGATCGTAGCTCTTGCGCGACCTTGGTTTTTGTTCATTTTTTTTACATTTTCAGAAAATACTTTCAACATCGTCTGCGCTGAGTTCTTTGAGTTTGTCGTTTCCCCGCCTGCGTGAAGCCGCTACCATGTTAGCAGCAAGTTTTTGGGCAGTTCACGAGATAGAGAAGTCGAGAGCAAAAAGTGGAAGCGAATAGATAATGTAACAAGATGAATAATAAAATATTTGTTTATTAGTAATATAAACTATCTTTTGTTAGTAATAAAAAAGGTTGTATATTTGCAGTCAAAACAATAATTGATATAAGGTATGATACAACAATCCGTTTTACAACGAGTTATAGATGTTCAAAAGAAAAAAAAGCTTCGGCTTGGCACAGGATTTCAACGTGAAATTTTGCCAAATATGCCTGCTTTGCAGTCGCACACATTGATAGTAACAGGCATACGCCGTTGCGGAAAAAGCACTTTACTCCAACAAATACTTGGAACAGACGATAGCAAAAAATTGTTTCTGAACTTTGAAGACCCGCGCTTATTCAATTTTGAAATTTCTGATTTTGAAATTTTAGACAATCTTATTGAAAATTCAAATTGTGAAACCTTGCTTTTCGATGAAATTCAAGTAATTGACGGTTGGGAATTATATGTTCGTCAGAAACTTGACGAAGGTTTTCGTGTGATTGTTACAGGCTCGAATGCTTCGATGTTGAGCCGCGAATTAGGAACGAAACTTACAGGACGGCACATTAGTAAGGAACTTTTTCCATTTTCATATCGTGAATTTTTGGGGTTTAAAAATTTGCAAGCCGATGAAAAATCGTTGCAAAAATATATGAATACAGGCGGTTTTCCCGAATTTATCAAAACCAACAATACCGATATTTTAACAGAACTTTTTCACGATATTCTCAATCGTGATATTATTGTTCGGCACGGAATACGCGATGCGCGTTCGCTGAAAAATCTTGCCGTTTATTTAGTTTCAAATTCAGGCAATTTGGTAACAGCAAGCAAATTACAACAACCGTTGAGTATAAAAACAGCGGCAACTGTTTTGGAATATTTTTCGTTTTTAGAAGATGCTTATTTGGTTAATTTTATGCCAAAATTCAGTTATTCGCTTAAAGTACGAATGGTTAATCCTCGCAAAATTTACGTTATCGACCCGGGTATAATAAACGTTGCTTCCACTTCATTTACGGAAGATAAAGGTCATTTGCTCGAAAATCTGATTTATTGGGAATTGCGGCGACAAGGGAAAGAACTCTATTATTTTAACGAAAATAAGGCTGAATGTGATTTTGTAGTAATGAAAAATGAGAAATTTGAGCAAGTTATACAAGTTTGCTACGAACTTTTACCCGAAAACCGAGAGCGCGAAATTCGCGGTTTGATAGAGGCAATGAACTTTTTCAAAACAGATAACGGCTTGATAATTAGTTTTAATCAGCAAGATGCGTTTATGCACAACAGCAAACGAATAGAGATTTTACCGGCGTGGAAATTTTTAATAGAGAAACTGTGATAATCCCCGCCTGCGTGAAGCCCTCACCATGTTGTGTGCCACCCGTGGGCAACGCAGTGAAAATCCAACAGTTTGACAAACAGTTACCAAAAAATAATTCCATTGACTGAGAAATTGAAAATAAAGTTGTATTTTTGTGGTTGATAATTTAAAGCAAAAAAAATATGAACATAGTAGTTGAGAATAATCAGAATTTGGATAAGAAAACGAGTGATAAAGTGAGTTTTATCAGTTTTATAATACCAATGTTTGCTGATGCTTATAAAATGAATATTCAGGAAGCGTGGCTGTATTTGAAAAAATATGGCGGTTGGGATTTTCTGAATAAACATTGGTGGGCGTTGCATACTGACAATGTTCTTTATGCATTAAATGATATTTACGAGGTTTGTTACAAAAATGGAGGGCGAAGATAATGGAAGTTTATCACGGAAGTTACGCCAAAATTGACAAAATTGATTTGTCAAAAGGACAATTAAATAGAGATTTTGGGCAAGGGTTTTATGTAACAAAATTTAGAAAACACGCTGAAAATTGGGCAGAAATAATTGGAGGAAAATATGGGACACAAGGATTTGTAACCGAGTTTACATATTATGACACGGCATTTACCGAAAGGCTCTGCAAAGTAAAACATTTTGAAAAATACAACGAAGAATGGTTGGACTTCATTGTTTTAAACCGAAATCCTTTCTCACCTGCTCCTGCTCACGATTACGACATTGTTGAAGGACCTGTCGCTGATGACAAAGTTCAGTATAGATTGACAAAATTCTTGCAGGGACAAATAGAAAAATCTGTTTTTTTGAAAGAATTGACATATCACGAAACAACTCATCAGATTTGTTTTTGCACAATGCGAGCATTGCTTTGCCTTGATCATAAGGATAAAACATTTGCTCTCAGAATAGCAGATATTAGCGAAACAATCTTATCAGCATTAATAATTGACAGAAAATCTGATGAAGAAACTGTGTCAAATCTTTTTTATAATTCCGACATTTTTGCTCAATTATCTGATGAATCTTCTGAACTTTATAAAAAAACGTGGCAAGAGATTTACGAAATGTTGATGATAGAATTAGCCAATAAATGACAAAATGAATAGTATAACAGACATATGGGTTAACAGTAAAGGAACATTTGATTCGAAATCACTTGCACAAATTTTATCTTTTACAGGGGACGGAAAACTTAAAGACAATAATACAACATCTAAAGAATTTAGAGAATTACTCGAACAAGTCCCGTCTTCATTGCTAAGGCAATTTGCAGATAATTCTTTAGCAGAAAAATTTGAAGATAGTGGTTTCGCATTGCAAGACATCATAAATCAAATCGGCTCAAGGCTTGGCTTTGTTGTTGAAAATGGACTTTATCGTGGTAAACAAAATGACATCGGCTATGATGGTATTTGGACTTCAAGTGAAGGGCACAGTCTTGTGTTAGAAGTGAAAACGACAGACGCATATAGAATAAACCTTGATATTATTGCAGAATACAGAAGAAAACTAATTGAAGAACAAAGAATTAGCAAAGGATATTCTTCAATCCTAATAGTTGTTGGTCGTCAAGATACAGGCGACCTTGAAGCACAAATTCGTGGTTCTCGTCATGCTTGGGACATCAGGCTTTTAAGCACAGATTCTTTGATAAAACTTTTGGCTTTAAAAGAAACGCTTAATGATACAAAAACTATACAGCAAATAAACGAACTGCTTAAACCGAGAGAATATACAAGAATTGACAAACTGATTGAATTAATCTTCTTAACTTCAAAAGACCTTCAATTAACTGATCCTGAAAACGCAGAAATTGAAGGGATTGAAGAACAATCCAGCGAAAAGAAGAGAAGGAATTCTTTCAAAGAAAAAGCTACGCCAGTTAATTTTCACGAAGAGTGCATCGCAAAGATTCAAAAAAAACTCGGTGTCAATCTTATCAAACAATCAAGAATCTCTTATACTCCCAAAGACAAAACAATAGGTTTGACTTGTGCAATCTCAAAACCATACAAGCAAGGACAGTATGAAAAATTTTGGTTTGCATTTCACCCATATCAAAATGATTTTCTGAAAACTATTTCAAGCGCTTATGTTGCTTATGGTTGTGGCTCGCCTGACAAGCTTTTCCTAATTCCTTATAAAGAATTTGAGCCTTTATTAAAGAACTTTTGGACAACTGAAAACGAAGACCGTATGTATTGGCATATAGTCATTCACGAAAGGGATAAAAAATTCTTTATGGCACAACCAAAAATTGAAAAAGGCTCAATGGTTGATGTTACGAAATATAAAATTTAATCTTATTAGATCGGCATATAAAAAGAAGGGCGGCATATAACGAGCGTAGCTCTTGCGCGACCTTGGTTTTTGTTTGTTTTTTTGACATTTTCAGAACATAATTTCAACCTCCTCTGCGTTGAGTTCTTTGAGTTTGTCGTTTTACGACAAGCTGGCAAATCAGGAATTTTTATCTGATTGCGTGTAATTCAATAAAATTCATGTATATTTGTGTATATTTCAGAGTTAGGCGTCAGCGGAGGCAGCGCTATGGGCAAAGACTTGAAAGATTAAAAAATAGAATATTGTGGTTTAACAAGAAAGGTAGGAAATGAATGTTTTAGAAAAAATGATTTTGAAAATCATCAAAAGTAAGGTGTCAAACTGGTTTAAAATGGAAAAATCTTTGACTCAAAAACAGAATGTATATTTATCTGATGTATTGTCCCCGGAAAAAAGTTGGCCAAACCCCGACAAAATAGCAAGCGGAGAGGAAGTCCCCTTTTCTTTACAAAATATTCCTTTAGTTGGTTTAAGTCTAAAATCGTGTGTTGCCCAAGGAATGAAAGCCATAAAATCTATCAAAGATAATCCGAAAAGGTTAAAAGCGACAATGTCGCAAGATGAGTTTCAGAAATTTGAGGATTTGGCAGAAAAAATGGGTATCGGAGGAATTGGATACACAAAATTACCTGCACATTTTATATTTAAAGAAAGGGCTGTTCTTTTTGATGCTGCTATCGTTCTCATAATGGAAATGGACAAAGAGAAAATAACAAAAGCCCCAAGTATAGAGACATTTCAAATGGTGATGAAAACTTATGATACTTTGGGTATCATCACGAATAAATTAACCGATTTTTTAAGACAAATGGAGTTTCAAGCACAAGCAAGCCATCCTCTCGGTGGATTGGTTTTATATCCTCCACTTGCAGTAAAGGCAGGTTTAGGTTGGTTTGGAAGACACGGTTTGCTGATTACTCCTGCTTTTGGGGCAAGACAAAGAGTTGCCGCCATATTTGTAAATATTGAAAATCTTCCTATAAATGACAATAATGAACATACTTGGATAAGTAATTTTTGTGGTAAATGTGGGCGATGTATAAAGATGTGCCCGAATAAGGCAATACTTGAAAATCCTATTGAGCATAAATCTGGACGAAAAACCACTATTGACAGAGATAAATGTTTACCTGTATTTGTAAAACAAAATGGTTGTACTGTATGTATAAAAGAATGTGTGTTCACAAATCAAAAATATGATACGATAAAGAAAAAAATCAAACAAAATTAAACAAATATCGCAAAATGCCAAATGCCCAACAAGCGTAGCTGTTGCGCTACCTTGGTTTTTGTTTGTTTTTTTGACATTTTCAGAAAATACTTTCAACATCGTCTGCGTTGAGTTCTTTGAGTTTGTCGTTTCTCCGCCTGCGTGAAGCCGCCGGCACGTAATGAATAATGATTGCTTCGCCTTTGTCCATCTCAATTCTCAACTGCCTCATCTCTCCTTTATCACCCCAAGGTTATAGGCTGTCATGAGTTTTTGCAGGTCGTCCACCTGCTTGCGCAGTTCCTTGCCGATGTCGGTATGGCCAACGCAAATCGGAGTCGGCGAAATCGTCATTACGTGCCGCGAAGAGACGATGTCGCTTTCTTCTTCTATGGCTTGCGCCTGAGAGGATAAAGGCTGGTGCTCTACCATTATCAGACTATCGGAATTATAAATTAAGGTATAGCCCGAAATGCCGGTTTCTTTACGGTAAGGTTTCGACATGCCTCCGTCAATCACTAATAATTTACCGTTAGCTTTCACCGGTTTTTCGCCTTTAACAACCTTTACCGGTATATGCCCGTTGATGATATGCGATTTTGCGGGGTCTAAACCGAACTCTTGTAAAATAAGGTCGATGCTTTCTTCATTTTCGCGGGTCTTAAAATAAAAATTCTGTACTTCTTCATGCAGTTCTTTATCGTCTGTCAGGTAACGTTCAAAGGTGGCCATTTTCTTTTTGCCGAATAATGGCGAGCAGGGGCCGCACCAGAGGTACCAACAGTGGTCGAAATCCCGCTGTGGAGCGCTGAGGTTCTGTCTGTTGACCCACACGCGACGCACTATGCGGTCGAATTTATCGCAAAGCGCTTTGCCGTGCACTACTTCGTCGTTAACCTCGAACGACTCGAAGGTGTTTTTATCTTTCATGGGAATACAACCGTGGAATAAGAGATTGCTGTTGTACGCAAGGTACATGCCGCCCTTGCTGATGAGTACGTTAATATGCTGTTGTAATTTTTCACAATTCTGAAAACTAAACCGCAATTTATCAATCACCTCTTGCTCCTCCGGCGTTAATTTGTAAGGGTCTTTGGGGTCAACAGTGGGGAAATGAGTATCCTTTAAGGGATATTCCTTATCGTTAATTTTCAGTACTCCCTTTTCAAAATCAATCTTATCTAACAATAAACGATGCTCCATGTTGAATTGCGGATTACGCTTAATGACCCGCCCTTCGAGTTTCCAGCCGATAACGCTGATGGCTTTATGCATTAGGGTAGTAATACGGGTGTTAGTGTCATGTATTTTATCCTTGCTGAGTTTCGGAATAAAACAATCACAGGGGTCATCATTATAGTGGGTCAATGCAAAGGCCAGCAAGGGGAAGAGGTTAATGCCGTAGGCATCTTCCAAGGTGTCTAAATTCTCGTAACGCGCCGAGAAACGGATAACTTCGGCAATGTGCGCATCAATGCCGCTGGCTGCGCCAATCCAAATAATATCGTGGTTGCCCCATTGAATATCGACGGAATGATGTTTGGCAATAATCTGCATAACCTTGGAAGCATCAGGCCCTCTGTCGAAAATATCGCCGATGATATGCAGGCGGTCAATTAAGAGGCGTTGAATGAAACCGCATATAGCAATAATGAAATGAGGTGCTCGGCCAATATTGATAATAGATTGCAGAATGCTGTCTATATATTCGTTTTTCTTCTCGCTAACCTCGTTAATCAACTCATCAATGATGTAAGCAAAGTCGGCCGGCATGGCTTTTCGTACCTTCGAGCGCGTGTATTTCTGCGCCGCATCGCGGGCTACGTCCACCAAACGAAGCAGCATCATGTAATACCACTCGTTGTCGAGCACTCCTTTCTTTTTCAGAAATTCTATCTTTTCTTCGGGGTAATAAATAAGCGTAGCTAATTGGCGTTTCTCGGCAAGGGTAATACGCTTGCCGAATAATTCGTCAATCTTACGCCGCACTACGCCCGATGCATTGCGCAGCACATGGCTGAAAGTCTCGTACTCGCCGTGAATGTCGCTGAGAAAATGTTCGGTACCCTTGGGTAGTCGCATAATAGCTTCTAAGTTGATGATTTCTGTGCTGGCCGCTTGGACAGTCGGGAATTTCTGTGCTAAAAGATTCAGAAATTTAATTTCATCATCGGAAAAAAGAGGTTTATTGGCGCTCATAATAGTAAACTTTATTTTCAAAGATACGAAAAAAAATTGTAATTTCCAAGTATTTTGAGTATGTTTGTCATTGAAAAATGAAATCTGATGAAAAAAACAGCTCTTTTACTTATCTTTTTCGCCTTAGGCGGATTTATACAAGCGCAAGAAGATGAGCGCTTTGAATGTACAAGTATCACTGTAGGCCGTGCTGCCTCCGACGATGGCTCGGTGCGTACCTCGCATACAGACGACAGCCACCGTACCCGGACGAATATTACCGTAGTATCGGCCCAAAATCACCCTGCCGACGCTGTTACAACCATGTATAAGCGACTTCCCAGCGATACTACTTTAATGAGAAGCTACCTGAATATACCCATAGGGGACATTCCGCAAGTTTCTCATACTTACGCATTTCTTAATTCGGCCTATCCTTGTCTGAACGAAAAGCAGTTAGCTATAGGCGAATCGACTTTCGGCGGGCGGAAGGAGTTGGTCTCGGATATTGGCCTGATTGATTGCCAGCGCTTGTGCCGCTTGATGTTGGAACGTTGCGCTACGGCTCGCGAGGCTATCCGAACAGCCGGCGAATTGTTGGCCGAATATGGCTGGATAGATGAAGGGGAGTGCCTTACCATTGCCGATAAGCGGGAAGTGTGGCATTTAGAAATTGTAGGGCCGGGAAAGGGTAAAAAAGGTGCGGTATGGGCAGCGCAGCGGGTACCCGACGACCATATTGCTGTAAGCGCCAATGCAAGCACTATTCGCCAAATCGATACGAGTAATCACGATTTTTTTATGTACTCGCCTAACATTTTTAGCGTGGCCGTAGAAAACGAATGGTGGAATCCCGCCGAGGGACCCTTTGAGTTTTGCTATGCTTATGCGCCTGAAACTCGCGTGCATATTGCTTGCCGCCGCCGCGAATGGAGGGTTTATGACCTTCTAGCGCCCTCGCTTAAATTAGATCCTAACTCTGAAAATTATCCTTTCTCGGTAAAACCTGATAAACAGGTAAGTTTGCAGGATATGGTGCGCGTCTTTCAGGATTATTATGAGGACACTCCTTTCGATATCCGTAAAAATATTACCGTAGCCGATGATAGCGGCAAGGTAATAATTTCGCCTCTGGCTAATCCTTTTATGACCAGAGACGAACTGAAAGTGCACCGCGTAAACGGCGGGTGGCATGCCTTGGGAGAGCGGAACATTGCTGTGCGGCAAACTATATATGCTACCATTATTCAGTGTCGCGACTGGTTGCCCGATGCCATTGGCGGCCTTTGCTGGCTTGCCTTAGATAATGTGGCTACTTCTGTGTATGTACCTATTTACGGAGGCGTAACCAAGTTGCCTTTAACCTATGAAACAGACGGACGAAAAACAGGTTACAGCAGAGAGGCTGCTTGGTGGGCTTTTAACCGCGCAGGCACCTTGGCGTACCGACGTTGGGGCGATGCGCAGAAAGACCTGCAGGCCGTGTGGCAGCCCTTGCAAAAGTTGTGGTTCGAGAACCAGAAGAATATAGAAGCCGAGTCCTTAAAATTATTTACTGCCGAACCGCAAAAAGCAATTAAGCTGCTTACCGACTACACAAACAACTGCGCCAACGAAGCCGTAGAAAAATCATGGAAATTAGGCGACGACCTCTGGACTAAGTATGAAGGGTTGTGGTAACTGAAGCGTTCTTCTCGCAGAGTTATTACGCTCAATTTATGTTCTTAGACTTTGGAACTTCAGAACAACTGCGACTACTGGACAGCTTACAGTTCCATTTTACCTATCCCCTGAGCCTTGTATTCATAATCTTTAGCCAAACGCCTGAAATTTTCGAACCATAAAAAAGTTCGCTCAATAATCCATCGTTTGGGTAATGGTTTGAAGCCGGTTTCTTTGCCAGAGCGTAAGGTTATCTCTATATCCCATCTTAATTATTTGTTAAATTTAAACAGTTTTTCACCTTGACTACCAGAAATAAGGTATCTCACACCTCTTCCCTTCCTGCATCTCTACAAATCAAGATTTCTTGTAAGGTAAGACGAAAAATCTTTGAGTGCAGGCGCGTAATCGCTCTCCAATAAGGGCGAGGATATAAGGTAATCGGCTGTGGAACGGTTGCAAGCCGTAGGAATATTATACAAGCTCGAAATGCGCAAGAGGGCCTTTACGTCCACGTCGTGGGGCTGCGGCTGCATGGGATCCCAGAGGAAAATCAACATATCGATCTTTCCTTCGGCAATCATGGCGCCCAGTTGCTGGTCGCCGCCCAGCGGCCCCGATTTCATCAAGGTCATTTGAATAGCATCGGCAGCCTTGGCCAACTTGTGCCGTAAGGTTTGTTGAATAAGGTTGCCGGTAGTTCCGGTACATACCAAATGGTGTTTCTGCAAAACCGCATGATTAAATTCCACCCATTCAATAATATCCTGCTTACGGTTATCATGCGCCACCAAGGCAATGGTTTTTTGTCTTTTGTTCATAATTTATGGTTTAATGTTGATTTGCTTATTCACTTATTCACTTATTTACTTATTCACTCATTCTCTTGTCATTGCGGGTTGCTTCCTGCTTCGTCCCTCGCAGTTGCAATGACGGCGAAGCAATCAATTCTTAATTCCTCTCAGCATGTGCCATTTTCCTGACGCCCCCGGCAAGCGCTGCACCTCAAAACCAGCTGCTCTCAATGCGCTTTTCACCAGACCTTTAGCCGAATAAGTTACCAATACCCCGCCCTTCGACATAGCAGCATACAATTTAGCAAACAAGTCACTGCTCCACAATTCAGGTTGGACATCAGGGGCGAATGCATCAAAGTAAATAAGGTCAAAACTTTGGCGCGGACGATAGTCTAACACGTCAACCTGTCGTTTGCACAGGGTGAAATTGCTTGTTAACTGCACCGATTCCTCCCACTTGCAGGCATGTAACGCCGCCAATTTCTCCCGCTCCGGATAATTCAACAGGGCGACTTCTTTCTCAGTCAAGGGATATTTTTCCAAGGCCTCGTAATATATCGGCATCTTTTGTTCCTCTGCATATAACCATGTCAATAAGGTATTTAACCCTGTGCCGAAACCCATCTCTAACACCATGACTTCTGTAGAGACGGGGTATGCCCTGTTTCTACAATTTACATAATTCAATCCTGCGTTAATAAACACATGCTGCGATTCGCTCAGTGCCCCGTTCGTAGAATGGTAGCTTTCACGCAATTCCGTCACAAAAAAGCTATGCGATCGGTCAGCTGTAACTATCAATCGACGCTCCATAATTTCTTAAAATTTTCAGGCAAAGATAGTCCTATTTTTGGATTATTCCCGAAAAATTTGCATCTTTGTAGGTTGAAATAATATCAAATTATGGCTAATTTTGGCGCTATACTGCAAAAACTCTTCGGTACCAAGTCCGACCGAGACCTGAAGGCTATTATGCCTTATGTGGATAAAATTAATGAGATATATGCTCGTTTCGATAGGCTTAGCAATGATGAATTGCGCGCCGAAACCAACCGGTTAAAAGAGACCGTACGCGAACATATTGCTGAGCTTTCCGGCGAAAAAGAAGCATTGCGCAGTCAATTGCGTAATCCGGATATAGAAATATCCGAAAAAGAAAGAATAGCTACCGAAATTGACAAACTCACCAAGAAAATTGATGAGCAAATCGAAGAGGTACTGCTCGAAATCCTGCCCGAAGCCTTTGCCATCATGAAGTCAACGGCGCGCCGCTTCAAAGAAAATAGCACTATCGAAGTTACGGCTACCGATTTCGACCGTAATATCGCCGCCCGTAAAGATAATGTAACCATTAACGGCGACAAGGCTGTCTGGAAAAATACATGGATGGCCGGCGGGAATATGGTTATTTGGGATATGGTGCACTACGATGTGCAGTTGTTCGGCGGCGTGGTATTGCATCAGGGTAAAATTGCTGAAATGGCTACAGGTGAAGGTAAAACACTGGTGGCCACCCTGCCGGTATTTCTGAATGCCATTGCCGGAGAAGGAGTACATGTAGTAACAGTAAATGATTACCTCTCGAAGCGCGACTCGGAATGGATGGGACCGCTCTACGAATTTCACGGCCTGTCGGTGGACTGTATAGACAAGCACGAGCCTAACTCCGACTCGCGTCGCAGGGCTTATCGATCGGATATTACTTTCGGCACCAATAACGAATTTGGTTTCGATTACCTGCGCGATAATATGGCTACCTCGTCCGAAGATTTGGTGCAGCGCAAACACCATTTCGCCATTGTTGACGAGGTGGACTCAGTCTTGGTTGACGATGCCCGTACTCCCTTGATTATATCAGGGCCGGTGGCCAAAGGCGAAGACCAGCAATTCAATGAATTTCGACCAAATGTAGAAAGGGTTTACAACGCACAGCGAAACCTTGTAACCCAATTACTCAACGAGGCGCGTAAACTTCTTGCCGACGGCAAAACCGATGAGGGTGGAAAGCTATTGCTCCGCGCCCATAAGGGTTTACCCAAGTATAACCCCTTAATCAAATACCTGAGCGAGACCGGAAATAAACAATTATTGTTGAAGACAGAGAACTTTTACATGCAGGACAACAATAAGCAAATGCATTTGATTACTGATGATTTGTTCTTTGTTATTGATGAAAAACAAAACTCTGTGGACCTTACCGATAAAGGGATTGACCTCATTTCTCAAAGTGTGAGTGATAATAAATTCTTCGTATTGCCCGACATCGGAACTGAAGTTGCCGAAATCGAAAAAAGCAATTTGAACGAGGAAGAAAAACTCATCAAAAAAGACAGCATGTTAGCAGACTATGCGTTGAAATCGGAACGGGTACACACCGTAAATCAACTGCTCAAGGCTTATGCCATGTTTGAAAAAGATGTGGAATATGTGGTAATGGATAATAAGATTAAAATTGTGGACGAGCAAACCGGCCGTATTCTCGAAGGCCGCCGTTATTCCGACGGATTGCATCAGGCTATAGAGGCGAAGGAAAAAGTGAAGGTAGAAGCCGCCACGCAAACCTTTGCCACCATTACCTTGCAGAATTATTTCCGCATGTACCACAAGCTCTCCGGTATGACGGGTACAGCCGAAACCGAGGCAGGTGAATTTTGGAAAATCTATAAATTAGATGTGGTGGTTATTCCCACTAACCGCCCCATTATTCGTAAAGATAACCACGACCTTATTTACAAAACAAAACGCGATAAATACAATGCGGTAATTGACGAAATTGTTAAGCTATCGAAGGCAGGCCGCCCTGTGCTGGTGGGTACCACCTCGGTAGAAGTGTCGGAATTGTTGAGCAGAATGTTGAAAATTCGCGGCATTAAGCATAATGTGTTGAATGCAAAACAGCATGCCCGCGAGGCTGAAATTGTAGCCGAAGCAGGCCAGCCCGGAGCGGTAACTATTGCTACGAACATGGCCGGCCGTGGTACCGACATTAAACTCGGCCCCGGCGTGAGAGAGGCCGGCGGATTGGCCATTATAGGCACCGAGCGCCACGACAGTCGCCGTGTTGACCGCCAGTTGCGCGGACGCGCAGGTCGCCAGGGCGATCCGGGTTCCTCCAATTTCTATGTCTCGCTCGAAGACGATTTGATGCGTTTATTCGGCTCAGGCCGCATCTCGGCTATTGTTGACCGTATGGGCATGAAGGAAGGCGAAGTGCTGCAACACTCCATGCTCTCAAAATCTATTGAGCGCGCCCAACGTAAGGTGGAAGAAAACAACTTCGGTATCCGTAAACGCTTGCTTGAATACGACGACGTGATGAACTCGCAGCGCGAGGTGATTTATACCCGCCGCCGCAACGCGCTTATAGGTGATCGTATAGAAGTAGATGTGCAAAATATGATGGTTGACTTCAGTGAATCTCTGGCGCAGCAAGTAGAAGGAATGGATTATGAAGATTTCAAACTCAATGTTATCCGCCAACTTTCCATACAGCCCGACATAGACAAAAACACTTATGATGACGCTTCTGCCGCTCATCTCGCCGAAGCATTGGCACAGCAAATGGAACAGGAATATCGCCGCCGTACCGAAACGATGGCTAAGCAAGCCATGCCGATTATTAAGCAGGTCTATGAAAAACAGGGTGCTACTTTCGAAAATATTGCCGTGCCTGTGAGCGAGGGACAAAAGATGTTGCAGATAGTAGTCAACCTTAAAAAAGCTATTGAGAACGAAGGTAAAGAAATAGCCTTTTCCTTGAGTAAAATCATTACCTTGCTCATGATTGACGACTACTGGAAAGAGCACCTCCGCGAGATGGACGATTTAAAACAATCGGTACAATCGGCCGTTTATGAGCAAAAAGACCCGCTATTGATTTACAAATTCGAGAGCTACGGTTTGTTCCGCACCATGCTCGACAAGGTAAACCACAATGTGCTGTCCTTCCTCTTGCGTGCGCATATTCCGCTACGCGACCCGCAGGGTGTGCAGCAGGCCTCGCAAGGCTCCTATCGCCGCCCCGACCATAGCCGCATGCAAACCAGCCGTCCCGAGCTGAACACCTCCGGCAGCGAACCAAGGTCGCAGGCGCCGGTGCGCGTTGAGAAGAAAGTAGGCCGCAACGACCCCTGCCCCTGCGGCAGCGGCAGGAAATACAAGGCCTGCCACGGGAAGAATGAGTAAAAGTAGAGAAAAAAAATGGGCAGACAGGTTAGAAAGCCAAATAAAATAATTTACCGCCTGATAGTTGCTTTATGTTCGTTCTTGCATCGCAAGAAGTATGCGTTTAAAATACATAAAAGCGACGAGTTTACTACGCTTAAACCACCATATATAGTGTTGGCTAACCATATAAGCAACATTGATTTTACAGTGGTCGCTTGCGCTTTGTCCCCCGTGATATTAAATTTTGTGGTGGCAACATTTTACGTTCGGCGGCGTTTCTTAAACGGCATACTTCGCTTTATGGGCTGCGTCCCCAAGGAACAATTTCAGCCCGACATACAGGCAATAAAAAATATTTTCAGCATTGTAAAGCGTGGCGGTGTGGTAGTACTATACCCTGCAGGACAAAGCACCTTCGACGGCGAAGCTACATATATGGATTCAGGTATTTCCGGATTGTTGAAGAAATTAAAAGTCCCTGTGGTTACAGTACATATATCCGGCGCATTCATAGCCTGTCCGAAATGGAATATGGGCTTACGCAAATCGCGTATTGAAGCTTCTGTAGATGTGCTCTTTAATCCAGATGAATTAGAGGCGTTAAACCACGAAGATGTTTACAAAAAAGTAAAAAGTGCGCTGTATTTTGACGACTACGAATGGCAACGCAAAGCCATGGTAAAAGCCTCAAAACCGCATAGTGCAAAAGGATTGGAACAGGTGTTGTATATCTGTCCCAAATGCCAAACCGAATTTAATATGCGCACGCAGCACAATCGTTTATGGTGCGCCTCATGCGGCAATACAGCGCTTATGAATGAGTACGGTTTACTACAACCTGCCGACAGTTCTTGCATCATTTTTGAAACACCGTCACAGTGGAGTCGTTGGCAAATGCACTGTTACAGACAACAAGTCAGATTACCCGAATTTTCCTACAGCGAACCGGTTTTTCTTATAAAAATAAGCAAACACGGCAGGTACGCAAAGGTAGGAACAGGCATAGCTGAAATTAATATCTATCGCTTTTGTTATCACGGAACATACAATGGCATAGAAGTATTGTGGGAGGTAAAAAATAATCTGTCAGCCATTTTTGCGCACGAGGTAAAAGGACATTTTGATTTTGCATACAAGGGCGAGTTGTTTTCTATTGCGCCACTAAACAGCGCATCTGCATTTAAATTTGTAGCATTGAAGGAGGCTATTTTTGAACACCATCATTGCGAGCTTGGTTTTTGTTAAAGGCATTAACGCCGGAGGCGTGGTACATCTTTTTGGATTATTCAACAAATTAATCAATTTGCCGTTTTATTATATTGGCGTGTGGGTTAAAAGATTAGAAAGAAGCAACCTGTAATAAAGACCACAGCTACCTTATCAAAGGAATTTTCACCATAAAAAATTCCGGAGTTTTACAAATTTCTATCTTTCTGTTAAAGGCCGAGGCATATTGTCCTTCGATATTGGCTAAGCCTACCCCGCTCGATTCGTAAGTGCGCTGACGCAACTGTAAATTATTACGCACAACGATATTTCCGTCTTCTACATAAATCTTTATAATCAAAGGTGTTTCGGGACTTACCACATTATGTTTGGTGGCATTTTCTATCAATAGCTGTATGCCGCAAGGAATAATACGCCGCTCCTTATATTGATCAGGGATATTCACCTCTACTTCCAAGCCGGTGTCAAAACGCTCTTTCAGCAAATCTATATATTCCATGGCAAAGTCTAACTCATCTTGCAAGGACACCAACATATCACTCTCTTTATTAAGCATATACCTATATACATCTGCCATTTTTTTAATAAAGTCGCTTGCACGGTTAGCATCTATATGTACCAAGTAGTCCAGCACATTCAAACTATTGAACAAAAAATGCGGATTTAACTGCTGTTTCAGTTGATTATATTGAAACCGCGCCTTTTGTTTCTTCACAATTTCCACATTCAAGGCCTTTCTATGCGATTTACTATACAGGTAAACAATTAAAGAAGTAGTCCAGCCCAACAGCTCGGTTACCAGCGTTGTGGTAATTTGCGGAGCATAGTCCGACAGCGCCGGAAAATAATGAGAGAACAATGCTGCTCCTTTTGTACCCAAATAGAAACCGGCCAAACAACATAAGGAAGCAAATATTAAACTTGCCTCTACAGGAAAGTCATACAGGCGGGCTATAAACAAAATCATGGTTATCGTAAGAATGGTCAGCAGCGCGCTATCGCCTAAGCGTGTGCCGAACAAAAGGTAAGCGGTAAGCGCATGAGCTGCTGCAAAACCATGAATTAAGACATTTAGTGATAGTAGCTTATGTTTATTCATTATTTACAGATTTACAGATGTACAAATTTACGGATTTTTTCTTATCTTTGTGCAAAATTTATTTAAAAACATGAAGTTCGGCGTTGTAATTTTCCCCGGTTCCAATTGTGACCACGATATGATTTATACTTTCCGCAATATCCTGCATCAGGAAGTAGTGGAACTGTGGCATAAAGACCATGACCTTAAAGGAGTTGACGGTGTATTGTTGCCGGGAGGCTTTTCGTATGGCGACTATCTGCGTTGCGGCGCTTTGGCCAAATTTTCGCCTTTAATGAATGAAGTGATGGAATTTGCCGACAAAGGCGGTTTCGTGATGGGAGTTTGCAACGGCTTTCAAATCCTGTGTGAAAGCGGATTATTGCCCGGAGCTTTGCTGCCTAACAACAACCAAAAGTTTGTCTGCAAAAATATTTACCTGATGCCCGACAGCAAAACGGCTTATACCACCCGTTTCCTGCCGCGCGCCCAGCCCCTAAAAATCCCTATTGCCCATGCCGACGGACGTTATTATGCCGATGAGCAAACCCTGATTGATTTGCATGAAAACGACCAAATTTTGTTCCGCTATTGTGATGAGTCGGGCGCTATATCGGCAGAAGCAAACCCTAACGGCTCAATTGATAATATCGCCGGAGTATGCAATAACAAGATGAATGTTTACGGCATGATGCCGCACCCCGAAAGATCCGCTGACCCTACATTAAAGAATACCGACGGATTGATGATTTTTAAATCGGTGTTGAAGATGCTGGAATAATGTTCAGTTGGGCTGCTAATCTTAAAATGGGTTTGGTAAATTAAGATAGATTCCGTATTTTATATCAAGAGCGTTGAAATGATGATTTATTCTCTCAAACTATTAATGGCAAAGCAGAATGGACTGATATCTATACAAACTCGGAATCTTCCCTTTTACGCTTGTTAAAATCCACTTGTTAAATCGCTGTACTTTAATAGATTAGATTTTATATAATTTCTATTCATTTGAATATTAATAATAATAGTTCGGTTGAGTATTATTGGTAAGTTTTAATTATTCCGTCACACAAATTTTATTTCATACTCCAAATAATATCCACCAAAATGCCATAAGTGCTATTGCTATAATGTAGAAACATCCTTTAAATATCATTGGAGTATGTTCCATATCTTCTAATTCTTCTTTTTCCATGTGTATTAAGCCCCTTTATACATAAATTAAGTTATTTTTTAGTTTTTGCTCTTATTAATATACAACCGTAAATAACTACAGTTAATATAACAAGTATCCACCATGTTGTAACAGACATTGTAAGAGCTTTAATATATAATATCATCAAAACTGATAATATTAGTACTGCAATAAGAAATTCTTTCATTATATACCAAATACTATTTGTAATCTCCTCCAAAAACAGTTACAAAGATAAGTATAAAAAATGGAGTTTTCCGTTTTAGGCTTAATAATTTAAAACAAATTGTTGAATATTCAAAATTAATTTCTTATTTTTGCGAGGAATTTAAAATATTTGAAATATGGGACAACAACATCAATTTAATGTAGGGGATAAAGTTTCATTTCCTGGAATACGTGCAGTTATAGTCATTGATGAAATAATTGATGATACTGCAAAATGCACTTATGCTATTGATAATGAGCCTAAAGAACACACGTTTAAACTCTCATCATTAGAACCTTACCAAGCACCTAAACCGATAAAGGTAACTTTTTAAACAATAGTTTTTTTTCTATTTCTCCTACTCAAATTCCTCGTTCCTTTGAATAGAGGCATAGATACATATCCCTAAGAAGTATATTTTTGTTTTATATACACTATGTTTATCATAACTGGGATAATAGGCTTTTATTTTTCTTATCATATTATCTATATTTTTATCAAATATACTGATAAAATTTAAGTTTTCAAAAACGGTTGAAAACAGGTGTTTTATTTCACTGCAAGACAAACTAATTTTTGAAAAGCTACATCATTGTCTCGGTTGTTTAATCTAAAACAAAATTCATTGATGTAGCTTTGCAAATGAACAATTGAAATGTGATGAAATATGCCATGAATACCACGCTTTACCAAAGCCCAAAAGCTTTCAATGCCGTTGGTATGTATGCCATTCCCCATCGAATAAAAAACGTTGTGATTTATTTTAAGTCGAATGAAATTTTTAGAATTAGGTTTGTCTAAAATATTGTAGCCTGCATATTGGTCTGTCATTACAGTGGTATTATCTTTACAAACTTTCTTTAAAACAGAAAATAATTGTTTGCTTGTTAGCTGTTTCCCATCTTCGTTTTTGTTGGCAACAACAGCATAAATCCTGCCAGTGTTTCTTTCTTTTACTCCAATAACTGGAACCTTGGCACAACCCCTTCCACGCTTATTAAAATTCTCATTGGTTTCAGGTTCATCGTGCTTATTTTTCTTTCTTGGCTTTCCGCCAATGTAGGCTTCATCAATTTCAACAATGGCTTCAAAGACGTTTTTCATTTCTTCTTTGCTTGCAGCATCCCTGATTAACTTTTTCATGCGCCAAGCACCCTTATAAGAATTCATACCTAATTCTCTTTGTAATTGCATTGCTGATATACCTTTTCGTGAGATTAAAGTAAGATTTATAGCATACAACCACATTCTTAAACTTAGGTGTGTGTTTGCAAAAATAGTTCCACTTAGTGCTGAAAATTCAGATTTACAATTATTACAATAAAGTTTTCTTGAATCATATTTTTGGCGATAGATTTTCTCTTTGACTACTCCACATTTTGGACAAATGTATTGTTTGTTAGGGTACTTTGTTTCAATAATGAAATTGATCGCTGCCTTTTCTGTTGGGAACTTCTTCTTAAATTCAAAAATTGTCATAATGCCTTCTCTTTTACTTGTTTAACAGCATAAAGTTAGGCATAATTTTTTACATTTCCAAATATTTTTTGTTAAATAATGTTAAATCTCAAGGGTTTATGAAGATTTTTCCACTTTTTTCAAGCCGAAAATAGAGATTAAAGATATGGTTAAAATCTAAAAACATTATAAATAATTGATTATTAATTATATATAGTGTTTTTCAAGCGTAAAGGGGAGGATTCCGTACAAATTTACTAATTCCGAAATTTTTAACTTTCAGTTTACAGTCCCGCTTTCAATGCCATAATCCTACTATAAGACTCCTCAATGCGCTCAGGGGTGATTTTGCCCTGTTTTACAGCCTTAAAAATAATATTAACCGCCTTTTTGGAAATGTGGTCGTCGTACGTTTTGCCATTATTGGACAGGCAAAGAATATCGGCGCCGGCCTCTATCGCCTTTAACAGAATTTCATCGAAATCGTAGTGGTCAACCAAAGCGCTCATGGCTAAATCGTCGGTTACTACTACGCCGCTAAAGCCTAATTGCTCGCGCAAAATACCGGTAATAATCTTTTTCGACATGGTGGCCGGATAGTCTTCGTCGAGTTTAGCGTTATAAACATGAGAGGTCATCACTACCTGCACCTTCCCTGCGACTATTAACCGGCGGAAAGGCTCTAATTCCTGCGCTGTCCACGTATTGGTAACATCGGCTATGCCCAAATGAGTATCGGCGGCGGAACTGCCATGCCCGGGAAAATGCTTGATACAGCCCATCACGCCTTGCTTTTGCTGTTCCTCTAACCATATTGCTGCCTGCTGTACCACCACCTCCGCATCAGCTGAAAAACTGCGCTCTATCTTCCCTATAATCGGACAGTTGGGGTTCACATTCAAATCGACCGCAGGGGCAAAATTCAGGTTAAAACCCAGCTCCGACAAGGTTTTTGCCGTTGCGGCAGCATATTTTGCCGTAGTATCGGCATTATTCATCTTTCCCAAGTATTGGGCTGAAACTGTTGGCGGGAAACCATATCTCGCCTTCAGTCGGCTCACCTTGCCGCCTTCCTGGTCAATAGCTACCAAAAGCTTCAGTGGAGCTGCGGCTTGCATATCGGCAATCAGTTTTTTCAACTGTTTGGGCGAAGAAATATTGCGTTTAGCGCTCTTTGAGGGAACATCATAATCGAATAAAATAACGCCGCCAATGCCCAATTTTTTTAAATCGTTGTAAACAGGCATATCAGGCTTGAGTTCCATGCCCCGAAAACCAATCATCAGCATCTGCGCTATTTTATGTTTCAGTTCGGCATCTTCTTTAGCTTGCTGCGCCCCACCCGCAATAACGGTCAGCAGGCAACAGGCGGTAAGCAGTAGGCGGCAGGCGGTAAGCATGATGAGTTATGAGTTGGTTATTTATCGTTTGCCGTTTAACGCTTAACGATATTGTTTCATTATTCTGTCTTTTTCTTCTTAATATTCGTGTCGGATTTTTATCGTACTCTTTCCTTAATGTTTTTTGTGGTTTTCACACTTGTTTGTCATCTTTTACTTTTTCGGGTTCAAAAATTGCGTAAATTCTTCTAATGAACGCTGTAAAACTTCCTTTGGAATAAGTTGTCGCTCATATTCGGCAACCATTGTAGGGCTTAAACTTCGGCTCATTGCGTACTCAACAACGCTGTGGTCTGCCTCTTGGCAAAGCAAAATTCCGATACTTGGATTTTCGTTACTGCGGCGCACATCGCGGTCTAATGCTTCGAGGTAAAATTCGAGTTGTCCCATATATTCGGGCTTAAATTTATCTGTTTTCAGTTCAATAGCCACCAAACATTGCAAACCTCTATGAAAAAACAGTAAATCAACTTTGAAAGTAGAATTGCCAACTTGTAACGGATATTCCTTATCGTAAAATAGAAAATCTTTGCCGAGTTCAAGGATAAAGTTTTTCATATTATCCAAAATACTGTTTTGTAAACGCTTTTCCGAATGTTTTTGTGGCAATCCGAGAAAATCGACAAATATTGTGTCCTTGAGCATTGGCGTAATTTGCGGATAGATATTTTTCAATCCTTTGGAAAGATTGTGTTTGTCGCCCATTAACGAGGCAAAAGTGTTGTTTTTGAGGCAACGTTGTAGCTCTCTTGCATTCAATCTTTCTTTATGGGAATAAAGCACATAAAATATTCTTTCTTCTATTGTTTTGCAAGCATTAATAATTTCAAAATGATTAGATAAAGTAGTCAGATTTAAGAAATTAGGAAATTGTGCAGACGATGTCTGCACAATTAGTTCAGCCACAGGTTGAATCATTGATTGTTCAATACCAGCGCTTTCAATTTGTGCAGTCTTTGGTTGTACAAATTCATTCAGTTTTAGTTTTTCCTGATATTCAACAAATTGTAAAGAAGAATATGCCTCGTAAAATGCAACCATATTGTAGATATTTCGACTGCTGTACCCTCGCAAAGTCGGGTCTTGTGTTCTCAAATATTCTGATAGCTGCTTAACGGCTTTACTTCCCCAAGCAGAATTTTCAAGCCGAGCGGACACAAAAGCACCAATTTCCCACGCTGTAAGCAAGTTCTCGTTATTCACGGTTTGCAATGCTTTAGAGCGGTGCAAGGAGATAATTCCTTGCACTTGTTGGAATTCTTCTGTTGTAATGTTACTTATATCATTCATTTTTTTTTACTTATTTCGACTTGCAAATTTAGCCCTTCATTATTCATTATCCGCTCTGTCCAACAAATTCTGAGGCAGTTGCTTGCTGGCATTGGCGCCGAGTTCCCTCAACCGCTGTATGCGGCCGATAATCGTATCGCCCTTTTTCGGTGAGTCGAACAATTTGTTCATGGCGCCTTTGTATTCTTTGCTCGTATCGTCCAAGCGCCTGCCCACCGCTATCAGGTCTTCCATAAAGCCCACAAACTTATCGTACAAGGCGCCTCCTTCACGGGCTATTTCCATCACATTGCGCTTTTGGTTTTCCTGCTTCCACAGAAATGAAACAGTACGAAGCGTAGCCAGCAAAGTAGTAGATGAAACCAATATTATATTTCTTGCCAGCGCCTTTTCAATCAATGTAGTATCTTCACGTAAAGCCATGGTTAAGGCAGGTTCGAGCGGTATGAACAAGAGTACGTAATCGGGGGCATTAATGCCATATAATTGTTGATAATTTTTACTGCCAAGGTCAACAATGTGGCGGCTCAGGCTGGCTAAATGCTCCTGCCGATATTTCTGCCGTTGTGCTTCATCATCGGTGTTATAATACTGCTCGTAGGCAGTGAGCGAGACCTTGGAGTCAATCACAAAATGCTTATCTTCGGGAAGATTGATTACGTAGTCGGGTCGCACATTCCGGCCGTCATCGGTCTTGAAATTTTCCTGTTTGCGGTAATGAATGTCGCGCAACAGCCCAGCCTTTTCCAACAAGAGTTCCAACTGCACTTCGCCCCAGTCGCCCTGTACCTTACTGTCGCCTTTCAAAGCATTGGTCAGGCGGGTAGCGTCTTCCGACACCTGTTGATTCAGCTTCATCATCTGCTCCAATTCCTTACGCAGCGAGGCCTTCTCACGGGTTTCCTGATTGTAAGTATCTTCTACTTTCTTTTCAAAGTCGCGGATACGTTCCTTGAGCGGCTGAAGGATATTTGTTATATTTTTCTCGTTCAATTCGGTGAATTTCTTACTTTTCTCTTCCAATAATTCATTGGCGACATGTTTAAATTCCGATCGGAAATTTTCCTGCAATTTATCAATTTCCTCGCTTAAAATGCGATTACGCTCCTTGGCCTGCGCCAATTCGGAAGTTGTTTTCAGCAATTCCTCGTTTTTCTGCTGCAACTCGTTCTTCAGCTCATCGTAAAGGGGGCGGGCAACGGTGTTTTCCGCAGGCGCCGGCGGGGCCGACTGCTTTTTCCAGATAAAAAATACCGCTGCCGCATTCAGCAACAGTACTACTATTAAGACTATAACGTATATTTCCATATCCACAACCTATCGACAAAACATTTCATTTAAAACATCTCTTTTTAATTTTTCACAAAGATACGAATAACTCGAAAAAAAATCATTTTTTCCTTTCTTTTTCAAAAAAAAATTGCTACTTTTGTCATTTCAAAATGTATCATTGTAAAAAGTAAAAATATGCCAGCGCTATCAATGTTTTTCGGATTGATTGTTTACATGTACGCAAAAGACTGTCAGAAGCATCATACACCTCATATTCATGTTGAGTATCAAGATGATGAGGCGGTTTTTTCAATTCCTGACGGCGAAATTTTGGAAGGAAAATTGCCCAACAAAAAAATTCAACTCGTAAAAGCGTGGATAATAATCAACCAAGAAGACCTTATGTCCAATTGGAATTTGGCAGTAAAGGGAAGTACTTTATTTAAAATTAAACCATTATCCTAAATGAGCCCAAGAGTAGTCGATGTAAAGCCTGAAAAAAACTATACTTTGCATGTATGGTTTAAGAATGGCGAAGAAGGTATCTTCGACGTAAAGCCTTATTTGGGTTGCGAGATGTTCAAACCATTGAAAGATATAGCATTCTTCAATTCGGTACGACCTGCGCACGGCACAATACAATGGGCAAACGAAGCCGATTTTTGCCCAGACACGGTTTATTTAGATAGCGTGAAAATTTTAACATAGTAAACCCAGTCCCGAACAGGGCTTCTTTTCTTATTAGACGTTTTTTTAAGACAAAGGTTCAAAACCATAAATAATTTTCAACCTTATCGTCTGAAAACAAGCTAATTAAAACAAATTTTATTAGCTTATTTTACTTCCTCGCCCCCTCAAATATTGGCATAAATCGTCCGAGCGGCTTGGCCAGTGTAAAACAGGAGTATGTCTACTTAAATCCAAGCGAAACAGGTCAGGAGTTATGGCGCGGATTAGATGATTATTTCCGTTTTAGGCTTAATAGTCAAAAGTGGTGATGAAACTCCATTTAAACGATTAAATTTCATATATTTGCCGCCTTTTAAAATATATGAACAAAAAAATGCTTTTACTGCGGTTCTACCGCCATTGTAAAGAATGG
>Ga0099364_10002617_pt1 | contig 28563 bp, 32 predicted proteins | sample TergutTh196P3_FD_73070 | JGI IMG/M metagenome (GOLD analysis project Ga0099364, IMG submission 73070) | Microcerotermes parvus P3 segment gut microbial communities from Pointe-Noire, Republic of the Congo - Th196 P3 | ecosystem: Host-associated > Arthropoda: Insects > Digestive system > Gut ... | reverse complement strand
TTGCTTGCTTGCTTGCTTGCTTGCTTGCTTGCTTGCTTGCTTGCTTGCTTGCTTGCTTGCTTGCTTGCTTGCTTGCTTGCGAAAATTATGTCACAGCGGGGCATAAGCTGTCAAGCCCTTTCGTAAAAAATTCCGTCGCTTGTTTTGACTGTATCACAGAATATTCCTTTTTTCAAGATGTTTATGAAAAAATTTTTCTGCTGAAAAATCCCCCCGTTTGGGGGGGATTTTTTATGTTCGGATAAAGCGCCAGCGCCGTCAGTTGGTGATGGTCTGCTCGGTCTCTTTGTCGAAGAGGTGGATTTTCTTTGTGTCGAACGCCACGTTGATGGTGTCGCCGGTTTTGGAGGTGGAGCGCGGCTCGACGCGGGCGATGAAGTTGCGGCCCTCGCCGTTCATGTACAGGTAGGTTTCGGCGCCCATCATTTCGACGACGTCCACGTTCATCTTCACCTGCGCCTCCGGGTGCTGGGCGAGGAAGGATTCTTCGTCGTGGATGTTTTCGGGACGGATGCCCATGATAATCTCTTTGCCCGCGTAGCTGAGGACTTCGGGCTTGCGGCCCTTGGCGTCGGGCAGCGCGATTTTGGTTTCGCCGAACACGAGGTAGGTCTTGCCGCCCTCGTCGAGGACGGTGCAATCCACAAAGTTCATCTGCGGCGAGCCGATGAAGCCCGCGACGAAGAGGTTTCTGGGGTTTTGGTAGAGGTGCTGCGGCGCCGCGATTTGCTGGATGAAGCCGTCCTTCATAACCACGATGCGGGTACCCATCGTCATCGCCTCGACTTGGTCGTGGGTGACGTAGATGAAGGTGGTTTCAAGGCGCATGTGCAGCTTGGTCAGCTCGGTGCGCATCTGGGCGCGGAGCTTGGCGTCGAGGTTGGAGAGCGGCTCGTCGAGCAGGAAGACCTTGGGGTTGCGGACGATGGCGCGGCCCAGCGCGACGCGCTGTCTCTGTCCGCCGGACAGAGCCTTGGGCTTGCGGTCGAGAAGCTGCTCGATTTCGAGGATTTTGGCGGCTTCGGCGACGCGACGTTTGATTTCGTCCTTGGGCGTCTTGCGCAGCTTGAGGCCGAACGCCATGTTTTCAAAGACGGTCATGTGCGGATAGAGCGCGTAGTTTTGGAACACCATCGCGATGTCGCGGTCTTTCGGCGGGGTGTCGTTGACCAGCTTGTCGTCGATGTACAGCTCGCCCTCCGAGATTTCCTCAAGACCGGCGATCATGCGCAGGGTGGTGGATTTTCCGCAGCCCGACGGGCCTACGAGGATGATGAATTCTTTGTCGGCGATGTCGAGGTTAAAGTCGCTGACCGCGACGACGCCGCCGGGGTAACGCTTGTAGATGCTGTTCAGTGTTACGCTTGCCATTACATTGACCCTCCCAAATCTTTGTTACATCCAATATATCACAGCGCCCGCCAAAACTCTAGTCCCCTAAATAACCAAACTTTACACGGAATATTTGTCTATGTTGCATAACAAGCCCTCCTGTCCGAATATCCTGTACCCAGAAGGAGGGTTTTCTATGTTTATCTTCACCGCCAAGCTGACACGCAAGAAGCTCGCCGTGGGAATCGGCGCCGCGGGGGCGCTGCTGATTGGGCTTATCGTCCTCATGTCGTCCGGGGGCGGGGCGGAGGCGTCCGCGGCCACGTCGCCCTCGCCCAAGGGCGTCAAAACCGCCGAGGATCGCGTCGCGTATCTGACGGCCCACGGCTGGGCGGCCAACGCCGAGTCGGAGGAGTGTCAGGAGGTCGTCATCCCCAAAGCCTTCGACAGCGCGTTTGAGGAATACAACGCCCTTCAAAAAGGACAGGGGTTCGACCTTTCCAAGCACAAAGGCAGACGGATTAAACGATACATATACCTTATCGAAAACCATCCGAGCGGGCGCTCCCCCGTCTACGCCAGCCTCCTCATTCACAAAAACACCGTTATCGGCGGCGATTTGCAGAATCCCGCGCTGGACGGGTTCATCCAAGGCTTTGAGCGGAACGGGCGGCTTTCCCCCTAACGGGTGCGGAGCAGGCGCAGCGCGCGGGAAACCTTGCTGTTGTATTCCTTAAACAAGCCGTGCTTGCTTTCCAAGTGCGCGGCCAAGGCGGCCATCTCCTCCGGTTCGCCGGTCAACAGCTCCAATTCCAGCTCCAGCAGGTCTTCCCGCTTGCCGCCCGCCGACAGCTCCCCCCGGTCGAGCGCCATCTCGGCCGTGGCGCCGCCGGGCAGCAGCAGCGGCGCGGCGGTGCGGGTAAACCGGACGGCACAGCGCGGCACAAGCCTCCCGGACAAGGCCCGCAGCTCCTCCGGGGCGCCCGCGTCCGCCAGCAGCGGCAGCGCCGTCTCCCAGTCCTCGGCAAACACCTGCCACTCGCCCCGTGTAAACACCGCCCCGTCGTTTGTTTCGTCCGTCTTGCAAGCCGCCACCGTCACGCCGTTTTCGCGGCGCAGGCGGAGCGCCCATCGCCGCTTGTCCAGCTCGCCGTCCTCCGTGTCGTAATACACCGCGTCCATGTCGCTCTCCGCAAACGCCCGCATCAGGCAGGCCGACACCCGCTCGTCCTCCAAAACGGGCGGTATCGCCCATTCCCCGGGCAGCCGCAGCTTGATTTCAATTTCCGTAGGCATAAGGTCCATTCCTCCTGTCCGTCGCTTTCCGTCAAACGCTAAAAATGATGTTTGACGCCGCTTTGTTTGAGTATGGCGTTTGCAACATGGCGCGATTTGATTTTGCCGTCCACGGGAAAATTGCGGCCAACAATCGGACTGTGCCATATGTCATGGTCGCCCTTTCCCCTGCGGACAAAATGGCATCCGTTTTTTCGCAAAACGTCCCGCACAGCCTTTTCATATTCCGCCATTAAGCAATGTTCTCCCGGCGTTCGGCGCGGAAGCAGAGGCGGCTGGATTCTCTGTCCGTGCCGTTGTCCGCGAGGATTTCCGGGGCGGCGGTTTTGACGCGCTCAATCAGCGCGTCGAAAGAATTGCTTTCCAGCGCCAGCGGGATGCTGTCGCATACGGCGTACCATACGCGGGCGTCGTCGTCCCAGCGCATCTCTACAATGTGTTCCATAGCCATTCCTCCCTTGTTCTTATCTCTACATGGGTATTATATCACAAACGGGGCGGGGGTGAACGATGTTTTTTTTTCGGGGTTTCTATTTCCCGACAAACACCCTAAATTTCCTTTTGTATAATGGCCGCATTACCGAAGAAGATGGGAGCGGCCTTGATGGAAACGAAAGAAAAGCGAATCGGGCGGTTGGGCGCGGGGGTTGCGCGGAAACTGAGCGAGGCGGCGGCACGGCCCCGGTTCGCGGCGGCGGGGCAGCTTGCCTTGCGGTTTGGCGGAGGCTTTTTGCTTTCGCGGGCGGTGGTGCTGGACGGGATGGCGCCGTTCGGCGCGGGCTGGGTGGCGGCAAGCGGCGGCGGGGCGAAGGGGTTGGCGGCGCTGCTCGGCGCAATGGCGGGCACCCTCGCCGCCGGGGAGCGGGTTCAGTCGCTGAAAACCCTTGCCGCGCTGATTCTCATTTACACGGCGGGCGTTTTGTTCAAGGGGACGGGCCCCGCCCGCCACGCGGTGTTCCTGCCCGCCGCGGCGGGGGCGGTCGCCGCGTTTGTCGGCGCGGCGGGACTGGCCGGCGCGGGCTTTACGGCGCGGAATGTGGTTTTGTATCTCACCGAGATACTCCTGATTGCAGGTTCCGGGTATTTTTATGTCCTCGCGGCGGACGGCAGCCGGGAGGAGCGCGGGATGCGCGGCGCTTTCAGCCGTATTGCCCTCCGCGCCACCCTGCTGCTGGCCGTTTCGGAGTTTGCCCTGTTCGGCGCGGTGAGTCCCGCGCGGGCGGCGGCGGGGCTTTTGGTGCTGCGCGCCGCTTGGCTCAACGGGGCGGGGATGGGCAGCGCGTCGGGGCTGGCGATGGGCTGCGCGATGGATTTGTCGCTGGGCTACCCGTTTTTCTCCATGTCCTACGGCATATCGGGTCTGCTCACCGGCGTTTTCCGCAAAACGGCTAAGCTCGTCTCCGCCGCCGCCTATGTGCTGACGGGCGCCGTCACCGTTTTGTGGGCGGGTACGGCGCAGTTGCGGCTGGCGGCGCTGCTGGAAACGTTTATCGTGTCGGTGCTGTTCATGTTGCTGCCGGCCGTGCAGGGGAAGCGCGTCCGCGTGACCGAGGGGCTGGAGGACGACGCCGTCCGGGAGGCCGAGAGCGGGCGGCGGACGCGCGAATTTGCCCGGCGGCGGCTTGAGCAGTGCGCGCTGGCGTTTCAGGAGGTGCATACGCAGCTTCAAACGGTTTTTCAGCGGCCGAAAAACGACGAGGACGTGGCGCGGGTTTTTGACCGGACGGCGGAGCGTGTCTGCCGCCGCTGTGCCATGCGTGGGCAATGCTGGGATCGGGAGATGGAGCAAACCTACGGCGTGCTGGGCGGCGTTTCGGGCGTCCTCAACCGCGAGGGGAAGGTGAGCGGCTCGGACTTCCCGCCGTTTTTTTCCTCGCAATGCGTTCAGTTTACCAAGTTTGTGCATACCGCCAACGAGGAGATGGCGGCGCTGCTTCTCCGGCGGAAATACCGCGCGGGGCTGGCCGAGAGCCGGGCGCAAATCTGCCTGCAATACGCCGAAATGGCCAAAACGCTGGGGCATATCGCCGAGCAGGTGGGGGAGGAGGTTTGCTTTGACGAGGAAGCCGAGGCGCGGATACGCAAGCTGACGGAGGCGTCCCGCCTGCCGCTCTCCGTGACGGCGCTGCGTACGCCGGAGGGGCAGAAGCGCGTGGAAATCGAGGGGCGCGGCGCGGGGCTGCTGCTCTCCCGCGACCGGAGCGCGTTTATGAAATCGCTGGCGCAGTGCGCGGGGTATGCCGTTTCCATGCCGGAGCATATCCTCACGCCGCTGGGGGAAAAGCTGGTTTTCACCGAGGCGGAGCGCCTGCGCGCCGCCATCGGCGTGGCAAGCCATAAAAAGCAGGGCGAAACGGTGAGCGGGGATTACGGCACATGGTTCAAAACCGCCGACGGCAGCGCCCATGTCATCCTCTCCGACGGCATGGGCTCGGGGAAGGAGGCCGGGGCGCAGTCCGCCGCCACCGTCGCGCTGCTGGAGCGTTTTCTGCGCGCCGGGATTGACCCGCCGTCCGCCCTCAGCACCATCAATTCCACGCTGGTGCTGCGCGGCGCGGAGGGCTGCGAAGCGCCGGTGACGGTGGATCTCTTTATTTGCAGTCTCAAGACGGGGCAGACGCGGTTTTTCAAAAACGGGGCCTCACCTTCTTATATCAAGCGGGGCGGGCGGATTTCGCGGATTATGGGGCAGGGCTGGCCGCTCGGCGTCGGGCTGACGCCCGGGCCGGGGTCGGGCGTCACAAGCGTTTCCCTGCGCGGTGGGGACATGGTGGTGCTGGCAAGCGACGGCGTCTGCGGCACGGGCGGCGACGCGTGGCTGACGGCGCTTTTGGAGGCGTGGGAAGACCTCCGGCCCAAGGAGCTTGCCGGTCGGATTCTGGAGCGCGCCGTTTTGCAGAGCGGCCGGGGGGACGACATGATGGTCATGGTCTTCGCGCTGGGGGCGTGAGCGCGGAGCAAATTGCCTTTGCAAATCCGGGGTTTTGTGGTATAATTTAAGAAACCACTTTTATGACAGGGGGATTTTATATGAACCGAACCACCAAAATTCTCGGGCTTTTGATTGCCGCGGCTTTTCTTTTTTCCGCGGCCCCGCCTATGCCGGACGCCGTGGCGTCCGACGCGGGCAATTTTGTCGTTGACGGCGGCGGCACGCTGACGGCATACAGGGGCAGCGCCGCCGACATTGTCATCCCGGACTCCGTTCACTACATCGCCGACGGCGTGTTCAGGGGGATGACCTTTATCAGGAGCGTCACCTTTCACGATTTGGTCGTCAGCATCGGGCGGCGCGCGTTTGAAGGCTGCACCGGGCTGACAAGCGTGCGGATACCCAACCGGGTCACGTTCATTTCCACCGCCGCGTTCAGCGGCTGTACAAGCCTGACGTCGGTCACGCTGCATCCCTATCTGAGAACCATCGGCGCCGAGGCGTTTCTCGATTGCCCGATTACCTCTCTGGAGATTCCCTACAGCGTGACGGCCATCGGCATGAGCGCGTTCAGGGGCAACCGCCTGTCCTCGGTGCATATCCCAAGCGTTGTGAGGGACATCGGCGACTTCGCGTTCACCTCCGAACCAAACCCCGGGTTCCTCGGCGCGTCCGGTTCGGCGGCTGAGAGCTATGCCAGAACGTTTAATCATCCCTTTACGGCAACCCCGGATTCCCCGCCGCCCGCTCCGCCGGAGCTGCCGTCCCTCAACCTGCCGCCCAGAACCATCCGCAACGACCCGACAACCCAGTTGCCGCGCTACAAGGGGCCGGGGGCGGCGCCCGCCGCGTGGGCGGTTCAGGCCGTCAACCATCTGTTCCAAAACACCGCCATCGACGACGCGTATTTTGCCGACTACGGCCAAGGCGTCTCGCGGGAAGAGGCGGCGTACTATATGGTACATACCTATTTCGCCGTTACCGGCAAGCCCGTTGACCTGTCTTCGCCGGGCGAGCTTTTTGCCGACACCGACAGCGTCTACGCCGCCAAAGCCAGATCTTTGGGGCTGATGAGCGGCACCGACGCGGAGCGCAACGAGTTCACCCCGGACACCATCCTGACGCGTGAGCAGACGACCTCCATCCTAATCAACCTGCTCGACGTGGCCGGGGTCGCCTACAACAAAGACAGCACAGACCATATCGTCTTTGCCGACCACAGCCAAGTCAGCGGCTGGGCGCTCAGCGCCCTGAGACGCGCCTACCATCTCGGCCTGATCAGCGGCACAACCTCCGGCTCCCCGCCGCCGGTCAACCCGCAGGGAGAGCTTAGCCGGGAGCAGCTATACGCGATGCTTTACAACCTCTTTGTGTCCCTGAACAAGATAGAGGATGATTTTACGCGGGGCGACGTCATCGAACCGCCGCAGCTTGTGTATTCCGGCATCGGCAAGCACCCGGAGGGCAATATCGACGAGGCGTTTTACTCCGCCCCCGCCGTCGCCGACATCGACGGGGACGGCAAGGTGGAAATCATCTATTCCTCCACCTTCATCTATTGCGTTGACGCGCTGACCGGGAACGTCAAATGGCAGGTTCCGTCCGGCTACGACCAAAGCGCGCCCATCGGGACGCGGCCCATCGGCGGCTTCAGCAACCCCGACGTTATCCTCACCGACGTGGACGGGGACGGCGCGCTGGATATCGTCGTCGGCCATCAGGTGCTGTATGAAAACGGCGTCGCCCTGAGCGCGTCGCAGCGGAAGGGCATTGTGGCCGTATACGACGCAAACGGCTACTTCAAGCCGGGCTGGCCGAAGACGCTGCCCTACGCCGTCAACAGCGTGGCCGCGGGCGATTTGACCGGGGACGGCAGGGCCAACATCGTCGTCGGGCTTGTCCGAAGCTCGCCCTTGGATATCGTGTACGCTTACGACCACGCCGGGAACCTGATGCCCGGATGGCCGCAACTGAACGGCAGCACCAATGGGCATAGCAGCTCAGACCGCGCCGCCTCCGGGTATCTCTACGGGCTTCAGAACAACACCATCGCCATCGGCGACATTGACGGGAGCGGGCGGAACTCCGTCGTCGTCCCCACCGATATGAGACACATCCCCGTTTTCAGCGCTTCCGGCGCTCTGGTCAAGGCCAACGACATCTTCGGCGGCCGGAACTGGGGCCGGGTGGGGACATGGCTGGATTACGGCTTTGAAAAGCTGGTGGAAAACGAGGGCTTTGGGTTTGGCAACCAAGTCTGGTCGAGCGAGTTGGGCAAATTGGAAAAAAGACCGTGGGACGAGATTCCCGCCGAAAAGCGCCTTTTCGCCAACTTTGTGCAAAGCCCGGCGGTCATCGCGGACGTGGACGGCAACGGGCGGAATGAAGTCGTCGTCATCGGGACGGTTTCCGATCAGGCGTATCAGTTCCCCGACCCGCCCCTGTTTGAGGCGCCGTTCATCTTCAACGGGGACAGGACGCGCTTCCAAACGGCCCAATATGACTGGACGACCGTCCCGACCAACGCCGGGCCGATTCTGACGCACAGCTACCAAGAAATCCAGCTTGCCCAGCTCCGCCCGGTGGTGGCGGACGTCAACGCGGACGGGGTGAACGACATTCTCTTCAACTCCATGTCCGGCAAGGTGATGTGCTACAGTCTGGATCAAGCGTTCATGTGGTCTTACTGGATTAACGACCGGGACAGCCACACCATCGAAATCGCGTCGCCGCTTGCCGCCTATGACCTCAACAACAACGGGTTTTCGGAGATTATCTTCGCCACCAACACCCCTTACGAGAGTTCTCAGGCAGGCCGCCTGATAATCCTCAATTTCAGCGGCTCGAAGCTGGCGGAGGTTGAGCTTCCCAAGGCTTTCAGTAGCTGGGCCGCCGCGGGCAGAACCAACGGCGTGATTGCGCGGCCCGTGGTCACGGAGATTAACGGCGACATCTACATCATCCTCAGCACCTCGTACGCGGGGCTTACGGTCTATAAGCTCTGACGGCGCGGCAGCGTCTTTCCTGCGCGGCGCTAAACCAAACCCTTCCCCCGCGTTCGCCGGGGGAAGGGTTGAGCCGTTTTTGGCGGGGTTTTTGCTTGTCACGGCGGGGGCTTTGTGGTATACTTAGGACGTGAGCGAATTGCAAATCCCCTCGACAACCTGTCCGACCGTGCGCAGGGAGCGCCCGGCCTTAGACCGCGAAACGCGTTTTTTGTCTATCGGGAGGACGGCGGCGGTGAGCAGCGACCCGGCGATGACGCCGATGCCGATGCCCTTCATCAGCGATTTGGCTTGCATGGTTCCTCTTCCTTTCGGTGACTGTTTTGAACTTAGATTGCCCGATTTTTGAAAAATGCGAGGGTGTAATTTATGGCTGTCGTCAAACCGTTCCGGGCTCTGCGGTACGATTTTGAAAAGGCGGGCGCGCCGGAGACGCTCTGTTGCCCGCCGTATGACGTGATTCCCGACGCTTCGGTCTGGACGGGCAAAAGCCCGTATAACGCCATTTTTTTGGAGGGCGGCGAGCGCTTGGGCACGGCCGACCCCTACGGAGACGCGAAGCGCGCGCTGGACGGCTGGCTCGCGGACGGCATTTTGGCCGAAGACGGCGCGCCCGCCTGTTATCTCTACGAAGCGGCGTTCACCGCCAGAGACGGCTCGGCCAAGACCCTGCGCGGGCTGGCGGCGCTGCTGGAGCTGTCTCCTTACTCAGACGGCGTCGTCCTGCCGCATGAGCATACCCTGCCCAAGGACGGGGAAGACCGCCGCCGCCTGATGGCGGAGACCGGCTGCCAGTTCAGCCCGATTTACTGCCTGTATGACGACCCGGACGGGGCCGTCGCCGGACTGATTCCAGACGCGCCGCCCGACGTCTCCTTCACCATGCCCGACGGGACGGCGCATTCCCTGCGCATCCTCTCCGCCCCGGACGTCTGCCAAGCGCTGACCGCCACTTTTGCAGACAAGAAAATCTACATCGCCGACGGGCATCACCGTTACGGCACCCTGCTGCGTCTGCGGGCGGAAACGGGAACGCCTAAGTACGCGATGGCTTTTTTGACCGATATCGGCAGCGCCGGCGTGGATTTATGGGCGACCCACCGCGCCGTTTTGTGCGCGGACGGGGTTGACGAAGCCGCCCTGCGCCGCGCGCTGGAAAACGATTATACCCTCACCGAAGGCGACACGCCGGAGGACGGGACGTTTGTCTGGCTTGCCGCGTCCGGCGCGTGGACGCTCACGCCCAAGCGACCTTGGACGGAAAAGTCCTCCGTCGCCGCGCTGCACAGCGGCATCCTTGAGCCGCTGCTCGGCATCGGCGCGGACGCGCTGGCGGGGGGCAAAGCCATTGCCTACACCCGCGACGCCGCCGAGGCCAAGGCGCTGGTGAGGGACGGGCGGGCGCTGTGCGCCTTTCTGCTGCCGCCGCCCAAGATGAGCGAGCTGCGCGGCACGGTGCTGGCGGGGGAGAAAATGCCGCAGAAATCGACGTATTTCTATCCCAAAATCATCACCGGGCTGTTTATGCGGAGGTTTTGAGTCTCATGCCGATTGTCCGTACCTCCCCTTTTGTTGATTTGCACGTTCATGCCCGCGAGCCGGGGCAGACGCACAAGGAGACCATCCAAACGGCCTGCGCCGCCGCCAAGGCCGGCGGGTTCGGCGCGGTCACGCTGATGCCCAACACCGCGCCGGTCATCGACACGCCGGAGCTTGTCCGCTTCGTTTTGGCGCGGGCGGCGGGACAGCCGGTCACGGTGTATCCCGCCGCGGCGGTCACCGAGGGGCAGCGGGGCGAGGCTTTGACCGACTTTGACGCCCTGAAGCGCGCGGGCGCCGCCGCTCTGAGCGACGACGGGCTGCCCATCCGCGACGAGGCGCTTCTGCGGACGGCCCTCGTCCGGGCCAAAACGGTCAAGCTGCCCATCCTGCTTCATTGCGAGCCGGAAACCGAGGACTGCGAGCGGGCGCTGTTTCACGTGAAACAAACCGGCTGCCCCGCCCACATCTGCCACGTCAGCCTCGCAAGTACCGTTTCCGTCCTGCGAACGGCGCGGCGGCAGGGCGCCGATTTTACCGCCGAGACCTGCCCGCATTACATGACCGTCAAAGCGTCCGGGACGATGAACCCGCCGCTGGGGACGGAAACGGATGTGGAGGCCGTGCTGGACGCGCTGTGCGACGGCGTCATCCGCTGTATCGCCACCGACCACGCGCCGCACACCGAGGCGGAAAAGGCGCCGCCAAACCCGCTCAACGGCGTCATCGGGCTGGAGACGGCGCTGGCCGTTTCGCTGGAAGCGCTGTATCACAGCGGGCGGATGCCGGCGGAGGGGGTTTTCCGGCTTTTGGGGGCGTTTCCCGCGTCGGTTTTGCGCGTCCCCGTGCCGGGCGGTATGATAGAGGTCGATACGGACGCCGAATGGACGGCGGAGCCGGATAGGTTTTTGTCGTTGTCGGGAAACACCCCGTTTCCCGGGCTGGTTTTACGAGGAAAGGTTGTGTCGTATGGCGATTGACCGCTTAATCGAGGCCATTGAGCGCAAGAAAAACCCCACCGTGCTGGGGCTGGATCCCCGTCCCGACCACATCCCGCCGTCTGTGACGGAAAAGCACACGGCCAAGCACGGGCAAACCCTGAAGGCGCTGCAGGGCGCGTATAAAGAATATGTTTTCACGCTGATGGACGCGCTGCGCGACCTTGTCCCCGCCGTCAAGTTTCAGTCGGCCTGCTATGAAGCCCTCGGGCCGGGCGGGATGGAGGTTATGCGGCAGGGCGTCCTTTGGGCGCGCAATCTGGGGTTGTTTGTCATCATCGACGGCAAGCGCGGCGACATCGGCTCCACCTCCGAAGCGTATTCCGCCGCCTTTCTGGGGCGTACCCAAGCCGGGGACGCCCTGCTGCCGGTGTTTGACGCCGACGCGCTGACCGTCAACCCCTATTTAGGCTCGGATAACCTCACCCCCTTCTTGAAAGACTGTGAAACATATGATAAAATGGTGTTCGTCCTTGTCAAGACCTCCAACAAATCCTCCGTGGAGGTACAGGAGCTGACGGCGGGCGACCGGCCGCTCTACCGCGTCGTCGCGGAGCAGGTTTCGCGGGCCGGGCGGCATCTGGCCGGGCAATACGGCTACCTGAAAACAGGCATTGTCGCTGGGGCGACACAGCCCGCCGCCCTGCGGCAGTTGCGGAAAGACCATCCCGAGCTTTTTTTCCTCGTTCCGGGCTACGGCGAACAGGGCGGCAAGGCGGAAGACCTCGCGCCCGCCTTTGACCGGCACGGGCGCGGCGCCCTTGTCAACAATTCCAGAGGCATCTGCCGCGCTTGGAAAAAAAGCGGCACGGCGGATTACGCGGACGCGGCCCGCAAGGCGGCGGCGCGGATGCGGGACGAGCTTAAAAAAGCAATTCTTTTATAGGGAGCGATTGATTTTGCAGGCAACCCTATTGCTTGAAGACGGCACCAGAATCCCCGGCGCGGCGGCCGGCGCCCCCGGCGTGGCGGTGGGCGAGCTGAGCGTATACGACGGCCACGACGCCGTACACCGGCTGACCGACCCCGCCTCGGCAGGGCAGATTTGCGCGTTTACCCAGCCGTCGGTTGGGCGGTGGGGCGTCAACACGGAGGCTTGCGAAACGGGGTCGCCGTGGATGCGCGGGCTGATTGCCCGCGAGATTGCCGATATCCCCTCCAACTGGCGAAGCGCGGAGACGCTGGACTTTTTTCTGCGGCGCTGCTACACGCCCGCCATCCAAGGGGTGGACACGCGGGAGTTGTCGCGCTATGCCTCGGAGAAGGGCATCCGCCGCTGCGCCGTGGCGTCGTCCCCCGGCTTCACCGGCTGGGACGCCCTGCTGACGCAGGTAAAGTCCTACCGCTACAGCGACACCTTTCCGGCGGCGGTGAAAACCCCCGTCACCCACGGCTCGGGCAAAAACGCCTCCGCGCATGTGGCGATTTTCGATTTCGGCTCCTCCCTCGGCTTAACCCGCCTTTTAACCTCCGTCCGCCTCCGCGTGACCCTGCTTCCCCCCTACGACGCCCCCACCATTGTCTCGCGGGGCGGGTATGACGCCGTCGTCCTGCCCAACGGCGCGGGGTCGCCCCGCAGCCATCCGGGCATTACCGAGGGCCTGCGGAGCTTGATTGCCGGGGGGATTCCCATGCTGGGCTTCGGGCTGGGCTTCCGTTTCATCGCGCAAGCGGCGGGCGCCGTTCTGCGCCCGATGGACAAAACACACCGCGGCGCGTGGTATCCCGTCGAAGACGCCAGAACCGGCGCGGTTTTCTACACATGGCAGAACCACGGGCAGACGCCGGAGGAGCCTTTGCCGGACGGCTTTACCGTCACCCACCGCAACGCGGCCGACGGTACGGCGGAGGCCTTTGTGCTGGACGGCAAGCCCGTCTTTGCCGCGCACTTTCTGCCCTGCGCCGATTTCCGCGTCGGGGGGACGTGCGAACTGTTTTCGCCCCTCTTTGAGGCGCTGCGTCAAAAGGGGGCGGTTTCATGCTGAACGAACGCTGGATTGAGCGCTGTTTCCAGCAGCGCGTCCACCCGTTGGAGGGAACGCTGCCGCTGCGCGTCGGCTTGGTCGGGGTGGTTTTGGGCAAGGACGACAATTGTATCTACCCCATCGGCCTGTTTGAGGTGTGCGGCGGGGCCGCGGTTTATCCGCCGCAGACGCTCAACCCCACCGAGGAGGAAACCATGCTGGCCGCCGCGCTGGGCTTGGCCCGCCTGTGGGACGGCGCGGGCGTCCTCACCCTGCGCTTTGCCAAGCAGCTCGACGGGAGCGAATTCGCTCTGGCGGGCGCCGACGAAGAGATGAGCGCCGAAGCTCGGCACCTTCTCATCCTGCGCGGCCTTTGGAACGACGGGGCGTCCTTCCTCCGCCCGGAGGCTCCGGCGCCCGAGCTTTTGGAGCTGCCCGTTGTGGGCGTTTCGGCGGGGGACACGCTTTACACCGCCGACGATTTGCGCGGCGCGCTGACCCAACTGCCGGAGCAGACCCGGGCGTCGCTCACCGGCTGGCATGACAAATTTCTGCGCCATGACGGGTGAGGTGCTGAGTTTCTCCCGCCCAGCGGCGGATATCGTGGATTTGCGGGTGGGGATTGCTTTGGCCAATCCCGCGCCGGGGCGGTTTGTCCAGCTTGCCGCGCCGGGCTTTTTTTTGCGCCGCCCCATCAGCCTGTGCGGGGCCGGAAACGGCATGGCGCGTTTGGTCTTTGCCGTGAAAGGGCGGGGGACGGCGGCGCTGGCGGCGCTCCGTCCGGGCGATTCCGTTGACCTGCTCGGCCCGCTGGGCAACGGGTTTCCCGCCGGGGCGGGCAGAAGCTTGCTGGTGGGCGGCGGAATCGGTCTGCCGCCACTGCTGTATTACGCGCAAACCTTTGAGGATACCCACGCAATCGCCGGGTTCCGCTCACCGGAGACAGCGGTTCTGGCGGATGAATTTCCCTCGGCCGAGCTGTGCTTCGGCGAGGATTACCCGCATACGCGGCTGGAAAAGCGGCTGGCGGCCGGCGAACGGGCGGCGCGGGTGCTGGCGTGCGGGCCGGTTCCGCTGCTGAAGGCGGCGGCGGCGGTTTGTAAACGATACGGCGTCCCCTGCTATGTGTCGATGGAGGAGCGGATGGCCTGCGGCGTGGGCGCGTGTCTGGTCTGCGCGTGCGCCGTGGGGGGAAGCTATCTGCGCTGCTGCAAGGACGGGCCGGTGTTTGACGCTTCGGAGGTGGATTGGGAATGACGGATATGACGGTATCCCTCGCGGGGGTGAGGCTGAAAAATCCGCTGGTCGCCGCGTCCGGCTGTTTCGGGTTCGGGCGGGAATATGACGAATACTTTGACATTTCCATCCTCGGCGGCCTAAGCGTCAAGGGCCTGACGCTCAGGCCCCGCGACGGCAACCCGCCGCCCCGCGCTGCCGAAACGCCGGGCGGGATGCTGAACAGCGTGGGGCTGCAAAATCCGGGCGTCGAAGCCTTTCTGCGGGACGAGCTGCCTTTTTTGAAGACGAAGGACGTCGCGGTGTTTGCCAACATCAGCGGCGGGTCGCCGGAGGATTACGGCGAGATGGCCGGACTGCTGGGGGACGCCGTGGATTTGCTGGAGGTCAACATTTCCTGCCCCAACCTCAACGACCGCGGCGAGAATTTCGGCTCCGAGCCGCGCGCCGCCGCCGCCGTGACGGAGACGGTGAAAAAGCGCGCGCGGGTTCCGGTCTGCGTCAAGCTCTCGCCGAATGTCTCCGATATCGCCGAGATTGCCCTTGCCTGCAAAAACGCGGGCGCGGACGCGCTGAGCTTAATCAACACCCTGTACGGAATGCGGATTGACCTTGAGACGCGGCGGCCGGTTTTGCGGACGAACGCGGGGGGGCTTTCCGGCCCGGCCGTCTTTCCGGTGGCTGTGCGGTGTGTATGGCAGGCCGCGGCCAAGACGGGCTTGCCGGTCGTCGGGATGGGCGGCGTTTCCAGCGGGGCGGACGCGGCGGAAATGATGGTCGCGGGCGCGTCCGCGGTGGGCATCGGCACGGCGCTGTTCGGCGACCCGCTGGCGCCGGTGCGGATTTTGCGCGAGCTGCGGGATTGGTGCGGCAAGGCGGGGGTGGACAAAGTTTCGGAACTGACGGGGAGTGTAAAAGCATATTGACACGGATTTATCTGATACGCCACGCCGAGGCGGAGGGCAACCTTTACCGCCGGGCGCACGGGCATTATGACGGGCTTTTGACCAAAAACGGGCTGGCGCAGGCGGACTGTCTGGCCGAATGGTTTTCGCGGAGACCGGCGGACGCGGTGTACGCGTCCGATTTGCGCCGCGCGGTGAGGACGGCGGAGGCGGTGGCGTCGGTTTGCCGATTGAGGGTGCAGACCGATTCGGCGCTGCGTGAGGTCAATCTGGGCGAATGGGAGGATTTGCCTTGGGGCGCCGTCGCGCGGAAGCGTCGCGATTATATGGACTTTTTCAACAAGAAGGCGTCTTGGAGCATCGAGGGCGGGGAGACGGTCGGGGAGGCCGGCGCGCGGGTGATGGAGGCCGTTTCCCGTATCGCCGCCGCCCATGACGGCGGGTATGTTGCCATCGTTTCCCACGGCTGTGTCGTCCGGGACGTCTTGGAGCAGGTGAGCCGGCAAACCGTGCCGCATTTGGACAACGCGAGTATTTCCCTGATTGAGTGGGAAAACGGCGCGTACCGCGCGGAGTTTATTGGGGACAACCGGCATCTGGGCGGTTTATCGACCCATGCCAAGCAGGCTTGGTGGCGGGAGGACGCGGACAAGTTTCCCGACGCGGAGCTGTGGTTTTCCCCGGCCAGACTGCCGGAGGATACCGCCGAGGCGATGCATTACACCCGCGAGGCTTGGTATACCATCTACGGGTCACTGGACGGGTTTCAGGACGAGACGGCGGAGAAAGCGCTGCGGGAGTCTGTGAGCGATAATCCTTTATATTTGCAATTCGTGATGGAGCGCGACCGGCGAATCGGGCTGCTTCAAATGCGCGACGCGGGACGGCTCTCGGCCTTCGACGGGCATATTTCCCTGTTTTACCTTGACTCGGACAAGCGCGGGCTGGGGCTTGGCTCTCAGTTGCTGGGCGAAGCGGTGAGCGTGGCGAGGAAGGGCGGGAAAACCGGCCTTTCTCTGCGGGTTTTTCATCAAAACGCGGCGGCGCTGGCTTTTTACCGCAAAATGGGGTTTATCGTCTCCGGCTCCGAACACGGATTTTTCGGAACGCTGATTCTAATGCGGCTGGAGATATGAACGCGGCGGCGGACGGCCCCGTCAAAAAAATGGGTGGTTTATCTATACAAACAGATAAATATATTTATAGTATCTATTAGTATGCCCCCTTGGATTGTGGACAACTTGGGAAACCGCCGAAAGGAGCGGATGGGGGACGGCGGGCGATTGTGGAAAAAGGGAGGATAAGGGGAGGGGTTATGCACAGGGTAAAAATGGGAGGGAAATGAACTGGAGTTATGCTGTTCACATTTCCACAAATTGTTGATAAAGGAGATATTTGCGTGAAATTTTTGATTCTGAATGGAAGCCCGAAGAAGGACGGCCTGTGCCGGTCGGTGACGCGGGAGATTATTCGGGGCGCGGCGGACGGCGGCGCGGAAACGCGGGAGCTGACCTTTGAAAAGCTTCAGCTCTGCAAATGCTGCGGCGAAGGCTGGGGCGTCTGCTTTTCCGAGCATCGCTGCGCGTTCGGCGGCGACGGGTTTGACGAGGCCCAAGCCGCCGTCCGGGAAGCCGACGCGCTTTGCATCATTTCGCCGGTCTATTGGCATGAGGTGAGCGAACCGCTCAAGGCGTTTCTTGATCGGCTCCGCCGCTGTGAAAACCCGTTTTATGATAACGTCGGCTCGCTGACGGGGAAGCCGGTGCTGCTGGCCGCCGTCCCCGGCGGCTCGGGCAACGGCTCGATTACCTGCCTCGACCAGCTAAACCGCTTTTGCGCCCACACAAAGGCGGCGGTCTTTGATTTGCTAAGCGTCAACCGCTGGAACGCCGACTACAAACGCGCCGCCGCGTATGCCGCAGCCAAGGCGATGGCGGAGGGGCGGAAAATCGGAGATACGGTATGAGAAAGGAATGAACGGTATGTTACCCTATGAAAATCCGATTATCAAGGGGTATAACCCCGACCCGAGCATCTGCCGGGCGGGGGAGGATTATTACCTTGTGACGTCTTCGTTTGAGTATTTTCCCGGCGTCCCGGTCTATCACAGTCGAAACCTCGCGAACTGGACGCTCATCGGGCACTGCCTCACGCGTAAGGAACAGCTTGAGCTGGACGTTGCCCGTCCGTCCGGGGGCATTTACGCGCCCACCCTCCGATACCATAACGGGACGTTTTACATGACGACCACCAATGTCTCGCATAAGGGAAACTTGATCGTCACCGCCGACAACCCGGCCGGGCCGTGGTCTGACCCCGTGTGGATTGAGCAGGGGGGGATTGACCCGGATCTCTTCTTTGACGACGACGGCACGGTGTATTTCACCTCCACCGCCCCGGCGGGCGGGCGGCACGGGATTTCAATCTGCACGCTAGACCCGGAGACGCTCCGCCAAAAAACCGAAACGGTGTTTCTCACCGAGGGCGGCGGGGGACGGTTTGCCGAAGCGCCGCATCTCTTCAAGAAGGACGGGATGGTTTACCTCATGCTGGCCGAGGGCGGCACGGAATACGGACATATGGTCACCTTTTTCCGCAGCGCCGCCGCCGCCGGCCCGTACGAGCCCTGTCCGCACAACCCCGTTCTCACCCACCGGGGCAGGGCCGCGCAGCATAACCCCATACAATGCGCCGGCCATGCCGATTTGCTCGAAGACCACAACGGCAACTGGTGGATGGTCGCGCTGGGGGTGCGTACGCTGCCCGGCGTTATGCTGCACAACTTGGGAAGGGAAACCTTTCTAGCTCCGGTGACGTGGGAGGACGGCTGGCCCGCCGTCCGGGACGGGATGCTCAAGCTGTCGATGTCCGGCCCGCTGCCGGGCGCGCCTTGGGCTCGGGAGAAGGGCTTTTCCGACGATTTTACATCGGACAAGCCGGATTATCTCTATGTACGCAACCCCGAACCGGGCCGTTATGTCCGTGACGCACAAAGCAAGACGCTCACCCTGCGCGGGAACGGCGTCTCCCTACGTGAAAAAGGGCTCTCGGCGCGGGAAAAAGAGGCCGCCGTCCCGCCGCCCGTTTTCCTCGGCGTGCGGCAGACGGAATTTGAATTGACGGCGAAGGCCGAGGTCACCGCCTCCTCCGATATCGCCAAGGGCGGGCTTGCCGCTTGGTACGGGCCTGATTACCATTATGTGATTTACCTCACCCGCTACGGCGGCGTGACCTACGCGCGGACGGCGTGCCGCGTACACGGGATGGAAGTCAAAAGCGACCGGGTTCCCATCTACGGCGACTCGGCGACCCTGTGCATCATCACCGGCAAGGACTATTACAGCCTGTGCTATACGGACGGCGCCGGCAGCACCGTCGAGCTGGCGCGGGGCGCGACGGCGGGACTCTGCACCGAAGGCACCGCAACGATGACCTTCACCGGCACCCTTCTGGGAATGTTCGCCGAACGCGGAGAGGTCGTCTTCGGGGAGTTTACAGTCAAACCGCTGTGATTGGGGGTTCAAAGACATGAACGAAATTTTAAGGCGCAAGCAAAGCTGGCTTGATCTGTACAGCGGAAAGACAAAAAGACTTTTTGTCGCAAATGTTTGCCGCGACGACAATCCGCGCCCGCTTCTTTGGTGGGAAAACGCGGATGCGCGGGTGGAATATGCCGTTAAAAAATATCATTTCCAAATGGAATGTCTCGGAAAAATCCCCGACAGCTCCATTCCTTATCTGGATATGATTACAGGGACGGAAATCTTTGCCGAAGCCTTCGGCTGCGGTGTGTTCAGACCGGAAGACAACAACCCGGCCGCGATCCCCTGCGTTGCAAACGCAAGCGAAGCGGCCAAAATAAAAATCCCGAACTTGGAAGACACAAATTTGAGCATCCTTTTTGACATGGCGGATAAGGCAAGAAGCCGTACCGGAAACGACGCGATGTTCAAATTCCCCGACATCCAAACGCCAATGGATATCGCCGCATTGATTTGGGAAAAAACAGACTTTTTTGCCTCGATGTACGAAGACCCCGAAGCGATTAAGGAGCTTTGCCATAAAATCAAGCTGTTCATGTTTGATTTTTTGGACAAATGGATTGGCCGATACGGAAAGGAACATATCGCGCATTACCCGGATTACTATATCCCGGAGGGGATTACCGTTTCGGAAGACGAACTCGGCGCGGTCAGTCCCGAAATGTTTGACGCGTTTTTCTTAGATGAGCTTAACCGTTTTTCCGAAAGATACGGCTCTATAGGCATACACTGCTGCGCCGGCGCCAAGCACCAATGGGAAAACTTGAAAAAGGTCAAGCATCTGAGGCTGTTAAATTTGAACCTTCCGCACCGTGATATGCCGGAGGCCTATGAATGTTTCAAGGCTTCCTGCGTGCAATTTCACGGAGTTTTCGGCGGATACGACGAGCTTTCAGACCTGCTTGACAAAATCCCGGCGGAAGCGCGGGCCGCGTTTTGGGTGGATTTCGGGTCGCTCAACGAAGCCGTTGAGTTTACAAAAAAAATGATTGAAAAATTCAATGAAGTTAAACAGGACGCATAGCCTCACGAGGCTTGCTCGTCTAAGTGGCGGGCGTATCCCGGGGGGGCCTCGAACGGGTTGCCGTATTCGCTTAAAAGGGTGATGTACGCCGCGACGCGCTCGCGTGGGCCGGACACCCGGACGGTGTAACCGCCGCATATTTCCCAGCCGCGCAGGCGGACGCCGTCCGTGCCGAGAACCGATACGGCGTCTAAAAAATCGTCCGGGGCATCAAAGCGTATGTAAACGGAAACGTCCTTCTTACATTCAACCGTGCAGAAAACCAGCCAGCCGGCGCGGTTCTCAAACGCCTCAATCATCACCCGCGACGCGGGGATTCCCGCCTTTTCCAGCTCCCGCAAGGCGTATTCCTCCGCATCCGCCCGCAAAAACGAATCCCCCGTCCGGCTCCGCTCCACCGTAAACGCCAAGCCCACGCGGTCTTTACGCAAAAAAACCATCGCCGCCGCCCCCTCTACCGTATTTGCTTTCATTATAACGGGCGGGCGGGCGTTTGTATACGAGTAAAGTTTGGTAACGGAGGTTTAGAGCGGATTTTCCCCCACGCCCGCGGGTACTCCGTCGGGGTGGGGGCTGTTTTGGCAAAACGGCAGACGGCGTGGCTCCGCCCGTCCGACAGGGTGTAGAGAAAAGGGTCTTTCTGCTCGCCGCCGAAGACGTCCGCGCCGGGACAGCGTTCCGGCGTTTCTTTCTGCGCTAAAAACAGCCCGCCGGGCTTGACAAACGGCAGGCAGATTTCGCAGAGGGCGGGCAGGGCGGCGACGCCCCGCGCCGTGACGATATCGAATTGCCCGCGGTACGCCGGGACGTGAGCGAGTTCCTCGGCGCGGGCGTGGACGCAGACGGCGTCCGCCAGCCCTAGGTTGTCGCATACGGTTTGCAGAAAACGCACCTTTTTGCCGGTGGCGTCCAAGAGCGTCAGCTTGACGGACGGCTCGGCGATTTTCAGCACAAGGCCGGGGAAGCCCGCGCCGCTGCCCACGTCGAGGACGCGTTTGCCGGAAAACGCGGCCGCGTCCAGCAGCCGCAGGCTGTCCTCAAAATGCCGCACGCGGACGTCCTCCGGGTCGCGGACGGCGGTGAGGTTGGTGTGCGCGTTGGTTTCCAGCAGCAGGGCGAGGTAGCGGTCAAGGGCGTCACGCATGTTTTTTGAGGAGGTAGCCAATCAGCTTGCAGAAGGCTTTTTCGGCGTCGGCCAGCGGCTGGTCGTTTTCAAAGGTCACGTCGTAATGGACAAGGTTTACCTCGTCGTCGGAGGGGTTGCCCATTTTGCCGGACGAGCCGGGGCGGCGGATGAGCAGCGTGACGCACGGCCCCGCCGCCGCCGTTTTGAACGCCTCAATCTGGTCGCGCTCGCGGATGTGGACGAATAAAACCTCGTCCTCGCTTCCCAGAAAGCGGCGGTACTCTTGCAGCAGGTATTGGGTGGGCAAATCGTTGTATTCGGCGAAGATGCGCTTGAGGTCGCTGAGCAGCTTGCGCGAGCGCGCGTCCTTGACGCCGTCCCAGCCGCCTTGCTTGGCGATGGCGGCGATGGGGTCGATGGAGGAGATTTTGCGGGCGCGCCCTTGGCGGACGACGGCGTCGCACAGGGCGTCCTTGCCCGATTCGGGCTTGCCGTTGATGACGACGGTGAGCTTTGACATGGCGTTCTCCTTGCCCGCGCTCCGTGCGCGTCCCGGTATATTTTACCGCAGATGGGATAAACTGAGGACAATGCCTATTCTTTCCCCGGTTTGGGCGGGGGAAGACAGAGGAGAGCTTTGAATGGTAAAGGGTTTATCGCGCCGGGTGGTGATGGTGCGCTATCCCGAGGCGGGGGTTTTTGAACAGGCACTGTTTGTCGTGCGGGACGACGCTTCCGTCTCGCGCGGCGTGACCGCCGACGATGTGCTGGCGGAAGCCTGCCGCATCGCGCAGCGCCAGACCGGCGCGAACAAACGAAAACGCTGGCCGCCGCTGGCATACGCGCTCCTCGGCGCCGGAAGCGTGGGGCTGGCGTGGGGTTTGAGCTTATGGCTGGGGTAGGGGGGGCTACCCATTGACACAGGGTTTCCGCGCCTACCGGCGCAGCAAATCAGCATGGCTTCCCGTGCCGAATAAATATAGAATCATATCCGTTTGCCGTTTTTCATACACAAGCAGCCAATCACCCGCTCCGCCAATGTGACATTCACGAAAATTTTTGAAGCTGCCTTTTAGCGGGTGATCTTTCCAATTTTCGGGCAAAGGAATATCCCGCGCCAACTGGTCAATGCCCCAAGCGAGCAGAGATAAATCTTTCCCTTGCTTTTTTGCAAGGGTATAACCTTTTTTGAAGCCGGAGCTTCTGACGACAAGGTATTTAGCTTCATTCGGCATCTTCGTCCTCCGCGTCTAAATCAGCGAAAAGCTCGGCTGCGTTTTTGTACAGCTTGGCGGTTCCATTTGCGACGGAGGCATACATATTTTCCGCTTCCGCGAGAACTTCTGACTCAAAGTCCGGCGTATAGCCATTTTCGGTTAATTGCACGGAGGATAACTCAAAAGGGATTTTGCGCTTTAGATAAATCTGTTTAAGTGTAAGATTAAAGACATCGCTGAAGGATAATCCGATTGCCGTAAGAATGGGTTCAACCGCAGCCTTTATTTCGGGATTAACCCGTATGTGCATACCACTTGAACGCGTACTGGACATAAAAAATCACCTCATGGCCATTATACACAAAACATCCGCAAATGTCAAGCCGGCGCAGACTGGACTTTGGCCTTGAGCTAGCCGTGGCTTTCGAGGGTGCGCTGACGCGCGGGCGGGTTTCAATCCTTTCTGGAAACAACAGACAGCCATGCAGGAATCGCCGCAAGCGGGTTCGACTTCCAATCATACAGCTTTTTAAGCTCGGCGTCTGTCAAACCGGCACGGCCGCCGGTGGATTCAAACCAATACGTCCCAACCTCCGGGTACATTTCCTCGATGTGCTTAACAGACAGCCCGGAACGAATGATAGCGTTTAATAAATCCTGTATACGCCAATGTTTTTCCAATCCTAAATCTGTATGGTCATACGGTTTATGTATCATAATTTTCGCTTCTTTTGCCGGGTCGGAATCTGTAAACGGGCGGGTGAAAGGGTGAATATCAAAAGAAATATATATGCCGCCGGATTTCAATACTCGGTAAATATTTTCAAACATAGACGGTAAATCATCAATCCAAACGAAAACACCGTTTGAGGTATATATAAGGTCGTATGTGTTGTTGGTAAAAACATCAAGGGTTATCGTATTTCCAAGAGAAAAGAGGATATCCCATCCATGTTTTTTTGCGATACTTTGAGCATTATCAAGCTGCCGCTGTGAAATGTCGGATGATGTTACCTTTGCTCCGAGAAGATGAAACGCAAAAACCGCATGATTATCTCCGCTTGACGGCACAAGGATTTGCTTTCCTTGAAAAGTCCCCAAATGGTCTTTTAATAGCGCGAATGCAGTGGGATGAAACGCGCCGGCAGGATTTTTCATAATCGCATGAATGGCGTCATCCGTCCGATAGCGGTTATACCAATCTGAATCGGATATTTCATTCCATTTATCAATGATTTTTAAGGTCGCCTTTTTCACAAATAGCCCCCTTCTTTCAGCCAGTTTACCGACTTTCGCAGGCCGTCTGCGGTTTTGACTTCCAATACGGCGCGGCAATTACGTCCCCTACTTCACCGCCGTCGTGTCCAGCAGTTCGCCGATGATTTGGTTGCTGACGAGGAAGCCTTTGGGGGTTAGGCGCCAGCGGTCGCCTTCGGTGACGGCTAGGCCCCATTTGGCGCAGCGTTCCAGCTTTTTCTCCAGCATATCGAACGACGCCTTGAACTGGCGGGTGTACTCGTTGCTGGAGACGCCGTTTACGGTGCGCAGGCCCAGCATGACATATTCCCCCGCCCGCTCAATCATCGGGACGGGCTGCATATCCTCCATCAGCGACTCGCTGTCGCGCACGCCGTCGATGTAGGCGGCGACATCTTTGACAAAGCTGTAGCGCTTGCTGCCGTAATCGGAGTGCGCCGCCACGCCGAAGCCTACATACGGCTCCATCGACCAGTATTTGTAGTTGTGGCGGCAGATATAGCCCTGACGGGCGAAATTGGAGATTTCATACTGCTTCAGCCCTTCCTTGGCCAGCAGCTCGACCGCTTCTAAGTACATCTCCGCCTGCTCGTCGTCCTTGGGCAGCACCGGCTCGGCGTTGGCCAGCGGCGTGCCCGGCTCCAGCTTCAGCCCGTACAGCGAGAGGTGGGTGATTCTCCACGCGCAGACGGAACGCAGGGATTCGGTGAGCTGCGCGCGCGTCTGCCCGGGGATGCCGTACATCAAATCGACGCTGATGTTGGTAAACCCGGCGTCGGCGGCTTCGCGCACACTGTCCGCGGCCTGCTCCGGCGTGTGCGCGCGCCCCAGTGCCGAGAGCAGCTCGGTTTGCAGCGCCTGCACGCCGAATGAAATGCGGTTGAACCCTGCGCGGCGCAGCTTTTTCAGCGATTTCGCGTCAACGGCGCCGGGGTTGGCCTCGGTCGTGACCTCGCAGTTGGTGGTGAGGTTGAAGCTCTTTTTCAGCGCCGAAAGCACGGCGCCGAGACGCTTCGCGCCCAAAAGCACGGGCGTGCCGCCGCCGACGTACACGGAATCGACCGTGACGCCGCCCTTGGAGCTTTTTCCCAGATACCGTCCCGCTTCCTCCATATGCCGCGTCAGCGCCTTGACGTAATCGGTCATCAGCGCCTCGGGCGGATTGGGCAGCGAATAGAAGTCGCAGTAAGCGCATTTGCTCGCACAAAACGGGATATGGATGTAAATGCCGAGTCCGGGCATGATGGAGTCACCGCCTTTGTTCGTTTAGTTCGTTACATTCCCACGCAAGAAACCCAACCAGAAACGGAAGCTGTTCAATGCGTTCTGTGCCGAGGGCGCGGAACCCGTTGGCAAGATACCAATCTTTCAGCATCGTATTGTCTTCGATGATTTCAATTTTGATGTTCACCCCGTTAGACGCCATGACCTGCCGCTTGCAGACGTCGAGGAGCCGCTTGCCGTATCCTTTGTGGCGGTATCCGGGCAGGACGGCGAGGTTATGTATCCCGTATACGCCGTCCCCCTGATCGGAAAGCGCGGTATACCCGACCATTTTCCCGTCCTCAAAAAGGCCGTACATCCGGCAGCTTTTCCCGAAGAACCCTTGCAGCCGTTCTTCCGTGACGGCAAAGGCCGGGTGCCGCGGGCAGTTTTGCTCGGTCAGGCCAAACGCTTCCGCCACCGTCGCAAAACTGATGCGGACGACCTCCGCCGCGACGGAAAGGTCGGAACGTGTAAGTTGTTTAATCATCTTTGAATTCTCCTCCGGCTCCGGCACGGCGCATGAAAGCAGCGTGTGTTTTGGTTTAGTTGATATATTCTCTGATGGCTTCTTCAACGGCGGCGTTAAGGGTTTTGCCGCGCGACGCTGAAAAAAGGGCGAGATTTCGATGCAGCGCGGGCGTAATACGCACATTAAAGGTTCCCCTGTAGGTCTTTTCCGGTTCTTTGCCTAGCTGTACGCAGATGCTAAGGTAATCTTCAACGGATTCCTCAAAATGGCGGCGCAGATTTTTTACGGTATCCCCTTCATACATGATACGGTCGTTTATGCCGATAATCCTACCGAAAAAAACGTCGTCCTCATCTGAAAACTCAACACTTCCGTAATATCCCTTATAGTTCATGGCGTTTTTCACAGCAAACCCTCCTGTCGTAATTCATCAAGCAATTCCTTGACTTGATAATGGAGAAGCTCTTTCCGCGGATGCGGCTTGTGCATACGGAACACCTTTTTTCCCTTAACAAAGCAAACGCGCGAACCGCCCGTTTTCCCCGTTTTCAAAAGGGAATACCCGCAGTTTTCCAAAAGAGCCCTTGCCTCGCCAAAGGTGTAATCATGGGGCTTGGATTTCAAGCGGGCAAGCATCTTTTCCCGTTGGCTCATTCCGTCACCGCCTAAGCATAGTATATACCATTGCAAACAAAACTGCAACTGCTATTTAGTTGCAACCGCCTAAACCTCCAACACCTCTATCAATTCGTTCCAGTCGTGGATGTGCAGATGCTTACATTGCGGGGTGCGGCCTTTGTCGCGCTCCGGCAGAGGTGTTGTCCCATAGAATTTTCTCCGCTTGGGGATAGGACACCGAGAGTTCAATTCCGAGATATTCATGTAAAAATCTCAATCAGTCCTCGATGGGTGTGATTTTCCGGGCTCTTTCAAGCTGCTGTACGCTTTTGTCCGGTGTGGGAAGGTTTTCCGGCATGGTGCCGCCGTGTTTGCATCGCGAAATAGGTTTGCGCGTTTGCGATGACGTCTTTGGACGGGTCGCCGTTTTGTACGGTGAGATAACAGGCGTAACGGGTCATGGCGATGTCGCCTATCTCACGATAGCCGCCGTTTGGCATACGGTATGATTTGTTGACGTCAACAAAATGTTCAGACACATTGAAACCACTGCCTTTGCAGGCTTCTTTGGCCTTCTCGATGACGGCGGCGAAATTCCGCCACTCCGTATACTCAAGCACGCCCTGTAATTCACGCGCGTACCAGTATTCGATGCCCTTTTTCGCGCCAATACGCTTGATGGCTTCAAGTTTTTCCATATTCCTTGACCCCCTTCTAATCCTCGTCTAGTTTTAGGACGGCCATGAAGGCTTCTTGCGGGACTTCGACGGTGCCTAGGCTGCGCATACGTTTTTTGCCTTCCTTTTGCTTTTCCAGCAGCTTCTTTTTTCTTGTGATGTCGCCGCCGTAGCATTTGGCGAGGACGTCCTTGCGCATGGCGCGGACGGTTTCGCGGGCGATGATTTTGCCGCCGACGGCGACCTGTACCGGCACCTCGAACATCTGGCGGGGGATATGCTCTTTGAGCTTTTCGGCAATCCGGCGGGCGCGGGGATAGGCTTTTTCGGTGTGGACGATGAAGCTCAGCGCGTCCACAGCCTCGCCGTTGAGCAGGACGTCCAGCTTGACGAGGTCGCTCTTGCGGTAGTCCAGCATTTCGTAGTCCAGTGAGGCGTAGCCGCGGGTGCGGCTTTTCAGCGCGTCAAAAAAATCATAGATTATTTCACCCAGCGGCAACTCGTAATGGAGGTTGACCCGGCCCTGCGCCGCGCCGTCGATGTATTGCATATCCTTAAAGACGCCGCGCCGCTCTTGGCACAGTTCCATCAGGCTGCCGACGTATTCCTGCGGGGTGATGATGTCCGCCTTGACAAACGGCTCCTCCGCCGCCGTAATCTGCGACGGGTCGGGGTAGTTGAGCGGGTTGTCGATGGAGACGGCTTCCCCGTTGGTTTTGTGAATTTTGTAAATCACACTGGGCGCCGTGGTAATCAGGTCAAGATTGAACTCCCGTTCCAAGCGCTCCTGAATGACCTCCATGTGCAGCAGGCCCAGAAAGCCGCAGCGGAAGCCGTAGCCCAGCGCCACCGACGTCTCCGGCTCGAAAACCAGCGAAGCGTCGTTGAGGTAGAGGCGTTCCAGCGCGTCGCGCAGGTCGGGGTACTTGGCTCCGTCGGAAGGGTAGACGCCCGAAAACACCATCGGCTGCGCTTTTTTATATCCGGGCAGCGGCGCGGCGGCCGGCGCTTGCGCGGTTGTGACCGTGTCGCCGACGCGGGTGTCGCGCACCTCCTTGATGGACGCGGTGAAGTAGCCGACTTCGCCCGCCGACAAAGCCGCGCACGGCTCGAAACCGAGCGGGCGCAGATAGCCGACCTCAACAAGCTGGTATTCCGCGCCGGTCGCCATCATGCGGACGGTATCGCCCGCGCGGACGGTTCCGTCGAAGACGCGGATGAGGACGATGACGCCTTTATACGCGTCGTATTGGCTGTCGAAAATCAAGGCTTTCAGCGGCGCGGACGAATCGCCGCGGGGCGCGGGGACGCCCTCGACGACCGCTTGCAGCACGGCTTGGATGTTGACGCCGTTTTTGGCGGAGATGCGGGGGGCCTCCATCGCCGGCAGGCCGATGACATCCTCCACCTCGCGGGCGGCGCGGTCGGGGTCGGCGGCGATTAGGTCGATTTTATTGATGACGGGCAGCACCTCTAGGTCATGCTCCAAGGCGAGATAGGTGTTGGCCAGCGTCTGCGCCTCGATGCCCTGCGCCGCGTCCACCACCAGCAGCGCCCCCTCGCAGGCGGCGAGCGAGCGGCTGACCTCGTAGTTGAAGTCCACATGGCCGGGCGTGTCGATTAGGTTGAGATGATAGGTCTGCCCGTCGCCGGCGGTGTAGGCAAGACGCACGGCGCGGGCCTTGATGGTGATGCCGCGCTCGCGCTCAAGCTCCATATTGTCTAAAATCTGGTCTGCCATCACCCGCTTTTCAACCGAACGCGTGATTTCGATAATCCGATCCGCCAGCGTCGATTTGCCGTGGTCGATGTGCGCGATGATGCAAAAATTGCGGATATTGTCCTGCATTAAAGTCTCCTTATTTCCTTTTTACGGATAGTATATCATTATAAGCGCGGCTTGTAAACAGGCAGAGGCCTTTTGCGCGAAAAGACGGTTTTCTGCAACCACCCCGCAGGGGCGGTCGTCCCCGACCGCCCGCAACCACCCCGGCGCTGCGCGCCACCCCTCCAAGGAGGGGAATTGTGGACAATCGCCCCTACAGAGGGGGTTGTGCAGTTTTCACAAAAATGAAAATACGAACATAACAAAAAAACGCGGTTTCGGGGAGATTTGTTCGGGATTTGGGGCGAGGATAGACGAACGGGCGTTTTGTTTTG
>Ga0099364_10002616_pt1 | contig 28565 bp, 19 predicted proteins | sample TergutTh196P3_FD_73070 | JGI IMG/M metagenome (GOLD analysis project Ga0099364, IMG submission 73070) | Microcerotermes parvus P3 segment gut microbial communities from Pointe-Noire, Republic of the Congo - Th196 P3 | ecosystem: Host-associated > Arthropoda: Insects > Digestive system > Gut ... | reverse complement strand
AGCCCACGAACCATCTGGACATCATGTCGAGGGAATGGATTGAGAGCGCATTGGACGATTTCGAGGGCACGATGCTGTTCGTCTCGCATGACAGGTATTTCTTAAATAGGTTTGCCAACAAGATTTGGAGCATGGACAATGGTATAATTACAGAGTTCAACTGCGGATATGACGAATATACCGAAATTCTCAGTAGGGCTGCGGCCCGCCCTTTGGCGGGGAAGCGGTCAGGAGATAGGCAGGCTGCTGGTTGGCAAGCGGCGGGGGAGCAGGCTGATGATAGGCAGGCGGCAGGGAAGCATGTGGCAGGGGAGCAGGTGACAGGGAAGCAGGTGACAGGGAAGCAGGCGGCGTCCCGGCGTGCGGAATCCCAAACGAAAAAAACGGCGTCGAAGAATCCCGTATCCAAAAACAAGGGGCATGGCGGCGCCGAAAAACCCGCCCAAGCCGACAGAATGATATATGAGGCGGAGGAAGAGCTGGGGCGATTAGGCGCGGAAATAGACTTGGCTCTGGCGGCGTCGGAGTATACAAAATTGAGCCTGTTGTATGAAGAAAAATCAAAGCTGGAAGAGCGGATTGCGTCGCTGTATAACGAATGGTTCGAAGAGGATCATACATGAATATTCAAATCTTTGGGAAAGCGAAATGTTTTGATACTAAAAAAGCGGAACGCTATTTTAAAGAGCGGAAGATCAAGTACCAATATGTCGACATCTTGCGTTACGGTTTGAGCAAAGGCGAGTACCAGAGCGTAAAAGCCGCTGTTGGCGGCGACATGGCGACTCTGGTCGACGAAAAATCGAAAGAATATGAAAAACAATACATAAAATACCTGGCCGGCGACGCCGACAAGGAAGAGCGACTGCTTAACAACCCAGGCATGTTCCGGACGCCCATCGTGCGCAACGGGAAGAAGGCGACGATCGGCTACCAGCCGGACGTGTGGGGCGGCTGGGAGTGACAGCGGATCAGGGGGATGGTTCTCTTGATCCGCGCATGTTCCAGAAAGGGGAGGGTATGATGCAGGTCCATGTGTGGGAGACTGTCGAAATTGAGCTGACGGCCCGAAACGATTATAAGAACGCCTACATGGAAGTCGACGTTTGGGCGCATTTGACCGGCCCGCAGTTCGACAAAAAAATATACGGGTTCTGGGACGGCGGCGGCACTTTTAAGATTCGCATAGCAGCTATGCGCCCCGGCGAGTGGTCGTATACGACGCACAGCAGCGTCGCCGACCCGGGGCTGGACGGCGTGTCCGGTGCATTTACAGCGGTGGAATGGACAGAGGCTGAAAAAATCGAAAACCCCAGCCGCAGGGGCATAATCGCCGCGACCGCGAACGGACGCGCCTTGCAATACGCGGACGGGACGCCGGTGTACCTGCTGGGCGACACTATCTGGTCTATATTCACGGACAGATTCCCATGGCACGGCGACGCAGGCGAAAACCAAGCCGCCGATGGTATGTCGAGTTCATCAATGGGCAACGCGAAAGGCGCGCCCGGCAGCGACAAATGCGGGGATGTTGCGGGTGCATCCGGCGGTGCTGCGTGCGTTTCCAGCGGCGGCTGCAGATCGTTCCAGGACGTCGTCCTGCACAGGAAAAAGCAGGGTTTCAACCTCATCGCCACGCTGTCCGCGCTCCCCAACTGGAGGGACGACGGCCATCCAGCGCATTTTGAAACCGCCGAAGGCTATGTGCTGCGCTCCGGTTGGAGGCACCCCGCGAAAACGCTGAGCGACGGCATAACGCCGCGCGACAGCGTGAAGGAGATGAAAAACGAAGGCGGGTTCCCGTTCCTGTTCCCCGGAAAAGTTCCCGGCTACGGCGACCTGTACCCGGACATGGAGCGTCCGAACGACGCATATTTTAAATACCTTGACAGGAAAATGGCATGGCTAACATCGCAGGGCATGACGGTGTTTATTGAAACCATCCGCCGCGATTTAAGCACATGTTTCAAGCAGTTCTACCAATGGCCGGAAGCGTTTATCCGCTATACCCAGTTCATCTTCGCCCGCTACCACACCTACAACTGCATATTCAGCCCCATACACTTTGACTCGCCGCATGTGTCGATACCCGCGTCCGACTACAATCATATGGCGAACCTATATATCGAGCGCTACGGCCCGCCGCCTTTCGGGACGCTGGTCAGTTGCAACTCCAGCCCCTCGTCGTTCATCAATTTCGGCCACACCGACAAGGCTAAATGGCTGACCCTGCACCAAATCGGGAACGCCGTGCGGGAGCATGACGGGTGCTGGTACCTGACGGAGATATTCGAGCAAAGTCCGCCGCTGCCGGCGATGAACGGCGAGCCGTACTATCCGGGCGCGTCCTTTGGCGGGGGGCGCGACGACGCGCATGTCCACGCGTTTTGCGAGGAGGCGAACCTGCGGAGCCGCTCGCAGTTGTACGGCAGCTTGCTGTCCGGCGGCTTGGCCGGCTATATATACGGCTGCGAGGGCATGTGGAACGGCAACAACGAGCCCGAGGCGTTTTTTAAATACTGGGACACGCTGACTTACCCATCGGCGGATCAGCTCAGGCATATATTGGCGTTCATCGGTATTGTGGGCGACAGGTACAGGGACTTGATCCCCCGTACCGAATATGTGTCCCCCAGCAAATTCGGCGACGAGCGGGGTCACAAAGGGTGGGCGTACTGCGCCGGTATGGCTGACAGGTCCGAGTTTTTGATATTCTTCGAGGTGGACTGCCCGCGCTGCGAGTTCCGGAGCCAGCAAACAGGGACGCAGTTCGAGGCGGTTCTGTTTGACCCACGCGAGGGCTGCTGGATAAATGCGGATAGCCCGGACATCATAACAATAGGGACGACCGGAAAGTGCCTGTTGCCGGCGAAGCCCGATCGCATGGACTACGGGCTGTATTTGAAGAGGGTATAGGGGATAGGCTTAGAGAGTGGTGGGTAGGTAATTTGGAATAGGGAATTGGGAGTAGGGATTTGAGAGTAGGGATTTGAGAGTAGGGATTTGGGGATGCTGTGGTGTTTAGATGGTTGATAATATATAAGATAAACGCCGTGTTCGGACAACGCTGTTATTTTTGGAACAAAAGAGGGTAAAATCGGAACGAACATAGTCGGGGAGTTGGGATGACAAATGAATCGTATGTGATATCGCGCCCGGAGCATATGTGTATCCGGCGGGATGATGAAATGTTGTACGGATGCAACCAGGACTGGTACAGGATCGAGTTTCGCAGGAGAGCGGGCTGCGGGCCTGTCGCGGCGACAAATATCATCATGTATCTGAAAAAAAGATACGGGGCGCAGAGGATCCCATACCAAAACGACAGTGTTGAAGACGCCCTGACCGCAATGAACGACGTGTTTTTATATGTGCGGCCGAAGCGGCGCGGGCTGCACACGGTGAAAAAATTTGTTAAGGGCATGTGCAGGTTCGGACGCAAGTACGGCATCAGGCTTTGGTACCAATATACCATTGTGCCGCCGCAGGCGGATATGCGCCCGGGACTAGAAAAGATCGTCGACTTCATAAAAAACGGCCTGGCAGAGGATGTGCCAATCGCATTTTTGAACTTGGACGCAGGCGAAGTAGAGGATCAACTGTCAAGTTGGCATTGGGTCACGGTATACGAACTGCAATGCGTGGCGGACGTTGGCGCAGGCGAAGGCGCTGGCGAAGGCGCAGACGAAGGCGCAGGCGATGGCGTAGGCGAAAGCACAGATGATGGCGTAGGCGAAGGTGCAGGCGAAGACACAGGCGCAGGCGCAGATGGGTTTTCATATATTTTGCGTTACTATGATCAGTCGAAAAGCCTGGAAGTCAATCTTGGCAGATGGCTGAGCACTACGGTAAAGGGCGGGGGTTTTGCGTATTTCTGCAGACCGTCGGACCGGCGGCCGTAATTCCGCCGGCACAATTAAACGCCTCGACTCGGGGGAGCGCCTCCGCCGGAGTGGCAGGGATGGCGGCGGCAAAAGCGGCGGCAAAAGCGGCGGCAAAAGCGGCGGCAAAAGCGGCGGCAAAAGCGGCGGCAAAAATGCAAGCAAAAGCGGTGGCAGTAGCGGTATGGGCAACGGGAACGGCGGAAACGGCGGGAGCGGCGGCGGGTTTTATTCAGGGTTGCTGCGCACAGCCGACAGGATGTCAAAAATAGCGGTGACGTCAATGATAATCGCAGCCGTGCTCTTCGGTTCGTTCATGGCTGTCACATCATATTCGGACAACGCCGTTAAAAATTATATTATAAAAGCAGATCAATTTCTTGAAGACGGCGAATATCAAAAAGCCGCCGACTTATATTCCAAATACCTAAAAAAATATCCCGACAGCAAAGCGGCCGCGATGGGCCATCTGGAATCCATCGTCGCCACCGATCGGGCTGCCGACCGAGCTGCCGCCCGCGATGTCGCGTCGGCGCTGCTAGAATCCGGCATGCTTGCCGCCTCGGACTATCTTCATTTTACCGCGCTGTGCGCACGCATCGGCGACCATGAACTCAGCGTCGCCGCATATTCACGCTGGTTGCAAATCAGCCCGGGACATACGGGGGCGATGATTGAGCTGGCAATGGCGCACATTGGGGAGGGCTCGTTTTCACAGGCGCTGGACATCATAACCAGCGTGTCGGAAGCCGGGCACCAGCAAGCCGCAGCGGTGTTGCTGGGGCTGGCTGTCGAGAAGGCAAAGGGCGCTGCGAGCGTAAAAGGCATAGGCGCAAGGGGCGCCGTGGGCGCCTCTGGCGCTTCTGGCACTGCCGCCCAGTACGTCAGGCTGTGCGAAATGTGGTACGAAGCGGACGCATCCAACCTCGAAGCGCTGCTCACGCTCGCGGACGCGTACGCCGCCTGCGGCATGGACGCCCAGTCCGAAGCATGCTATCTTGAAGCGCTCGGCATGAATATACAAAGCGCCGAAGCGTACGACGGGCTATTGAGCCTCATGTATCAAAACGAGCGCCTCCGCGAAAGGTATGACCTGCTCGAAGCCGCCATCCGCAATGTGGGCGCCCGCAAATATCGAGACATGCTCGAAACGGTACGTATAAAACTGGCGGATTATTACTCGATCGTACGTGAGGACGGGGTCACATACAGGGACGGCATCTATCGTATCACGCCCTTTGATCCCGATGGTAATGTCATAACGCCTGGCGCCGCAACGATTTTCGGCCCCGACGAAATCAGCTATTTGATAGAATATTACGACAATCTCGGCAATGCGAAGGAGATGTTTTTGGACTCCGCGCGCATACAGGCGCATATCGCGGACATCGACCGTGACGGTATCCGCGAGGTTTTGATAAAACGCTATGTCACCGCCGACGGCATGTCGGGCGACGTGATGCGGAGCCTATTTTGGTACGACGTCTTCCGCATAGACCGCGATTTGAACAAACTGATATATTCGACTCCGGAGTACCCCAGATATTACCAGAATACGTACGCGCAGGAACTGTCGCAAAAAATATCGCAGTTCGAGCGCCTGTCGGAGGCGATGGAGGGACACTACGGCGTCGCTTACGGGATAATGTGCGCGCTGCGGTCGGCGGCACTCGATTTCGCCGCCGGGGTATGGACGCCGGACGGCACGGGCGTTGACCTTCGCGAGCGGATATGCCAATCGCTGTACGTGTACGAACTGGAGGACTATGTGGCTGACAAGACCACGCTGTTTGGCTTTGGAGACGGCGATTTGCGCATCCTCCCGCCGGCGCCGGAGTATGAAACCGACGATATGGAGGGCCTGTATCAAGGGGGCCTGTATCCGGGCATGGAGGAGGCGGAAGTGACTCGGCTGCTCGGTCCGCCGCGTTACATCACCGAGGAAGAGGTGAAAGGCGTGCAGCCGGACGGGGAGAATGTGACATATGTGCACCGCATCGTGGAGTACACTGGGTTGAATCTATATGTAAGCGACGGCGTCGTAAAAGCTATGCGCGTCAACTCGCGGGACTACGAGGGGCCTCGGGCGCTCCGTATCGGCGACTCGACGCGCGACATAGTCAATAAATTCCCCGCGTCCTATTTTGACGACACGGCGAACTTCCACGCGCAAAAAGCCAACGCGGACGTGGAATTTATGGACACGGAGCGCGGCGTAGTCTTATATTATAGCGTAAAAAACGGCATTATAATGAACATCGAATTGTACGCCAAGGACGAGAGCGGCGACTGGAAGCCGGGGATGAACATCGAGACGATACTCCCGGCGGGCAGAAATTCAGGCGATAACGCAAGCGCAAGCGCGGGAGCGGGAGCGGATGCAGGTACACCAGGCGACGCAGAGGCAACAGCTGCAGATGCAACATCAACCGGCGACGCAGAGGCTACAACTGCAGACGCAACGTCAACCGGCGCCGCAGCCGAAACGGCTTCCGCAGAGGCGACGCCCACAGAAGAGACATCAACCGACGCCGCAGCCGAAATGGCGTCCACAGGAGCGGCAGCCACAGATACAACACCCGCCGAAGCAATGGCTGCCGAAACGACGCCCAGCGATACAACTGCCCTTAACTCAACGCCCGCAGCAACGTCTGCCGTTACAGATATAGCTGCCGATACATTAGCTGACGGAACAGAAACCGCCGACCCACTATCTGCCGAAACTAATATTACCGAAACCTCATCAACTGCAACCTCATTATTTGAAGCTTCATCATCTGAAATCTCATCTACCGAATCATCTTCTATCGGTTCTACACCCACCGGAACAAGCGGCTCTGAAACCGCAAGCACTGGCGATGCGCAGGCTGACTTGGTGGTTTCACAACAGCCCGACCCAACCGCCCAGCAATCAGACGACTTGACAATATCTGCCGACATCCTGTCCGGCGCCAACGCCACCGCTCCCACCACAGCGCCCTCCACCGCTCCCACCACAGACCCAGCCTCCGCGCCCGTAACCGCCCCCGCAGCCCCAATAGCAGTCGGCTAAACCCCACCACAAACCCAACCTCCGCGCCCATACCCGCCCCCGCGCCCCCATCGCAGTCGGCTGTTGCAACCTATCACAGAATGTAGGGCGCGGCGCCCCGGCGCGCCGCGCCTGTCGCACCACCCTCGACATACCATCCTTGGCACACTGTATATAATTCTCCTCAATCGCCTAATAAATATTCCATGGCAGGCCATATGGATATATGGTTTTTTTATTTTTAAAAAATAAATAGATATACAAAATAACTTTTTTTATATAATATTTATGACTATATAACACATCTTCGTCAACAGCTTGCTTTTTTTGCGCAAAATAAGCATCTTTTTCAATTCGGGCCCTGGCCACAATAAATAGTTGAGGGGAAACATAATGAAAAAGTCATATTTTAACAAATTCATCCCAACCATCTTGTCTTTATGCTTAATATTTCACAGCGTAACACCGGCTTTTTCACATAACAGCCATCAATTTATATCGGCTGTATCGGCTACATCAGCCACATCAGCCATAACAACTGCGATGGAAATAAATGACGATTATTCACAGCACTGGGCCAGGACGGAAATCGACTATCTCATAAACAGGGGGATAGTCAAAGGATATCAAGACGGCACTATCAGGCCGGAGAACAAAATTACAAGAGCGGAGTTCATCGCCCTTGTGAACAGGGCTTTTGGTTATACATCCCCGGGCGATGACAATTTCCCTGATATCGATTTGCATGCATGGTACGCCGAAACGTTCGCCATAGCTAAAAAAGCCGGTTACATAGAAGGCGACGGCAACGGGAACGCCAATCCCGAACAAAACATAATCCGAGCCGAGGTGGTCGAGCTTTTTACTAAAATGTTAAAACTGGAAGTTACAATAACCTCGACCGGGTTTATCGATGAGGGAGACATTCCGGACTGGGCATTATACAGTACGTTGGCCATGGTGGAGCAAGACTATATTTTTGGCTATCCTGACAGAACATTCCGCCCGTTGGTAGATTTGACCAGGGCCGAAGGGATAGCGATTATCGCCCGGCTCCGCTTCATTACCTATGAAGATGAGCCAGACAATATATTAGAAGACGAACCCGCGCCGGGCGCACCCGCGTCGGTGACGCCATCGCCAAGCACGCCCTCGCCGGCAACGCCATCGCCATCGACCCCTGCTCCCAGCACGCCATCGCCGTCGACTCCTGCTCCCAGCACGCCTGTACCATCCACACCACCATCGCCGACCCCATCGCCGACCCCATCGCCGACCCCGCTGCCAACACCATCGCCAACCCCACCGCCGACTGCATCGCCGACCCCATCGCCAACACCGCTACCAATCCCGACGCCGACCCCATCGCTGACCCCGTCGCCGACCCCGTCGCCGACCCCATCGCCAACACCGCTGCCGACCCCGACGCCGACCCCATCGCCGACCCCATCGCCGACCCCATCGCCGACCCCATCGCCGACCCCACAGCCCCCCATCGACGCAGAACCACCAATCATTGACCTTGATGCGGAAAAGCTTGTCGTATATATAGACGAAGAAATATGGATCGACGCAAGCGCCACGGACAACATAGGCGTCGCGTTCTTTGAGATATACGCTGACGGCAAGATGGTTTCAAAGGATATGGGCAGACATACCGTATCGTTCGATACAACCGGCCAAAAAACCATAGAAGTGGTCGCCCGCGACGAAGCCGGTAACGAGGCGAGCGAAATGCTTATCATAATAGTAATAGAAAGGCCGGAAACCGAGCCGCCCACAGTTTCACTCACAGCCGAAAAACCTGAATTTTATGTTGACGAACAAATTTGGATAGAAGCGACAGCTGAAGACAATATTGGTGTGTTCATCTTTGAAATATATATTGACGACAGGCTGTTTTCCACCGAGCAGGGCCGGCATACCGTAAGTTTTTCCACGCCCGGCGTAAAAATCGTCGAAGCCATCGCAAGGGACGCCGCCGGAAACGAGGCAAGGGAATCCTTGTCTCTGGCTGTTTTCCCGCCTATCACCTACATGGAGGCGCAGATACGCGACTTCAAGGCATATAACCCAAACGATCCCATGTCCCATCCAGATTTCGAGAATTGGGCGTCAGTGGGCGGCACTGGCATGGTGGAAGAACGACTCGGGGTTGACAAAACGCCCGTTTTTACCGGTTTGCACGGGTCGGCTAGCCACGAAAGTTTTTACCAATGGTACCACGATTCCGATTATTCAATGTCGACAGAGTTTGAGCTCGTTCTCACGGAAACATATCCAGGTTCGCAAATCTATAACTATGTCAACAATAGTTTTTTCCCTATTGACGACCAACTATGGGGAAACGAGGGCAGAACTCACAACTACCATTTCACGACGGAGATACATAAACAGTTTACCTATCGGGGCGGCGAGGTGTTCAGCTTCACCGGCGACGACGACTTATGGGTGTTTATCGACAACCAGCTTGTAATCGATCTGGGCGGGTTGCATGGCGCGATGTCTGCCAGCGTGAATCTGGACGATATAAAGGATCCGCAAGGGAACCCTTTGCTGATAGTCGGAAATGACTACGATCTTGACATTTTTCACGCGGAACGCCACACGATGGAGTCGGTCTTCCGCATCCAAACGTCGATACTGTTTGAACAGCCGTACATCCCGAACGAGCCCGACGTTGAGCCCCCTGTAATATCGCTTATTGCGGACAAAACGGAAGTATCAGTGGGCGAACCCGTATATATTAGCGCCAGTGCGACAGACAACATAGGCGTGGCGTTCTTTGAGGTATACGCGGATGGCAGGCTTATCGCATCGACGTACGGCATTTATCCCGTGGCATTTACTGCGCCGGGCGAAAAGATAATAGAAGCTGTTGCAAAAGACGCGGCAGGCAATACCAGCCGCGCTCAAATCAATATTTTTATCCATTAAAATTAAATTGGGGACGGTACATTTCAATATTTATCCCCAATGATATTAATTTATACAAGTGGGCTAAAACATGCTTATTTATATATAGTTTATCCCATAAATACATAATAATCGAGACAATTTACTGTATTTCGGGCTAAAAGTAGGTGATTATATATGATTTTAGCCGACTTAATTATACCGCTGCTATTCAACTTTTACAAGTATGCACCGGCGCCTCCTGCATCCATAAGACACATAATACACATAACACACATAATACACGTAAGACACAATTCAGTATGTGCCTATGTAATAGTGGTCACAGCGGAGCCGCCACTAGCATGGCACGAAAGTATGGTGGCGTGAGTACTATCGCGAAGTAACGCGGCGTGCGGGTACAAAGTGGCGCGCGGGCGTTTCGCCCTCGGCGCAGCATTTAACGCTCCACTATCAATTAAAATAAATTTTTTCTAGTCCCAATTGCTCAGACACAAAATCATAAATACGTTTTGCGCTGTTGAGTCCGCGTGCTGCTTGAGATGAATCCAATGATATATTATGTTTAGGGTACCGGATTATTATCCCAAACGGATCCAAAAATGTACAATGATTAATGATGCGTGTGTTGCTAAATAGATTGTTCCATTGCATGCAAATCAAACGAAGTTCTTGCAAGGCATGTGTTTTAGGAGGGAAAAGGCCATTTTGGACCATATATGCTTTCAATGATTTTTCTGCACCTTGCTGACAGTGGTAAAGAATTATCTCAATAGGCCTTTGCCGAGGATTTTGTTGATGTGTGTATAACTGCTGAGCGGAATCAATATCCATGCTCGCGTATCTTAACCATTCGAGACAATCTTGGCTAACCATAAACCAATACCCCTCTGCTCTTTATTTCTCTTTGTAATGTCACGCGTTCAGGTTTTGAACGCTCTGTAAACTCACTGAGATTATCAACTAAAACATCTAAAGATACTCGTCTATTTAGCAGGCCAGCACTGACTGCACGCATGATTTTTAGCGAATCAATGCCATCATGCACAACTACCAACAAGTCAATATCGCTCTCCTCAGTTGGCGTTCCATAAGCATGCGAGCCAAATAAGTAAATTTGAATCACACCGTCTATTTTAGATATGAATGAAACATAACGTTCTAGCTCCATCTTTACATTTTGGTTCATGTTTTTTATATCTATCATTTTTACCACCTCACCATTACTCTAATTATATATAATGATCAACAATATTAAAACACGATTATCAATACCACGCCGTCCTCAATTTCTATATGCAGCCTCCTTAAACTCTGAGCTTCTATCTCGTGGTTGATATCCTCTTCCTCGTCAGTAAGGAACAAATATGCGTAGCTGTTTTTTTGCGTCAACTTCTGGCCTGTAAGTTTCTTTCACGCTTCCGCTACCTTGCGTTTCAATTTCATGCTATACTTTATCTGAAAATAACGATTATTGTGGGTGAGCAAAATGGAATTAACTATTCGCCAGGCGATGCCCAAAGATGCGGCTATCTTTACAGACTGTTTAATTTTATGCTGGCAATCCGCATATAAAGGAATAGTGCCTGATGATTATTTAAATAATATGGTACTGGACAGGGAAAAACGAATTGAAAGGTATAAACACGTTTTTTCGAATCCCGGCGATTGCGTATATTATTGTGTAACGCACGAGGATAGAATGGTTGGATTTCTCGTTATCAATAAAAATCGCAACAGCGACACACCGGACATAGGTGAAATATGGGCGATTTACTTGATTGAGGATTTTTGTGGCAAAGGTCACGGTATTGAACTGTTAGATTTTGAAATTAACGAGTTAAAACGATCAGGGTGCAAGCAAATTTATCTATGGGTATTTGAAGACATCAAAAGAGCAAGAAGATTCTATGAAAAGCATGGTTTTCGGTTTGATGGAAAAATACGGGAAATGACATATGGCAAACCTCTAATTCATTGTGAGTATGTGCTTGAGCGATGCCAAAATAGCCTTTTCGCTCGAGCCCCTAGGTGGTGACTATTGTGATGTGAATGACGTTTCTGGCGCCGGTATCCTGTAAGAATATGGCCATATATAAGACACATAAGACACAATGCAATATGCGCCCATGTAATTATTCTGATGATGTTTTTGGTTTATAGCTCGCCATATAAAAGGCCGATGCTTTTTATGGGCATCGGCCTGAAATTTATTGCTGGTTAATAATTGATCGGTTATTAATTGATCGTTATCATCTGTCTATCAATCGCGGTTATCAACTTAAAAGCCTGTGCAGCATGGCGGCGGCTTCGGCTCTGGTTGTTTGGCCTTTCGGGTCGAACATGCCGCCCAGCTTGCCCCCTACTATCTCCGCCCCGTACAGGCGACGGATCGCATTTCTCGCGTAGTCGTCGATGTCGGCCTCATCGGAGAAGCCAGGATAGAACCGCAAATTGGGGAGATCGATGCGGGCATGATCTGCATAGCGGCAGAGGATGGCGGCGAACTGCTCCCTTGTGACATTGTCGAGAGGTCCAAAGCTGCCGTCACCGTAGCCGAGGACGATGTTGTTTGCCGCCGCCCATTTGACCGCGTCCGCGTACCACTCGCCATCGGCCACGTCGTTGAATGGGTTGGCCAGGCCGCGCGTAGCGGGGCTGCCTTCCATGCGGTACAGTATCGTCACGACCATGCCCCTGTTCATTGCGATGTTTGGACTGAACAGCATGGGGCTCTCGCTTGTGCCGATCATCAGTTCGCGACTGTATGCAAACATCACATCGTTATAATACCAGTCGTCCGCCGATACGTCTTCAAAGGGGTTGGGCAGCATGCGGCCAGGGGTCGCGCCTGTGGGCGTCCCGCCGTCGTCAATATCTTCCGTGGTCGCAGTGTCGCTACCGGTCGGCGTTGATGGCGGCGGGGCGGCGCCGCCCGCCCTCGACGGGAAGTTTACGCTGCCGCCCGGCGTGGTCGCGCCCGGGCCACCATTGCCGGGCTCGTCGGGCTCGTCGGGTTCATCCGGCTCGTCGGGTTCATCTGGTTCGTCCGGTTCATCTGGCTCGTCCGGTTCATCCGGCGCCGCCACATTGACGGTAAAGCTGGCCGAGCGCGTCACGCGGCCCTCCGTGTAACTGACCTCGACTGCCAAATCGCCGACGGTGTTGAGGGTTGTGCCGTGCGCCGGCGCGACTTCCACAAAGTCTATGACATTGGCCGTGGTGCCGTCGCTGTACACCGCCGTCACCGCAAGGCCCGCGAGGTCGAGCATATCGCCTGCGACATATTCCGTCCTGACCGGCGGCGAGGTGATTTCGATGCCCGTCACATAGGCGCCTGTGTTCTGCTCATAGTAGCGGTACGTACCGCCAAACAAGTCCGAAGGGTCGTTAATGGTGAGTCCAATGTCCAGCCACCCAACTACGTCGTCCGGGTCCGCAATATAGTTGCCGTCACAGATCAGCGCTTCGAGCAGCACATTGGATGACACGTTCATATATGTCAACAGGTTGTCCGAGCAATTAAGCCATTCAAGCGCTGCGTTGCTAGATGTGTCAAGCTCCGTGAGCAGGTTGTTGTAGCACCACACCCACTGCAGCGCGCCCAGCCCTGTCAAATCGAGCGATTCGAGCAGATTGTTGTCGCAGAATAAATTCTCAAGGCTGCTAAGGCCTGTCAAATCCAGCTCCGCCAGTTCATTTGAGCCGCATCCCAATGTGGTCAGGTTGGCCAGCCCGGCAACCTTAATCTCCGTCATCGGGTTCCTGTTGCATGTGACGTCGGTAAGGTTGTTAAGCCCCGTCAAATCAAGGGCGGTGAAATTATTCAGGTTGCAATTGAGGCTCTGTAGCTCGCCCAACGCGGACAGATCCAGCTCCGCCAGCAGATTGTTTTCGACGTTTAGCTCTCTAATCGCCGGGTTGCCCGATAAATCCAGCTCGGTCAGGCTATTGTTAGAAGCCAGCAGCCGCGTTATGCCGGTAAAATACTCGATGCCGGTCAGATCGGCCACGCCGTAGCCCCTGACGTCGCATATCGTGCGGTTATTTATTATTGCCATGTCGGCTGCGCTGATGACGTTGTCGCCCGTCCTGGCGCCGCCCCATTCGGGCATGTCCAGTACCGCCTGCAGGAAGCCTGGGTCCGGGAAGGCTTCGGCAAATGTGGGCCCCGTAGTCACCGATATATCGTATGTGACAGCGGCGGCGTTGCTGAGGACGCTCGAGGCGAATTCGGCGCCGATCAAGCAGTAGTAATAGTACACTCCCGAGCTGTCTATCGGCGCTGCCGGTGGCGGCGGGGGCAATTCGAGGCGGCTGCCTTCGCCGACAAATATATCCACATCCAGATCCGCGTCGGAGCCGACGCGCTGATACCAGTAGTAAGTCATTAGGTTGTACGGTTCTATGGATGCCACGACTTCGAGGCTGCCGCTTGCGACGACCACTCCGTCGAGTATCTCAATTCCAATATTTTCCGGCTGGCTGTCGATCCATATCACCGGGACTATACCGATGCTCTGCGAATAGTACAAGAACGAAGGTTCCACCTGCCCGACGTCGTTGAGCGTCAGCCCCAGGTCTTGCCACCCTTTCACATCATCGAACGACTCTATTAAGTTGTAGCGGCAATCCAAGTGGCTCAACACCGTGTTATTAGACACGTCCAGCCCTGTCAGTCGGTTGTTGTCGCACTTGAAATCGGCGAGCGCCGCGTTAGACGAGACATCCAGAGAGGATAAGAAATTATTGCTGCAGTAAAAATTCACAAGCGCAAGATTGCTTGACACATCCAGCTCCTGGAATTTGTTATTGACGCACCCCAGCTCCACGAGGGCGGGGTTCTGCGAAACATCCAGCGCGTCCAATTCGTTCCAAAAGCAATGCAGCACTGTGAGCGCCGGGTTTTGGGTTACGTCCAGAGACGTCAGATTGTTCGAGCCGCACATCAATACCTTTAACCCGGGGTTTTGGGAAACGTCCAGCGCGTCGAGCGCGTTGTTATCGCATCGTAGCTGCTCTAATGTTGCGCCGGCTGGTAGAATCAGGCTCTCCAGTTCGTTGTTGCTGCAGTGCACGTAGTCCAGGGCGAGATTAGCCGAAAGGTCTAGTTCTTTCAACTTATTTAAGCCGCAACCCATTTCAACCAGCGCGGTGTTTTGCGAAACGTCCAGGACGGTCAGTTTGTTACTGTCGCAGTAAAGTACAACGAGCGCTGCATTAGCTGATACGTCCAGTTCTGACAGCATGTTGATGCCGCAATAAAGCTCCCGGAGCGCAGGATTCGCCGATACGTCCAACTCCGTGAGCGCGTTATCGTAGCACTGCAGTTCTATAAGCCCAGTGCACATCGACACATCCAACTCTTCCAGTTCATTGTGATTGCAATAAAGATTTTCCAACACATCGCCTTGAGGTAGGGCCAATGATGTTAAATTGTTATATAGGCACCATATATAGCTGAGTTTATGGTTGCTGGTCAAATCAAGACTGCTCAGCATGTTGCCGGCGCACCAGAGCGCTGTAAGTTCGGTGTTTGCGCCCAGGTTCAACTCGGTCAGCAGGTTGTTGTCGCACGACAATTCCTCGATGGCGGCATTGCCGGCGACATTGAGTTCCGTCAGGTTGTTCCCGTCGCAGTTGAGCATCGTGAGGGCGGCGTTGCTGCTGATATCGAGTTCGTCCAGCTCATTGTAGGAGCAGTTTAATGTTACGAGGGCGGTGTTGGCTGATATGTCCAACACCGTCAGGCGGTTGCTAGGGCACACCAGCATGTATAGCGCCGCATTCTGCGCTACGTCCAGGGCTTCGATTTCGTTGCTGCCGCACCAGAGTTCGGTAAGCGCCGCGTTGGCGGATATGTCCAGCTCCGTAAAGCTGTTGAAGGCGCAATACAGGCTCACCAGGTTTGGGTTTTGCGATATATCCAGCTCCGTCAGCCTATTGTTTGAGCACCCAAGTTGCACGAGCGCGGGGTTGCCGGTAACGTCAAGTGTTTCAATGCTGTTCTTCTCGCACCACAGGTCAATAAGCAAAGGGTTCTGCGATATGTCCAGCTCTTCTAACAGATTTTCGTTGCAGTACAGGTTTTCAAGCAGCGGGTAATGCGTAACGTCGAGTTCTGTCAGCATGTTGAGATTGCATTGCAAGTAGTCCAGCGGCGCGTTTTGCGAAAGGGCAAGGCTCGCCAGATTATTATAGGAACAATACAGTTCCGCGAGATTGATGTTTGCGGTTAAGTCGAGCGCCGCTATGTCGTTGCCCGAGCACCCCAGCGTGACAAGCCCCGTGTTGCCCGAAACGTCCAGCTCCGTCAGCAGGTTGTCGCCGCAGTTCAGAGTGGTCAGGCCCGTCATGTAACCTATGCCCGTCAGATCCGCGATCCCCCTGTCGGCTATGTTCAGGCTGTCCCAGCCCGCCAGGAGCGCCCTGTCGGCGGCGGTGACGAGGCTGGCGCTCGTCCTGCCGGCGCCATCGGCATTGAGCAGTGTCAGCACCTCCGCGCGGAAGATGGCGTCCGGGAAAGCCGCCGCGTAAGCGGGGTCGACGGGCGCCGCCGACGCCGATAGCGCAGGTGCGAGTAGAGCAAGCAATACCAGCGTCAGAGCCATTAATCTTGCCGATCTTCGTAAAACCTCGCGTATATTATACATAAACTACCTCCATTTAATATGGCAACTAAGAATGTCGTTCAATATGATTATATCTGATTATTTATTCATTGCAATGCATTATGGATATAAAGGCTTATTTATTCATGAAAATTTATGTTACGTATGATAGGACAGTAGGCGACGGGGACGTCGAGGGGCGAAGTGGGTCGGCGGGTGGCGACGAGGGGCAACGGGGGGCGGGCGCATGTCATTTCGCTTGTGCTGGCGACAAAAAAGTAATATCATGATGCAAAAGCGCGCGAAAAAAATGAAATGCGTGGAGGATAGTGGAGGATGGTGGAGGATAATAATATGCAAAAAAAATTCAAAGTATGTTTCATCGGCGCGGGCAGCATAGGGTTTACGCGAAAGCTGCTGTCCGACATCCTGACGGTGCCGGAATTCCAGAACATCGACATCGCATTTACAGACATCAACGAGCATAATTTGGATATGGTGGCCCAGTTATGCAAGCGGGACATCGAAGCGGCCGGCATCCCCGCGAGGCTTGTCGCCTCGACGGATCGGCGGGAAATGCTCCGGGGCGCGAAATATGTCATTATATGCGTGCGCGTCGGCGGGCTGGAGGCGTTCACGACCGATATTGAGATACCGCTGCGCTACGGGGTCGACCAGTGCGTCGGCGACACCATCTGTGCAGGCGGGCTGATGTACGCGCAGCGCGACATACCCGTCATGCTGGACTTTTGCAAGGATATCCGCGAAGTCGCGGCGCCGGATTGCCTAGTGCTCAACTATGCGAACCCGAACGCTATGGTGACATGGACGCTCAATGCATACGGCGGCGTCCGGGCGCTGGGGCTGTGCCACGGCGTGGAAGGCGGGCATCGGCAGATAGCGGCAGTCCTGGGTGAGGACATAAAAGACGTTGAAATAATCTGCGCCGGAATCAACCACCAGACATGGTACATATCGGTGAAGGTGCGGGGCGTCGAAGTGCCGCAGAGCCGGATACTCGAAGGCTTCATGAACCATGAAAGGTACCGCGAAACGGAAAAATGCCGCATAGACGTGATGAAGCGGTTTGGATATTATTCGACCGAAAGCAATGGGCATCTATCAGAATACCTCCCTTGGTACCGCAAGCGCCATGAGGACATCCCCAATTGGATCCACATGGACAGATGGATTGACGGCCAGACCGGCGGCTACCTACGCGTCTGCACAGAGGGGCGCAACTGGTTCGAGACGGATTTCCCCAACTGGCTCGCCGCACCGCCGTCCGCGTTCACCGATGAAAACAGGAGCTCGGAGCACGGCTCATATATTATTGAAGGGCTTGAGACTGGGCGCGTTTACCGGGGCCATTTCAACGTCGTCAACAACGGGTGCATTACGAACCTGCCCGACGACGCGATAATCGAGGTTCCCGGATATGTCGACTACAACGGGGTAAATATCCCTTATATCGGAGACCTCCCGCATGGCTGCGCGGCTGTGCTGAACAATTCTATCTCAGTCCAGCGGCTTGGCGTGTTGGCGGGGGTCGCCGGCGACGATCTGCTCTTGCGCCAGGCGATGCTGCTCGATCCGCTTGTCGGGGCAGTGTGTAACACGGATGAAGTGTGGCAGATGGTCGACGATATGTTGATTGCCCAAAAGCAGTGGCTGCCGCAATATGCAAAAGCCATTGAAGAAGCGGAGCGGCGGCCGCGAGCAGTCGAGCCCCGCTACGCCGATTACAAAGGGCACCGCGTGCCTGTGAAGACCATCGATGAATTAGCGCAAGAAAGAAGTAGCGGCGGAGCGGACAACCGGGGGCGGCGCCAATAAATTCTATTAAATGATGTTACAGGGGGATATGAATGAAGACTCATGATGGCAAGTGGCCGCCGCATTGGAACGTTTGCTTTGGCCCGAGGATGCCCGAGGTGGCGCTGCCGCTCGTCGTCTCGCAGGGCGGGTTTGGCATATATTCATTTAATTTGATGGGGCAGGCGAAAATAAACGAGGTGTGTGCGAACGAGCTGAAGATCAAGATTGCCGAATCGGGCGCGCAGTTCGACATCTTCATCACTGCGGAGGCGAAAGCGATTGGCTTGACGGAGGAGCTGGCGCGCTTGTACGGGCACGACGAATATGTTGTGCTGCGCAAAAGCCTCAAGCTCTATATGAACGACCCGGTGGAGCTGGAGGTCAAGTCCATAACGACGCCGGAGCCGCAAAAATTTTATCTGGGGCGCGAGCATTACGAACTGCTGCAGAACAAACGCGTCGTCGCCGTCGACGACGTGATATCGACCGGGGGCACTATGAACGCGTTTTTCGAGATGTCTCGCAAGATAGGCTTTTCCATCGTCGCCGTCGCGGCCGTCCTGACAGAGGAGATCAAATGGACGGAGTATGAAGGGACGCCGGTCCACAGCATCGATCACATACCGCTGCCGGGGCAGATGTGACGCAGCCCGCTGCCGGGGCAGATGTGACGCAGCCCGCAGCCGGGGCAGATGTGACGCAGCGTTAGGATAGGTGGGGCTGTTACGCCGATAGGGTCTGCTTAGCGTACAATTGGCGCGGCTGGCGCGGCGTATGTATATATGTATGTATGTGTGGGTTGGGGCTGGTATGCTGGATGGGCTAAAATAGTTTGCACATAGCTTAGCACGTGCAAGCCGTTTCGGATAAATGGGCAAAAAACATGCGGGGAAGTATGGTTGCTTCCCCGCACTGCTACGGCATGCCTCGCCGTTTAGTATGCCAAAACCGGGATTACCGATTCGATTACTTTATCGGGCTACCTCCCGGAGAGGCATGTCACTAGGCTTACAAATAATGACCACCCCCCTTTCTAATAAGATAGTTTGATTATACACCCATATATTAACTATTTCAATTGTAATTACAAATAAAAATCACATTGAAAGTTGTAGATAAACACCATGAACTTATTTGATCTACCCGAACTGCCCTTGGTGGAAGAACTGACGACTGTGTTGGCGGAGAGACGAAGCGGGCGGGGAGGACCCGGCGGCAGCGACGGCGGAGGCGCAGGCAGCGGCAGGGGCGGCGATAGCGATATTGGCGTTGGTGGCGTCGTTGATGGCGATATTGGTTACACCGGTGACAACGGCGGCGTCGGTAATGGCGGGAGCAGTGTTGCCAACGTTCCCGTTGGCTTCTGTGGCGTTAGAATCGAGCGCATCGTCAGCACAGGGCAGGTGTCAGGCTGGTACGATCAAGCCGAAACGGAGTTCGTTGCCCTGCTGGAAGGCGCCGCCGAAATCGAGTACGAAGGCGGCAGGCGCCTGGCGCTGTCAAGAGGCGATACGCTCATAATAAAACCGCATGAACGCCACAAGGTCGCCTACACATCCTCCGACCCGCCCTGCATTTGGCTATGCGTATTTTATTGAATGCTGGCGAGACGCGCCCTTCGTAGGGACGACCGCCCCGATCGTCCGTCGTCCCCACACTGCGTCCTTCGTTGTGACGACCATCCCAGATCACCGGTCGCTCGCGCGTACCCAAGCGGGGCGTTCGCCCGGTTTGCATTAACGCTTATGTATGTTAAAATATTCGTGGCGCGTGGTTGTGCTGACATGCGCTGTTTTTTATTTACATGAAAGGCTATGCATTCTAGAGCAACGTGGTATTTTCAGACCTGACATTTATATACGCGTTTTTGCCTTTGTGCATTTTGGCATATTGGCTGGCGCGTTCGCTGAAAGCCAAAAACTATGTACTGCTCGCGGCCTCGCTGCTTTTTTATGGGCTGGGCGAGCCTGTATATATATTGCTAATGCTCGTGGCTGCGGGTTCGGCATATGGGTTCGCGTTCCAAATCGACGGGTATCGCGGCACACGCAAGGCGAAAATCTTTTTGATCATTTCCGTCGTCGTGAACGTCAGTTTCCTGTTCTTCTATAAATACGCGCCGCTGTTTGTCGAGACGGCCTCCCGTTTGTTTGGCCTGGGCATACAAGCGCCGCGCATTAAGCTGCCGATCGGCATATCGTTCTACACATTCCAGATATTGACCTACACGGTAGACGTGTATCGCGGCAAGACCAAGCTACAGACATCGCTGACAAAGTTCCTCATGTACGTGGCGATGTTCCCTCAATTGATAGCGGGCCCCATAGTGCGCTACAACGACGTGGAAAGGCAATTGGACAGGCGGTATATCAACGCCGAGCGGTTCGCTGCCGGCGTCGTCCGGTTCACATGCGGCCTCGCGAAAAAGGTGTTGATTGCTGACTATGCAGGTAGCATTGCGGACAGGCTGCTGGGCGTCGCCGCCGGGGGCTCGGGGTACTTGGGCGTGGAGGTTCATAGAGGGGTCGCGGGCGGACTGGCGGAGGCTGTGGCGGGCGGCATACGTGATGGGCTGGGGATGACGGGCGCGGCTGGCGCCGCAGTTGGCGGCTTGGCGGGCATATCGACGCTCGGCGCCTGGATAGGCCTTTTGCTGTTCGGGTTTCAGATATATTTCGATTTTTCCGGCTATTCCGACATGGCCATCGGGCTTGGCAGGATGATGGGTTTCGAATTTATGGAAAACTTCCGGTACCCGTTCAGTTCTAAGTCCATAACGGAGTTCTGGCGGCGCTGGCATATGTCGCTGGGGACTTTTTTTAGGGACTATGTGTACATACCGCTGGGGGGCAACCGTAAATATCAGATTCGCAATATCGCCGTTGTCTGGGTGCTGACCGGCTTTTGGCACGGGGCGAGCTGGAATTTTGTGGTCTGGGGATGTTACTTCGGCGTTATTTTGATAGCGGAAAAGTACCTGTCGCTGTTGATCCCGGTGAAGCTGCCGTCGGTCCTGAGCTGGGCGTGCTGTTTTTTTACGGTGCTCCTCGGCTGGAGCGTGTTTTATTTTACCGATCTCACCAGGGCCTGGGACATGATCGTCGCCATGTTTACGTACCGCCCGGAGCCCAGTTTGCAAACCGTTAAGTTGATAACGGAGAATTTGTCGTTTTTGGCGGTCTGCCTGATAGCGTCGATGCCCTGGGGCAAGCAGTTGTATGGGCGCGCCTTGAATTGGGGCGAGCGCAAAAATAGTTATGTGGCGGCTGTAATGGATACATCGCTGTCATTTATATATTCTGCAGGGCTGTTGCTTGTGTGCAGCGCGGTCAGGGTGAGTTCGTCGTTCAGCCCGTTCTTGTATTTTCGTTTTTGACCGCCGCTGCGTTGGGGTGCAGACAGGCGGGCGGAAAAGCGGGCTGAAAAGCGGGCAGAAAAGCGGGTAGACAGGCGGGCGGACAGGCGGGCGGACAGGCGGGCTGAAAAGCGGGCGGACAGGCGGGCGGACAGGCGGGTAGACAGGCGGGCGGACAGGCTGGCAGGTGGGTATATTTAGTTAAATGGGGGTTCATTGGGAGGTACAGTGAGGGCTGCAAAGGATATAGTGAGGGATTCATCTGGTTTTTCTATGAGCGTTACTGGGGATGCAATGAAGCCTTCAATGAGGGCTTCAATGGGTGCTTCAATGCTCAGGATTGATTCGACTGGCGTCCGTCGCTTAAAGCGTATCGGCAATATTGCAATTTGCGCGGTTTTTCTATGCAGCTTGTTTGTGTTCTCAATTTTATTTTTCGCAGTAGAAAAACGGGACTTTTCTGATTTTGAAAACCGTGAGCTGGCGGCGTTCCCCGCTATATGGGACGGCCGGGTCGTAAACCGTGATTTTTACATGGAATTTGACAGATACTATTCCGACGCGTTTCCGTTCAGGGATGTATTTTTGCAGGCCAACAGGCGGATACAGTCGGTTTACACAGCTATGGCGTTGCCCGGGGACGACGATGGCGTCGTGTTTATTGCGACAGATGGCATGGGCATGGGTAGCTTACAGCCAGAGGCCAGTAACGCCGGCGGGGGCGGCGGCGGTGGAAGCGGGAGAGGAGAAAGCGGGGGAGTTGGAAGTGGCAACGGAAGTGGCGGCGACGATGGATATGGCGGTGGCGGCAGCAATGTCGGCGTTGGCATCGGCGCGCTGGATTTTGCGTCGGACGCATTTGGATCGTCCGATTTGGACGACTATGGAACGTCCGATTTGGACGCTGTAAACAGCGGCGCACATGACGGATCGCAGGAGCCTGGGGCAACATCAGGATCTGTGCCGACGACGCATGCCGCAGGGCATACGGAACCAACAGCACAGGCGAATGGCGAAGCGCAGCAAAACGCCAATAGCGGAAGCACCAGCGCCGCAACCACTGTAAACGCAAGTGCTCCCTTCGAAATGGAGACTTCGCGCAAATATGGTAATAATGCGAGTACGATAGAACAGCCCACGCAAACAATGGCGCCAACTGCACATACAACAGAGCAAGAGGCGGAACAGCCAACACAAACGGCTGGGCTGACAGAGCAGGCGGCGGAGCAGCCAATGCAAACGACTGGGTCAGAAGAACAGACAACAGTGCAGACGATGACGCAGCCCGCGCAGACGACGACGCAGCCCGCGCAGACGCAAAGCGCAGCGCAGACGCAAAGCGCCGAACAGACGACCCGCCTGGTCGCTGGCGCCACTGCCCAGAGCGACGGGTATGAAGCCAACGAATCGACCGGCGTCTCCATAGTCCACGGGCAGGCTTTCGAAGTCTTCGTTTTCAGCGAGAGCCGGACCATAGCGTATGCCGAAATCGTGGACGCCATCGCAGAGCATTGCGGCGTGCCCACATATGTCGTCATACCGCCGTCAGCCTCCGAACTTTATTTACCGGACAACTACCGGAGCTTGCAAAACGAGCAAAAGCCGGCTTTCAACCTGCTTGCCGCGACGATGAAAAACGCTGTGCTGGTGGACTCGTACGACGCCTACATGGAAGAGAAAGACAATTACATATACTTCCGCACAGATCACCACTGGACGGCGGACGGGGCTTTCCTTTCTTACCGCGAATTTGCCAGAGCCGCCGGTTTTTCGCCCATTTACAGGTTCGCAATGGAACGTGACCGCCTCGACGGCTTCCTGGGCAGCCTTTATCGGCAGATATACCAGGACAGGCACAGCGCGTTGCTTGAGCAAGAGCCCGACTATGTGCGCTACTACAAGCCGATGTTTGACGTCGAGGTCACGAACTTCAAGGACGCCACCATGAGCGAGGGCATAAAGGGCGAGGTGCTAAAGACCGACAGCGACGAGCTCGGCACGAACCTTTACAATGTGTTCTACGGCGGCGACATGCGCCTGCTGTATATGCACAGCGCCGTAGCCAACGGGCGCTCCGTCATTGTCGTGCGCGACTCGTACGGCCACGCGTTTTTGCCGTTCCTCGCCAACAACTACGAGCATGTGTACGCGGTCGAGCCGCGCTACTTTGATACTTTCCCGCTGGCTGAATTCATTGCGGAACATAACATTGGGGAGCTGGTGTTCCTTAACCACTCGCTGCTGGCGACAGGCAGGTACTGGATGAGCTGGATCGTCGAACTGGAGAAGATGATATAGCCGCCAACAAACGCGGGGACAAGAACGCGGTGCGATGAAAACATCGCGCCCTACGAAAACACATTTGTGCCTGTAGGGTACGATGTCTTCATCGCACCGTTGCATGACATCCAAAATCGATTAAAACGAATAATTTACCTTATACATACATTACGCTATACGATTTATTATTGCCGCGCTGGTCAGCGTATATTTTTGTAGTCCATCAACAGTTTAACAAAGTCGTAGCGGTAGCCTTGCGCGTCGCGGCCCAGGCTGCTCTGCGCTTCGGATATGAGGCCGTCTATCGTGACGCCGCCTAGATAGCTGGAGCCCCGGAGGATGTGGCCAAAGCCAGCCACTGCCGCCGCGAACCTGAAGTCGCTGCTGTTGCTTTGGTTCGATAACTGCTCGACGCCGACTGGATGGAGCATGAGGCGGCTCTCGGCCTCGCCCGGGTTTTTGTAACGCAGCCGGATTTCGAAAAGCTCGTTGGGATAATCTGAGCCTGTCTGCTGCAGCGTAGCGACCTCGCCGCCATCGCCTCTGCCATTGCCGCCGCCGCGTATGGCGGGTGTTATGTTTTGAACCGGCGCTGCATATTTCAGTTCGCTGCCGTCGTCACTGCCGTTGTCGCCGTTCAATTCAAATTCAAACAATAGCACAACGTCGGAACCCACGCCAATCTCACCCGCGTCCTTTGTGTCGTCGGCAAAGTCCCTGTTGTCGAGCGCCCTGTTTTCATAGCCGATGAGCCTGTAGCTTTTTATGTGGTCGGGGTTCAATTCCACTTGCGCTTTTACGTCGTCCGCAATCACGTACAGGTTTGACGTCAGCTCGTCGACCAGCACTTTTTTCGCGTCCTGTACCGAATTAATATATGAAGCGTTGCCGTTCCCGTGCTTGGCCAGCGTCTCCATGATATCGTCCCTGAGGTTCCACATTCCGACGCCCAGTATGCTCAGGTAGATCCCGTTGCCGCGCTGCGCGGCCACCAATTGCTCCAACTCCGGGAGGCTCGATATGCCCACGTTGAAATCCCCGTCAGTGGCCAAAATGATGCGGTTGTTGCCGCCCTCCCTGAAGTTTTTTTCGGCGAGCCTGTAGGCCGAGCTAATCCCTTCGCCCCCGGCTGTCGAGCCGGACGCATCCAGGCTGTTGATGGCGTCGAGGATGCGCAGTTTGTCGGCGCCGTTCACGCTGTCGAGCAAAATGGCGGAGGTACCGGCATATGTAACGATGGACACAGTATCGTCCTCGGTCAATGTGTCCACGAGCATCCCGAACGCCGTTTTGAGCAGCGGCAGCCTTTCGTATGAGCTCATTGAGCCCGATGTGTCAATGAGGAACGTCAGGTTGGACGGCGGCAACTGCTCTTTATCTATGTCCCTGGCCTTGACGCGGACATATGCCAGGTATTTGCCCGCGCCGAACGGCGACCTGCCGATTTCCGTGCTGATGGCAAAGGGATCGTTGCTATAAAATGCCAAGTCATTGTCATAGCGGAAATAGTTGATCATTTCTTCGATTTTTACAGCATCCGCAGGCGGAAGGCTTCCGTTTTCGATATAGCGCTGTATGTTGCTGTACGCCGCTGTGTCCACCTTCATGGAAAATGTGAACATGGACTGGCTGCTGACGGGCACTTCCGCGTTTTCGACGATTTCGATGTATCTTTCGTTGTTGGCCTGCTGGCCGATGCTGCCCGTGCCTGCGACGCCGCCTACATTGTTACCGTCGGCCCAGTTAAAGTACACATCGGCCGGCGCCACCCCGGCTGCCGTTGTAGCCGCCGCCGCCGCTATGGTAGTTGCTGCTGCTGCGGTAGTTGCCGCCGCTGCGGTAGTTGCCGCTGCTGCCGTAGTTGCTGCCGCAACCGTCGTCTGTGCAACCGTTGTCGCCGCCGCCGCCATATTATCCGGCGCTTGGTTCGCTTGGGGCGCTGCCGAGCACCCGGACATAATGATGGCAATAGCCATTACCAGCAATGCTGCTGTGCGAATTCCTTTTTTCATTTTGTCATCTCCTTTTAACGCGGCTATTATTTTCTTTTCTATTTGCCGCTTTGATTATATTAACTCCGGGAGATTTCAAAACATTACAGTAAAAACGAATAATTTTATAAATAAATTCAAATAACAATTCAAAAATATTTTTGGCTACGTATATATCTAAATGATATTTTTAAATAAAACATCTTACAATATGTACTCGCATAGCGCGATAATCGTGTTGTAGTCGTATTTGCAAGCCATGCTGTAGATTATGCCTTCGCTTTGGAATGTCAGATAGCTGTAGTCGGCTTTGGCGACGGCGAATACCTTTGTATCGTTGATTGCAATTTCTTTCAAGCCTCTGCTTTTCAGCCGGTCTTCATCATAAACGCCGGTCCCGCCGGCTGCCCCGGATTTTTCGGCTATGAGGACGATGTCGTCGCTGTTGGCTTCATTGATATGGAAAACCGTCTGCCCGATGTCCTGCGTCACATTGGTGATGCTCAAATTCGGAGGCAGATTAAAGGATAGGGCAATCATCTCATGGCCGGGCGCGCCGCCTGCGGGGCTTGTGAATGGCGCGCCGCCCGTGCCGCCCGCAGCGCCCGCAAATGGCGCGCCGCCCGTGCCGCCTGCAGCGCCCGCGAATGGCACGCCGCCTGTGCCGCCCACACCGCCCGCACCGCTTGCGCCCCCTGCAGCGCCCGAAAAACCTACGCCACCTATATCGGCATCCTCCTCCGCGACCTCGGAATTGTCGGTCACCAACATGACCCCGCCAACCGTGTATCTGAGGTAGCCAGAAATGGATGAAAATATGTTTACGCCAATCAACATCAATAAAAAGCACGCGGCAAGAGCGCCGGATATATATACCGGGCGCCTGTATTTTTCCATGCGGATTTTGCGATAAACTTTATCGTCAAATCCAGCCGACAGCGCGAAAGGCGCCTCGCCGCCAATGACATTGTTCTCGTCATGAAGCCTATCGCCCTCGTCTTCAGCATACAGCTTGGCCATGTCCGCGAACAGCTCTTCCATTTTTTCGCCGCCGCTCTCGCCCGATATGATGTTTTTATCTACGCCAGCCATTTACAACACTCTTTTCATTTATCCCAGCATGCCCGCTTTGCCTATTTTTCCCGATCAACCTATACGGTATGGCTTACTCGGCTCGCCCAGCCCGCTCGTTCTGCCCATTTCGTTTAATCGTTAGCATTAGTGTTCTCGCGCAACAGCCCCATCAAAACTTTTTTCGCCCTATGCAGCGTGACGGTGACGTTGCCCTCCGCCATACCCAGCATCTTGCCTATCTCCCCATGGGAGTATCCGTGGGCGTATTTCAACAAAAATACCTGCCGGTTGCGCTCGCTCAGCCCATCGATGAGCATATATATCCGTTCCGCCTCAATGTCCGCGATAACGCTCGATTCGACATCAATGCCTCCGTCGGCCACGCCGTCCAGCGCTTCGCTGTCAATGGATTCGCCCCTTGCCCTGCCGGCCTTCCTATATATGGTGAGGGCCGTATTTTTCACTATGGTTATAATGAAGGCGACGCTCTGGTTGGAGAGCGGATCGGAAATTTTTCGTATGTTCTTGTATATCCTCAAAAAGGCGTCGCTGACAGCGTCTTCGGCTAGGTGTGGGTCTTTGAGGATATCATATGCCTTGTGCAGCATAAGGTTTCTGTATTTTTTATATATCAGGTCGAACTTGTCCCTGTCGATCTCGGACGAAAACGACAAGACCATTATAAATAGCAAATCTGCCCTCCATAGCTACATGGCTCACATAAACGCCGCATAAATGCTGCATTAACGCCGCATAAACGCCGCATAAACGCTGCATGAACGTCTCATAAACGCCGCATACGGCCCGCGCTAAGCACTATGTGCGCTGTACATAAAAACGGGGTTAATATATGCCCATATAATTATAACCGTTTATTCTAATATTACATTACACAATAAACGAAAAATAATCATCAATAATTTTTTTGCCTGCCAAAAAAATTCAATATGCAGGCAGGCGTACAATTATTCGTTTGCCCATAATGCTGCTGGGTATACTATCGATAATGGGACGAAATGGAGAAGATAGGAGATCATAATATGTCAGACATTCATCTCAAGCATAATATTTTTATCACGTGGAAACCCGAATACGACTTGGGGATATCCATAATCGACGAGCAGCACAGGGGCATAGTCACCATCATCAATTCGCTGCACTATGGCATACAGAATCACTATATCGCCGATATGCTCATCCCTATTATCGATATGATGTACGATTATACGAAAATACATTTTAAAATAGAAGTGGACTTTTTGGAACGTTGCCGTTTCCCCGATCTTGACGCTCATATGGGGTTGCACAAAGAACTGACTGACAAACTGGCTGTCATAGGTAAGAGGAGCGTGCTGGAGCATGACCCATTCCGCTTTATGGATTTTCTCAAAAAATGGTGGATGGATCACATCTGCATCGAGGACCGTATGTTTAAAGAGCATGTAATGAAATATATATAATTTTTATAGGTTCTATACACCCGCGTTTGCGTACCAACAACTACCGCCCCCCCCTGGGTACGCGGGCGTCCTGCCCGCACCCCTGCATCTTCAGCCACACCCTTAAAATCCACCACTCCCAACATCCACCGCACCCTCACGCCGTCGC
>Ga0099364_10002615_pt1 | contig 28565 bp, 18 predicted proteins | sample TergutTh196P3_FD_73070 | JGI IMG/M metagenome (GOLD analysis project Ga0099364, IMG submission 73070) | Microcerotermes parvus P3 segment gut microbial communities from Pointe-Noire, Republic of the Congo - Th196 P3 | ecosystem: Host-associated > Arthropoda: Insects > Digestive system > Gut ... | reverse complement strand
AGTCATACCCGCTGGAAGAAGTGACAGTATAAGCATGAATGCTACCAGAAACGCTACCAGTTTTTTCTTCATTCCTAAAACCTCCAAACAAGAGTTTTCTTTAGCCTCTTTTGTCATCCGGTTGGGGTTCCGGGTTTTCGGCCGCGTTTTTCCTGGAACGCGGTTAACCTATATAGGCTGGGTCTGCCCTATAGGCGGTAATGCATACCCTGTTTACCTTTACTATTCACCCCTTTCTGTTATTGTGCTTTACCACAAATGCCTACTTTTCTGTATAGATCGACGCGGAATTCCGCGAGAATCATCCCATATCATGCTTTCCGTTGTTTGTAGGTTCTAAACGGATAATACCACATTTCTGTCACGTATTCTATAACTTTATCATTCGTTTAGTAACCATTTAATTCCATTTATCAGGGATCTGAAGTGAACAAAATGATGAGGCATAAGATACGCCCATAACCCAAGCCGGACTAGCCTCGGGTCATGGGCGCAGTAGCTTATATTAGTTCTTCGCAATAGCGCCGGCTGCGATACAGTCTGCACACATGTGGCAGTCGACCAGCGGGTCACCGGTGATGTCGTCGCATCCGAGATAGACGTCCGGAAGCTTTATCCCGGCCAGGATCTCGTCCGCAAGCTTCTCTCCGTCGATGATCTCCTCTTTGCCTTCCTCGCCGTCGATGATCACATCGGCGCCCTTTGTGCCATCGATGGTCACATCGGCGCCCTTCGTGCCGTCGATGGTCACATCGGCGCCCTTCGTGCCGTCGATGGTCACATCGGCGCCCTTTGTGCCGTCGACGATGACGTCGGCGCCTTTTGTGCCGTCGATGGTTACATCCGCGCCCTTTGTGCCGTCAAGGACCACATCTGCGCCCTTGGCGCCGTCGATAGTCACGTCCGCGCCCTTTGTGCCGTCAACGATGACGTCGGCGCCTTTTGTGCCGTCGATGGTCCGCAAAGGAAGTTTCGTACGGACTTCTTCGCCTACGACTTTGATTGTATCAAAGCGTATTTCTGCCTGTTCGTCGGCAACGATCGTCACGCTTCCCTCTTCCTCCACGCCGTCCGCTTCTCTTGTGAGATAGACGCTGTAGTTTCCGGGAGAAAGGTTGAGGATGAGTTTTTCGCCGCCGTTTGCGATCTTGCCTTCATAGACAGTATCACCGGCAGCGTTCTTGACAAGCAGATCAAACTCGACAATATAGACGTCGACTTCCGAAGTTTTGCTTACTTCCTCATTTTCAAAGTAGTAAGCTGCGCCGTCCAATACTTTCTCGGAGAAATAAGCCGCGCCATCTGAAACTTTCTCAAAGAAGTAAGGCGTCCCGTCCGATACTTTCTCGAAGAAGTTCGCCGCGCCGTCTGACACTTTCTCAAAGAAGTAAGGTGTTCCATCCGGCACTTTCTCGGAGAAGTAAGCCGCGCCATCCAGGGCTTTCTCAAAGAAGTAAGGCGTCCCGTCCAACACTTTCTCTGAGAAGTAAGCTGCGCCGTCCAGGGCTTTCTCAAAGAAGTAAGGCGTCCCGTCCAACACTTTCTCTGAGAAGTAGGCCGAGCCGTCCAGAGCTTTCTCAAAGAAGTAAGGCGCGTCATAACCTGTGCCGTCCGCTTCGAGTATCTCTTTCGTCTCTTTTAGCGCCCAGCCCGCGAATTCATAAATGCCCGTTTCGAACCACTTTATGCCGTCCAAATGAGTGTAGAGGTATACGACGCCGCCATAAGCAACCGGCATATCGACAGTGAAACTATTGGCGCTGTGTTTTGGCGCGTTCCCCGGGAACGCCGATTGAGGATTGCCGCCCACGTTGCCGACTACATAAGCGCCGACGCTGGTGGATACAAGCCTGTCGTCAAAGGAGATGGTCAGTTTGCCGTTTGCAATGCTTACATTATACTGATAGTCAATCGGCCTGTTGTACTCGTCAGGCGTCTTTTTTCCGTTGGAATTGAAGCTGGAGTCGGCGATCGTGTACCATACGCCGCCCGGCGTGCTGGCGTCGGCTACATTCACCTCGACGTAGGTATGCCCGTTACTGAAAGCGCCGCCGTTCACCGGCACAGCCGAAGCGCCCGTCCCGCTGTAAGTCAGTCGCGTTACCAGGGTGCCGCCAACAGAGGCAACCTTCTTTGCGAAAGTGGGAACGAAGTAATCCTGCGTATTTTTCTTATAGATATCCCAGAAATCCTGTTTCAGGACATTGTGGAAATCCTGCTTCAATACATTGTGGAAATCCTGTTTCAGCACATCATGGTAATCCTGCTTCAGTACTTCGTGATAATCCTGCTTCAGCACTTCGTGATAATCTTGCTTCAGTACTTCATGATAATCCTGCTTCAGCACTTCGTGATAATCCTGCTTCAGTACTTCGTGATAATCCTGCTTCAGCACGTCATGATAATCCTGCTTCAGCACGTCATGATAATCCTGCTTCCAGACTTCCCGCCATTCTACTTCGTAATGCGCCTTCCCGGCGTCTGCTTTGACCAGAAGGCTTCCGGCTTGTCCGCGATTGCCGGGGATATTGTCCCAGCGATAGCCTGCGGAACCACCAAATACCCGATTGGCGTAAAGATCCTGCTCCGTCACTTCAAATACGATTGGCGCCGTATCAGAGACAAAACCTGCAGGCAGGTTAATTTCTGTGATCTGATACCAACCAGTCTTCTCGATCCTTGGAAACTCGACTTTCCCGCCTGCGCCGGAGACTACGGAAGATCCGATCTGTTCACTAAAAGGTCCTGCCTGCGCTTCGCCTCTTTTCAACACAAATTCGAAGCCCGAGGCTTTAGTATTGTTATAATACTTTACAAGGTTTATCGTGCAGTAGAACAGTTCGAGCTCTTCAGCATGGCAAAGTTGAATCTGCGCGCCGTCGTAAATTTCATCCATGTTGCTGAAAGAAATCCAGATTGCGCTGCCGCATCTCGGGCACACGAAGTCTCTGTTCAAATCACCGTTTTCGTGACATAATTCCCATCTGTCCGCGGTGATTTTCTTCAGATACAGCCAATAGGCGTCCAGCTGCGGTTCATTGGGCTTCCAATAGTCTATCCCCAGCGCTTCCAGGTCAAAGCGCTTGTCCTGCTTTTGACCGCCGCTGTCATTGCCGCAGTGGAATCCGCCGCTGCTGATCTTCACAATTGTGCCGATCGGGCTGGGTCCCTCTGTACCGAGTACAGCTAGGGCAGGCGCCGGTACTGCGGCGGCGCCGTTCGCGTTACCATTGTTACCATTGCCATTGCCATTGCCGTTGCTGTTGCCGTTTGTGGCGCCGTTCGCATTGCCATTGTTGCCATTCGTGTTTCCGCTGCCGTTTGCGGCGCCGTTCGCGTTGCCGTTATTGCCGTTAGCGTTTCCGTTCCCATTGGCAGCGCCGTAAGCATTGCCGTTGCCGCTGTTACTTGCACTGCTGTCTCCATTACTGCCGTTATTACCGTTGGCGCTGCCGTTACCGTTTGCGGCGCCGTACGCATTACCATTGCCGTTGCTGCCGCCCTTGTCGTCCGCAAAAGCCGGAACCGCGATAGAAAGCAGCATCATCAACATCAACAAAACCGCTAAAACCTTTTTCCCCTTCATTTTTTGAGCCCCCCCTATTTCACTGGATATTCTTTTTTGTTCTGCTCTTTACCTGCTTTTCAGTTTCGTTATACGGGAACGTTGTCTATCCGGTTGTAGACTCTATGCTCGCCGCTAACGCCTTCCTGCACATCGCCTCCGTTTCTCAATGGCTGTAATAAAAGTGTTATGTTTGTAGATCTATTAGTAGAATTCGCAGTCTTTATCGGTTTTTTTGGGGTAAAATTTGGATATTTTTGCTCAACTTACTCAGGTCCAAATAGCGATATATAAAGCAGGGTCCGTGCATGGACTCTGCTTTAGCGCGATACCACAAGGTCTGGCATACGGTTCGATCAATAGGCTGCAGCTCACGCTAGCCGCTCATCCCTCGTCTTTGCCTGTCTAAAATATACTCTTGTTGGGGGCAAGGCGCCGGACCGGGTTGGCAACTGCATGACGCACAGAATATAGTATGCCGCAGCCGAAGCTTCAATATCGACCCCGGTCCCTGCTTGCTTATCGGTGTGCCCCTGAACCAAGCGGAAATCTCCGTCCCTATCCATCACGATTGAACTACTGCCTTCATGACATATTATGATTGCTTTCATCACACTGTCGCCACCTGCCGATTGTGCAATCCCGGAGGATCCAATATTTGTATGATTCCTGTTCCCGCTTCATCCGCCAGTGATCTGTAAAAGCGCTTCAGCAATAGTACCTTACGGACTTGATGTGTCAATTTAAAACACGAATTTTTTGTCCGTAAGGGGCTAACGCTGCGGAATCGCAGCGCCGCAAAGCGGAAGGGATGAGCGACATGCGCGCGAATCCCGACGGGGTTCACCTGACTAACCCGCTCTAAAGCAACATAATCAGAGCGGTTAAGTCATGCATGGACTCATCTATTACTTCAGAAAGATCGGGTTGTCTGAACAAAGATTCGTTCTATGGGGCAGAGCCCCATGTAGCATTCACCTAAGGCTGCGTAGCTTTGGGTTGCACCTGACTAAACGACTCTATTGCTGCTGATAAAGAGTCGCTAAGTCATGTATGGACTCATCTATCACGCAATAGAGCAAGATATAGCGTGGAGATTCGTTCTATGGGCGCAGCTCATCTTAGAACAACACTACTAAAATACGTTTGTATAGCTGCTTTTTTTGGGGTAATCCTGAATCCCTCTCCGGACAAAAAAAAGAGAGCGATTCTTCGCTCCCGGTGAATGGCGTATATGTACCGGCGGATTACCGGCGGACGTCTATGGTTCTGGCTCTGTACCCGGTTCAATCCCCGGCCCGGGCTCTGTACCCGGCGCGGGTTCCGGCCCCGGCGCAGGTTTCTGTACTGTCCGGTTTGCCGTAGTTTTCCCGCCTAAGACAAACTGGCCGATGACCGTATCTATCTTCCCATAGAGGAGCGTCCAGCCCGGCGGCGTCCCCAGGACCCAACTGGCGTTATTCCCGCCGTTGTTTGTGGAGAAGCCGTCAGAAATCCTCCATTCGTATATATAGTCCATCGACGAGCCGTCGTCAAAAGTCAGTGTCATGGTACCGGCGGCTGGTACAGCACTGCCATTGACGCCGCTATCCGCAAAATGCCAGTAGGTTACAATCTCTTCCGATTGACCGGTCAGGTCAAAGACGGGATTCCAGTTGGAATAATTATTGAAAGAGCCTTCTGAAACGCTGTTTGCCTGCGCATTGGTGATGGTCTTGGTTTTGTCCGCTTCATTGGGCTCCTGGCTGAGCTTATTCTCGCTGACCATTGTCCTGCCGTCGAGCTTGAATTGCTTGACGACCGCATCCACTTCCCCGTGCGTCAGCATCCAGCTTGCCGGCGTCTTCACAACCCAACCTGGATTTTGGCCGCCCTGGTTGACGGAGAAGCCATCCCCCAGATACCAGACGAATGTATAACCCGCCGATGTGCCGTCGTCAAAGTATAGGGTCATGGTGTTGGCGGCCGGTTTAACATTGCCCGTACTACCGGTATCAACAAAGTGCCAGTATATAACTTCCGCCGTACCCTCGCCTGCCAGGTCGAACAGGGGGTTCCATCCGATATTATAGTTATTAAATGTACCGTTTGCCACACTGTTGATCTGATCCCCGGAAACGACTTTGGCGGCATCCGTAACCCCGGGATCCGGTTTTGGCTGGGGATCAGGATTCGGGTTCGGGTTCGGATTTGGGTTCGGATTGGGATTTGGGTTCGGATTCGGATTCGGATTCGGATTCGGGTTCGGATTCGGATTCGGATTCGGATTCGGGTTTGGATTCGGATTCGGATTCGGGTTTGGATTCGGGTTCGGGTTCGGATTCGGGTTCGGATTGATATCCGGATCGGGGCCCGATTCAGGGTCCTCAGGATTTGCGGGACCGTCGCCATTTTCGGGGTTCGTTTGGCTAAGACCGGAATCTGTCCCGGGATCTATATTCAGGTCGGGATCCTCCGGCGCCTGGAGCTCCGCGCCGCCGGAAGCAGCATCCGATTTCTGCGTCTGTTCGGTATTTCCGCTAGCGCCGGGATTTCTTACTTGCGTATTCGCGTCTGCCACTAAAGACCGGCTGTCTTCCTGCCCGCCGGGAAGCGCATCCTTCTCCTCATCCGTTTCAGAATGCGGCGATGGTGCATAATGGCTGCTGTTGGTATCTCCAGGCTGCGTACGATTAACATCAGCACTCGCGGATAAAGGAAGGTTCAAATCTTCTATCTCTCTGACCGATCCCAGCATTTCACTGACGGACATCTTCAGCAGTTCCTCTACCGGCGCAGTTTGATTCACAGCTTGCAGCCGTTCGGCCAGTAACAGTTTTCCCGGTGATACGCCCAGTAACGCTGCCCGATCCCGGAACCCTTCATCGCATACGGAAAGCTCCACCATATCCTGGATGTGATGCGCCTCAAGCGCGCTGCGAATCGCGTTAACATAGGCGGTGGGATCCTTGTCGCCTCTTGTAACGACTACAATCGATATACCCGGAGCGCCTTCCTCCGGGCTCAAATAGCCCATTATCTCCGCTTCGTGGATCAGATCCAGCACGACGTCCTCAAGAGGGCCTTTCAGATGAATCCCTTCAAGCAGTAACACGCCGTCTTCGTTTAACGATAACGCCGTTTTCAGTCTGCTGAAAATATTAAACACAAGCTCTATGCTCGGATTGATGTCTACATATATAGAGCAACTCTCTGTATTCCACGCCAAACCAAACCCGCTGATCGACAGCATGACGATCAGGCAGGCTGCGATAGCAATGTTTTGAGAATGCGAAAACCGGGATTGAGATCGCATTTCGATTTCAAACCCAAGCGGTTTCGAAGTATGCCCTTTGATGAACCGGAAATCTCCTCTGCGATCCAGCACAACGGAGCCTCCGCGCTCATGACTTATGATGATTGCTTTCATTCAGATTATCGCCTATCACTTACATATTCTGACAGATAACTATAGTCCCCCATTCTAATTATTAAAGAAGCTAGTATAAAACTTCGTGCGCGTTCCAGCTTTTTTTGGGGTAATCCAGAAATTTGTGCAATTGCTTTGACGGGAAAATAGCGCTTAAGCTGGATCGTCTGAATAATGTCAGGTGTTTCGACTATCATAGCGATCACCTTTCTATATTCTTCACGCAGTCTGCTGTGTTTCGGAGACTGATCGACCAAGGAAGACATCGTAAGTCCCCAGAGCGACAGCTCCACTTTAAACTGCTCGATTTCATCCATTAACTCTTCATGACTGGACTTTGCCTCATAGGCTTTCAAAGATACTTCCGCTATCGCGGTGGATTGCGCTACCACCTGCTCATCGTTCACTTCCTCCAGTGACACGGTGTATCGTTCCGATCGGAAAGCTTTTCGATTGAAGTCGATCAGCCGTTCGCATACGACACGATTGACAAAGGTAAAGAAATGTCCTTTGGAAGCGTCATATTTCTGTACAGCTTCATAAAAAGCCAGCATAGCCGTACCAAACATTTCTTCGCGTTGTGTGTCATTTGCCCGTGACGAATACCGAAACACACGATTCTGCAGAAACACTTTAAAATCGTCAATTAGCTTTTCCATCACGCCCGTTGACTGCTTAGCAATTTCAGCGCGATCGTCCAGTTCGATAGATCGTTCGATTTTTTCGCTTGTCAATTCTTTCAATGCTTCGCTCATGCTATCGTACTTCACTTCTCACATTGTTCACATTATATCTCAAATAAAGAAAATAGAAAACTCTTTTGCCTCAATTATCCATCATAATGGTCACATTTCGGTTACATATTCCATTTTTTCTGTCCTGTTTAGCTAAAATGAATTACTATACTGCATGAATAGATTTCTGACAAGCCTGCTGTCTCTTGCATAAGCCCCTTTTTCAGAGCGTTGAAATTATTTTTATGCCCCCATTTTTTCTTTCCCAACACAGTTGCCATTGATCTACATAACGGTTGCGCCGTTTAATTTTCTATGCATTGACTATCATCTTTGTTACCAAAGAATTTCAGATCGACCCTTGTAACGCTTGAAAAACCAACCGATATCAGCTAAACTGTTTCTATAAGAGTATGATATTTTCATCATTTACATAAACACTAACTAAAATTGACGGAAAGGCATACGTTCTATGTCTGCGTCTATGCATTCCTTTCATTCGGGAAAAACCGATACCATTTTGGACGTCGCCGGTTTCCGGCTGGGGCAGGCGGAAAACAGGGAAGCCCTGACCGGCGTCACGGTGCTGCTTACCCCTGCCGGCTCGGTAGCCGGCGCTGATCTACGGGGCGGCGGCAGCGGTACAAGAGAATGGAATTTGCTGGATCCCCTCACGACAACCGATCAGGTTCACGCCATTGTGCTGTCCGGCGGCTCGGCTTTCGGGCTGGATGCGGCAGGCGGCGTGATGGCCTGGCTGGAAGAACGCGGGATCGGCTTCGATACAGGCGTCGTGATCGTGCCTTTGGTCCCTCAGGCTATCCTGTTTGATTTGGGTCTGGGAGATGCGCGGATCAGGCCGGATCAGGCTATGGCAAGAGAGGCTTGTGATCAGGCTATCGCTGAGGGAAACCGCCTGGCGCAGGGCAATTATGGCGCAGGCTGCGGCGCTTCCATCGGCAAGCTGAGGCAGGGTAAGGGCGCTATGAAAAGCGGCATTGGTTCCGCCTCCCTGACACTGGAGAACGGCTTCAGCGTGGGCGCCATTGTAGCGGTAAACGCCTTGGGCGACGTATACGAGGACAACCGGATCATCGCCGGAATGCTGGAAACTGCAAACGCCGCCCAAGACGCCGGCGGCAAAGCAAACGAAATCGGCGCCGCGGTATCCTCCGGTGAAGCGGTGTTTGCCGACAGTAGCCGCTGCCTGCTGCAGCTTGGCGCCATTTCCTTTGCCGATACAGCGCCGCCGGCGCCCGGTACAAACACAACCATCGGCATCATTGCGACAAACGGCATTTTTACGAAGCCCCAATGCTGCAAAATCGCCTCTATGGGACACGCCGGTATGGCCAGGGCCATCCGGCCCGTACATACCGGCGTGGACGGCGACCTTCTGTTTGCCGTGGCTTCTTGTGAAATACCGGCTTCCACGGACGTCGCCGGCGAAATGGCAGCCCTCGCCGTGGAAAGGGCGATCCTCAAAGCTGTCAAAGCGGCGGCGCCTGCCGGAGGCTTGCCGTCCTGGCAAAGCTTCCATAAAACTTGATAAATTCACAGACAAACTCTAGTAAAGGAGATAATACGTATGTTACGATCCTCCGGTCAAAGACTCAACATAACCGGTTCCACAAATGCTCCCCAACCGAAGACACGCATCAGCGACTTCAATACCGTAGTCGATCGCCATAACACCGGTAGTCTGAAATATGACTCTGCCGTTCATCAGGGATATGACGAAGCCGTACTGCCGCTCTGGGTAGCCGACATGGATTTCCCAACGGCGCCTGCGATCCTGGACGCGCTGGAACACAGGGTGGATCATGGGATATTCGGGTATAGCGAACCGTCGGAGGGCTACTATCAGTCGATCGTCGACTGGTGGAAAACCAACCACAATTATACCCTGAACAAAGAATGGATCCTGGATTCTCCCGGCGTTGTATTCTCGATTGCTACGGCGATCAGGGCTTTCACCAAACCGGGAGACGGCGTCCTGATCCAGACGCCGGTATACCATCCTTTTTACGATATGATCAAGCTCAACAATCGTAAGCTGGTTACCTGTCCCCTCGTCTATTCGGACAGAAAATACAGCATCGATTTTGATGCGTTCAGTCAAACCATTGAAAAGGAAAACGTCCAGCTCTTTATCCTTTGTAATCCCCACAATCCGGTTGGCCGGGTCTGGAGTTCCTATGAATTAGAGAAGCTGGGCCAAATCTGCACGCGCCATAACATCCCCATCCTATCCGATGAAATCCATTGCGATATCACTGCGCCCAATTTTAAACATACCGTATTCGCCGGACTTAGCCCTCAGTTGGAACAATACACGGTCACGCTGACCTCCCCGTCCAAGACTTTCAATCTGTCCGGACTCCAGATATCCCACGCTTTCATCGCCAATAAAGATCTGCGCAAGCTTTGGGAATATGAAAAAAATTCCACCGGCTACAATGAACCCAGCGTATTGGGCATGGTCGCCTGTCAGACAGCCTATGAACAATGCCAGGACTGGTTGACCAAACTGCGCATCTATATTAACGCAAATGAGTTATTTGCTTTGGACTATCTCAAACAATATGTTCCGGGCGTTTATGCGGTGGAGCGCCAGGGCACGTATCTACTGTGGCTTGATTTCTGGGGAACAGGCATGACGCCGGATACGGTCAAGTACCGGTTGGTTGAACGGGGAAAGCTCTGGCTGTACGACGGAAGCGCCTTCGGCGAGGAAGGCGAAGGGTTCCAGAGACTCAATCTGGCCTGCCCCAGGGAAACGCTCACAGAAGCGCTGACACGATTAGCTGTAGCGTTAAGCAGGGGCTGATGGGCTGATGCTGGCTCAGTCAGCGATCCGTATAAAGCGTATCTACTGTCTGCCTGATGCGTGGAATGCAAAACGAAATCCCCGTCTATTTCATCATAGAGCGGGGATTTTTTTCGCAAGACAAGGCACGATGAGGAACGACGCCTACTGGGATGCCACTAAGCTTCGTCGAGCGGGCCGCTGTGGTATCTGACCGAAGAGAAACGCAGTATTGTGGAAAAAGGACCACAACTATACCACGTTTTGCGTCAGTGATTCGTATTAACACCGGCTTTCATCATACATCGTGTATGGGTTTTTCACTGACCAATTTAGCACAGCGACTGATCAGTATGGTTAACTCGAGTTCTGTCTTCGCGTTCGCCGTAGGCACTTTCACCATCAGGCTCCCTCTATCTGTCGTCACATAATGCGGCGGCAGTTTATTTAGTGCCAAAGCGCAAATATCCAAAAAGCATTTTTCGCACTGACACATGTCCGTCTTTGAGACAATCCCTTTGGTTTTTTCCATGATCAGGCTTTCCCAATAGTTACGCAGCAGGTATTTCCCTTTCTGGTCACTCGTTTCTTTACTATCCATTCCATGACTCCATCCTGTTCATATTGGCTGTACAGATTCATAAGCGTAGATTGATTCGGTACTTATCATCATTTTGATGATATCTTTAAATCCGGATCTTGTCAAATCTTCTACACTATAAGAACGCGGATAGCGCTCCGCTAACTTGCACCTGCCCTGCTGTCGCGGGCGCCCAGCGCGCGAACCGCATTCATTATGGCGATTACCATGACGCCCACATCGGCAAATATCGCTGCCCACATGCCGGCAAATCCAAGTGCGCCCAGAAGCAGAATCAGGCCCTTGACCCCCAGGGAAAATACCGTGTTCTGTTTAGCGATCCGCACTGTCTTCCTGGCAATCTGTACGGCTAACGTAAGCTTGGCGGGGTCGTCATCCATGATGACCACATCTGCTGCTTCGATCGCGGCGTCGCTGCCCAATGCACCCATAGCCACGCCAACGTCCGCCATAGCCAGAACCGGTGCGTCATTCACTCCGTCGCCCACGTAGACCAGCTTACCTTGCGGACTTTTCTCCTTCATGAGCAGCTCAACTTTATCCACTTTATCCACCGGCGTCAGTTCTGCAAACACCTGATCCAAGCCTAGCTGCCAGGCTATTTTTTTTCCGATGCCTTCCACATCCCCGGTGAGCATGACTGTCTTTTTCACCCCGATGGACTTCAGCCCCGCAACCGCAGCAGCCGCGCTTTCTTTCAGCTGATCGGCGATCAGAATATGGCCGATATACGCATCCTGCGCTGCGATATGGATCACTGTGCCCGGCGGATCCGCCGGCAGGGTGAGACCGGCTTTTTCCGTCATGAGCCTCCGGTTGCCAACGAAAAGTATCCTTCCATCGACCTCCGCCTCTATCCCATAGCCCGGAGCTTCTGTCACCTTCCCTATCCTCGTCAGGTCGGGCGTTTTGCCGTATGCCCGACGCAAAGATTGGGATATGGGATGTGTTGAATAGCTTTCCGCCAGCGCCGCCAACTCCAGCAAGCGCTCCCGCCACACCGCCGGTTCCCGGTATATCGACAGTTTCCTTGTATGCTCCTCCTGAGCCCCCGCAGGCGCGCCATGTCCCCCATCCGTTACGATATCCTCCACTTCGAAGTTACCTTTCGTGAGTGTGCCCGTCTTATCGAATACCACGATCTCCGCTCCAGCCAGGGCTTCGAGATAGTTACCACCTTTAATGAGGATACCCTTTCGTGACGAACTACCCAGACCGCTAAAAAAGCTGAGCGGAATGGATATGACTAAAGCGCAGGGACAAGAGATCACCAGGAAAATCAAGGCCCGGTAGAACCAGTCGCCAAAGGAGGCATTCGGAATCAGGAGGGGAGGCAAAATCGCCAGGCAGGCAGCGAAAGCAACTACCACAGGCGTATAATAACCGGCAAAGCGGGTGATGAAGCTTTCCATTTCCGCCTTTCTGCTTCCGGCGTTTTCCACCAGATCCAGAATTCTGGCTACCGTAGACTGTTCATACGCTTTCTCGACCCGCACCGTGAGCGTACCCTCCAGATTGATGCATCCGCTGTATACTTCATTGCCTGCCATCGCTTCTCTGGGAACAGATTCCCCGGTGATTGCCGAAGTATCCAGTATAGAAAAGCCTTCAACGACTCTGCCGTCTAAAGGCACCCGTTCCCCGGGTTTGATCAGGATCAAAGCGCCGATGACTACCGACTCCGGATCTATCTCTGTCCATTGCCCGTCGACCATGATGTTGGCATGGTCGGGACGGATTTGCATCAAACCGGCGATGGATTTCCTGGAGTTATTCACCGCCATAGACTCAAAAAGCTCGCCGATTTGATAAAACAGCATCACGGCGATGCCTTCCAGATATTCGCCTAAACCGATCGCCCCGACAGTCGCCAGGGCCATTAAGAAGTTCTCGTCAAAGATCTGGCCCCGTCGTATATTCGACGCCGCCCGAAGGAGTACGCTGCCGCCGATGAGGATATACGCGCCCAGGTAAATCCCTGTGACAGCCCGTTTGTCTATCCTTCCATAGAAGGACAATACAAGGCCTGTAATGATCAGCGCCGCGGCGATAAGGATCTTGCAGAGCTGTTTTTTATGCGATTGAGTCATACTAACTAACGATTCTGCAGTCGGGCTCGATCTTCGTGATTATTTTTTGCGCCTGCTCCAGAGTGGAGTCGAAAAGGCTGTCCACAACGGAAAGGCTAAGCTTCCGGGTCATAAAGTTGATGCTGGCGCTCTCCACGCCTTCCAGCTTTCCGATGGCTTTTTCCATTTTGGCTGCGCAAAGGGCGCAATCCAAGTCTTCTAAAAGAAAGGTTTTCTTCATAACGTCCTTCTTCCCTTCTTAAGTGAATCCTGGTATTCCTTCTTTATCGTTTCTTGATTAAACGATTTATCAATTAAGCAATCGTTTAATTCAATAGTATTGTACCGCATCTGCCAACCGGCTGTCAACCATAATTATTTCTTGATGTGATTATTTCTTGACACCATAACTATTTCTTGAATACTACGTGTAAAGGCTGCCCGTTCGCCGGGCAGCCTTTACATGATTGGCTAAAGCATATTTCTGTATCGTGTTCCTTTATGCTGCGACCTATCGTCAACGAATGCTGCGTATTTTCTTTCTCCTGGCTGCCGCCCATGCGACCAGCCCTGCCAGCACAGTCAGCACGATGCTGATCAAGCCGCTGCCGCGCATTCCCCTGTCGCCCGTACTTGGCAGATTGCCCAAGGGCGTAACTTCGTCGGGAATCTCATAATCGCTGTCATTCGAAGCGCTAAACTCCTCTACAGGGCGATTGGTCGTAGGTACTGTGGGATCGGTTATGTCCGTCGCGACGCTGTCAGCCATATAGCCGCCGGTATAGTCGCCCGTGCTGCTGCCGGTATATCCTCCCGGATTGCCGCCGCCGGTATCCAGGTTTGTGTCCGGCTCCTCCTCGCCAGGTTCCGGATCCCCGGATTCCGGATCTTCGGGCTCCGGATCTTCGCCTTCCGGATCTTCGCCTTCCGGATCTTCAGGTTCTGGATCTTCGGTTTCCGGATCTTCGGCTTCGATGATCGTCACGGTTGCCCTATCTTTAAGCTCGTTACCCTCTATGTCTACGAGTACATTTCCTTCCTCGTCAATAACCGAGGCTGTGTTCACGATTTCATCATTGACAACATAATCAAGCTTTACTTCTTTTTGATATTCTTTCAGGCCGCTGTAGAACCCGTCGTGGTATATAAGGATCATCACGCCGCCCTCTTCCGGATAGATATCGTCGTCCCACAGGACTTCGATCTCCGCTCCGTCATCCGGTTCGCATCCCTCTTCTGCGCAAAGCGCTGTGATCTTTACCCTGTAATATACCGTAGCGCCAATTTCCGCCGACACGCTGTCAAAGAAATCCTCGCCGTCGAGGCTCACTTCTTTGGAAATCGTATACGTCAGATCGCAGGTGTGGGGCAGGACGACCAGCGCTTCCGCTTCATCCTCATCCAGCGCATCTAAATCTGCGTCCTCATCTTCATAAATCGCCGCGATATTGACCAGTCTTCCGTCCTCGCCGACGTCTCCCTCGCCTAATGCCAGCGCATACAGAATATAACCGTCTTCGATGCGATATACGCCGTTATCCGTCGCGTCCGGAAGATAGTATCTGTCTCCGGCGCCGAGCAGCAGCGTATACATACCATTCAGAGCGTTATACGCGCTGTCCTGCAGGTAAACCTCCAGTGTATTATGGAAAAGTCCATCGCAATAATTCGTGGGATCTTCCGCACAAATCGGCCATGCTGTGATCGCGATCCGGTAGAACACCGTATCTCCGGCGCGCACTGTTGCGCTGTCTCCGTAATTCTCACCGTCGTCGCTGATTTCCTTACTGATTGCGAACGCATAGTCGTGTTCATCATAATCAAAGGGAGGTTCTTCTTCATTAAATGCGCCCAGCTTAATGTGGTTCAGGGAATACCTGTCTCCGGCGGAATGACGGATCTCCCACATGCCTGGTCCGTTGATCTCGACTTGATACACATTATAGGCATTGTCGCCCCCGCTGCTGTAGTGGGCGTAGAGCAGGAATGTGCCGGACGCCGCGGTCTCATCCGCCACGATGCTCCAAGCTTTGTTGTTTCCTTTGCCCGCTCTTACCAGATACACACCGTTAAATAAATAATCTTGTCCTTGATTATTGCTTGAATACTGCTTGGCATTAATTTGCGCGTAGGTTGACTGACTAATTTGATCTACTACAATAGCTGTTACGCCGTCGAAGGGCGTCTCCTCTGCGAATATGGCTGGCGCTGTGGCGATCGTCATAAGCAAAACCAGCGTAAGTGCGAATGCTTTTTTTAATACTTTCTTCATTTTGTTTCCTCCTATTCTTAGGTACAACCTCTCTACCCAGGTCTTATTCTTTTCTCTGCTTATTTTTTTCCCGTTCTTTTACATCTTGTACATTATGGGAAAACTCCGTAATGGGGTTACATCTTGTTCTCTGATTTCAGTATAAATCAAGAAAGTAACACTTTGGTTACTTTTCTACAATTTGTCTCATTTTTTCTACTTTTAATGTGATTATTCGGAGAAAAGTTGTAACTGTTTGTGTAACCTAAGTGAGAAATACCGGCTGCTCAGCCAAGACAAAAAAAAGGCCCCCGCCAACATAACGTCTACGGGAGCCCTTACAGAACACCATTTTAAATTATCTTATGCAGTACGCATACCTGTCGTTCAATCCATTCGTGCCTTGCCGTCAAATGTCGATCAATTACTCGTTAGGATTTGTGAACGTAATAAACTCCTGGGTAAAGTAGTACCGGTAGGTGCTATCTGCCTTATAGTACGCGCCTACGCCTGTATACTGATTATCTTCCAGTATGCCTGAACGGTGATTGGCAGACTCAATCCATGCCTTTATCGCGTAGAATGCATCGCTTGTCCCTCCGACCAGGTTCTCTGTTACTTGATACACGTAAATGCCTCGCGCGTCCAGCCTCTCCATAGGATTCAATCCATCCGGATCGATGTGCTCAAGGAAATTCCGCTTCGCCATATCCTCAGCATATGCGCGCGCAGACGCCGCCACACCCTCGCTGAACTGAACTTCCGCTTTGCCGTTGGCAAGCCGGAAAGCATTGGCTATATCCAGGCACTCGGACTCATAAGCCCGGAGAAGAAGCTCCGGATCCTGATCAAAGATAGCTTGCCGCTCGTGATCGTCGGGAAAAGCAGTCATACAAAACACCGCGTAAAGCTTATTGCCGTCGTGGGGATCATACCAAAAGCGCATAGAATTCTGCGGGAACCCTGCCGCTTCTACCGATTTTCGTTCCGCACCATAGTGTATGTCACTTTTCAGGCCCAACAGCATACTGTTGGAGAAAAAGCCCATTACTCTTTCATCCTTTATCCCAACCATGATAAACGTTCTATAGTCCTGATTGTAAACATACCATCGCAATCCATAGGCGGAAGCATCGATCCGGCCAGGGTAACCCAAACTACTGATGAGCTGTTCTTCCGTCTCTCCCAGCCAGATGATCTTCCCGTTGATCGCTATCTCATTGTCCACCATTTCTCCGTTAGAAGCCGGTGTACGCAGAACATAAACGGCGTCTCCGTCGTCCCCTCTGATCCATTCCACGTCAAAGCCAAAGGATTCCGCTCCATAGCGTACAGGTATGTAGCTGCGGTTCAAGGTCGTATCCAGATATAAAGCCGCGTCTGTCATGGTATACGCTACCGCGTTCACTGTATACGTATCTGCATTCATGGTAAAAACGGCCTCCACCCGATCCCTGACCGCCCTGACGGACTGATCGTTTTCGTTCCAATGCACCGCAGCGCCCAATATCTCGAGATAGGAGCGAAAAGGCAGGTAACACCGGCCGTTTCTATTGCGTACAGGGTCGGTTAGAAATACCTCTTCTCCATCCAGATAGATCCGTGTTTCCCGGTCTACGAACTGCCCGGCGGCTTGCTCTCTTACACTGTTCACCACGACGCCTCCTTCGCTCCCGGATTGCCCGCTTTCCGGATCCTGAGGCAGGACGCCCTCCTCTTGTGCCGCCGCGACGGCCCTACGCAACGGCAGGGCTGCCCCTACCCCCAAAATCGCGATCATCGCGGCAAACATACAGCTTAGCCACCAATACGTTCTGCTTTTCTCAGCCATCATTCTGTCCAATCCCCATCTTTATTAATCTTTTGATAAGTATTGGCATGATAGTGCTATCATGCCAATACGTATTCTTTCACTTAAGTTTACGAAACCGGGAGGCTCGATCAGGCCTTGCCTTTCCTTCTTTTTCTAAGGAAGAACATCCCTGCCGCACCGGCAAGAAGGAAGGGCATTCCTAACCTTCTTCCCCCGCGCACGCTGGTAGCCGGGAGGTTCCCCTGGGGCGGCGGCTCATCCTCGATCTCAATGGGCAGCGGCTCCGGCGTACCCGGTACGACGTCGCTCTGCGGAGGCGTGGTATCGGGAATCGTTATAGTGGGCGGCGGCGTTACAGTTCCGTTACAATTGCCGGGCGGCGGCGGCGGCGGCTCTTCGGGGGGCTCTTCAGGCGACGATCTGGTATAGTACAGGTTCACGACGATGTCGCTGTCTGTAAATGTACCGCTCAGATTATCGGAACTGGTGCTAAATTGGTAAACCCTGCCGTCGACCGTGATCGTAGCAGGATACTCGATCGGACCATAGGCCTGTCCCGAGAGATAAGCGTCCTCTTCTACAGTCACGAGATCGCTTACCAATACGCCGTTTGCGTAGTAATTGACTGTCAGCGTATAGCGCTGGGCTAAAGCATTAAAGACTACAACGACCGCGTGAAGGTTTTCTTCCCCTTGCGCAACTGCGATACGGAGGCCGTTGACGTGATAGATATCCGCCATCGAAAGCCCGTTGTTTCCTAATTTCATACCATAGAACGCGTATTCTGTCAAGTCATCCGTCAGTTCTTCGAGCAGATACTCGATGCCGGTGACCAGATCTAAAAACTCAAGGCCGTTTACATCATTCGCATACACGGTACCTCTGAAGCTCTCGATTTCCGGACGGACCGGAATCTCGCCATCTTCGGATTCTTCAAAACTGCCGTTTGCCGTTATATACTGAAGCAGCTCGTCCAAATCCCGAAACATCTCGGTGAAGATTTGTCTCACGATGGTCAAGGATCTTACTTCAATAACCGGGCCTATATCCTCGCTGCCATTCTCAAGGGCTTCTTCCCCGCTGCCACTGTCTGCGGCGGCTTCACTGTCCGGCTCGCCGAAGGGCATAAGGGAAGGCTCAACCTCCGCTTCGCCGAAGGGCATGAGGGAGGGCTCGTCGTCCGCTTCGCTGAAGGGCATGAGGGCAGGCTCATCATCCGCTTCGCCGCTGGGCATGAGAGAGGGCTCGTCGTCCGCTTCGCCGCTGGGCGTAAGAGAGGGTTCATCATCCACTTCGCCGCTGGGCTTAAGAGAGGGTTCATCGTCCGCTTCGCCGCTGGGCGTAAGGGAGGGTTCATCGTCCATTTCACCGCTTGGTGTAAGAGAGGGCTCGCTGTCGCCGCCGGCGCCCTCAAGCCCGGTGTCCGGTACACTGCCGGGAAGGCCGCCAAACGAGCCGTCGTCGATCAGGCCGCCGTCCGGGTCACCGTCCGGGCCGACGCCTGGGCCGCCCGGTAGGGGCGGGCCGGGCAGGGGCGGGCCGGGCAGGAATGGCGGCGAATACACATATTCGACCATAAACGTTTGATATCCGCCCTCCACAAACTCGACGTCCGTCTCATAGAGTGTTACCGGCTCTCTGTCTTCATCGTCAAATCGCAATTGAATCTTCAGGTTGTAAACCGTATCCAGCTGAAGCCCGGTTTCCGTATAGACGGCGTCATGGAAGATTTCCGTCTCCGCCTCATACCCTTCTCCCGAGAGGACCGCGACGACGCTGAAGTCGATCGGCATTTCGGTTTGCCCGGAATGGCCCACGAATTCCTCGATGCTGAAAAGCAATTCTTCCACATTGATGATAATCGTGCCGGTAATGTCGTCGGCTGGGTCATTTTGTGGTGTGAGCGTGATTTCAAAAGGCGCCCCGTCGACCTCGACGCTTTCGTAGAGATCCCCCCGGTACACAATGTATTTCACGACCCTTGCCGCATCCGGCCTTTCAAAAACCGTTTCTCCTATAACTTTGTTTACTACGGAAGTCCTGCCAATGCCGTCTCTGCCCCAATAGATAGGGAGAATCTCGACCAGTTCGTATGCATCGCTTTCCTCAAGATAAAGCTCTCGGAGGATCAGATTCTCTTCGTTTGCATTGTCCGGCGCTTCCACATCGAAATAGACTGTCTCATTATTTCTTAACGTTTGGACGGAGATCACTTCTGTGTCTCCTGTATTGTCTGTCAGCTCCAGGCTGAAGAGGAAATCCCGCTCATCCGTGATCTTGTTTCCATACGCATCCAGGAGATATTTCTTCACCGCCAGCGTCCCGCCTGTTTCCGGCAGGTACAGCACACGGATGACATTGTCCTCTGGGATCTGGGTGATTGTAATCTGGCCGCTTGCCGGTTCTGTACTGTCAAACACATACCCGCTTGGCAAATACTTAAGCCTTTGACCGTCCGTGATCGTTACTGTACTTCCTGCAGTCTGGTTTGGATAGGTGTCCGTAGCGATGGGCGCATTCGCAAAGCTGTCCTGGTAATACGCGATAGCATACTCCAGGTCGCCCAGTCTGGTAAATACGACCTGCACCAGGTTGTCCGCGACAACCGCCGTAATTCTATCCGGCCCGCTAGCCTTCGTACCGGCTGGCAAATATTCCGAACTAAACCCAGTCAGGTCGCCGCCATTCAGCGTGTAGGGGATCAGATTGTCAAAAGTTCCTTCATCGCTGACTGTAGCAAAGGGCGCGCCGCTCGTATCGTCATAATAGTATTCTACTGTATAGGAAATGTCGTCCCTCTTCCCGAACACGACCACGACCACGTTGTCCGCCGCCGTCGCGGTGATCTCGTCGTCTACCGGTCCGGAGGCCCTTGTGCCGGCAGGATCATAACCTGGGTTGAACCCTGCCAGGGTACTGCCATCCAGGGTATAGGGAATCAGGTCCTCGAAGGTTCCGCTTCCGCTTCCTGTCGCAAAAGGCGTGCCGCTGGTATCGTCGTAGTAGTATTCTACCGTATAGGAAATGTCATCCCTCTTTTCGAACACAACCATTGCTACATTGTCCGCCGCCTCAGCCGTAATCGTTGCGGGGCCGCTCGCCAGGGCGCCCGCCGGGTTATACCCCGGGTGAAAGCCTACCAGGGTACTGCCGTTCAAGGTATAGGGAATCGCTGCGCCAAAGGTCCCGCTTCCGTCGTCTGTCGCGAAGGGCGTTCCGCTGGTATCGTCATAGTAGTATTCGATGGTATACGGGATATCGCTCCGCCTCGCAAATACGACTTGAATCACGTTCTCCTCTTCGATCGCCGTGATTCTGTCGTCATCCGGTCCGGCAACTCGTATGCCGGAGGAGGGATCATAACCTGGGTTAAAGCCTGCCAGGGTACTGCCATCCAGGGTATAGGGGATCAAGGAATCGAAGGTTCCGGTTCCGCTCGTAGTCGCAAAGGGGGCGTCGCTGGTATCGTCATAGTAGTATTCTACTAAAAAGGGAATGTCGTTCCGTTTCTGAAATACGATTCTGACTATATTATCACCCGGCGTATTCGTGATGGTATCCGATCCGCTGGCTTTGACGCCATTCTCGTTGTAGCCCGGGTCAAAATCAGCAAACGAGTTTCCATCCAGCGAATAGAGAATCGGGTCGCCCAGAACGCCGATGCCGTAAGCCGATGCAAAAAGCGTACCGGTTACCGTATTGTCATAGTAATACTCCACTGCATAAGCGAAAAGAAAATCAACATTTATCTCCTGCGATCCGATGGAATGCCCGTCACCGGTGACGCTGATTTCGATGTTTGTCACTGGATCCAGCGTCACATTCGTAAAGATCAACAGGAACAGGCTTCGATCGTTGCCGCTTGTGCGCAGTAGATTTTTGCCGGCAAAGACGCTGCTGTTGTTTTGACTGCTGGCAAACACATTTGTTCTGGTGTTTTGATAAAGATATGGCGCAGGGCTCGTCTGTAGAGGCCCTCCGCCAATGGAGCCGCCGTCGGGGCTTTGTTGAGGATGGGTTGAGAAGTACATATAAATCGTACCAGTCTGCGAACCCGGCGCATCACTTTTCCAAAACACTCTTTCGATAAAAGACTGACCGCTGTTGGCGATACCGCTAAGTACTAATTCTTCAGCGTCATCGGGTACCGCAACGCCGCCAAAGTTCGCGGCGTTTGCCCAAGCGCCCAGATCAGGATGCAAAGCATAAGCCGGCCCTATTGGAAGTATTGAAAAAATCAGAATACAAGCCAATAGCCAGCAAATCCTTAACCTCGCTTTACTTGTCGCTATCATCAATAACCCTCCTTATAATACACACTTCTTCTACCAATTTTATTGTAGACTCTAGAGGTTACACTTTGGTCACAGTTTTAAAAAAAGGTAGACTTTTCACCATTTCTTTCATTCATCATGAAACCGCCGAAGCGGCGTTGTGCTTAAACAGCGTTCGGGATCCTTTCCCAAATTATAATTTACCAATTTATTCATCATTTTATTATTTTTATGTTGTCCGGGAGTCTATTACCCTGGTAAAAACCGCCAGTGCTTTGCAACTGCTAAAAGTCGCAAAGCACTAGTCCGGGCAAATAATCATCAGCATTTCGTCAATGATTTGATGAACAAGCTGCGCCTCCGCGGAATCCGCCAAAGAATAATGCATTTCTTTTCCTATGCGCCGGTTTTTGATTAAGTCGGCGCTCTTCAGAATCTTGAGATGGTGAGATACGGCAGGCGGACTCATCTGAATCGCTGCCGCTATGTTATATACGCACTGCTCACTGTGACATAAAAGCCATAGGATCCGCAGTCTGGTAGCGTCGCTGCTCAATTGAAACACGGCGGACGCCCGGGAGAAGGACTCCATATCGGGCATGGCTGCCAACGCTTTGCTCAGATCTTGTCCGTGATCATGAGGAATATGCGCCTTTCCCCTAGTGAACTCGGTCAATGCAATACCTCCCTCCATTGTGTGCGCAGTCGCTTGCTCCGATTACTTTGCGCTTGCCCCGCTTACCTTGCGCTTGAACAAGCGCAGCCGCAGCGCGTTGGTTACCACGCTCACCGAGCTGACGCTCATGGCTGCCGCCGCAAACATGGGACTGAGCCGCCAGCCCAACCATCCGTAGAAGACGCCCGCCGCTAAGGGTATGCCAATCGTATTGTAGAAAAAAGCCCAAAACAGATTCTGCTTGATATTCCGCAAGGTCGCCCTGGATAACTGTATCGCGGTCGCGCCATCCAACAAATCGCTTCTGATCAGCACGATATCCGCGGATTCGATCGCCACGTCCGTACCGGCGCCGATGGCGATACCCACATCCGCCCGGACCAGAGCAGGCGCGTCATTGACCCCGTCGCCGATCATCGCCACTCTCCTGCCCGTTTCCTGGAGTATACGGATTTCTTTTTCTTTATCCTGCGGGAGCACGTCGGCGACAGCTTTATCTATCCCCAGTTGCTTTCTGACGGCTTCCGCTGTTTGTGCGTTATCCCCGGAAAGCAGAATCAGGTCTACGCCCATATCTTTCATTGTGCGAACGGCTTGGGCGCTGGTTTCCTTGATTTCGTCGGCGATAGCGACGATACCCAGGCAACCTTCCTCATCGGCGATATACAGCGGCGTCTTGCCTTCCTCCGCAAATGCTTTCGCCGTATCCGCCGGGTTTGCCGCTTCACCTTTGTCATCGCCTTCGATTTCATCCGCCGCTTCGTACAGCGCCGTTCCCCGGGAAGCCATCATCGCCGCATTGCCGGCCCAGTAGCGCTTCCCCTCCATGACGCCTTCAATACCTTGCCCGAACACAGCCTGAAACTCTTCCACCGGTATGACCGGCAGGCCGGCAAGCTCGCCGGCCGCAACGATCGCTTCCGCGAGAGGATGCTCGGAAGGCTTCTCCAGCGAAGCAGCCAGGGTCAGCAGGCGCTCCCGCTCCGTGCCGCGAAATACGGCGACGTCGGTAACCTGCGGTTTCCCTTGCGTGACGGTACCTGTTTTGTCCAATACAACCGTATCGATCGTGCCGGCTCTCTCGAACGCTTCCGCCGACTTGATTAATATCCCCTGCTCGGCGCCGCGCCCGGTTCCCGCCATGATCGCTACCGGCGTCGCCAGTCCCAGCGCACAGGGGCAGGAAATGACCAACACGGCGATGGCGTTGGATAAGGCAAATTCCGGCGGTTTTCCCAACAAGAGCCATACCAGGGCTGTCACGAAAGCAATGGCGATTACCACAGGGACAAAGACGCCCGCGATGCTGTCCGCCAGCCGCGCAATCGGCGCTTTCGACGCGCCTGCCTCTTCCACCAGCCGAATGATCTGCGCTAAGGTCGTATCGTCGCCGACCCGCCGGGCCTCCACAAGCAAAAAGCCGGCTTTGTTGACCGTCGCGGAGCTGATCGTATCCCCGGGCCCTTTGGGTACGGGGATGCTCTCCCCCGTGAGGGCGGACTGATCGACAGCGCTTGTCCCCTCGACGACGACGGCGTCTACCGGGATCTTACTCCCCGGCCGAATCGCCAAAATGTCGCCGGGTAGAACCGCTTCGGTCGGAATCACATATTCCTGTCCTTCCAGCACCACTACAGCCGTATCCGGCGCCAGTTCCAGCAGTTTCGCGATCGCCTCGCTTGTGCGGCCTTTGGAACGGGTTTCCAGATACTTCCCCAGCGTAATCAGCGTCAGAATCATCGCGGCGGATTCAAAATAGAGATCCATCATGTATTGCCCGACTCTGGCCATATCCCCGCGACCCAGGCCGTCCCCGATTTGCAGTATGGCAAAAATGCCATACGCCACCGCTGCCGCGGAACCCAGAGCAATTAAAGAGTCCATATTCGGCGCCCTTCGATAAAGCGAGGTGAAACCGCCACGAAAGTACTTCTCGTTGACGCGAAGAATGGGCAGACAAAGCAGGAATTGCGCCATAGCAAAGCGAATCGCGTTGGGATGGCCGTGCAGGAAACCGGGCAAAGGCAGCCCGGCCATATGACCCATGGAGATATAGAATAAGGGCAGTAGAAAACAAACAGACACCGTCAGGCGTCGTTTCATTTCCGACAATTCACCGGACATCCGGTCTTTCGCCTGCGTCCCTGCTTTCTTCCTGCCGCCGCCTCTTTTCTGCTCTTCCGCCAGGGCTTCCAAGCGTTTTCGGCGGCTATCCGGATCGGCTGCCCTTGCGCCCGAAGCCGTTTCCGCTATCCAGTCTGTCTCGCCGGATAAGGCTTCCGCCGCCGTTTCACCTGACAGCACCGCACCCGCTTCCGCGCCGTAACCGCCTTTCTCAACGGCTTCGATAATCCCGGACGCCTCCAATATCGCCGGGTCATACTCCACCGTCATGACATTCAGCAATAAACTGACTTGGACGTTTTCGACGCCGCGGAGCTTTTTCACCGTCCTTTCAATATACGCCGAACATGCTGAGCAGGTCATGCCGCTTACGGCAAACTTCTGTTTTATCATTTCGTGACGCGCCTTACTGTGCCGCCTCCGCGCCATAACCGGCTTCTTCGACAGCTTCGATAATGCCTTTCATGCCGGCTATCGCCTCGTCAAAGTCCACCATCATCGATTCAGCCTCCAGATCCACTTGTACATGCCGGATCCCGCTAAGCTCTTTAACCGCCTTCTCAACGCGGGCCTGGCAGTGTTCACACTCCATGCCGCTGACCATAAATTTTTGTTTCACAGGATACCCTCCTCGTATTCTATATTTGCGGGGCCATGAATCGCCCCCGTTTGATGATGCATTCTCTGTTCCCATACTATCAGATTTTTTCTACAAGGTAAACACCAAGATGATTTCGCTTGTAGAACAGCGCGGTTTTAGTTATCGTTCAGCGCCGATGCAATAGGTGGCGGGCTATACATCGGAAGGACGTTGCGTCGATAGGCTGAATAAGTAGAAAGCCTGAAAGTTTTTCATATTGGGATGTAGATTTTTATATTTTTTGTAGTATGATAGAAGGCATGGAGTACATTGGTATCATCAATAAAATAATCGAAGCGGAACACAAGGCCCAAACGATCGTAAACGAAACCCGACGTCAAAAGGATAACCTGCCGGAAACCATTGCGGAAGAGAAACGCAAATTATTTGAAGAATACCGACAGCAAGCCAGCCAGCAGATCAACGTGTATCGGGAGGAAGAAGAAAAGCAACGGGACCTCCAATTGGATCGGCTGCAGCAGGAATTGTCGTCCGAACTCGACCGTTTAGACGAACGGGCGGCGTCTATGAAGGAAACCTGGGTTTCCACCCTCTTTGCCAAGGTAATCGGTCATGCTGACTAAGCTGATTCAGTACAGCGCGGTAGCCGCTAAAGTGCGGGCGATGTACGGCAATCGCCTGCGTGAGGAAGACTTCGCTTATTTGGCGGCGTGCAAAAGCGTCTCCGCTGCGACGGCTTTTCTCAAAGCGCACCCTGCCTGGAGCCTGATATTGGACGAAGCGGCGCCGGCGGATATACACCGCGGTCAACTGGAAAGAATGCTGCGCAATTCCCTTCTGGAAGAATACCGGCGCATGTTTCAGTTTCTCGCCAGCGAAGACCATCCCTTGATGAAGTACCCATTATTACGGTTTGAGACGGAGCAAATCTTGTCTTTTTTGCGCTTGATGCGATCCGGCGCTCCGCAAGACTATCGCTATTCGCCTCCATCCTTTTTACGGCAGAAGAGTAAAATCGATTTTCCCGCTTTCAGCCGGTGTACGGACTATTCTTCTTTTGTAGAAATACTTTGTCATACGGATTTTTACCCGGTCCTTGCGCCCCTGGCTTCCCCGTCTGAACCTCTCCCGGCGTATCCATTGGTGGATCATATCTTGGAAGCTTATTTTTTTTCGACCATGTTATCCGCCATTGACCAATACTATCACGGGACGGTGCGCAAGACGCTGGAATCCTCCGTGGCCATGCAGATAGACATCCTCAATATTATCCACGCCGTCAGGCTCCGTCGCTTTTTATCCGGCAGGCGCGTCGACATCTCCGGCTTTCTTATCCCGTTTTATTTCCACATCACCCAGGAATGGATAGAGAAAATCTATTCGGCTCCGGATGAAGAAACCGTCGCCCTTCTCTTACGTTCATCCAAATACCGAAAGGTTTTTGCCAGCTATACGGAAGAAACAATTGAAGAAAACTACTATCGCGCGTTATACGAGTTTAATGTCCGGCATATCCGCACGGGCGTGCCAACCGTCTATACGCCGATGGCTTACTTGCATCTTAAAGAAATCGAACTGAAAGATCTGATCACCGTGATAGAATGCATACGCTACGGTGTATCGCAGGAGAATATGCCTGCGCGTATCACCGGCGCTTCCTTGCAGCGCACGGTTTACACTATTTAACTTAAGGAGAAAGGTTCCATGTCCGTATCGCCGATGAAGTTTATATCCATAATAGGCCCGCTGGAGGAGTTTGAACAGGTCGTGCGCTCCTGCGTTATCAATTGGGAGTTTTACCCGGAAAACGCGTCAAAGGCGCTGGGCGCCGTCAGAAGACTGTCCCCCTTTGATCAGAAGGATCCCTATTCCGACCTCCTGGCGGAAGCCAAACGAATCGCCGGCGTCACCGGATTGACTCTGGATTGTGTCGATTTCATGGATAGCATGCCTTTGGACATACAGGATGCGGAATCCTGCTTTTTGGCCCTTGAAGAACGCTTTGCGCATTTAGGCAAAGAGCGTTTCGATCTCCAGGAACTGATCCGCAGCAATGACCTGATCCTTCGTCAGCTCTCCCATTTTCGCGAGATGGACGCTTCCTATCAGAGCTTTTTTCAATTCACCTATGTCAGAGTCCGTTTGGGGCGTATGCCAAGGGAGTCCTTTGATTGCTTCCGGCAAACTATGGATGATCGTCAGGATCTCTTTTTCTTTCCTACCGGCGTTGAAACAGAATATGTATACGGCGTGTGTCTTACGCCCCGGTTAAGCGTGGAACAGGTCGATTCTTTCCTGGCTTTATTGCTTTTTGAGCGCATCTATATCTCTGACAAAGTGCAAGGTTCCGCTGTCGAAGCGATAAAAGCCCTCGAAGACGAGAACGCGAACGCGGAAAAACGTCTCGCTGAGATTGAAAAAGAACGGCAATCCCTTCTGGATACGGAGCGGGAATCTTTTCTTCGCTATTACTCCTACATCAGTTACATGGAGGAAGCCTTTGCCATAGGCCGCTATGCCGCGCATTCCCAAGAGAACTTCTATCTCGCCGGATGGACGCCCGCGACGGAGCTCGACTCCTTCACCGATGCGCTGGAGGCATTCCCGTCTGTCCATTGTAACGTCAACGACCCTGAGCACATGCTCCATGTCAAGCCTCCGGTAAAGCTGCATAACGCCCGGGTCTTCAAGCCCTTTGAGGACTTTGTCAGCATGTACGGCCTGCCTTCCTATGACGAGCTTGACCCGACCCCCATCATGGCGATCACCTATACGCTGGTATTCGGCATGATGTTTGGCGATGCGGGACAAGGCCTGGTCCTGGCGCTGATTGGCTACGTTCTGTGGAAGCTGCGCCGTATGTGGCTTGGTCGAATCCTGGTCTATGCGGGCTTTTCCTCGTTCTTTTTTGGCCTTCTGTATAACAGCTTCTTTGGCCTGGAAGGCTTTTTTCCCTATGAAGGCTTTTCTGTGATGGACAACACCAACACCATCCTTTTGGTTGCGGTAGCCTTGGGCTGCACACTGCTTTCCCTGGCGATGGTCTTGAATATCGCCAACGGGATCAGACAGAAAGATTGGCAAAAGAGCTTTTTTTCAGCGAACGGTTTAGCCGGGCTTATTCTGTACTGGGCGCTGATTATCAGCGTCTTGAAAATTACCGGTTTTTGGGACGGCCCCCTGTCCTTCCCGGTTTTGGCAGCCCTCATCGTTTTGTCCTTGACGCTGATTTTTTTAGGCGAACCCCTGGGAAAGGCTTTGTCCGGAAAACGCGCCCTGGCCTCGGAGGGTATCGGTGAGTATGTCATGGAAAACCTTTTTGAACTGGTGGACGTCCTCCTCTCCTATATGACGAATACCATCTCCTTTCTGCGTGTGGGCGCTTTTGCCCTGAGCCATGCCGGCATGATGCTTGTGGTGTATCAGCTTGCCCGGGGCGGCGGCGGCGTAGGGAGCGCAGGCAATCCGGTCGTCATCGTCTTAGGCAATTTACTGGTCATGGGCATCGAGGGCCTGCTGGTTGGCATTCAAGTCCTGCGGCTTGAGTTTTATGAAATTTTCGGTCGTTTTTATACCGGAGACGGAGAACAGTTTATCCCCAGTTTCGTTGATCACAGACCCGCATCGTTCTAGTGGTCT
>Ga0099364_10002614_pt1 | contig 28569 bp, 20 predicted proteins | sample TergutTh196P3_FD_73070 | JGI IMG/M metagenome (GOLD analysis project Ga0099364, IMG submission 73070) | Microcerotermes parvus P3 segment gut microbial communities from Pointe-Noire, Republic of the Congo - Th196 P3 | ecosystem: Host-associated > Arthropoda: Insects > Digestive system > Gut ... | reverse complement strand
GCTCTCCGTGGGAATTGTGAGCCGAGGTTACGGCGGCAGGATACGAAAGCCGATGTGGGTTGGGACGAACAACGCAAGTTCCGACAGATCGCTTACGGGTGATGAACCGCTCATGCTCGCAAACCGTCTTCCGGATGTGAAGGTGGTTGTCTCGCGCGACAGGTACGAGGGAGTACAATTCCTCAAAGAACTGGATGTTAATGTGGTTGTCGCCGATGATGCGTTTCAACACAGAAGGATGGGACGCGATATGGAAATCGTTCTGATCGACGCGACGTGTCCTTTTGGCAACGGCAAACTCTTCCCCGCCGGAATACTCCGCGAAAAACCCGACGCGTTGTCCCGCGCCGACGTTGTGATATTGACCAAGACCGAACTGGCCGGGACGGAAGTCGGTAAAATAAAAAATAAACTGGCGCGCTGGGTCTCGCCGGACGCCATTTTTACCGCGCGCGTCGAAATAGAGTCATGGATGGAACTCACGGACGCAGGCTTGCGTGAGTATAAGTCAAAGCCGGGCAGTTCCGTTCCGCAGGGAAGATTTGTGTCTTTCTCGGCTATCGGCAACCCGCAGAGTTTTTACAAGTCCTTAATATCCCTGGGGCTCGACGTTGTGAAAAATCGCGCGTTCCGGGATCATCACAGATTCTCCTGGTACGACATAGACAACCTTGATCGCACCGTTCATAAACTTGGCGCGACCGGGCTCGTCTGTACCGAAAAAGATCTCTGGAACATGCCGAATGACCTCTCGCTTATTTACCCTCTTTTTATTCCGCGAATAAGTATTGCAATTGATGACGAAGCCGGATTTTGGAGAGCGATCACGAGACGCCTGAAACCGGAATTGGTTGTTGCGTCGAATGGTTACGGGGAGGACGCCATAGGTTCGCTGCTGGCCGAGAAATTACAAGACAGGTTTCCCGTCGCCGGCATTTCGGCTTTTTCTCTGGTCGGCGAGGGGCGCGAGTACAAAAACCGCGGGATAAAAGTTATTTCCCCTGAATCCGACATGCCAAGCGCCGGAATAATTAAGTATTCAATAAGGGCGTTGATGAAAGATTTCAGACATGGACTGCGAAAGGTGATAAAAAAGCAGATAGAAGAATGGAGAAAACAAAAGGGGAGATTCCGAACGCCGATATGCGTTGGGGATGTCTATCTGCTGGCGCATACTCTTTGGGGACAGGGAATGTCTCCGGCGCTGATCGCGACGGCCAAAAGCGTCAAACTAAGCGGACACTGGATGCCGGAGCGGGCCTTAATGAAACGGCGCGCAAGGCGCGTGTGGGCGCGAGACGGCGAGACGGCTCGCAACTTGTGCCGTTCAAGGATTGACGCTGTGTTCAGCGGAAACCCGATTATGGATCTTGCAGCAGAATTTAATGATACGGACGATCCGTGGGAGGGGATCCCGTCTCCTCGTGTAATGTTGCTGCCAGGCAGCAGACCGCGCGCGTATCAGGACGCCGGAATGCTTCTCGACGCGGTGAAGTTGATTTCGGAAAAAATGGAATGCGGATTTGTCATGGTGATCGCGCCGACGCTGGACGCCGATACTCTCCTGTCAGGATCAGACTATCGCTTTCGCGGGGGGGCGCTTAAAGTCGGTTCGGCGAGCGTGGCGGTTTACAAGGGATCGATAGCTGACGCCGCGCGCGGGGCTGACTTGCTCATAGGGTTTGGCGGCACCGCAAATCAGGTTTCGGCGGGACTCGGCGTACCGGTCGTGTCTATATTGGAGCGCGGAAAACTTGTCCAGAAGAAATTGCTGGGTGACGCCGAAGTGTTGACTCACCCTGACGCGCAAGCTCTCGCCGCAAAGACCGTCGAACTTCTGAGCGATCGGGCAGCGCTTGACAAAATGTCGCGCGCCGGTATCAACGCGATGGGCGGCAGCGGCGCATTGTCGGACGTCGTCGGTTACGCCGCGGGTGATCTGGGACTGGACGCAAGGTGTAAACTGTTCACGACGCTCCGCGATATTTGGCTGCGCGGAGGAAGTCCCGGAAATATTCAGTGTGAAGATGAGACGGAAGAGGACGGATCAAGGGAGGAAGAGCACAAATGGAAAATGCCGGAACAGTTGGCTTCCAAAATGATGCAATCGGCGAAAATAATAAAGTAGGTTCGAATACTCTTGGGATTGGCGGCGGGCGGCTTGTAATAGCGGCCGGTCCCTGCGTGCTGGAATCTCCCGAACTCGGTCTGGAGATTGCGGCGGAACTTGCCGGGGAATGCCGTGCGCGCGGTCTTGGATATATCTTCAAAGCGTCGTTTGACAAGGCTAACAGAACGTCGTTATACAGCAACAGAGGCCCGGGTCTCGAAACCGGGCTGAAATGGCTGGAGGAAATAAAACGCGTTGTCGACGTGCCGGTTTTAACCGACATACATGAGTCATGCCAGGCTGAACAGGTCGCCGAAATTGCGGATATGATCCAGATTCCGGCGTTCCTTTGCCGCCAGACGGATTTGCTGGTTGCAGCCTCGAAAACGGGGCGGCCGCTGAACGTAAAGAAGGCGCAGTTTCTGGCGCCGGAAGACATGACGTCCGTTGTCGAAAAATGCCGTGCGTCTGGCGCGTCCGGCATCGTTTTGTGCGAACGGGGGACATCGTTCGGATATCACAGACTCGTGGTCGATTTCAGATCATTGGTTCTTATGAGATCGTGCCGGGTTCCGGTGATGTTTGACGCAACGCACAGCGTGCAGAGCCCGGGAGGTTTAGGGAGCGCTAGCGGAGGCGACAGGCGTTTTGTCCTGCCTCTCGTGAGGGCCGCGCTTGCGATCGGAGTGGACGCGGTGTTTATGGAAGTTCACCCTTCTCCGGACGATGCGCAAAGCGATGGGCCGAACATGGTTCCGCTTTCGAAAATACCGTTAATACTGGATGAAATCGCCGCCTTCGACCGGCTGTCTCGAGATCGCGGATTCGCGGGCCTGGATTGGACGGATGATTCTGCCGGTTCATAGGGGCGAACAGTGTTCGCATGAGTGATTTATGCATTATAATTTCTTCTGGGGACGGTGAATCGAATGTCCAGGGAGAACGATGCTCCAAACAAAAATTCGATATCGCGCGGCGTCGAACGCCTGGATCGTGAGGTGAGCGCGTTTGTTCAGGAATCTGTTCCTCAGGGCCTGAAACTCGTCGTAATAATCAGCGACGGTACGCGTGGATATGTGAATCAGAGCCGGGGCGTGGCCTCATGGCTCTCAAAGCGAACCGGAGCGGAAGTGTTGGAGCTTGAGATACCGCAACTCAAAGGAATCCGCCGCCGGAACGTTCTCAAGGCCGCCGCGGAATTACCCTACGGTGACAGGAAAACATCGCTTGAATGGCTGGCGATCGCAGAGGGCGAAGTAACGGCAAGGACGCTCGGCCAATGGCTGCTCGAACGCAAAATCAGAGAGGGGCACACATCATCCCTTATCCTGCTCTCCGCCGGCACCATGCCGGCTTTCTATAATCTGGCGCTCGGGTATATCTGGCGATGTACCTGCGTCACTATAACGACCCCCAGCGTAGTTGGCACAGACCCATTCGATTTCGCGATAATTCCCGAACACGATTATCCCAGCGAGGCTCCTAACGTAATTAATACCATCGGCGTTCCCAACCTGATTGTGAGGGAAGAACTCGGGGCGGTGGGGAAATCTTTGATGCGCGAGTATCCGCCGAAGCGCGAGCGCAGATGGGGCGTACTGATCGGGGGTGACGACAAGAATTTCCGCGCTACGGCGTCATGGATGCACAAGATAGTCGGAAAAATTTTCCGCGAGGCTGAACGCGGCGACGTGGATCTCTACATATCGGCAAGCAAGAGAACCTCGCCTGACGCTGAAAACGCATTGAGACGCATGGTTTCCAGCTGTGAAAACGTTCGCTTCGTGTTTATCGCCACGGCGGCGGACACGTATAGCCCGATTCCCGCCATGCTTGGCGCGTGCGACGAGATATTTGCGACGGACGACTCTGTAAACATGGTTTCGGAGGCTGTTACGGCAGGGCACAGAGTTGTGCTGCTCCAAGCCGAGCGGACCGGTCTGGTCAAAAAAAGGTTGCAAGCCGCCACAAGAGTGATGGTGTCGTCGGGACTCCTTCCTTACCGCGCGTTGTGGGGAGTGTCGCGTTACGAAATGACCTTCGATTCGTTAAGGAATCTGGGGTTGCTGATCGATTTCAGGAATTGGATTCACGAACAAAGGCGCGGAGATATTGCCCCGGTTCAAAATCAGAGCGAGGAATACGACTGGGGCGGCGACGGTTTTAACGAGGCAAGAAGGGCGGCGGACTGGATACTTGGCAATCTGCACAATGTAATTCACCCTGATTATTAGGAATAATGAACGGAGGTTTTATGAGAATGGCAAAAAAGAAGGTATTATTCGGAATTGAGGACAAACCGGCGCTCCCTTTGGCAATAATGGGCGGCGCGCAGCACGTGCTCACGCTCTTTGGCGCGACCACTCTGGTTCCCCTTATTTTCGGCCCGGCTATGGGGATGTCTCAGCAACAGATTGCAGTTTTTATTGGATGCGTATACTTCGGAATGGGCGTGGCAACTATCATACAGACCTGGCCGGGACTGGGGTCGGGCTTGCCTATAGTTCAGGGATCGAGTTTCAGTTTTATACCCCCGATAATGACAATCATAGGAATGTATCAGGCCCAAGGTTCGAACGTAATTATGCAATATGTCGGCGGTTCCTTAATCGTCGGAGGCGTCGTTCTCGCCATAATCGGCTACACGGGGCTGGTCGGGCATATACGGCGGATAATAACGCCGGTGGTAATCGGCCCCACTATTATGGCTATAGGCTTCTCTCTGGCCCAGGTCGCAATCGGCGGTAATGCCGCCAATTACTGGCCTGTATCTCTTCTGGTCGTCATTCTGGTTTTCTTTTTCAGCCTCGTCAGTAAAAAACGTTTCTTTAATATCTTTGCGGTTCTCTCGGCAATCGTAAGCGCATATCTGATATGTTTCGTCGGTTCGCTAATCGGGCTTTTTCCGGATGGACACGCAGCGCATGTCAGCCTCAATACTGTGGCGGAAGCCGACTGGTTCAGATTCAATGTGATAGTTCCATGGGGAGCACCGAAATTCGGGCTAGCGGCTGTGGGCGCGATATCCGCCGGTTTCCTCTGCGTGATGATCGAGAGCATCGGCGACTATCACTCAGTCGCGTTCGCCTCGGGAGCGGACGATCCAAGCGAAAAGCAGATAAGCAACGGTATCGGCGCGGAAGGAGTGGGCTGCGTACTGTCAGGCGTTTTCGGTTCTATCGGAACGACTTCTTACACGGAGAACATCGGCCTGATCGGTCTTACCGGCGTTGCGAGCAGATATGTCGTGCGTATCGGCGCGATAATCCTTATCCTGATGTCCTTCATCGGAAAATTCGGCGCGCTGGTCGCGACGATGCCAAGTCCGGTGATAGGCGGAGCCTACATCACGCTGTTCGGCACGATTGGCGCTCTGGGTATACAGAATCTGATGCGTGCGGATATCGGGAGCCAGCGGAACATAATGATCGTCGGATTCGCGTTTCTCATGTCGCAGGGTCTCCCGGCGTGGGTCGATCCCAACCAGGAATTGTTCGCCGCTTCGTTTTTAGGGAACACGCTCGGCTTAACAGTGTGGGCGATATTGAATACTCCGATGGCGGTCGCGGCGATTTGCGCGATTATCGGTGACTCGCTGATTCCGGGCACTCCGGAGGAGCGCGGGATAGCTCCGACGACTTAGTATTGGAGGTGTTTGGCTTGGAGTGTATTACGCTTGGCAAAACCGGACTTCGAGTCACGCGAAGCGCCTTCGGGGCGCTCCCGGTACAGAGGATACCGTTCGAGGAGGGCGTCAGATTATTGCGGGCGGCATTGGACGGCGGCATTAATTTTTACGATACCGCCCGCGTGTATTACGACAGCGAGGAAAAAATTGGAGCGGCCTTTGAGGGTATGCGGGATCGTGTGATAATCGCAAGCAAAACAAAAGGACGCACGGCGGCCCTTTTCCGTGAGGAGCTTGACGAGAGCCTGCGGAACCTTAGAACCGATTACATAGACTTGTATCAGTTCCATTTTGTGAAGAAGGTCTACCGGCCCGGGGAACCGGACGGTTTGTACGACGCGGCTCTTGCCGCGAAATCCGGGGGATTGATCCGTCACATCGGCGTCAGCACGCACAAGATAGACGTTGCAATCGAAGCCGCGGAGTCGGGGCTTTACGAGGTTGTACAATTTCCGCTCAGCTATCTCTCCGACGAACGCGACCTTGAACTGATTTCGGTTTGCCGAAAAAATAACGTCGGCCTGATTGCGATGAAAGCGATGTCGGGAGGAATTATATCCGATGCGCGTATTGCGTGGCTTTTTATGAGACAGTACGATAATGTCGTCCCGATATGGGGTTTGCAGCGTATGAGCGAGTTGGAAGAGTTTCTGTCGTTTGAGGCGGATAATCCGGTCTGGACAGATGAACTTCGTGAGAAGGAGGCCCGCGACAAAAAAGAGTTGTCGGGAAATTTCTGCCGGGGCTGCGATTATTGTTTACCCTGCCCGGCGAATATACAGGTGGGTATGGTGACAAGGATGCCGTTATTTATCGAACGCCTGAAACCGGAGGCGCTCATGTCGCCGGAGTGGCGCGGTATGATGACGCCGGCGGAAAATTGCATCCACTGCGGTGCTTGTAAGTCGCGATGTCCTTACGAACTGGATCCTGAAGCGATGGTCGCGGAGGCAATAGAACATTTCAAGGCGTTCGAAGTCGAGTGGGACAAGCGAGAAAAGAAAAGATAAAATATCGGATTATATATCCATACCAGGCAATGGATCCCGAGAAGGTTTATATTTCCGACAACGTTTATGATCAAAAAACACCTGTAGAATACTGATGTGTAACGAGATAAAAATGTTTAAAATGTAAAATAGCAGTAACGGAATAGATAAGGAAACCTTCTTCATGGGGGGTGAGAAAAAAATGGTATAATATTTAAAAATTCTGCATAGATTACAATATATTCTATAATTTTATCGAAAACTATTGTAAAGCAATCACGTTATTTCATAAGGGTAAAAAATTTTTTTGTAAGTAATTGCCGACAAGAATATTGATAGCTTTTCGCAGAAAAATCAGGCGATACGAATCTTATTAGTCAGAAAATGAAAGGTGTGGGTTTTATAATGAAAGATAACGTTCAAGCTATGCGAGAGGATTTTCTAAACTGTACGCGCAGCGTAGACACAGAACGTGTCGAAATTGTAACCGACGCTTATTTTAAGTATATTGACCGGCCGCCTATCGTTCAGCGTGCATTGACGTTTAGAGATATTCTGTCCAGGATGACGATCGTAATCCGTGAGGGCGAAATAATCGTCGGCAATCAGGGCCTGCTGAAGCGTAGCGTACCCTTGTTTCCCGAATATGGTTACAGATGGATATTAGAGCAGATGGATGATTTTGAAACTCGGCCGGGAGATAAATTCAAAATAACGGAAGAGCAAAAGAAAATACTCCGCGAATGCCTTACAAAATGGGTGGGCTACAGTATGGACGACAAAGCGGCTGCAATAACGCCCGAACCACTCAAGGATTTATTAGAGTTCGGAGTCGTAAAAAACACGAACTATAAAATGTCCGCGCCCGGTCACATGTCGCCTGATTACGGAAGATTACTTGAGCAGGGACTTTTTGCGGTAATAGAGGAATGCCGAAGCCATATAAATGAAATGGACATGGCAAAGCTTGATTTTATTGCTATCGAAAAGCGTGCGTTTTATGAGGCGTGCATTATTACCTGCGAAGCCATAATAGCCTTTGCGGGGCGCTATGCGGATCTGGCCGAGCAGCAGGCGCAGGAGGAAAAAGACGCTGACCGCTTGCATGATTTGAAGAAAATTTCTCAAATTTGTCGTAATATACCCGGAAATCCGGCAAAAACCTATCATGAAGCGCTGCAATTCGTCTATTTTATTCAACTTTTAATACAAGTAGAAGCGAATGGTATCGCGGTTTGCCTGGGCAGATTGGATCAGACGCTGTACAAGTGCTACAAAGCCTCACAGGAAAACGGCATGAGCAGAGAAGAAGCGTTGCTTCTGACGGAATATTTTTATTTAAAAATAAACGAAATTGACAAAATTTATTCAAACGAAGCCGTTAGATTTCTGCAAGGGCCTGCGCATGGTCAATGCATAACTCTCGGTGGTGTGGACGCAAGCGGCAGGGAATGCGCAAATGAACTTTCCGTTCTAATGGTAGAGGCGGATTATTGCGTCCGTTTGGCTCAACCGGATATTGCAGTTCGAATTATGAAAGACTCCCAGGAAGAATTTATGGCGGTTATTGTCGAAAGTATAAAAAGAGGTATAAATAAGTTAAAGGTTTTCGGCGATCGGGTTGTTGTCGAGTCAATGAAGACGCTTTGCACCGAGCCCGGAGACGCTGAAGACTATGCGATTTTAGGTTGCAGTGAGCCTGTTATCGCCGGAAAAACAAACAGTTGGGGCAACTCGGGAAACATCAATCTGGCAAAATGTCTGGAATTGTCTTTAAATGATGGTAAATGCATGCTTACCGGACAGCAAATGGGCCCCCATACAGGCGATATGTCTAAAGCTTCCAGTTTTGATGAAGTGACGGAGGCGTTTCGCGCACAGGCGGAGTTCTTTACTGATGTAATTGCGGCGTATGACGGAATCCTGGAATATTGCCAGATGACTTACTATCCATTGCCGCTTTACTCCATCGCAACGCGGGATTGTATAAAAAACGGAAAAGAATTCAATGCGGGCGGCGCACGTTACAATACGACTTCTCCGTTGGGTGTGGGCGCTATTACGGTGGGTGATTCCCTGCAAGCCATCAAAACACTGGTGTTCGATGAGAAACGGCTTTCAATGGACAAGCTTCTGGAGGCGCTCAGAAACGACTTCAATGATGAGGAGCCATTACGGCAAATGCTGCTCAACCGGGCGGCGAAATTCGGTAACGACTCCGACGTTGCCGATGCAATGAGTAACTACGTACTGCATGTTTATATTGACGAACTTAACAAACACAAAAATAACAGATCCGGCGGCCCGTTCATCGGCGGCTTGTATTATGTCACATCTTATATTCCGTTCGGCAAAGTCACGGCAGCTACTCCAGATGGACGTAAAAGTACCGAACCTCTAAATGATGGAGGGATATCGCCTTCGTACGGCATGGATAGAAGGGGTCCGACAGCCATAGCAAAATCAGTAAGCAAACTGGATAACGTACTGGTGCTGCACGGTTGCGTGCTTAACCAGAAATTCCATCCTTCAGTTTTTTCGGGCGATGATAAATACAAAAACTTTACCGATTATTTGAGAGGATTTGCAGAGCTCGACTGTTGGGAATGCCAATATAATGTGTTGACGACGGAAACTCTCAGGAAGGCGCAGCTTGATCGCGAAAAATACAAGGGGTTGGTTGTGCGCGTGGCCGGATATAGCGCGTATTTCACGCAGCTTGAACCCGAGCTTCAGGAAGAACTCATCAGAAGAACGGAACACCTGGCAAGATAAAAATTTAGGAAAAGAGATTGAGCAGATGGAACCCAAAGGCATAGTATTTGATATTCAGCGCTTTTCGTTGCACGACGGGGAGGGTATAAGAACTATAGTTTTTCTTAAAGGATGTTCACTGAATTGTATGTGGTGCAGTAATCCGGAGTCAAAGAAACAAAATCCGCAATTGCTGTATTGGCAGAGTAAATGTATCGGCTGTAAAGCATGCCTGGATAAGTGCAAGCATGGTGCGCTGAGCTGGGACGGTCATGGTATATCCATTGATCGCACTCTGTGTTTAGATTGTGGAGATTGTTGCGAGACATGCTACGCGGAAGCGCTTATCATGAACGGAGTAGCTATGACAGTAAGCGAAGTTTTGGATGAAGTGAGGCGCGACAAGGTATTCTATAGCGTATCGGGTGGGGGACTGACTCTCTCGGGCGGAGAACCTCTGATGCAGCCCGAATTCGCTCGGGAACTTCTTAAATTAGCAAAAAAAGAGGGGATTTCCACCGCATTGGAAACCGCTGGGCATTATCCGCTGGAAGTTCTCCAGATGGTGGATCCTTTTGTCGATACATATCTGTTTGATGTAAAACATACCGAGCGGCAAAAGCATAAGGCATTTGTGGGAGCAGACAACAATCTTATCCTTAATAACCTTAAATGGCTGGCGGAGAATAAGCGAAATATCATAATCCGAGTAGCGGTAATACCTGGATTCAATGACGACAGGGAAACGCTTCAAAGCATAGTGGATCTCGCGAAAAAATTGGGTGTTGGACAAGTTAGTTTTTTGCCTTATCATGAATACGGACGTAACAAATACACCGCAATAGGAGATGTTTACAGCTACAATAAAATTAGCGGCACGATAAGTTTGGATATGGATGAATTTGTTCGCATAAAGGATTCGTTGGATACCGGAGGAATACGCATTAACGTGGGGAGATAAGTCTTTTTTTGTCGATATACTGTGAGCCAATCATAACAATATTCACGATATAATGAATCATAAAGATACGGAGGATAATTTCACTTCATGCAATATCCTAAACACGTCGAAATAATTGAAGTGGGTCCACGTGATGGATTTCAAAACGTAAAAGAATTCATTCCTACACAGATAAAATTGGACATTATCAATGACTTGATCGAGTCAGGCATCAAGGAGATGCAGCTTACATCATTTGTCAATCCGAAGGTTCTGCCTCAAATGGCTGATGCGTCTGAAGTTACCAGGACAATTCTAAAAAGCGGCAAAAAGCCGTTAAGGCCAATAGCGCTCGTCCCAAATTTCAAAGGTGCGCGAGATGCATATGAAAATGGTATACGCACTGTCAGTTTCGTCATATCCGCCTCCGAAAAACACAACATGGCAAATGTCAACTGCTCCAAAGAGGAATCCGTTGATACCTTACGAAATATTATCTCTTCATTTTACGATCTGGACGTACGGCTGGATATAGCCACCGCCTTTGCCTGTCCTTTTGAAGGAATGACTCCTGAGGACAGTGTGCATGACCTTGTAAAAATTGCAAATGACGCTGGCGTAAAAGAAATTGTCATATGTGACACCATCGGTATTGCAAATCCAAAACATGTAGCAACGCTTTGCGAAAAATTGTTGACATCAAGTACGGCGCCGCTTGCGCTGCATATACATGATACGCGTGGATTGGGATTGGTCAATATGCTGGCCGGTTTGCAGACCGGCATACGCAGATTTGAAACGGCAATCGGGGGGCTTGGCGGATGTCCGTTTGCGCCGGGCGCGGCGGGAAATACGGCGACGGAAGACGCGATTAATATGTTCGAATCGATGGGAATAGCGACAGGGATTGATCTTGAAAAATATCTTAAAGCTGTCGAGGTTGTGAAGCAACGGATTAAATGTGATCTGACATCCCGCATGTGTTATGCTCGTACATATGAACACGAAAAAATAAAGCTTGATGTAAGGAAGTGAAGTCAAATGGCAAAATACACCGAAGAAGAAATAAAAGAGTATATATCCGGCTTGATGGAACGCTCGCGCAAAGCGCAAGCGATAATGGAAAAGTATTCGCAGGAACAGGTGGACATGATAGTAGCCGCCATAGCATACGGAATGACTCGCGATGATGTGTGCGATGAACTGGCAAGACTTGCATTGGATGAAACCAAGATGGGAGACTACAAGTCCAAAGTTGGCAAGATTAATAAGAAAGTAAAGGGTGTTTTTTACGAAATAAAAAAAATGAAATCAGTAGGAATAGTGGAAGAATTCCCGGAAAAGGGACTTCGCCGAATAGTCAAGCCGGTCGGTGTGGTGGGGGCGTTGGTGCCCAGTACGCAACCGGAGATGATTCCAATTGTAAAGACTTTATTTGCGCTTAAAAGTCGAGATTCGGTAATATTCTGCCCACATCCCAGCGGTAAGGTTACCACCATGCGCACTGTGGATATGATGCGTGGAATATTAAAGAAATATGGCGCGCCGGAAGACTTGCTGATATGCGCCGAAAAAATATCGGTTGCGGTAACGGCCGAAGTAATGCGACAATGTGATTTGATTGTCGCGACAGGCGGCAAGGCTATGGTAGAAGCCGCTTACAGTTCGGGTACTCCGGCTATCGGCGTAGGCGCCGGTAATGCGTGCCTGGTGGTGGACGACAGCGCCGATTTAGAGAAAGCGGCATATAATACGTTGCTGAGTAAGACAGGCGATCTGGCGGCGGGATGTTCATGTGATAACTCGCTGATCATTTTTGACAAAGTATATAACAAAATGTTGGAAGAACTGAAGAAACAAGGCGGTTATCTGTGTACGGCTGAAGAGAAAGCAAAAGTTCAAAAAGCAATATTCCCAAACTGGCCTGAGAATCATGTTTTAAATCGTTATATCGTTGCTAGGCCCGTCAGCGCTATTGGAGAACTTGCCGGCATTAATTTTCCCGAGAGCACAAAATTTATAATGGTGGAAGAAAGCGGTTCGGGGGCGGATTATCCGCTCTCGGGCGAAAAGATGTGTTTGACGCTGGCGGTGTACCGTTGCACGGATATCGACGATGCCATATGTATTGTCAATTCGAACCAGGCTTATTCGGGCGCGGGACATTCCTGCGGCATTTATTCGACAAATGATGACAATATAACTAAATTCGCGTTGGAAACCCGTACCACAAGATGCAACGTCAACCTCGCCAATAGTATAGCTAATACCGGTGACTGGGGAAGCGGACATCCGGCCACATGCGCTCTTGGCTGCGGTACATGGGGGGGGAATATTACTTCCGAAAACATCCAGCTTAAACATTTTATGAACAATACTTGGCTGGCAGTACCCATACCACCCGTAGTTCCCACTGATGAAGATTTGTTCGGGGATATCGAATTTCTTAGTTGAGGATCCAAAGGAAGGTTAATCATGAAAGAAATGGTCGAAAATTTAAAACTGCGCGAGCGTATTGTAAACCCTGAAGAAGCCGCGTCCGCCATCAAAAGCGGCATGGTTGTCGCAATGGGCGGCTATACAGGCTGCGGAAGCCCAAAAGTGATTCCGCTTGAACTGATAGAACGCAGAAAAAAAGACGATACTTTTACGATAGATATAATTTCGGGCGCTCTCCTTGGACATGAAATTGACGATTTGCTGGTCCAATCGGGAGCAATACGTCTGCGCAGTCCACAGACCGCAAGTAAAATATCTGCTGAGCTATCCAATTCCAGGGCGATTAACTATGTAGAGCAACAGATGTCAAAAATGCCGCGCCTATTGAAAAACGGCGCATTTGGAAAGCTGGACGTGTATGTCATTGAGGCGCTTTCCATCACCAAAGAAGGGTATATAGCGCCAACTTCCGGCGTTGGTTTTGCGCCGACAATGGCGGAACTGGCAGACAGCGTCGTCGTGGAAATCAATACCGCGCAACCTGCGGAACTACATGGAATACACGATTGTTTTACGCCTGGGTTCCCTCCAAACGCTGTGCCCATTCCACTGCATTACGCAAATCAGCGCATCGGCGTTCCTTTTGTAAAACTTGATCCCGACAAAATAAAGTATATCGTTTTTTCTGATATACCCGATCGTGTGGATCCGTTGCGTCCTCACAATGAAAAAACAAAACTTATAACTGATAACCTGCTTAACTTCCTGGAAACAGAGATAGCGAAAAGGGGATTTTTACCGCCGTTTCAAACGGGAATAGGCAATCTTGCATCTGCGATTATCCAATCGCTGGGTGACTCGAATTTTAAAGATATTGAATTTTATTGCGGGAACCTGCTTGAAGCAAGTATGGAACTTATCGCTTCAGGCAAAGTAAAAGGCGTGTCCACAGGCTCAATTCAAATTACGCCGAACGTTCTGAAGATCATACGGAGTATGCGCGATTCCTTGAAAGATATACTGACGATTCGAAACGGAGAGGTTGCAAACAGTCTTGAAACAACAAGCAGGCTGGGCATATTCACGCTGAACGGCGCTATTGAGGCGGATATCTATGGTAACGTCAACACCACCCACATCGCGGGAAGCAAGGTGGTGAACGGTATAGGCGGAGGCCCAAACTTTGCTCAGTGCTCGGGCTTATCCATTATCATGCTTGCGTCCGATAATAAAGACGGCAAAATATCCTCCATAGTTCCCATGGTTCCTCATTGTGATATAGGTGAACACGATGTGGATGTGTTAATTACCGATGTCGGTGTGGCGGATCTGCGCGGCAAAGGCGAAGTGGAACGCGCTCGCGCAATAATCGAGAACTGCGCCAGTCCTATATACAAAGACTTACTTAGTGACTATTTAGACAGAGCTATTGCGCAGACAGGAGGACATCATCCAGTATTGCTCAAAGAAGCTTTCGATTGGCACGAACGGTTGAGCAATACTGGAAGTATGCTATAAGAGGATCTATTGAGATTACCGCTTACCGCGACCCATAAAATGGATCGGCTTTTCAAGCAAAACGTGGAACGCCTCAGGAATAATTTCAGAAAAAGTCGGATGCGGGTGAATCGTGTTTGTCATTTCTTCCGTGGTAGCCTCCAACCCCAACGCTAACGCAGCTTCCGCAATCATATCCGTCGCATGTGGGCTATAGATGTGTACGCCCAGAATTTCTCCGTGCTTTTCACTGGCAATAACCTTCACAACACCTCGCTCTTCGTCCTCCACGACGGCTTTCCCGTTTGCAAGAAGCGGAAACTTGCCCACGCGAACATTTCCATATTTTTTCGATGCCTGCGCCTGTGTCATACCCACCGACGCAATCTCAGGCTGGATGTAGACGCAGGACGGAATGTTGCGATAGTCCATGCGTCTGTTTCCGCCCAGGATGTGTTCAATTGCGATGAGCCCTTCCATGGAAGCGGTGTGCGCAAGCATTGATTTGCCGTTTACATCTCCAATTGCATAGACTCCAGGCACACTCGTGCGCATGAATGCGTCAGTGTCTACGCCTTGGTTCATCTTAACGCCTATCCTTTCAAGGCCAAGCCCCTCCACGCAAGGACGGCGGCCGATGGCTATAAGCAACGAGTCAGCCTCAACAGCTCCTTCTTCACCTTTCATCGAATAGAAAACTCTTCCCTGTCCAAGCTTCGTCGCCTTTGCCTCAGTCAAGATCGTTACGCCGGTCTTTTCCAAATCTTTCGTTACCAGCGCGGCGATTTCATCGTCTACAGTTGTTAAAATTTGTGGAAGCAACTCTATGATAGTTACATTGACGCCAATTTGTGAAAAAAAGTAAGCGAACTCCACCCCTATCGCGCCACCTCCCAGAATCGCGATTCTTTCGGGAATGTTTGAAAGGTTTAGAGCATCAGAACTCGTGAGGATCTCAGGCGCGTTCTCTTCCGCCGGGATCGAAGGCACAAGAGGAAAAGACCCTGACGCAAGGATAATATTGCGTGCAAAAATCCGTTGGTCGCCAAATAAAATCGTATTTTTATCGAATAAGGACGCGATCTCATTGTATACCGTAACTCCGTTGGCTTTAAGCAAACTCGCCACGCCGCTCGATAGTTTCCTGATATTATCTTTCTTTAAAGTTTGTAACTTAGGTAAATCAATATGTACAGCGTCTTCATTAACACCGGAGACGCCAAATTTTTTCGCTTTCTTTACCTCATTAAAAGAAAAAACGCTCCTGAGCAATGTCTTTGTTGGAATACACCCCTCGTTTAGGCAAACGCCACCGATATGTTTCTTCTCAAAAACACAGACCTTCTTTCCCTCCTGCGCGCCCCTGATTGCCGCAACATATCCTCCCGGGCCGGCGCCTATGATTGCAATATCGAATTTTTCCATATACAACCCCGCTCCTTAAAGTAATGCTAGTATCGGGTTTTCCAAAAGCATCCTGACTTCAGTAATAAACTTTGTGGCAATTACGCCATCGACAAGGCGATGATCCACCGAAAGAGTCATATTCATCATCGGCTTGAGCGCTAGCTCACTATCCTTGTGGTTTTCTTTGGCAACAGGCGAGTATTTTACCGCGCTGACACTGAGAATCCCTGCTTCGGGAGGATTGATGATGGCAGTGAAGTTTTCGATACCGTACATACCAAGGTTTGATACTGTGAATGTACCTCCCTGGTATTCGTCCGGCATGAGCCTGCGCTCCTTCGCTTTGAGCGCGAGCGCCTTTGCCTGCTTCGACAATACACCGAGCGGCATCATATCCACATTTTTCAAAACCGGCACGATCAGTCCTTCGTCGCTCGCGACCGCCATGCCCAAATTCACATAGCCGTATTGAAGAATCTTATCACCTTGGAGCGATGAGTTTATCGACGGATGCCGGATAAGAGCCTTCGTTACAAAAAATAGAATGCAATCGTTCAGAGATATCTTGTTCTCGTTGTTTTGATTTGCTTGCTCACGAAAATCCATGAGCTTCTCCATGTTAACGGAAACTGTGAAATAGAGATGCGGGGCTGTGAATTTGCTCTGACTCAGGCGCTCGCCGATTATTTTTCGAATCCCCGAATAAGGTATTTCCCTCGTTAATGATTCTCCCGGACGCCTGACGATCATACTTTCGACATCCGACCGCATTATTCTGCCGTCCACGCCCGAACCTTCCAGAGCAGAAACGTCAATGCCTGCTTCAAACGCGACCTTTTTTGCCAAAGGTGAAATACGATGTTTGTTCGAGAGGATGTAGTCTTCGATATCGCTTTGCGTTATGCCGCCTTGATATCCTGTTCCAACAATTCCGCCAGGCGGTAAATCTAATCCGTTGTCCGATAAATATTTTCGCGCTCTTGGGGAAAGCTTGCTCCTAGCCTCATTCTGCGTGCCTGGCTTTTGGGGCGCCAAGCTTGGGGCGGTTTTTGCAGTTTGTTCCGCGGGCGTTTCGGTTTTTTTTTCTTTTGCGGCCTCTTCTATCATCCTCGAAATATCCTCATCCTGTTCTCCAACAATTGCAATAGGCTCAACGACCGGAACAGGATCGTTTTCTTTCACCAGAATCTTTAACAGTACGCCGCTGAATTGACTCTCATAACCGATGGTCGTTTTATCTGTTTCGATATCTGCAATGATATCTCCTTTTTTTATGATATCCCCTTCTTGAAAATGCCATTTCGCAACGTGACCAACTTCCATATTGAAGCCCATTTTGGGCATGATCACAAATTTTGCCATGTTCTCACCTCATTCAAAAACCCTTGTGATGCGCCATCTCGCTCGCAATCCGATAGATCTTTTCAGCATTTGGAATAACGAACTCCTCCATCGGCGGGCTGAACGGAATCGGCACGTCCACTGCGCCAAGCCGCATGATCGGCATATCCAAATCATAAAATACGTCCTGCATGACACTCATCCCGATTTCAGCGCCCGCGCCGAAACTCTGATGTCCTTCGTCGACGATAAGGAGTCTTCCCGTTTTTTTGACGGAGCGAATGATAGTCACCCGGTCAAGCGGGACGAGTGTTCTAAGGTCTATGACCTCAACGTCAATCCCGGCTTGAGCAAGCTCTTTCGCAGCTTTTTTTGATTCCGTCACCATTGTGGATGTCGCCACGATTGTTACATCCGAACCTTGCCGAACAATATTTGCCTCCCCAAAAGGAATCGTATAATCTCCGACAGGAATTTCCATCTTTCGGTTGAATTCTACCTTATGCTCGAAAAAAACGACTGGGTTGTCGTTACGTATTGCACTTTTCAAAAGGCCTTTTGCCTCTGCGGCGTCGGATGGCAGCGCGACCATCAGTCCAGGGATATGCGCGATTATTGACTGCGGGCTTTGCGAATGTTGCGCGGCTTTGGATCTGCCTCCGCCAATCGGCGCTATTAGCGTAAAAGGCATACGAATTTGACCGCCGGTCATGTAACGAATTTTCGCCGCTTGATTTGCAAGTTGATCCATTGCCATAAAAAGAAAGTCCGCATGCATCAGATCAACGATTGGCCTCATCCCCGTCATTGCCATACCGACCGCCATGCCGACCGTCGCCGCTTCAGATATCGGCGTATCACGTACGCGCATATCACCGTATTTCTCCCACAAACCCGTGAGGTGTTTATAAACACCCCCGTACGGCCCTATATCCTCACCTATGATGATAATATTCTCGTCTTTTTCCATCTCCTCGTCGATGGCTTCCCCGATCGCTTGCGCAAATGTGACAGTTTTAGTTTCACGCATGTTTATTACCTCCTAAACCACGAACAGATCGTCCAGCGCTTCGTTCCCATCGGGTAACGGACTGTTGCGCCCGAACTCGACGGCGGCGTCGATACGCTTCGTTTCAGTATCTTCAATGGCAGCGATCTCATTCTCTGACAAAATTCCCTTTTTTAGCATGGATTCTTTGAAAAGCTTAAGCGCGTCCATTTTTTTCCAGGCCTTTATTTCATTCTGATCAATAATATTCTCGACATCGTCGCCGATGACATGTCCTTTATAACGGTACGTTTTGCATTCGATCAGTGAAGGTCCTTTATCATCCCGCGCATATTTGACCGCGGCGCGCACAGCCTCGTAGACTGCCAACGCGTCTTGTCCATCGACGATGATCCCCGGAATATCATAGGCTTTGGCTCGTGCTGCCAGATCTTCCACATTACAAACACGGTCAACTCTTACGGAAATGCCGTATAGGTTATTTTCCAGGAGGAACACAACCGGCAGCTTCCAGGCTGAAGCCATATTCAAGCTTTCATGGAAAACTCCTTCGTTGGAAGCGCCGTCACCAAAAAAAGCAAGCGCGACCTGGCCGGTTTTTTTGTACTTCGCCATATACGCCGCCCCGGTTGCAATTGATATACCCCCGCCAACGATACCATTCGCGCCGAGCATACCCTTCTCGACGGAAGCAATGTGCATTGATCCTCCTTTTCCTTTGCAGTAGCCGTTCCGCTTTCCCATAATCTCCGACATCATGAGGTTCACATCCGCGTCGCGCGCCACAAGGTGCCCGTGACCTCGATGAGTACTGGTGATAAAGTCATGTTTCCCAATCGCGGCGCACGCGCCCGCGGCTATCGCTTCTTCTCCTAAATACAGGTGCGAAAGCCCGGGCATCCAGCCATTTAAATATACTTCATAGACAGCTTCTTCAAACTTGCGAATTCTGCACATAACAGCGTAAATCTTTTCGCAAAAAGCTTTATCATAGTTACATTCACTCAATGTCAGCTCACCTCTCCTCTCCTCATATTTACATAGTGTTTATATTGCCGTCCGGCACATCTGTACTCGGCAATGAGCGTATATATCCAAATCGTGCGCCTGTGAGTTTTTCCCAGACTTCGTCGCATAATTTGCCAAGCTGAGGAGGAATTTCGGGACTGTTAAGGAAAGCGGCAAGGTTTTGCTCGATCTGTTTCTTTTTACTGACGCCGCATATAACGCTTGTCACGGCGCTTTGGGCGGCACACCATTTATATGAAAGCTCCAAAATGTTCATGCCAAAACTGCGCGCCGCCGCCGTTAGCTCTTCCACGGCTGCAAAATTGTTATCGCTCCAATACCGGTTATGGTACATCGCATTGTTTGCAAATCGAGTACCTTCGGCGGGTTTTCCCGTAATGTGCTTACCCGACAGGAGACCGCCGGCGATAGGATTGAACACTGTCAACCCGATGGAATGAGCCTTCAAAAAAGGTATCAGCTCGACTTCGATTCCCCGAGTTATAAGATTATATACATTTTGAGTCACAATTGGAGGCGTAAGAGACCGTTTATCACAAATCGCCAGCATATCGGCAATTTGCCACGCCGGGTAATTACTCACACCCCAATAGCGCACCTTTCCTGACTTCACCAAACTTGACACCGACTCAAGCGTTTCTTCGAGAGTGGTCAATGTATCCGGCAAATGCAGGTAATAGACGTCAAGATAATCCGTTTGCAAACGCTTGAGACTCGCATCCGCCGCGGCGATTATATTTCGCCGATTCAAACCGGCATTGTTCGGATGCGAACCCATTTGACATCCGACCTTTGTCGCGAGGATTATTTTTTCGCGTCGGCCCTTAAGCCATTTACCAACGATTCGTTCCCCTTCGCCATCCACATATTGATCCGCTGTGTCAAAGAAATTAATACCATTCTCATAGGCGAAGTCCATTATTTTAAAGCTTTCATCCTCACAAGTCTGTCCACCAAATGTCATTGTACCCAAACTCATCAGGGAAATTCTAACGCTTGTACCCGGCAAATAATTATATCGCAAGATTCATCCCCTCTATGTTTTGCCTGCGCCGATCCAATCTTGTTGTTATTGCAAAGAACAGAATTTAAACGCCACGATCAAAATAACAATACGAACCCAATTTGATTTGAAGCAGCGACAGGTGATTTCTTTCGTTAAGCATATGTGAAAACTCGTTGATCATCTTCGAAAATATCTATGATGGCAGCCGGATGCTCTGATAATTGAAAGACAAAGAGAGACGGATACGCCTCTCCTTGTCTTTTCCAATAACAGATAAACAGTGGTACTATTTTTTACTTAACCGCTCTAAACGTTGCCACTGTTTCTTTGCTGACATGCGGAGCCGGAATAACTAAATAAGTTTCCACAGAATTTCCTTTAAACAGCTCAACAGCAGTCTCTACCGCTTCTCTTCCAAATGTTGGATAGTAGCAGGACTCCATCTTACCAGCTTCGATCACATCGTGTACTTCGTCATAAAGCCCGTCTGCAGCGGATATCACATAGATGCCGTCATCCACATTTACGTTGTAACCGGCCGCTTCCAACGCCTGTATTGCGCCAAGCGCCATATCGTCGTTGTTTGTATAGACAAAGTCGATGGAATCACCATGAACACCGATGAGGTCTTCCATTGCGGTTAGAGCCAGGCTTCTCTCATACTGGGCGGGCGCTTCGGCAAGTAATACATACCTGTCCAGCGGATCTATTACGTCACGGAAGCCCTTTGTGCGCATCGCATTGACAACAGAACCTTCTCTGCCGGTGAGGTGGATATAGTTGGCGCCGTCCGGGAATTTTTCCAGGATCAAATTGGCGCAAAACTCACCTGTAGCAATTGAGTCGGATGTTAAATAAACGGTTGGGTTTACACCGGGGATTTCTGAACTTATAACAATAACATATATTCCCGCCTCTACCGCATGGTTCACCGCATTACCGATGACGTCGGCATGATACGTGTTGACAATAATGGCGTCAACACCCAGTGTGATCAGGTCTTCAATGTCTGAAATCTGCTTCTCGCCGCTGTTGTTGGCATGTGTGGATGTAAAGTTTACGCCAAATTCTCTTGCCGCGTTCTCAATATCTTTATAGCACTGCTGCTGCCATTCGATCTGGTTGTGATCCTGCGAGAACGCGACTGTGAACTGAGAAAGGTCAATTTCCCCCGCGCTTGCTTGAGTGGATCCACAATCACTTATCAACCCAACAACTAGTAACATAGAAATTACTGTGAATATAATACGAGACAACCTTTTCATAATTTTCCCTCCTGTTTTTTTATTTTCTGTTTCCATATAGTTCTATGGAAATCGGAAACACTAATTAAGTAACATTGCAAATGCTTATAACAGCCTGTTCTTAAACCTTTCCTGCCTTTTGACGCTGACTCCAGAGGACGGCGATTATAATAATCGCGCCCTTTATTATCTCCTGTTCAGCTGCTTTCAGACCTAACAGATTAAAGATATTAGACAGCATGGCGAATATCAGTAATCCGATAAACGTCCCGGAAATCGAGCCTCTCCCGCCAAGAAAGCTGGTACCGCCAACCAGAGCACACGCTATAGCGGCAGATTCCAAGCCAAAAGCCGCATTGGGCTCGGCTGTAGATAGACGGGAAACATTGATCAGAGCCGCAAGCGCGCAAAGCCCACAGCAAATAGCATGTCTCGCTACTATAATTCTGTCTGTTTTTATTCCCGAAAGCTTAGCGGCATTCAGATTACCGCCAACGGCATATATATTCCGACCAAATACGGTCTTTGTCATAATGATGTGAAACACAATGTACATGCAGATTAAAATAATCGCGGGAATCGAAATTAACCCAACGCGGCCACTGCCCAACCAGGCGAACGTGTTTACCCTGGCAATATATCCTCCGCCTGTGATGAACAGGCAAACGCCGCGTATGACAATTTGCATGCTCAGCGTTACAATAAAAGGTTCAAGTCTTCTTTTAGCTATCAAAAAACCGTTTATCGATCCAATTATTATACCTGTCGACATAACAACCGAAAAAATTAAAATGAAAGGGAAGTCTTTAAGATATCCGGCTATTAGACCGCATAACGCGACAACCGCGCCTACGGAAAGATCGACTCCGCCGCCTAAGATTACCACACTCATGCCAATCGCCACTATTCCCAGCATCGCGTTTTGTCTGAGTATGTTCAACAGGTTTTGTATGTTGCTGAAGCGTGGAGAAAGTATTGACGCAACTATGAAGAACACTACCAACGCTATAAGTATTCCCAATTTATCGTTGCTCTTAAAACTAAAAAAACGTTTTATCCCCAATTCCATTCTTTTTAGAAAGGTTTCTTGAATATAATTATTATTTTGCATCAATTCATTACCCCTGTCGCATATTGCAGTACTTTAGATTCTGTAGCGTCTTTTCTCAATAATTCACCGGTTATCCTGCCATTATGCATGACGTAGATTCGATCGCTGATACCCAACAGTTCCGGCATATCGGACGATATAACGATCACCGCTTTTCCGGTGTCTGTTAAGGTTCTTATTATTTTATATATTTCATCTTTTGCTCCCACGTCGATTCCCCTGGTAGGTTCGTCGAGAATATAAATATCTGCGGAACCCAGCAACCACTTGGCGAAAATAACCTTCTGTTGATTACCGCCGCTTAAATCTCCCACCGCCGTTTGCAGGTCGGGAGCTTTAATATTTATCCTTTTTTTATAATCCTCAGCTTTCTGAATCTTTTTTTTCTCGTTAATAAAGAACTTGTCCACAAATTCTTTCAAACTTGCAATGGTCATGTTTTCGATGATTGAAGCGTGAAGCATCAGTCCACCGTGGCGATCTTCAGTCACATAAGCTATTTGGGACTCAATCGCTTCTTTTGGGTTATGTATCTTTGTCTTTTTGCCATGTATGTATATATCGCCCGACTCCGGAGGCGCCATACCAAAGATCGCGTCCATTACTTCCGTTCGACCGGCGCCGACCAAACCGCCAAATCCCACAACCTCACCTGCTCTTGCATACATGGAGACATCGCTGTATACGCCCTTTTTATTCAGATTTTCAACTCGTAATACTTCATCACCATACTGTTCTTTTGGTTCCGGATAACTGTGCCCAACTTCCCGTCCCACCATAAGGTTAACAAGGCCCTTTTTATCAATTTCCTTGATATCCACGGATCGTACTAGCTTACCGTCTTTAAGAACGGTAATCTTATCACAGATTTCAAACAACTCATCCATACGGTGTGTGATATATACGAATGTAACTCCTGAATCTCTCAGTTTACGTACGATTGAAAACATGTGGTCTTTTTCTTTTTCCGCTAAACTGGAAGTAGGCTCGTCCATGACTATGATACTCGACTCATAAAATATTGCCCGCGCAAACTGCAATAATTGCCTTTCACCGATACTCAAGTATTCAGTCAGCATTTCGACCGGCTTATCAATTCCGACATAACGGCATAACTCACTGCTTTTTCTGATCAGTTTTTTTTTGTCCATAAATATACCTTTATGGGGAAAATTTCCGAGGCCTATGTTCTCATAAATTGGCAAAGTAGACACGATTTGTGGTTCCTGGTGAACAAGGTTGATGCCATGTTTATGGGCGTCTTGCGCGTCTTTCAGCTCCACAAGTTTGCCATCGAGCCTAATTTCCCCTGAATCTTTAATGTAGATTCCGGACAATACTTTCATCAATGATGACTTTCCCGCGCCATTTTCACCAACGACACCGTGTATTTCCTGCTTTTTAACCATCAAATCGACGTCTTGAAGTGCTAAAACACCGGGAAATTGTTTTGTAATAGACCGCATTTCTATTAGAAAACCATTCTCCAATTATCAGAAATCCTCCTCAACTAATACTCTTTTCTGGGATTTAAATCAATATAAACATAAGAAACACCGATTTACATAATTTAAGTATAACATGTTTAGTAGATATTGTCACGTACCGGCGGTCGCCCACTCAAATCGCAGGTTGACAGCGGGTTGACAAGATCAATATATCCACGAGTTCCGCTCGCAACCTTAAGGATATTTTAACCGATAATCTTCCTCAACAATTCAATCACGGCGCGTTTTTCCCCGTTATCATACATAACCGCTCCGATGCAGGCCGGGCAACCCCAGGCGCATTTACAATTCGACACCGCATCAAGACATGACGAAAAAAGCCCGTTCCCCAACTCGAATAATTCCTCCGCAAGGCCGATGCCTCCCGGTACGTTATCGGCGACGAACAGAACGGGAACGCGGAAATGAGGGTCGCGCTCGTGTCCTTTTACAATAATGTCGCTCCTGTCGCACATCAGGAATAGCGGAGCCGCGCCCTTCACCAGATTGACAAGGCCGTGCAAAGATTCTATTCTTTCTCCTTCGGCCTGGTTTAAAGCTTCCGGTAATGCCCGCGCGAGATTTATCCAAAAAGACGTCGTGTGCATCTGCTCCTCCGGCAGGTGGATATGGCCGTAGCCGACATTCTCGTGTGTGGCCAGCTTGATTTTTTTGTAAATCGTGGGACGTATGGCGAGCAGCACCTCGCCCCAGCCGCTGTCGCCCGACTTTCCAAACTCGTCCAGCACCTCAATCCTTGCCGCCGAGTCTCCGTCCGTGTAGTAGTCAACGTCAACCTGTTTGACGTAACACCGCATTTCTTCGTGATCGAGTTTCTGCACCTGATATGCCTCGCCGGCGTGGAAGTATATCGCCTGCGGGAAGATCAGCGTCGGAGCGGTGCGCCTGTCCATCTGCCCTATAACTATCGGATTCGACGGTTCGGTCACGTCGTGTATTACGAAGTTTTCGCTGGTCGCGCTACGAAGCGAAAGGGACGCGGCGGGATACGAGTCCTCCTGCCAGAAATATCTCCCCTCCGTGTTGTGCAGAACTTCGTTACGGGCGAGGAAATCGAGCGCGTCGCCCACATCCTCGCCGCCGAATTTTTCGTCCTCGCAGAATGGCAATTCAAACGACGAACATTTTATGTGTCCAATCTGAATGTACGGATTCGACGGGTTGACCCGCGCATGTTCGGGAGACGCGCCGAAAAAGTATGAAGGGTTCGCGGCGAGGAACTGATCCGTCTGGAGAGACGAAGCCACCATCACGGCCGCCGATACGCCGCCGCAGGCCCGGCGGCCGGCGCGCCCCATCTGCTGCCACGCGGACGCTATGCTTCCCGGGTATCCGTGAAGAACCGCCAGTTCGAGCGAGCCGATGTCAATCCCAAGTTCCAGCGCGTTGGTGCCGACCACGCAGTGTATGCCGCCGTCCCTGAGGCCGCGTTCGATTGCCCTGCGTTCGTTAGGCAGGTAACCGCCGCGGTAACCCGCGATTCGTTCCGGCGGTATTTTGAAATACGCCGCCTGATCCTGAATATATTTCAGCAGGAGTTCGACATTTATGCGCGATCTGCTGAAAACAATCGTCCTTATGCCGTTCATGACGGCCTTTGCAGCGATCTTGGCCGATTCGGAGAGCGACGACTGCCTGATGCCAAGCTGCCAGTTTACGACCGGCGGGTTGAAAAATATTATATGCCGCTCGCCGGACGGCGCTCCGTTGCCGCCGATAAGCTCGACAGGGCGCCCGGTGAGTTCTTGCGCGAGCTCCCTCGGGTTGGCGATTGTCGCCGAACAGCAGATAAAAGCGGGACGCGAACCGTAGAACCCGCATATTCTCTCCAGCCGCCGAAGGATAAGCGCGAGGTGCGAGCCGTAGATTCCCCTGTACGAGTGGAGCTCGTCGATCACGATGTATTTCAGATTCTCGAACAGATCCTTCCATTTGGTATGATGGGGGAGTATTCCCGTGTGAAGCATATCCGGGTTTGTAATAATAATATGCCCCGACTTGCGCACTTTCGTTCGGACGTCGCCCGGGGTGTCCCCGTCGTAGGTGTGCGTCCGGACGTCGAGTCTCATGTCGTCGATTATTTCGTGGAGCTCGGCCATCTGATCCTGCGACAGGGCTTTCGTGGGAAATAGATACATGGCGCGGGATGACGGCGACTTGATGATCGAGTCCAGCACAGGTATGTTGTAGCATAAAGTCTTTCCGGACGCCGTGGGAGTCACGATGACGAAATCCCTGCGCGCGATTCCCAGCTCGACCGCTTCGGCCTGATGAGAGTACAGATTTTCTATGCCGCGCCGCTTGAGCGAATTGATCAGCCCGGGATCGATCTCCGGCCAGTCGGCGAACGAAGCCGCGCGCGCCGGGATTATTCTGTGCTCCGCTATCTCGCCCGGAATAGTCTCCATCCATTGCAGGAAATCCATTATGTCCATTTTTTGATCCGCCCATGGTCGCGCCATCGCTGTTCCTCCTGATTTATTCCAAAAAATTATTCGCGGCTTACGCTTTTCGCGAGGCCGCCTTGCGAGGTTTCGCGATATTTATTATTTATATCGCGCCCGGTTCCATTATCAATATAAATTGACTGCGTTTTTTATGCAAGAGTCTCGGAATTTATGAGCGAAATTGTTGTAAAATAAACGCGAGTTACATTAATCCATCGAAATGAGGCGGACGCATGGACGGTTTGGATGTTTTCGAAGCCCTTTACAGCGAGTTAGGCAGTCTGCGGGGCGAGCTTGCGTCGTTGTTCGAGGAAATTGAATTCATAAACCGCGTCCTTATACCGCGCACTCAGACAAATTATCTGATAAAAATCGGCGCGCTGCGCGTCGAACTGCTTCAGACGCAGCTTGCCGTCATGAAAACGAGGAGGAGAATTTCCTTTCTGCGTTCCAATACAGACAACGGCGAGAGCATGTTCGACGACTCGATCAACGACGGAATGGAAGCGGAGTTCACCGATTGGGACTCGCGCCTTGCGCACGAAGTCTCTCAGATAGAGACGGCGAAAGCGCGTTTTTCGTCGCTTGCGCCGATAGAGGACGAGAACGAGATCCGCTGGATATTTCGCGTCCTCTGCCGGAAATTCAACCCGGAGATAAATCCCGACCAGAGCAGCGAGGCAAAATCCTTTTGGCCGAACGTGTATTCCGCATATATGGAAGGAGATTTATTTCACCTGAAAGCCCTACTGCTGATGTCGGGCGATTATCCCGACAGCTACGACCTGCCGTGCAATATGGGCGCGATGAGAGAGAGCAAATCCGCCCTGAAGGAAAAAATAAGGTACGCGAGATTACAATTGCAGAACGCCAAAGCTCATCCGGCTTTCGAGTGGCTGGCCTTGCTCCGGGACGGCGACCGCCTTTTTGCCGAACAGAATCGCCTGCGCGGCGAGATAGCCCGTATGAAGGCGCAATTGGTCGCGCTGCTCGACATGCAAAAATCGCTGGAACCGCGCGACGCCCGAAGTTAATTTCCATGAATCCGATTGAGTTGTTTTTGATTGCCGTGGGGCTTTCCATGGACGCGTTTGCGGTGTCGTTGTGCGCCGGGCTTTCGATGGAGCGCGTGACGATCGAAAAATCAGCCGTTGTAGGTTTGTTTTTCGGGATATCGCAGGCGATAATGCCGATCCTGGGATTTCTTGCCGGAGAGCGCTTTGCGGTTTACATCTCCGGTTATGACCACTGGGTGGTTTTTGCCCTTCTGCTGTTCGTGGGCGGCAAAATGGCAAAAGAAAGTTTCGATCGCTCGTCATGCCCGCAAGTTAGCTCCCTTAAATTTAAAGACATGCTGCCGCTGTCGATAGCAACCAGCATCGACGCCCTGGCTGTCGGGCTGTCGTTCGCGCTTCTGGATGTAAAAATAATTCCAGCGTCGCTTTTGATCGGCGCGGTGACTTTCTGCATCTGCATGGCCGGCGTTAAAATAGGCGGCGCGCTCGGCGAGCGGTTCAAATCGCGGGCGGAACTTGCCGGGGGAATTATATTAATAATAATTGGGATCAAGGTTGTCGTTGAACATACCATAGGGTAGAAAAAGCCCTCTTTTGCCGAATACTGCGAAGAAATGTTTTCATGGCAAGATTCTTTTGGGCATGGAGGGAATTTTTTCAGAGAAACGATTGTGCCAAAAATGCCATGATCTCTCATTGAGTTGTCCTATGTCGGCTGTTTTCAGGACTTTTCTCAAATCTTTTTCGGGGAATAGTTCGATCAGCTTGCACAGGTCGTCCCATACCCCGATATTCATGACCTGAGCTAAAATTTTTTGAGGGCAGGCCGTTACGTCATTTGTTGTTCCCCACCAGATATAACGTCGCGCCGCATAAGTCAGAAAAGCCTTTTGCGCTTCGTTCATTGACGCCATGACGTAAGCGTCTAATAATCCGTCACCTTTTCGCGCCGATCCCGATTATATAACATTGACTCCGAAACGACTTGAAAAACTATTGATGTGAAATCAAGTTGAGTAGGAGTTGAAGAGTGG
>Ga0099364_10002613_pt1 | contig 28582 bp, 16 predicted proteins | sample TergutTh196P3_FD_73070 | JGI IMG/M metagenome (GOLD analysis project Ga0099364, IMG submission 73070) | Microcerotermes parvus P3 segment gut microbial communities from Pointe-Noire, Republic of the Congo - Th196 P3 | ecosystem: Host-associated > Arthropoda: Insects > Digestive system > Gut ... | reverse complement strand
CGGGCTTCGGGGTGGGGGTTCGGCCCGCCGATACCGCCGTTTAGGTTGTATGTCAGGGTATAATAGTCCACGGCCTCGTTGGCACCGTCCGCATCTACCATGATGTCATGCCCTGTATAGGCGGCAGGTCCCGCGCCCTCTTGCGCCCATATTTGGTAGCTGCCCGCCGCGATAGGGCCGGGAAATGTTATCGTGCTGCCATCGCCGCTGCCCGTGCCATTTGGAATGACCTCCCCCGGCGCGCCATCTGTCCGCAGGCTGAAAGTTTTGCCGTGGGCACGGCCCGCCGGGTTGCCGGTGGTATTCCACGGGCTGCCATTTAGCCGGATGGTCAGCGTCACGTCGCTGTATTCTTCTGTCTGCCAGATGGCAGTGGCCGTGACGTCTGCGGCGGGCATGACAAAGAGGGCGCTCCTGGGGCCGGGCGGATTGGCATGGAGCGGGCTCACTGCCGTGCCGCCTACAGTCTCGGCCTCCCAGTGTGAGAAGTTGTTACCCTCCAGGTGTTCCCCGGCCCGGACGGTGACATTTTCTCCGGCCAGGTAGAAGCCGCGGCCGTCACCGCTTGTCAGCTGGGAATCCACCACGGTGACCTCGTATTTATCCATGCCGCTTTCGTCTATATCCCAGAGGGCGGTCACGGTCATGTTGTCTGTTACTTCTTCATTTACAGACCACCAAGGATCACTTATATCTGTTTGTGTTTTTGACGTGCCATCTGCATACTCTAGCAACCAGCCTGTGAGTGTGGCCTCCGCCATGCGGCTGGGGGGACCGAAGAAGGCGTCGTTAGAATCATCGATGACCGAAAAGAACTCCTGCGCACTGGCGGTTTCACCCGGATAACCATGGGCCCAGTGGTTGGTGAAATTGGGGAATTCCAATAAATTGGGGAACTCTGGATATTCATGTAAAGACCCCAGGCTCTTCCCTTCCATCACGCTCTTCACGGTGAAGGGGGCAAAGTCCCCAAAGCGCCCGGGGAGCACGGTGACATCATAGCCTTTTTTCCATATGGCCATGAATTCCACTGCTTCATCCTCCATCTCGTATAGGAATTCGGCCTCGTCTCCCCACTGGTATTCATAGCCGCCGTTTGCGCTGCCGCCATTAATCATTCTCTCCCAGTGCGAGAAAACATCGCCATCGGGGTGAACACCGGGCTTTAACGTCACTATCTCGCCCTCTTTGAATCCACCCACGAACTTGCCCGTGGCATCGCCCAGCCAGGCTGGATCGTGGGAGTACCAGACTGTGAGCTCGAATTCTTCATCTGGGTCGTAAGCGCTGATATCGGCTTTCACGGCATCGTCTTCCAGGTAGAGGTCGAATCTCAGCCCACTGCCCGCATCTTTGATGGTTTCAGGGAAAATATAATCCCCGTATAGGTAATCGTCATATACTCCGTCAATCAAGGTGATGGTGTCGCCACTTTTCAAGCTGCTCTCGTCGATGTTTGTCAGGGTGAAGGGTTTTTTAATAACAGTGACGTTGTGGACAGCCAAGCCTTTGCCGTTGTTAGTCACGCCGCCGTCCAATGACTCATTTACTGTCAGGACAGTATCGCCGTTCGCAATGTTTTTTAGGTCGAACTCATACGCATCGATTGTAATGCTAATGATCCCACGTGAGCTTGAGCCGGGTGCGTCGCCAAAGATAGGGGCGGTGATGATGTCCAGCGTATAGCCCTTTCCGGATATAAGCTTGTTGGCAGAAAAACCGACTGCCGCACCGGGGAACGTTCCGAACGATCCCCCCACCTTCTGCGGATACAGATTGGTCAAGACGATTTTTTCAACGTCCAGCACTCCATTTTTTATGCTGGCATTTCCCGCACCGGCGTTATTAGAGGTGTACTGGTCATTGCCCAGCCGGCCCATGCCACCGGCCTCGCCGGCAATCAGGTAGAGCGAGTCCAGTTTTAGTGGCTCGCTACTATGCCTAAGATCGATTTCGGCATTGCCACCCAGGCCGGCATTGCCGCCTTGGCTCCAGAATTCAGGGCTTAGCTCAGCGTTCTCTTCAGCACCGGCGCCTCCGGATTCACCCTTATCCGTTGTACGGTTCGAGAGGATGGCGGGGAATGTGCCATCACTCGCTTCTTGCGTAATTTTTTCCGCTATTTCTTCCAGATCGTCCGGGTCGGCCACATTTTCTTCAATAATGTAATCCAGGACATATTCAAAACCGGCCGCAAAATCGCCGTTTTTGCCGGGCCTACCCCTGGTGCCGCCCGGGCCGCCGGGCAGTGAAGAAGTCGGCCATAGGCTGAGGCTGAAACCACCGTCACCGCCGTATGAGCTTTCGGCGACGCCTGCACTGGGGTGTAAGTCGCCACCGCCACCGCCGCCGCCGCCGCCGCTGATGAAGCCATGGCCGCCGCGTCCTCCGCTGACGGTTGTCTGTTCGCGGCCAGCGCCACCCCTGCCGGCACCGCCGTATTGCCAGGCCACAAGCTTGCCGTCCTTTTGATATTCGATATAGCCGCCGCCACCGCCGCCGCCGCCACCGGTACCGCCGTTATAGCCTGAGTCATGGTAACTCGAACCACCGCCGGAGCCGCCGGAGCCGCCGCCAAGGATCAACAGACTGCCTGCCGGGCCCGCGCCCATGTCGAACATGGGGGCGGTGTTGAATTCTTTCGGTTCTTCCGGCTCTATTAACGGATCGGTCTTGGCACGGATTTCACTGCTTTTCGGGCCGTCGCCGATGTCGTTGGTCGCCGTTATGGTGAATATGTATGTGGTGTCTGGTGTCAGGCTGTCGATGTCCAGCGCGTAATCCACAAGAGTACCAGCAGAATAAATCCCGTAATCCTCGGCTAATTGCCTGGCATCGTCCAGACCAGTGCCTGCCACGGTCACGGTCGTTGAGTTTGACTCATCGCCTTCTTCATGGTAGCTGATCGTATAGGAGATGATTTCGCTGCCGCCGTCAAAGACGGGTGGGCGCCAGTAGAGTGTCAGTGAATCGGCCGTGATGTTTGTGGTACCGCCGAACGGTGCGATAGGCGCGCTCACCATCAGCCAGTCTGATTTGACCGACTCAAAGACGATTTTGCTATTGGGGGCTTTGTCAGCCGTGAAATAGGGGAGTAACCAGGCCTCATTCGTGTCCTTAGCCACGACGTTGTCGTCCTGGATTCTGCTGTTATAATTATCGGGGTTAATATCCTTGGTCACGCCCACGTTCATGCCCGTCGCCGGGGTATCGACATTGATGACGGCGGTAGTGTTTGGGTCGCTCCCTTGTTTGCCCCAGTTGGTTTCCAGCACCACGTTTGCGGGGGAGTTGTCCTGGATTTTGGCCGTGCCGCTGACGTTGAATACGCCAACATAACCGGAATCATCATTGGGGAAGGAGCTGCCTGTATTGTTGTCTCTACCCGCGCCCACGGTCACGCCGCTGACGGCGTTGCCGCTGATCGTGCCGTCGCTCATGTTGAAGGTGCCGCCGACATGGACGCCGCCGTTTTGTGCATTGCCGCTGTCATTGTTCACGATGCTGCCGCCGCTCATGTTGAAGGTCGCGTAGCTGGCAGGCGTACGGTTGTTGCGACTCCCGTAGGTCTGGACGAAGACGCTGCCGCCTTCTTTATTGTAGGATTTGCTGGGGGTGGTGTTTGGCACGCCCGCTGAATGGAAGTTGCCCGAGATAGTGCCATCGGTCATGGTGAACGTCGCGGTCTCTTTGGCGGCTAAAGCAGCGCCGCCAAAATGGTTGGTCGTCACGGCCACGCCAAAACCGGATGCCGCGCCGTTGCCGCTGATCTCGCCGCCGTTCATCTCGAAGGTGCCGCCGTAGACATGCACGCCGCCGCCGTAAGTCAGGGGCAGAGAGCTGCCGCTAAGTACCGGGGCCAGATTGTTCACAATCCTGCCGCCGTTCATGATGAACTTGCCGGCAGGGATGTCTTTGGGGACGTAATCGGTGCCGTGGGTCCGCACGCCGCCGCCGCGTCCCATGTAGCCCTCAGCGCGGGTCAGGGTGATGTTGTCTTCCATGACCAAGGTCCGGTTTAGCGAGATAACAAAGTGCCGGTATTCCCCATTGACCGTCAATTCGATGGGAACTGTCGATGTCAGTGTGTGTGAACCGGGATTTGGGAAGTCAATCCCTTTATTCAGATTGATCGTTGTCGCTTTGCCAGCTGTTTCGGCTTCCCCGATTTTCGTCATCAGCTGATCCCATGTGTCGACCGATCCGCCGGGCTCATAATCTTCACTATAAAGCTCCATCTCCGCGGTGGTGGCAAACATCGGGGAATGGCAGAGGCAGTCTTCCAGGAGCTCGCCGCAGTCCGGGCAGTATAATTCGGCATCCGGGTCGGGGTCATCGCTTTCCGTGAGGTCGTCTTCTTCCGTGGGGTCGTCGCTTCCCGTGGGGTCATCGTTTCCCGTGGGGTCGTCGTTTCCCGTGGGGTCGTCGTTTCCCGTGGGGTCGTCGTTTCCCGTGGGGTCATCGTTTCCCGTGGGGTCATCGCTTCCCGTGGGGTCGTCGCTTCCCGTGGGGTCATCGCTCCCTGTGGGGTCATCGCTTCCCGTGGGGTCATCGTTTTCTAATTCGGGATCCGTGGTGGGGGATTCCAAGCCGGGGTCATCGCCGGGCTCTTGATTCACGGCAGGGTCTATTTCTTCTTCCATCGCCACTAATATGGGCGACATGAACAAATCCGGGGCCAAAGGTGATAGCAGCAGCGCCAGGAGCGTGCCCAGGGCGATTATTTGTCTCGTTTTTCTCGTCATTCTTCGCATAATATACCCTCCCTTCTGCATTATGCATAACTCATAATGCACGTTTCGGGCTTTGTATATAAAATTATACATTAATATCAGTTTTTTGCAATAAAAATTCAATAAAGTTTCCGTAAACAGTTTGTGAGGGATAAAATAAAATTTCCATAAAAATAGCATGTGTTTGTGTTTGATAGAAGGCAACCTCCGAAAACCCCTGTCACGCACCTTTACCGCGCCTTTTGCCGCACTTCTTTGCCAAAAAGCCTCGTTATGAAAACCTCTGATACACGTTTCTCCTATGTCCGACCGTCAATATAAGGATTACCACACGTTCATCCTCAATTTCGGCTATCAGCCTGTAATCGCCAATCCTATATCTCCACAACCCGTCATGATTTGCCATAAGTCCCTTGCCATGTTGGCGGGGATTGTCGCAATCGACCAGGTGTTTATCAATCCATGCTTTTATCATTCTTTGGGTGTAATTATCGAGTTTTTTGAATTTTTTGTCGAAAGTGGCAGTAGTCTCAACGCTATACTTCATAATTCGAGTTCCTTCCAAAGCTCCTCGATGGGCGTACTCTTTTTTCCATTCTTTACGTATTCGTCATAAGCTTGATTTGCAATGGCTATATCGAATTCATCCTCAATTTTTTCAAAAAGAGCTTTTTTGAAAGCCTCACCAATGGAAATGGCGTGAATTTTTGCGTAACTATTTGCCAATCGTTTTTCTTCTTCCGTTAAGCGGATTGAAAAAGCCATAATATCAACTCCTTTCCGTGTAGTTCACTGTACTACTGTAAGGGCTTTTTGTCAACCCGGCCTGAAACGCCATCTGTCATGCTTCAAAAAGGCATCATACATGGCTTTTTTCTTGTCCGGGGCAGCGCCGATGGCCGCATCGTCGCCGTAGTCGGAAAAAATGAGGCCGCCGGTGTCCGTGGCCCAGCAAGAGAGCAGGCGTTTGGCCTCGGCCTCCATGTACTCATCGCTTTCAAAGGGGATGCTATGCTGGATGTCGCACAGTGTCTCGAAGCAGATTTTGCCGGCGTATTTTTCGCCGACCGCCTCTATGCCCAACAGCCGCGGCTGCTGGAGGTTCATCACATCGCAGCCGATTTCGATCAGGTCGCCGATTATGTCGTTCACCTTGCCGCAGCTATGCATCCAGACATGCCAGCCCGCCGCATGGACGGCCGCAAAGATGCGCTTGTAGCGGGGCTTGAAAAAATCCCGCCACAGCAGCGGATCTATCATCAAAGACAGTTCCGTGCCCCAGTCGTCCGTGAAGGAAAAGCCGTCTATTTGCCCGGGGAAGCGCCCGGCGATGTTTTCTATCACCCGGATGTCAAACTCCACTATCCTGTCCGCCAGGCGGCCGATTTTTTCTTGCTCCAGATACAGGTCGCAGAGGGTTTCTTCGAAGCCCCGCAGGCTGTGCATCCGCTCAAACAGCAGCATGAAGATGTCTGTTTTTATGTAATAGCCGTCGGTGGCGACAAATTTATCTTCCATGCCCTCATAGTACTTGGGATCATCCGGATCGGGCCAGGCAAAGCCATCGGCCGCCGACCAGTCTTTTAGCGGATGATGGGTCACCTGCCCCATGTTTTTCACGTCGCTTCTTTCCCAGCCGCAGCCCCAATCGTCGTGGGTATGTTTCTTGCTATTGTCGCCCGTGCCGAGTTGATTCCAGCCGACGTGGCGCACATCGGAATTGCCGTAGCAGGGAAATACCACCGGCAGGCGCTCCGGCCCCGTGAATTCTATTGCTGCGCGGACTATGTTTTTGCTTGTCTGCATATGTAATTCCTCCTACAGCGGGCCGATGTGGGCATCGGCCCCTACACTTGACACTGCCTTATCCTCCCTCCCGATACGCCACAATATGGCCGCCATGCCGGCAACGGACAAAAGCAGCAACAAGGCGTACATGGCTAGCTGCTCCGGCAGCTGCTCCAGGGTATAGGCCATCCAGGTAAAGGATGATATGTTGATGATAAAATGTACGAAAATGGGGGGCCACAAACTCTTATGGCGATACTTTAGCCAGCCCAGCACCAAGCCGATGAAAAACACATATGTGCCCTGCACCCAGTTCCAGTGCATGATGGCAAACATCAGCGCTTGAATAATATTGACGACAAAAAAGCGTTTGCTCACCTTCATCGCATAATGCTGTATGACTCCCCGGCAGAGGAACTCCTCGCCTATGGGCGCCAGCAGTACCGCCGCGATGATGGCCAGGGCGCTTTCGCCAAAACTGGCCTCCAGCATTTCATGGTATTCGGCCAGCATATCGGGGAAGAAATGCTCGCCCAACAACACCAGCATCGTGCCAAACACGGACAGGCCCAGGCCCAGCAACAGCGACCAGCCCCACACTGCCTTGCCCAGTTTTACCGCGCTTTTCTTTAGCTTCCTCTGCGGACGGACATCAATCAGGTAGTACCACAGGCCAAACACGAGGACGGAAAGCAAGTGGCTTAAGAATATCCCCGGCCCGATGCTGTCCGTCAAACTCTGGGTGAGGATGTCCGCCAAGTCCCCGTAGTCTTGTGTGCCGGCGCCGCTCCCCAGCATTATTCTGACGGCTTCCACAATCGCCACCATGCTGAGGGCGGCCGTTTGGATAAGAACAAAAGCGAGCATCGGCAGGATGCTGATCGCCAGCCAGCCCAGGGGTTTAAGGGTATTTTTCATCCTTCGCTACCTCCCCTCCCAACAATATGTACACAGTTTCTCTTTGGCCAGACCCACGCTGGTGAGCATGTCGTCCAGGCGCTGGTAGATTAGGGAATCGAAGTTGAGCTTTTTCCCTATCCTTTCCACCATCTGCCGGTATTGTTCGCTGTCGGGGTCGGCGTAGGGCGCCAAATCCACATTATTATTGCCGCCCTCCAACTCACGGATGACGAGCCTGCTTATCAGCTCCATTTCCGAGCTGGAGCGGGAAAAGTTTAGGTATTTGCAGCTATATAGCAGGGGCGGGCAGGCCGGGCGGGCGTGGGTCTTGCTCGCCCCCATCTGTTTCAGGAATGCCGTCGTGTCCCTTAGCTGCGTGCCCCGCACAATGGAGTCGTCTATGATCAGCAGGCGCTTACCCTCGATCAGCTCGCGCACAGGTATCAGTTTCATTTTTGCAACCAGTTCACGCTGACCCTGGGCCGGCGGCAAAAACGAGCGCGGCCAGGTGGGGGTGTATTTAATCAAGGAACGGGAAAAGGGGATGCCCGAGGCGTTTGAAAAGCCGATCGCGTGGGCGGTGCCGGAGTCCGGTACCCCGACGACATTGTCGGCTTCCACCTCCTCGCGCCGGGCTAAAGATGCCCCGCAGCGGTAGCGCATGGCCTCGACGCCCATGCCCTCGTATGACGATGTCGGGTAGCCATAGTATACCCACAAGAAGGTGCATATTTGCATCTTGCGCCCAGGCGGCTCTATCGTCCTTATCTCCTCGGGGTTCAAAAAGACTATCTCGCCCGGACCCAGTTCGCGCTCGAAGCCATAGCCCAGGTTCAGATAGGCAAAGCTCTCGAAGGATATGCAGTATGAGTCCTTTTTTTTACCGATGGACACGGGAGTGCGGCCATGGCGGTCACGCGCCGCGTATATGCCCGTCGGCGTCATCACGGCCATGGTGATCGAGCCTTCGATGAGCTGCTGCGCACGGCGGATGCCGCTGCCCAGGTCCTCTGCTTGGTTGATGATGGCCGCCACCATTTCGGTGGGGTTTATGCCGCCGCCGCTCATTTCCAAAAAATGGGAGGGGCCGTTTGTTAAAATCCGCTTAAGCAGGGACTCCATGTTGTTAATCTTGCCCAGCGTCGTGATGGCGTATGTGCCGTGATGGGAGCGGATGATGAGGGGCTGGGATTCGTAGTCCGATATGCAGCCTATCCCCAAATTTCCTTTCATTTCAGCGGCATCTTTATCGAATTTGGAGCGAAAGGGGGCGTTTTCGATATTGTGTATCGCCCGGTCAAAGCCTTTGCCCGCGGCATGTACCGCCATGCCCGCCCGCCTGGTGCCCAGATGCGAGTGGTAGTCCGTGCCAAAGTATAAATCAAAAACACAATCTTCTTTTGCCGCTACGGCGAAAAAACCGCCCATATTTATCCTTCTTTCTAGCATAGATTGCGGGTCAAGCCCGCAATGACGTGAGCGTGGCGAGCGAGGGGGTCTGCCTAACTGTACTTCCCCTCATACTCCGCGACCATGTCGCGAATTTCCGCGGCATAGGCCGGGTAGTCCTCGACCAGTTCCCGTATTTCATCCTGGGCCTTTTTCGCCACCACCTCTTTGTTATAATCCACCCGCTTCCGCAGCGATTGCCGCCGGATAATCAGGTTATGGCGCACCTCCACCATTTCCCTTTTGTCTAAAATGGCCGCCGGTTGATGAATCCAAATCAAGGGATCGCCCACCCGGGCCTCCCGCAGCAAGCCCACCAGGTCACGCTCGGCGGCTTTAAGTTTTTTCTCCAGTTGCCTAAACGCTTCCCGGCGCTTTTTTTCCTCCAGATACTTGCCATGGAGTTTCTTGAGCTCGGCGGCACTGGCCACCCGGTACTTAAGCCGTAAATACTCCAGCAAATTGCTATTGTTGACATAGCGTATCTTCACACTGTTGTGAAGCCCGATAAGCTTGTTGATACTTTTTTCCATGCGCTTTAGGTCGCGCCTGGCATCGCTGTATTTGATAAAAATAACGGTAATGGCAATGGCGCACAGACCGGCGGTGAGCAGGTAACCTATTTGCACATCCATCGCAAAGCCCAGCTGCAAAACGAGCAGCAATAGCACGCAAAACACGGTGGCGCTCAGGCAGACGACCATGACAGAGCGCAAATCTTCCATCAGATGTGTAATCTCGCTTTTGCGGAAAGCGTAGGCTTCTTTTTCGCCGGAGAGGCGTTTTAGGTCCAGCTTTATCTTCTTGTGGTACTCCTGTGCGTCTTCCAGCTTCCTTATGCCTTCTTCGACCTGGTCGCCCAGGGCCTCCATGCGCTGATACAGCCCCTCGTCCATCGGGACGCTTTTTAACTCATGGCCGGCCCGGGACTTACCCACTTCACTTAGGCGCATGGCCGCGTCCTTTAAGGCCTGGGATTCACTGGCCGGCAGGGCCTCTATTTCCTCCATGTCCTTTAGTTGGGATGTGACAATGTCGTATTCTTGCTTAAGGCCCTCTATTTCCATTTGGGCGTCTTTTATCTGCTCCAAACAGCCGATGACATAGTCTTTTCGCTGCTTATGATCGCGAAATTCGATATTTTTACGGTCATAAACCACATCCTCCCACAGCTCAAACTCCGCAGGGAAATCATCTTCTTTTGTGAAACGGTTTATGAGGCGGCGGATTATGTTCATCTCACGGTATTATCCCGATATTATCCCGGTATTCCTGCAATGCCAGCGCAATCATCCCCAGGAGGCGGCCAGGGTCTGCGGCTGCCTCGTCGATGGCGTGTTTTTCGTCTGTTTCATTATAGTCGTTCATTGCCTGAATGTAAATATGCTCTATTTCCAGGGAAAAATCGTGCAGGCTGGGACGCTCGGCGATGAAGCGGATGTACTCGACGTCTCCCATCGAAAGACGGATGCTCATCAGGTAGGCGCGGCCTGAATCGGCGCTGCCGTTTCTTTCGTAGGCCGAAAGGAAGCTGGCCGCCGATTGCTCGAACATGAACAGATGGGCCAGGCAGACACCGCGTTTATGCAGGACGCCGGCAGACAGGGCGCGCTCCCCCTGCGGCAAGCTTAGCAGTATGCGCTCATATTCTTGCAAGGCCAGCTGGTGTTTGCCGCTTTTATGCAGAAAGTCGGCGCAGCTTATCTCGCGCTCGTATGACAGTGCCGCATTGTCCTCCACCAGGACTTCGTTAATCAGTGCCCGCTCGTCGGCGTTAAGATAGGCGCCATATTCGATGATGCAATTCACAAATTCCCTGGTGCCGGCTTTCTTTTTTAGCAGCACATTCAGCGCGGCGGCCAGCTCGCCCAAGTCGCAGGACGTGCCCAGCCAGTTAACCAGTTTGCGGTCGATGATGGCGGCATCCAAAATATAAGGATTGGTTTTGAATAGGTAACAAAGCTCCTCATAGGACCATATCTGAATGAGCAGGCGGCTAAACACGTATGCTTCGGCCGCACGGCGGCCCGTGGCCAATAATGGTGGGGTCATGCTAATAATCTCCAGAAAGTTCTATCTCACTTATCCATTCCTTGCCGTTTCCGGGAAATAGTTCACCAAAGCCCAGGTCCGTGACGCAGATGCGGGCGATGGTGGCGGATTCCAGGTGGACTAATACGTGCAGGCGGGTGGTGCGCGGCGGCCTTTGCCCTAAATCCGTGAGCATGATTTGCTGCACCCTGGGGCTGCCGCCGGTCAAGGGGCTGATGATGAAGTGCAGGGCTTCTTGCCCATCCAGGATTAGTTCAAACTCTTTTTCACATTCATGCCAATTTTGCCCGGCATCCAAGATGGCAAAGTATGATTCCTCGCCGCCCCTTAGTACGCGGATGCCGATATTGGTCTTTAGCTTATCTTCGCCAAGGAAGACCTGCTCTTTGCTGATCGGGGAGGGCTTGTATTTTTCCATCGCCCCGAAGCAAGCACCCTTGCTATAGAGGTTGTTGCCGCGAAAAACCCGGCGGCCACGGACCAAGTATTTGAGCGATTCATTCGGCCATTCATCCTTAAAACCCTCGCCGACGAGGTAGATTGTGCTGATTATCCGCCCCGCACAGGCCGCCTCGGCTATCTCCAAAAAACTGGCATCCCATTCCCGCTTGACTGTATCCGATGCTTCCTTCAGGTATAATAGACGGGGGTGATCTTCCGCCTCGATGAAAACCACCGTTGGTGTTGTTTTCTTGTTGGCCTCCATGCGGAAGCTTTTCATGTGGCTGCCATAATCAAACAGCAGTACCGGATGCTGCCACAAGTCCTCCGGCTGGTGAATGACATATTGGTATATGCTCTCCTGATAGCTTTGGATGTATACCCTGTCCGCCGGCAGCTCCAAATCTGCGGCCACCCGCTCCAGGATGGCCACCATGCGGGGGCTTATATGCGCCACCGTGAACATGAAGGCGGCGATATTGTTGGCGTTTAGCCGCATGGTCAGTACCGACAGGCTGCGCTTGACAAAGAGGGCGAGCAAGGATACCGGGTCAATCTGCTCATCCGCGTCCAAGACGGCCGTGCCACTCATGGCCAGATCCAGCAGCCGGGTGATGACAGGGGATTTGTCTTCGCTTTCCTTTAGGGCCTCCTTGCCATGGAGCCACAGCCCGGAGTCGCTTTTTTTCTTCATGGCCGTGGGGATGTTGTATTTTTCCTCGCCCAAAACCACCGACGCCGTTTCCGGCTCGGTATCGGATACGTTCATGTAACTGATTTGGGCATACGCATCACTTAGTTCATAGCCGATGATGATGTTGCCCGGGGGCTTTTTTAGCATGATTTTACACCCACGGCACGCCGGGGTCGTCGTGCCCTGCAAAATATCAAAACACCTTTCCGACCAGGTAGCTGAGTTCTTGGTATTTGGCCAGTCCGGCGACGGCGCTGCCTAAGTCCATGGCGCGGCGGGCTGTCTCTATTGCGCACAGGCGGCCGTAGCGGCCCTCATCGCTGATGGCACCCGGCGTAAGGCTGGTTTTGGCGCCGATAATCTCGTCGCCCCCGGCGCTTTCTTCCGTGATGTAGTAGTTTAGCTGCTCGCCGCTGAATAACACAAACTGCTTAACATATATGCCCGGATACATTTCTGTCATCGGCTGATGGGAGGTGGCCGAAAAATCCCCGGGCTGATCCGTGGCACTGATGGGCTCGTCTTCCACACAATAATGCATTGTGACCGCCGCGCCGTGGCCGGCCCGATGCTCGATAATCGTCTTGTCGATTAGCTGCCCGGCCGGGGCGAGGATGCCAATGTATGCCTTAAAAAATTCAAAGTATATGCCCTGGTCCAAGAAATTTTGCAAAAGCCATGTCAGGTTGCCGCTATTTTCTTCATTGATTTCGTCCTTGTTTTCGGCAAAATATTTCATGTAGCACAGTTCGCAGACTGGCTCTGGCGGTGTGTCGGCAAACAGCATCCGCTCGATCTGGCGCACGATGAATATATCGGTCATTTTATTGTTTATGAAATAATCGTGACTGCATTTTTGTAAAAAGGCCCGGACGATTTTGCTCTTCCCGCCCCCGGCGACATAATCCTTGAAAACATCCACTTGGGTGCCCAGGGAGGCGCTACTATAGACAATCTGCGTGAGGATGCGTTCCGAGAGGGCATACACATCGAGACCATAGTTTTTACCCGCTTCCCAGATCTTATACAGCCCCTCCGTGCGCCCATGGTGGTAGGCAAACAGATAAGCCAGCACCGCTTCATCGTATTTTGCCGACTTGAATGCCCTGTAAGACAGGCTTTTCAGTCTTTGCTCGTCCTTTGCCGGCCCGCTCCGGATATGGGCGCTGACGATGCGCAGTATCAACCGGGAATCTATGATGCCCGGGGCGACCACGCAAAGGAAGCGGTAAGCCGTGTCATGGGCTTGCGCCGTTATCATCATTTTTAGCACGGCTTCGTGGTGCTGGCGCGGAATCTGGGCCGGACTTATATCCGCAAGCATGGCCCCCAGGGCCTCGCCCTCGCCCTGGTCATAGTAGTAGGCCAGCAGTTTCATGCATAAATCTGCCTGATAGGGGGATTTTAGGCAATTGCTTTTATAAAGGCGCTCACAAGAGGGCAGGTTGTGCCTGCTGACCTCGGCCATCTCCTCGCCATGCTCAGACAGCCACAAATCATAGCCGATACGCTCGCTCACCAGGGGGGCCAGCTGCCGGGCAATTTTATCGGAAATGAGCCACTTTTCCAGGCGATACGCGCCCTCGTCGGCATAGCGCCTATTATCGTCATCGACTAAGATAATCCGGTGGTTTTCACCGTATAGGCTGATGTCGGCGGCACCATCCTTCATCCGGTAGCTTATCCCTGTCTTGGCCTTATCGTAAAAAACGCGGACTTCGCAGATGCCAGGGCGCAGGGCCGTGATGCGGGCGGCAAACAAGACGTCCACCAGGCCGGTGGCATTTTCGTCCGTTATCATATCCGCCGTGACAAAGTGTTTATATAGGTAGGCCAGCCAAAAGCCCGTGCGCGAAGCCGCCAGCTGCCGCGCCACAAAGCGTTCCATCATGGGGTGGTAGCTCCTGTAAACCTCGGGGAATTCCGCCTGATTCATGTGGACATAGGCAAAGAGATATGCCTGCTGCCGATAGTCCATCTCATGGTTTAGGGCAAAGTACATGATCGCCTGCTTTAGTATCTGTTCATCCGGGCCTTGTCCGTGGGACATGAGATAGTACTCATATAGGCGGGTGACTTTTATCTCCCGTTCCACCCCGCGCCGATACCAGATGTGATAATTGTTCCCGGCCTTTTCTCCTTTTATCAACAGTTCACAAATGCCTTGCAGTACCTCGATGGTTGGCGACAGGTCGTGGCAAACCGTGAGAATTTTCAGCAAATGAGCCGAATACGCCTTGTTGCGGCCCACCAAATAGACTATCTGGGGTACCATGGCCTTTAATAGCAAGCCTCTTTTGGTGGCAAATAGCAGCAGACGTATTTCAAAATCATCCAGGCGGGTGAGCAGCGACGGGTTTTGCCCCAGCAGTTGCCACGCTTCAGCCATGATGATGGGGCTAAGGTACTTAGTGGAGCCCAAATCCTTCAAAAACTGCCACTTCCGCATGGGATTACCCACGTACTCTTCTTTTAGATGGCACAAAAGCCACCCTATCCAGCGATCTTTTTGATTGCGGAAAAAGTAGCGTTCCACTTCACCGGTAACTTGCGCGGTCAGTGAGGTGTCGCGGTTTTCCAGGGTGGTCAGGTAGATGTAATAGCACCACAGCCCCGGCCACTCCCGCTCCCTGCCTTGCAGCATATTGTCGGCGTGGTTTAGCATTTTGCCCGCTTCGCTTAAGCGGTTTTCCGTGATCAGCAGTTGGACGCGAAAGAGCTTGGGCAACAAGGCGGTATCATCAGCCACAATCAGGCGGTCTATCAGGGCCTCGCTTTCTTTGCGCCACTGTGCCTTGGAGTTTTGCTTGGTGCGAAAGGCGATATAGCTATTCATCAGTTGCCATGTGCAGTGCTTTATCTCACGTGCTTTTTTTTGTCCTTTTTTGGCGGCAGCATTTATGACGGTAACGGGTATGTCCATCTCGCTGTAGGCATCGCTTAGATGAATGCAGCCGATGTTTTTCCCCGGATGGAGCTTGGCCTCGTCCACGTAATAGGGGAGTTTACAGCTGTTGGCCAAAAAATCCTCGTCGCGCAGCAGGGTCTTGCCCAGGCTCAAAAAATCACCCTCCGCCCGGCAAGCAAGGACGGTATGGCCCCAGCCATTGCGGTTGATTGTCAGAATGTATTCCATGGGCGCTGCCGGGGCGCTCAGGATGATGGACACCGGGGCCACGCCCTTATCAGTGCCGCCATGGCCGCCGGTGTTTACCAAATACTCGATTTTTTGCTTTTTGCGGATTGCCTGGAGAAACTCCTCCATGTCATGGTCGCGCCCCTCCGGGTAAAGCCCGCGCCCCGGCAGCGCTTCCGGGCCACCATCCCCCAGGGAGAGGCCACGGCAGACGGTGGCATATTGCCTGTCATTACCCTTTAGCAGCTCGCAAAACGCGGGCTCTAAAAACAATTTCAGGGCCTCCTGCCAGTTTGTTTTTGCCAAGTTGGTGAAATGAAAGAGGTTGTGGATGGGACCAATGCTGGAATCCAGTTCGACATTCTCGACGGTGATTTGATAGGGAATCAGGTATTCGCCATGATTGGATATGATAATGAATTCCCCTTTGATTATATCGCCGCTGCTATAGCCGTTTGCACAAAAAGCGTAGGCTATCTCCGACTCGGCACCGGTAAACTCATGGCTGTATAGCTCCATGCCCAGCTCATCGGTGCATACATAGCCTTCTGTGTAGCGTCCGGGCGGGCCAAAGATGCTAAAGACTCCTTCGCACCTTTGATCAGGATACACGCTGTGCCTGATCTCGGTACATGAAAAACCCAGGACGCCGGCAGCTGGATAAATGTCGCCTTCCAAAATGTGGTCGATGCTTCTTTTCATTTACTTCTACTTCCCTGCCAATACTAACATTATTTCGTTCGAGCGCGCCACAAATTTCGTCATCGCGTCGGCCGCAAGCGGGGCGTGTTGGAGCAGCGCCAGGTCATAGAGCTGCTCGCAGATTAAGTTTACATGTTCGTTGTCCGCATTTTGGGTCACGAACTGTACCAGCGGGTGATTGGCATTTAGCACCAGGGTCTCGCTCTCACCGCCAAACATCGAGGCATCCATGCCGGGCATCGCATACATCTTCATCATGTCCTGCATCCGGCGGCCTTCCTCGGAGAGGGTTATCACCGCAGAGATTTTCTTGTTTTTCAGCTTTTCGACCTTGACCGTGATCTTATCCTTTTTCAGGGCCTTTTTCATGATCTTGGCGATCAGCTCACTCTGTTCTTCCATCTCCTTTAGGGCCTTTTTTGTGGTTTTGGCCTTAAAGTCTTCGCTTAGGTCGGCATCAATGCGCATGAACTTGATGTTTTCGTTCTTTGATTCCAACTGCGAAACAAAGGGTTGGTCGATGTGATGGGTCAAGATGACGGCATCTTTTTTGGCGGCCTTGTACATTTTGATGTACTGGCTTTGCTGGGTTTCATCGGAGACGTAGTAGATGATTTTGTCCGGGTTGTCTTCGCCGTCATCGTCGTCATCCAAGTCGAAGTCGTCCTCCGCTGCAGGGCCGCCGGCCACGATGGGGTTTCCGTCCTCGTCCACTATTTCGGCCTCGACCGGGGCATCGGTGGGGGCCGCGCCGTCGTCGGCATCCTCGTCATCCGGGTCGATTTTTGCGACCTCCAGACATTCGGGCAAGGTGAGATATTTGCCGTCCAGATTCTTAAAGAGGATGTAGTCTGTCATCTTCTCGCAGAATTTGTCATCCTTTAGGCAGCCAAATTTGATGAAGGGGCTGATGTCGTCCCAGTACTTTTCATACTCTTCCTTTTCGGTCTTGCACATGCCCGAGAGTTTGTCGGCAACCTTTTTGGAGATATAGTCGGCAATTTTCACGACAAAACCGTCGTTTTGCAGGGCGGAGCGCGAGACATTGAGCGGCAGGTCGGGGCAGTCTATCACGCCCTTTAGGAGCAGCAAAAACTCGGGGATGACTTCCTTGATATTGTCGGCAATGAAAACCTGATTATTGTAGAGCTTGATGACGCCCTCTATGGACTCATACTCCATGTTGATTTTGGGGAAATAGAGGATGCCCTTTAGGTTGAAGGGATAGTCCATGTTTAAGTGGATCCAAAACAGCGGCTCCTTATAGTCCTTGAAGACCGTGCGGTAGAAGCTTAGGTAGTCCTCCTTTTCACATTCACTGGGATGGCGCATCCACAAAGGATTTACTTCGTTTAACAGCTCGGGGCGCTTTTTGATTTTAAGCCGCGGCTTGTCCTCTGCTTTTTCCGGCTTTATTTCTTCCAGCACCGTGTCTGTGTCCAGTTTTTCCTCGGCATCTATCGTCTGGCTGTCCGTGGTGCCCTCTTTGGACAGATATATTTCCGTCGGCAAAAAGTTGCAGTATTTTTTTAGTACTTCCCTGGCGCGGTATTCATTGCAAAATTCCAGGCAGTCCTCGTTCAAAAAGACGGTGATGGTCGTGCCCACCGTGCTCCGCTCGCCCTCAGTCAAACTAAACTGGGTGCCGCCGTCACATTCCCAATGTATGGCCGTAGCGCCCTCGCCGTAGGAGAGGCTGTCTATGTGCACGGCATCGGCTACCATGAAGGCTGAGTAGAAACCCAGGCCAAAATGGCCGATGATCTGATCCTCGTTTGTCTTGTCCTTATATTTTTCGATGAAATCGGTCGCCCCGGAAAAGGCGATCTGGTTTATGTATTCCTCCACCTCCAAGGCGTTCATGCCCAGGCCGTTGTCGCTGATGGCGATGGTTTTCGCCTCGGGACTTACGACCACGTCTATCCGCGCCTTCCAATCCTCGCTCATCTCGTAATCGCCCATCATTTCCAGTTTTTTCAGCTTCGTTATGGCGTCGCAGCCGTTGGATATGAGCTCACGGAAAAAAATGTCATGGTCGGAATATAGCCATTTTTTGATGATGGGGAAGATGTTCTCGCTGTTGATGGATAGTTTGCCTTGTTTTGTGCTCATGTGTGACACTCCTTTCTGAGAGATGATTCATATTCTGCCCGCTGGCGGGCAGGCGCATGATTACTTGCGCTTTACTTAATGACAATAATAACACTGTCCGGGGGATTTTTCAATACCCTGGCCCTACCCAATATGCGCCGCGACCTTCTGTCTTAGTAGTTCCTCGCTGGCCGGTTTCAGGATGAAGTCGCAGGCCCCCAGGCGGATGGCCTCGGAAATATGGCCGACATAGCCCTCGGTCGTGAGGAAAATAATGGGGGTTTTTTCGTGGCCGGGGGTGGCACGGATGATGGGAACCAGCTCGAAGCCGTTTAAGACGGGCATGTTATAATCCAGCAAAAACAAATCCGGGCAGACCATTTTCAAAAGCTCGGGCAGTTTTTCCGGCTTCGGCAGGGTATAAACTTTATATTGTTCGTTCAGGGCGTTATAGACGGATTGCAAAATGGCGGGGGTGTCGTCCACGGTCAGGACGATGGGTTTTTCTTTTTCGCCATTTTCGGCACTCAAGACCTGCTCTATGCTCTCGATCAGCTTTTCATCCTGGAAGGGCTTCGCCACATAAGCAACCGCCCCAAGGTTTAGGCCCTTCATCACGCTGGCCCTGTCGGTGTTGCTGGTCAAGAATATGACGGGGATGCCCGCAAAGCGGACGTTCATTTTTAGCATTTCCAGCACTTCGTAGCCGTCAACATCGGGCATGTTTATGTCCAGGAGGATGAGGTCGGGGTGGACTTTTTCCAGCAGGTTAAACAGGATTTGGGCACCCTGGGCGGGGTATACTTCATAGTGGGCCTGGAGGCGGTTTTTTATCGAGGTCAGGTGCAAATAGACGTCATCGACGACGATGATTTTTTTGCGAAAGACCTCCGGCGGGTCGGCGGTTTCGGTGGCAGCAGCTGCTGATGCTGATGCTGATGCTACTGCTGATGCTTCTACTTCTTCTACTGCTTCTACTGTTTCCATTTCTTCCCTTTTTTCTTCGTTTTCCATCATTTTATCCTTTCTCCATTCCGCCGTCACCCCGCAATGACGGGCGACCGAGGACGGTCGCCCCTACGAAAACACGGCACTATTGCCGTAATATCCCTGTCACCCCGCAATGTTTCTATGCGGGGCCCCCTGCGTGTGGGGATTCCCTACATTCAGGGAATCCCGCAAAAACGCAAAGCGTTTTACAGGATTTGCGGGATGACGAGGACGGGATGCATTCCGCATTACCCCAGCCGCTCCACTATTTCATCAAAGGCCATCATGTCCACCTTTACCCTTAACCATTTCACCAAACCCTCATCTGCCGTGTACTCATTTGCCTCCAGCAAGCGCATGGCCGCATCGACCCCGTCCATGGAATAGAGGGTGCAGGCGTCGCGCAGGCTGGCCAGCACGGCGGGGTCGGGTTTTTCTTTTTGCGGCCGGGGGTTTTCGTCTTCCATTCCCGCAAACATGGCATCTATGTCGTCCAGCAGGCGCCCGGCTTCGGCCAGCAGGGGGGGATTATGCGAAATAATATAGTCCGCGTCCGCTGTCTTGGCCGCTTCTTCCAGTTCTTTCGCACTCGCACCGACATCCTCGGCAAAGACCTCAAAGCAGGCTCCTTTCAGTCCATGCACGGCTATTTTATAGGCCAAGATCGCCTCGGCATCGGCTGCCGCGTCAAAGTTTTTCAGCGTTTCCAGTAAGCTACGGCTGCCGGCGGCAAACTTCCGCAACACTTGCAGGTAGGCATCTTCGTCGCCGCCGTAGCGGGCCACGCCCTTTTCCATGTCCAGTCCGTCCACTGCTTTTCCGGCGAGACGCCCACCGGCTTTTACTCCCTCCGGGACCATCTGCCCCTGTGGGGCAGTATCTTTCGCCTTCCGGGCCGCCAAAAGTACCTCGGGCGGCTGCTTGTCGCGCACCATTTTATTTAGCACCGCATTCAGCTGGCGGATGTCTATCGGCTTGGAGACAAAGGCATCGAAGCCGCTTTCCAAAAAGCGTTCGGCCTGGCCCGCCACGGCATCGGCCGTCAGGGCGACGATCGGCTCGGCATAACCCAGGTCGCGCAGATGCTGCATCGCCTCAATGCCGTTCATGTCCGGCATCATGTGGTCCATGAAGATGACATCGTATGTCTTTTTCTCTTTTATTCTATTGATGGCCGCCCGGCCGCTGGTCACGGTGTCTATCGCCAGCCCGTAGGGTTTCATCAGCCCGACCGCCACGTAGAGATTGGTCTCGACGTCGTCCACGACAAGGACGGAGCCGTAGGGCATGTACTCGCGCTCGATCTGGCCGCGCTTTTTATTGAGCAGATAATTGGCGCGGAAATTCTGCAAGCTCTCCACCAACTCCCGCCCCAGCACTTCATCGCCCAGGCGTCCCTGCGGCAGACGGACAGTGAAGATGGAGCCTTCGCCCGGCTTGCTCTCTACCGCTATTTGCGCATCCATGAGGCCCAGCAGACTCCGCGTGATGGCCAGGCCCAGACCCGTGCCTTCGATGTGGCGGGCACCGCCTTCATTGAAGCGTGAATACTCGTCGAATAATTTTTCCACTTGCTCCGCCGTCATGCCGTGCCCGGAATCTGCCACCTCGAAGATGAGCGTGATGTTTTGCCCGTCACCCCCTGCCTCGGAGCCGACCATGAGCCTGACCTCACCCTCGTCCGTATATTTAAAGGCATTCGAAAGCAGGTTATTCAGAATTTGCTTTATCCGCAACTCATCGCCGACCAGCTTCGCGGGGATATGTTCTTCCACTTTCAAAATAAACTCTATCGGCTTGCCGGATATGCGCATCATGTTTAGGTTCACGGAGTCGTTTATCATGCTGGCGACCTGATACTCGGTGGGCATGATGGAGAGCTTACCGGCCTCAATTTTGGAAAAATCGAGGATGTCGTTGATGATGCCCATCAATAAATCACAGGAAATGTATATCTTATTAAGGCCCTCGGAGACCCGCTCCGGCAGGGCATCATCGTCCATTAAAATTTCCGTGACCCCCAATATGGCGTTCATCGGCGTGCGGATCTCGTGGCTCATGTTGGCGAGGAATCGGCTTTTGGCCTTGTCGGATTCCTCGGCGATTTTTGCCTTGCTGGCCGCTTCCTCGGCGATTTTTTTCTCGGTGATGTCCATCAGGGCCCCGGCGACCCGTAGCGGCGCACCGTCCTTGTCCCGCAGCGTATCGCCAAAAGCGTGGTAATGGCGGTATTCACCATTTTTATGCAATAAACGGTATTCCAGATTATAGGGGGTTTTGCCGCTTTTATCGTTTATGTGCGTCGCAAAGGCACTAAGCACCCGCTCCTTTTCGTCGGGGTGGATTCTATCGGACCAGCTTTGCAGTAAATCGGGGAAGTCATTTTCATCGACAAAGCCCAGCATCTCGCGGAAGCGCTCGGACCAGGTGAATTTATTGTCGGGGTTTATCGCCCCCTCCCCGCCACTGGCAACCTCCATGTCCCAGAGGCCAATCTGCAAGGCCCGGGCCGAAAGGCGGTGTTTCATCAGGTCATATTCCGTCACCCGCTGCTTTAGTATCTCTATCTGGTTTTTCACCCGCAGCTTCACGACCTCCGGGGTAAAGGGCTTGGTAATATAATCCGCCGCCCCCAGGCCCAGGCCCTTTTGCTCGCTCTCCGTCTCCTTTAGGCCGGTGATGAACATCACGGGAATATCCTTGGTCTTTTCCGATTGCTTCAACTGGGCTATCACCTCGTAGCCGTCCATGTCCGGCATCAGGATGTCCAGCAAAATCACGTTGGGCCTGAGTTCCTCGGCGGCCTTTATGCCCTCCAGGCCGCTTTTCTTCGCATAGACGGTGTACTGATCGCCCAGGATGGTCATCAGCGAAATGATGTTTGAGGCTTCGTCGTCCACAATCAGGATGCTGTATTTTTTTTCATCAATCATGCTTTGCTTTACTCCACATTTCTCTTAAACTGGCCAAGGTATGACAAGCTTTATCAAAATCTATCATTTCCATCTGCTCCACCAACTCCTGGGTTCCGCTTATGGCGCGCAGCGCGGCAAGCATGGACATACAGGCCGTGTCACCCACTTTTAGGAGCGGTTCCAGCTCATCCAGGAGTTTGAGCGCGTCTGCCGATGGTGCCGCCAAGCTTACAGGCTCCTCGGCTTTTGCTTCTTCGGGAAATGCCTCCAGCAGTGCTGCCCGCAGACTCATAAGGGCATCTTCGAAGGCACTAAAGTGTGTCCCTATATATGTCATGTCTGATTTTTTCGCCGCATTTTCCAGATCCTGTGCCACTTCAACCAGGGCCATCGCCCCAACGGTGGCCAACTGTGATTTTAGCCCATGCACGGCGATACGAAAAGCCTTTGCGTCGGCGGCGGCGAGGAAGGCAGACAGGGCCTCCACTTCTTGCGGCAGGCGTTTCTTAAACAGGCGCACGCCGTCCACATAGACCTTCTCGATACCGGCAAAGCGCCTGAGGCCCAGCTCGACATCCAGGATGTCTATTTGCATCAGGGCATCCAGCACCGCGCTGCGCGTGACCTTTTTCCTCGCCGCTGGTTTTTTCTGCGCCAACTGCGCCACCTCCAGCGCCTCCTCGGGATGCCTGTCGCGTATGTATTTTTTCAAGGTGATGTCCAGCAGACGAATGTCTATCGGCTTGGAGACAAAACCCTCGAAGCCATTTTCCAGGAACATATCCTCGCGTCCGGCAATGGCATCGGCGGTCAGGGCGATGATCGTGTTGTTATAACCCATTTCGCGGATTATCCGCGTCGCCTCAACCCCGTCCATCTCCGGCATCATGTAATCCATGAAGATGATGTCGTATATATTGCCATCCTGTATCAGCTCTATCGCGTCCTTCCCGTTTTCGGCGGAGTCTATTGCCAGCTCGTAGGGCGCCATCAGCCCCTTGGCGACATATATATTCATGCTGACGTCGTCCACGATCAGGACCTTGCCGTAGGGCATGGGCTCAAAGACGATCTGCGTCCGCTTGACACTGGCGATGCCGCTGCGGTTTTGCTCCAGATTTTTCACCAGTTCCTTACCCAGCACGGTATAGCCCGCCCGGCCCTGCGGCAGACGGACCGTTATGTCCGTGCCCCGCCCGACCTCGCTATCCACATCTATCGTGCCCTCCATCAGTTTAAGGAGGTTGCGGGTGATGTTCATCCCTAAGCCCGTGCCTTCGGTGTTTCTGTTGGCCGCCATGTCGAAACGGGAGTATTCGTCAAAGAGTCTGGCCACTTGCTCCTGCGTCATCCCCTGGCCCGTGTCGCTTAAGTGGAAAATGAGCTCGACCACATCGTCATCCTTATCCTCGAAGCCCACCGACAGGCTCACCTCGCCCTCTTTCGTATATTTAAAGGCATTGGACAGCAGGTTATTCATTATCTGCTTGATCCGCAAATCGTCGCCCAACAGGGCCGCCGGGGTGTTTTCGTCTATCGATAGCTGGAATATCAGGCGGGTGCTGGAAAAGCGCATCAGGTTTATGGTCACGATGTCATTTAACATGCTGGCGGTTTCATATTTGACCGGATATATCTCCAGCTTATTCGCCTCGATTTTCGACATATCCAGGAGATCGTTTATGATGCCCAGCAGCAGATCGCTGGAATTGTATATCTTGTCGAAGGCTTCCTTGTATTTAGGGTCTATGGCCGGGTCTTGCAGATGTATTTCAGTGATGCCGAGAATGGCGTTCATCGGCGTGCGTATCTCGTGGCTCATTGTCGCGAGGAAGGCACTTTTCGCCTTGCTGCCCTCCTCGGCCACGGCGGCCTTATGCTTTTCTTCCGCCAGCGCCGCGTTGGCTTCGGCCTCGACGATGCTCTTATTCATCTCGGCTTCATGGGCGATGCGCTCCGCCTGTAACATCCCGTCCATGTACAGGGTGAGCTGGGCGGCGGTGTCGTTGAGCGAGTCTTTCATCGTGCCAAAATCGCCCTTGTAGCGGCCCATTACCCGCGCCGTAAAGTCGCCCTCGGCTATTTTTTTCAGCACCGCCACCGACTCATTCACCGGCACGGCAATGCTGTGGATGATATAGACGGCGACAATGATGACGAAAAAGACCGCCACTGCCAGCAGCGCTATCTGGCCGATGATGTACACCTGCGTAAAGCGCGCATTGTCCAGGTTTATCTGCTCGGCGATGGCGGCATTAAGGACGACCAGGCCATTGAGCAAATGGTCTATATTGTCCGTAATTTCGGTCAGCGAGGCGACCTGGACATTGACATAGAGTTTGTTAAAGTGGTCGGGGATGTCGTTTATGCTAATTTCATTTATCTTGCGCGCCCGCGGCAGATAATCATTTTCGACCAATTCCAGGATTCTCTCATGGAACAAAAGCAGTTCATCGGTATTGGCCATCTCCATGCTCTTATCCATCAGCTCCATGAAGGTTTCGGCGCTATGTTCAAATTTCGCCTGGCTGTCCAGTGCGCCTTTCCTGTCGTCGTAGAGGGAATCCGTCACCACCTCGCGGCTGGCCAGCAGCATCTGGCCGTAGGCGGCCATAACCCCATGAACATACTCCAAGCCGATGATGCGCTGCTCATACATGCGCTCACCGGCCACTTGCAAGTTCCTCATGCCGTTTATGCCTAATAAGCCCACCATGGAGGCAATGGCCAGCACTAGTACGAATCCTGCCGCGAGTTTGGTTGATACTTTCATGTTATACCCTAACCGTCACCCCGTAAATTTCATTGCATGCTTCCCTGCGGCGCGCCGGGGTCGTCGCGCCCTACGACCGCTGGTTACTGCTCACTGTATAACAACGCCGGTTTTTGGAAATCGGCATAATTTCCGTCTGGATCCATGATGATGGCGCGGTATGCGTCTGAGCCGAGGATGCTGATTATGTCCCAGACAAACTGGGCACTCAAATCCTCCGTGCGGACGGCGATGATGTTTAGGTAGCCTTCGTCCATGAACTCGGCGTAGAGCTGGTCGCCAATCGACAGCCCGCCGCTAATGGCGTAATTGCCGTCCATCACCGACAATTCACATATGGAGAGGGATTTTACGAGATTTTCTGCCCGCAGGGGCACGAAACTGAGTTCATGGGGATTATCGACGACGTCCGCCTCTGACAGCTTGCGCCGGTCCGCCAGATGATCCACTTTAATCAGATGAGCGGATTCCAGCACCATCAGGGCGCGGGCGCGGTTTGAGACATCGCTGGGGATGGAGACACTGGCCCCCGGCTCTATCTCTGACAAATTTTCATAATCATGTGAAAATATCCCCATCGGCATGGTCGGCACCTCCGCTATCGCCGACAGTGCCAGATCATTTTCAAATTTGAAATCATTGAGCGAACTATAATGCTGGTACATATTTAAGTCTATCAGGCTGCGCGACAAGGCCATGTTGGGAAAGGAATAATCCTGATAGTATTCGATGCCCACGCTGTAGCCCATGTCCTCCAACGCCGGTTTTATCACAGCGCTAAACATCTGGGCGTGGGGGCCGGGAACCAGGCCCACAGTAAGATTGCTGCGCGGGCTTTCCCTATTCTCCAACATAAATTCTTCCACCGTCGGTAAATGCACGCTTTCCGCTTCCGCGCAAGCCGAAAAAATCGCCATGCCAAGAATGAGTAGCGCCAAAAAAACCACCCGGGAAAACGCCGTGGAACAAAATAGTTTTCTGCCTTTTTTCATGTTTTTAGTATATATCCTAAACATTATCACTGTCAAGAATTGCGTGACAAATTGCCACGGATGTGCTACGATAACAACATATCCAGACAACAAGCATTGTAGTGCGTACTTCGTAAATATAGTTCCGAAGCCGGCCTTGAGAACGTCGATGCCCGTATTTTGGCAGAGACGTTCTCACAGAGCGCAAGCGTCCGGCGGAGGAACTGATATTTGCGGAGTACGGAGTAAAAACGGAGGAAAAACGATGAAAACACGTTCAGGAAAAAAAACTCTCTTGATTTTAGTCATAATATGCGCCCTGTCCACCACCCTTTTAGCCTGCGGGAGCGATAGTCCCGACACAGGGCCGGACACAGCGCCTCCCGATACGGCGAGTGTGCCCGCCACCCCCGACGACGACCCCGCGCCGGGCGACGATGACACGGGCGACGACGACGGTGATGATATCTTGACCATCGCCATCATCACCAGCCCCAACAGCGTGGACGACGGCGCCTTCAACGAAAATTGCTACAGCGGCGTGCTGGCCTTCCTCGATGAACATCCGGACGCCAGTGCCACCCCCATACAGGAACCCATCATCGACCTCTCGGTATTGGCGGTAGAAGAATATGTCGAGGACTATGACGTCATCGTCCCCCCCAGCGCCAGCTTCGCCGGCATCGGCTACATCGCCTTGGACAATCCGGAAAAGTACTTTATCCTCATCGATGTCTTCCCCCGCGACGCCGAGGGTAATACCATCGAGGTTTCCAACATCTACGCCGTCCAGTATAAGGAGCAAGACCGCGGCTTTATTGCCGGGGTCGCCGCCGCGCTGGAGACCCAGACCGGCAAGGTCGCCACTGTGGGCGGCATGGCCACCGTGCCCCCCAACGTGAACGACCAGTTCGGCTTCGAGGCCGGGGTGCATTACGCGAATGCCCATCTGGGTACCGATGTCGAAATATATTCCATCCCCGCATATGCCGGCGTGGACGGGGCCGGCAACAACATCGGCGGTAATTATGTCGGCTCCTTCGGTGATGCCGATTTAGGTAAACTGCTGGCCGGCGGCCTGTACGACGCCGGTGTTGATATCATCTTCACCTTTGCGGGCGGCTCCAGTAACGGCGTGTTTGAGGCGGCGATGGAGCGGGATAATGTCTACGTGATTGGCGCGGGCATAGACCAGTTTGATCTGGGCGTGGGCAACGGTAAAAGCGTCGTCCTCACCTCTGTCATTAAAATGGCGGGTGTCAACGTAAAATATGCTCTGGATACCGTCGCGGACGGAACCTTTGCGGGCGGCAATAACCTGCTCGGCATCGAGACCGGCTCGGTCGGATATGTGCAGACACCGGGGCGGCACCAGTTGAGTAATGGCACCCTTGCTGTATTGGAGGATGTTTTGCTGTTAATCGAGGACGGAACAATCGTGCCGCCGCATAGCGGCAGCGACAGCACTCCGACAAATTTCCCGGGTCTATGACCAGACGACAAGGAGGCCCGATGTGATCCATCCCTTTGTCCTGACTGCGCTCATCGTCATGGCCACTTTAGTAATCGTGTATTCGTTCGTGGTTTATAAGTTGTTTAGTGATAAACGCCGCAACCAAAAAACGCTGCGTATGCAAGATGAAATCATGTACATCCACGGCGAGTACATCTCGGACACGAAAAAAAATCAACAGGACCTGGCCCGGCTCAAACATGACATAAGAGCGCAGTTTATTACCCTTGACCGCCTGTGCCGCCAAAGTGACCCCACGGCCTGTTGGCAATTTCTCGATTCCATGAACACTGGTGCCGCCCAACTGGATTTTGCCGACTATGATACCGGACATAAGGTGGCGACGGTCATGGTCAATTACTACGCCGCCCTGGCGAAAAAAAATCATATCCACTTTAGCTATGATGGCTATTTTAATGGCATTGCCAAGATTCCCGATTGTGACCTAAACGCCCTCTTTCATAATCTGCTAAGCAACGCCCTGGAAGAATGTTTGCGGCTGCCCGACGATGATGAGCGCCATATCGCCGTTTTGGTGAGCAGCCGTTATCAATCGCTGGTTCTAAACATCAGCAATTCATGCCGCAGGGAGCTGATGATACTGGACATTTCCCTTTTGGGCACGTCAAAAACAGACAAGGCCGGTCACGGTTTTGGTTTGGGTATCATCAGCAGCATTGTGGAAAAATATGGGGGTAGCGTGGAAATGCGCTGTCACGATGGAAAATGGGTAAGCGACATCGTTTTCACCGACTTTTATCTCCCGCTCTCATCAGCCCAGCCGTGACAGTTTTGCCGCCTGGTCGGCTGCGATGAGGCTGTCTATAATTTCGTCCAGGTCGCCGTCCATGATGGCCTCGATACGGTGGAGGGTCAGCTTGATACGGTGGTCGGTGACACGCCCCTGGGGAAAGTTATAGGTACGGATTTTTTCGGAGCGATCCCCGGTACCCACCTGGCTTTTACGCATTTTGGATTCGGCATCGTGTTGTTTTTCCTGTTCCAGCTCATAGAGTTTTGCCCGGAGGATTTTTATCGCCTTATCCTTGTTTTTCAACTGGCTTTTTTCATCCTGACAGGATATGACTATCCCCGTGGGCTGGTGGGTGAGGCGCACGGCCGAGTCTGTGGTATTAACGCTCTGGCCGCCGTTGCCCGATGAACGGAATACATCGAACTTGCAATCGTTCAGGTCCAGATCCACCTCGACCTCGCTGGCCTCGGGCATGATGGCCACGGTGATGGTGGAGGTATGGATGCGTCCGCCGGATTCCGTTGTGGGCACGCGCTGGACGCGATGGACGCCGCTTTCGTATTTAAGGCGCGAATAAGCGCCGTTGCCGCTGAGCATGAAGCTGACGTCCTTCATCCCGCCAATGCCGATTTCGTCGGTATTCATCGTTTCGATACGCCAGCGCTTGCCTTCGGCATATT
>Ga0099364_10002612_pt1 | contig 28585 bp, 26 predicted proteins | sample TergutTh196P3_FD_73070 | JGI IMG/M metagenome (GOLD analysis project Ga0099364, IMG submission 73070) | Microcerotermes parvus P3 segment gut microbial communities from Pointe-Noire, Republic of the Congo - Th196 P3 | ecosystem: Host-associated > Arthropoda: Insects > Digestive system > Gut ... | reverse complement strand
TTTTAAAAAATTTTTTTTTTATTTGTTTTTTTTTTAAAAAAAAAATTTTTTTAAAAAAAAAAAAAAGAAAAAAAATTTTAAAACCTTTTCCCCCCCCCCCCCCCCGTACATGTTGTCCAAAAAGTAACAGAAAAACCCCTAAAAAACCATGCATTTTCACGGCTTTTTTCGGAGGAAGATTCCTCCAAAACGAAAGCTTTATCCCTTATTCAAAGGCGGTTTTATGAATAATATTTTGAATAACCATGGAAGATTTTTAACAGGAAATCTGTTGTTTTTTGCTTTTCTTCTAATATCTGCTGTTTTTCCGGCCGCAGCGCAGGAGGCTGAGGGGTTTAGTCTTGATTTTGGCCGTTATAACATGAGCCTTACCCCTAAAGTCCTGGAAGACGGTGCACAGACCGATTTTTCCTTCGGAATATTCTATACAAACGCCATGAAATTTGCGGGCGAAATAAGGCTGCGTTATGAAAGCGAATCGGCAAACGATATTGTATGGGGTATAAACGATTCTCTTTTAACCCGCGACCGGACGGTGTTTGAACTGTTTTTTCTGCCTGTCAAATACCACTTTTTTAAAGGCCAAGATTTTTCTCTTTATGCGGGAGCGGGCTTGTACTATGAATACAATAAACTGCAGGAAAACGGATTTTTTAACGACAGCTCTTTGTACGAACCTGCAGGTCCCGATCACTATAACGCGTATGTTAATGATTTTACAGGCCATGCCGTAGGCCCTCTTATTGATGCCGGGGTGAACTATCAAAACAATTTTTTTTACGGCTCGCTTTCCGTTGGGGTAGTGCCTGTTTTTTACATGGACAGAAGTCAGACATGGAAACTTTCGCCCTTTATGGATCCCCCTTCGTATAATGTTGCAAGCAAAGGCTTCAGCAGCCCTTACTTTTATATAAACCTTGATGCTGCAGTAAGCTTCAGATATTTTTCGTTGTTTGCTTCGCTGTTGTACGAGTACAGCAGGCTGAGCTACATCGCTGCGGGCTTTACCGATTCCGGTACATGGTCGGATGTGGCTCAAATCTTTGAATACAGGAATCTTGCGTTTGAAATCTCGGTTTTGGTAAATCTTGGATATGGAGGATTTATGCCGCAGATAGGGTACGGCAGGATCTTTAACGAAGTAACCGGCGGAAGCAATTATATTGTAGTGGGTGTAAAAAAGCTATGGTTTTAGCTAAAGAGGAATTTAATAATTAAGGATAAAAGAAACATAAATTTAGTTAAAGGGAAAACGGAGGCAGAAAATGAAAAAGGTTTTACTGGTATTTTTAGCGACAATTATTCTTGTTATGGGTGGTTGTCCCATGGGGGGCAGCCCCGATACGGACGGAGATCCCGTTAATCCGATAAATCCCGGTAATATGAAGTATACACGGGAATTCCGGGGCGAGTGGATCCGTATGGATAACGGAGACCGCTGGTATATAACCGGGGATTCGATTTCAGTTAACGATGCACCCTCTAACCTGAATGTAAATCTGGTAAAAACATCCGACAATGTGGTTACTGCAAGGGTCGGCGGACAACAGTATACCCTTTTTGCGGCGCGTGTTGCAAATGCAAGTTTTAGCGCGCAGGTTGTTTTCCTTGACGAAAGCGGAACATCGCAGAACGCTGCAAGAAGCGCAATCGGCGGTACAGGGCAGATGCCGCCCGTGAGGGTGAGACCCGTTGATCAGCCGGATTTGGAAAGAGTTGTAACGCCGGACCCGCAAACCGGTGAAATTCATGTACCCGGTATAATCCCCGGCGATCAAATTATACTAATTCCCGATGACCCTGAATGGGAAGATATAAATGTAACGGTTACTCCCAGGGATGGTCAGAATGTAGGAATCGTACCCCTTACCAAAGGAATTAACCACAAGGTATCCATAAGGATGGCGGATCCCCGGACAGACAATATAGCCGAATTATATGCGGACGGTTATTCCCGCGATTATATAATAGAAATTGAGAACATAGGAACTACAAGCAGTGTGGGGGCAAGTTACAATGTCGACTGGAATCCCGATGATTTTGAGCTTGTTTCCGGAAACAATATTGGGAACTTGGACACAATTTCCCCCGGAAGCAGAAGAGAAATACCGATAACCTTTCGTTCAAAATTAATTAACGAAGGCCATAAAAATAAAGAAATAAAAGTTACAATTACAAATGTTGATACTTCTACACACACTCTTAGAACATGGGAAGATACCGTATCTGTCGGATATTATCATAGCTCTGTACCATTCCGGTTCAGATCGCAGAATCCGGTTCAGGGTGTTATTAAAACCCCGCGTGGAGAATCTTTTTACTTTAGAACTGCGTGGGCTGGAAACGGTTATGAATACTCAATGGACGTTCCATGGTCGAGCGAAAACTATACGGTTGTATTTCTTGGGGCTACTGAAACAGCCGGTTCCGAGACTCTTTATTCCATGTCTGTGGGTGCAGATGCCTTTCCGCCTACTGATTGGAATTCGTATGCGGGAACCCCGGAACAGTACCAGTACCTTGGTCTATGCCACGATGAAGCTACAGCGCCAGAAATAAATCTGACAGATAACAAGTCGTTTTGGTATTATCTTTATTCCACAGCCGAGCAATATTTTAAAGTTAACCTTGGCAGTACGCCTCCTCCGCTTAGGATTGTCGATTTAGACGGGAGATCCATACAGGATGAGCCGGGTGTATACATGGACGGAAATGCCAATCCCGGCGAGACAATCAATATAGATCTTAGATTCAAAAACAGCAGTGAAGAAACAAGAACCATAACCATGACAGACCTTTATGCAGAAGATGATTATGCGCAATATGTAGAAATAGTTCGCGTACCTTCGGGAAGTCTTACCCTGCCTTCACAATATTATGGTTCGCTTACAGGTTCCAGTACCTACTTAAATTCTAACATGGTATCAATGTTGAACAGTAGTAATATTAACAGAGCCTTTCAGGTTAAGCTTTCCGCTGATTGCCCTGTGGGGTCTGTTAAATTTACAGTAAAATTCTATGACAACATTAGCGGGGAATTTGAAAAAGATTTTACACTTGATGTAACAGTTCCGCAAATAGTAACTGCAATACAAGGCGTAACAATACCAGTTACGGGCGGAATACCTGTAACAACAATAACCCAGACAGATCAATACACCGGAACAGTCACATGGAACGGAAGCCCTGCAACTTTCGCAGGCTCAACGGTATATACAGCGACAATAACACTGACGCCCAAACCCGGTTATACACTGCAGGGCGTAGCAGCAAACTTTTTCACAGTTGCCGGAGCGTCGGCTGTTAGTAATTCTGCAAACACCGGTGTGATTACTGCAACCTTTCCTGAAACTGCCGCTGCTGTCATTAATATTTCTGCAATACAAGGCGTAACAGTACCAGTAAGAGGCGGAACACCTGTAACAACAATAACCGCAACAGACCAGTACACCGGAACAGTAACATGGAACGGCAGCCCTGCAACCTTTGCGGGATCCACAACTTACACAGCAACAATAACACTGACGCCTAAACCCGGCTATACACTGCAGGGCGTAGCAGGAAACTTTTTCACAGTAGCCGGAGCAACAACAGTTAGTAACTCTGTTAACTCCGGTGTGATTACCGCAACCTTTCCACAGACACGGCCACCAATAACAAGTACCACAGGAATAGAAATGGTATGGATCCCTGCCGGTACGTTTACGATGGGCAGCCCTGCAGGCGAGCCGAATCGTTATAGTGATGATGAAACTCAACGCCAAGTAACGCTGACCAATGGTTTTTACATGGGCAAATATCAGGTAACACAGGAGCAGTATCAGACAGTGATGAGTACGAACCCCAGTTATTTTCATGGTGGAAGCGATAGGGAGCCTGCATCAGGAGAAGTGCAGGGAAAACGACCTGTAGATCGAGTGAGCTGGTATGACGCAATAGTATTCTGTAACAGATTGAGTATTATGGAGGGGTTAGACCCTGCATACAGTATAAGCGGAAGTACAAATCCAGATAACTGGGGAGCAGTACCAACAAGCAGTAATAATAGTACATGGGATGCGGTAACGATAGTGTCCGGAGTAAATGGATACCGTCTTCCAACAGAAGCGCAATGGGAATATGCGTGCCGGGCCGGAACAACAACAGCATATAATACGGGAGCAAGCATAAGCGACAATACAGGGTGGTATTGGGACAACAGTAATTCAAGAACGCATGAAGTAGGAAAAAAACCAGCAAATGCATGGGGGTTATACGACATGCACGGGAATGTGCGGGAATGGTGCTTTGACTGGTATGGGACGTATGCGAGCGGGTCACAGACAAATCCGACGGGCGCGTCCTCTGGGACTGACCGCGTGCTACGTGGCGGGGGCTGGAGCAATTTTGCCGGGTATCTGCGTTCCGCGGGCCGGGGCTACAGCAACCCGTACGCCAGGTACATCATCAACAACGGTTTCCGTCTTGTCCGTCCCTAGCCTGCCGGTGATGGATTTCACCGTTAAACCGGATTCGTCCTGGGAAGCGGAAAGCAGCTTCCCGAACACCGAGCGCCCGGCTCTTTTGTCAAAAGTTTTTTTGCACAACAGAGCCGGTTTTTTTTATTTGTTTGACGAAACAAGCCATGTTTGCACAGTGTGGCACCCTTAGAAATGTATGCTGTAATAAAACAACACAGGCAGCCGCGAAAACGCCCGACGAGGACATTCGGCGCCAACAAATCAAGCGTAAATTAATAAACCTTATATAAATTCAAAACATCACCCGTAGTTTTTGGCGACCGTCCGGACGAGGAGGGCGTTTGCGCGGGCTGCCTAAGTTAATCAACAGCATACATTTCTACTGTTGTCTCCATGTAAAAGAGCCGGATACACATCAGTTTTTCAAAAAGCGCCAACACTCTATTTGAACGCAAATCATCAAAAACTGAAACTTCTCCAACAAGAAGTTTACCAAAGATAAGAAAAAGCAAAAAAAATCCCGTATTCTGTAAGCGCCACGCACGCCCGAGCCATATATATATGTAGCTTCTTTTGTAAGCTGCATATATTTTTTTCAGGAGTTAATCTATGAAATCAAACATCAAATTTAAAAACAGCGTTTTCTCGTTTCTGTTCAGCGACCCGGATATCCTAAGGGAACTGTACTGCGCTCTGAAAGGCATAACCCTGCCTGACGACATTCCCGTCGTCATCAATACCCTGGACGACGTACTTTTTATGGACAAAATTAACGACATATCGTTTGAAATCGACGGTAAACTTGTCGTCCTTCTGGAACACGAGTCCACGGTAAACCCCAATATGGCTCTCCGGCTTCTTATGTACATTGCACGAATTTATGAAAAGATCATCGGGGACAGGAATATCTACACCACAAAGAAAATTTTCATTCCGCGGCCGGAATTCTATGTGCTTTACAACGGCGCCGATCCCTACCCAGACGAAGCTGTTCTGAAGCTGTCCGATTTGTTCAAGAACCCGGACTTTTTAGGGCTGCCTGAAAACACAAGACACGTCCTTGAGCTTGAAGTAAAAGTGTTGAACATAAACGAAGGAAAAAACGAAGCAATAGTAAAAAGGTGCGGTCTTCTTGCACAGTACTGCGCGTTTATATCAAAAGTTAGAGAGTTTGTAAAGGAAGGCTATAGCCGTGAAGAAGCGATGAAAAAAACTGTATATTATTGCCGCGATCATGATATACTTAGTGAGTTAGTGGCAAAAAACGCCTCGGAGGTATTAAATATGTTGATGACCGAATGGAACTGGGACGACGCGAAAGAAGTCTGGCAGAGGGAAGCAAGAGAGGATGGTATTGAGATTGGTATCGAAAAAGGCATGGAAATTGGTATTGAAAAAGGCATGGAAAAGGGTATCGGAATTGGTCGTGCAGAAGCCTGTAAAAAAGAACGCAAAGATTTCCTGGAACTTTTAAAAAGCGGCAAATCCCCGGAGGAGATAATTAAGATATACGATGTTTAGGTATCAGGCAACACTCTATGGTAAATAATAAACTTAACTAAATGAACCTTGACAAATTTAGTTATAATGCAGACAATGATATATGGATCTAATTTTTGTTCAATCACTGTCCGACATTTGCCAACATTCGTTCGTGTCTCCGGGGCGTCCATTGCACTGTACTATTATAGTCAATCCGGCTGCCGGCGGATTTTCCATTGCTTCAAAATGGAAATCAAATTCTAAAATAATGAACGAATACAGACAGAAAGCTCAGGCAAATCCTCAAAGACCAATACATAAAAGTATTAATATGGTCATCACTGAAGGCAAAGGCTGCGGCGGTAAAATCGTCAAAGAATTAGTTACCAGAATTGAGAGAGATTCCAATCCCTTTTATCTCATAATCAGCGCCGGAGGTGATGGAACCCACCATGAAATCATGTTCGCCGTTTACAACATGCCTGCCCATGTCCGTTCGCATTTAGCGGTACTTCGGCTCCCAATGGGAACAGGAAATGACGGCTCGGACGGCAGTTGTATGGAAGATGCCCTTGATTTGCTTATCAAACCTGTCCATGTTGAATTTGCTCCTGCTGTACAACTTATAACAGCATCAGGAGGTCAGGCAGGCGGAACGGGGCTTCATCTTGCATTTAACATTCTTTCTATTGGATTGGATGCCTATGTTACGCACATGACCAACAAAATGAAAGGCAAAGTCCCGGGTGATTCTTACAAATTATGGGTAGACATTGCCGCCGTATTTTACGATCGTTTTTATAAAGTAGGATATATGGATGTCCGTGCGCTTGATCAGCAAAATCAGGAAATTCTCTCATATAAAGAAAAGGTTCTTTTGCTTGCAATGGGCGCTTCCGGCCGCCGGACTTATGGTTCGCGTCAAAAAATTCTCCCTGACGATCGCAATGTTTGCGGTATAAGACAAATGCCGCTTCACCGCAAGCTGGCTATAAAAGGAAAAGTTTTAAAAGGTACGCACACCGACAGCCCCGAGTCAAGATTGTTCAACGCACACCGCATTGAATTTTCCGGCAGTTACCCGATACTTGCACAGATGGACGGCGAAACCATACTATTAAAGCAGGATGATTTTCCTGCTACAATGGAACTTACCGCGCCAGTAATTCCAGTGTTAAAGATGTAATAACTGTACTTTGTTTTTTTCCGAAAATATGCTATTGTATCATTAAGAAAATATTGTTATGAAAGTTGATGAAAAATTAATCTCCTATCTTGAAGATCTTTCCTGCCTCGCGCTTTCGGCTGATGAAAAAGGCTGCATGGAAGTTGAATTACAAACTGTTCTTGACAGCATGGCGGAGTTTGGTAATTTGAATACCGACGGCATCGCCGAGTGCAGTAATCCGCTGGATAGAACAAATGTTTTTCGTGATGATGAAGCGCACCCTTCGTTTGATCGCGAATTGATCTTAAAAAATGCGCCAAACAGGAATGATACAATGATCATCGCGCCAAAAACCGTCGAGTGAGGAATCCCATGTCAGGAATAAGTGCGCTTGAGTTGTCGGCGGCAATTAAAGCAGGAAAAATCAGCGTACCCGAATTGGTAAATAAATATTTAGATGCAATAGAAAAAAACGATAAACAATTAAATGCCCTTATAACAGTGTCAAAAGAAAAAGCGCTTTCGCGTGCAAAGGAAATACAGTCGCGTATCGAAAGCGGAGAATCAATTTCGCCGCTTGCAGGCGTGCCGATTGCTTTAAAGGACAACATTTCTACGCTGGATATCGAAACCACCTGCGCGTCAAAAGCGCTGCAAGGTTATGTGCCGGTGTTCAACGCAACAGTGGTTGAAAAACTGGAACGCGCAGGGATGATCATAATTGGTAAAACCAACATGGACGAGTTTGCCATGGGCGTCTCCGGCGAAACAAGCATATACGGCGCCGCGCTTAACCCCTGGGACGCTTCGCGCGTTTCGGGCGGATCCTCCGGCGGAAGCGGCGCAGCAGTAGCCGCAGGACTAACGCCATTGTCGCTCGGCTCCGATACGGGCGGAAGCATCCGGCTGCCGTGTTCATTCTGCGGCGTTACGGGCATCAAGCCGACTTACGGAGCAGTGTCGCGTCACGGTCTTATTGCTCATGCTTCGTCTCTTGACCAGATTGGTCCGATTGGGCAAAACATAGACGACTGCGCCGCTTTGCTTTCTATTATTTCCGGGCAGGACGGAAAGGACGGAACCTGCGTTATCGAAAAACCTTTTAAGTTTGATACAGCCCTTCCGGAAAAACTTGACGGCGTTAAGATCGGCCTTCCGCGCAATTACTTTGACTTTATAGCTGACGAAAATGTAAAAAGGGCTGTTCTTGCAGCGGCGGATGAATTAAAATCGGCAGGCGCAAGCTTCGAGGAATTCGAAATGCCGCTTATGGATTATGTTCTTCCTGTGTACAGCATTATTGCCTGTGCAGAAGCGTCCTCAAATCTTTCAAAGTTTGACGGGCTTAAATACGGCCACCGCAGCGCAGATGCAAAAACCCTGTCCGAAGTTTACCGCCTCTCCCGAAGTGAAGGATTTGGATTTGATGTCAAGAAAAAAATAATGTTTGGTTCATTTGTGCTTTCATCAGATTACTACGAATCTTATTTTAAAAAGGCGCTTCAAGCCCGCACTCTGATAAAAGACGCATACAACAAATTATTCGAACGTTTTGATATAATACTCTCGCCCGTTACACCTGCAACGGCATTTAAGTTAGGTGAAAATACAAACAATCCTGATATTGGCAAAAGCGATATTTTTACGGCAGCTGTGAACCTTGCAGGGCTTCCTGCAGCTGCGCTTCCCTGCGGGTTTGACAAACATGGCCTGCCAATCGGCTTTCAGTTAATCGGCAAAGCTTTCTGTGAAGAAAAACTTGTTGAAGCGGCACGGGTCTACCAAAGCCGGACAGACCATCACACTAAAACCGGAAGTGTATCATGAAATGGGAAACTGTTATCGGCCTTGAAGTTCATGCAGAGCTTTCAACAAAGTCAAAAATTTTCTGCAGTTGCACAACTGCTTATGGCGGTGAGCCTAACACGCAGGTTTGTCCGGGCTGCGCAGGAATGCCCGGCACACTGCCTATGATGAACCGCTCCGTTGTGGATTATGCCATAAGGCTTGGACTTGCGCTTAACTGCACAATTGCAAAACAGTGCAGGTTCGACCGGAAAAGTTACTACTACCCCGATCTTCCAAAGGCTTATCAGGTATCGCAGCTGTACGCGCCAATCTGCCGCGATGGCTATTTAGAAATCGAAGTTGACAAACAAAAAAAGAAAATCGGCATAAAACAAATTCACATGGAAGAAGATGCAGGAAAGCTCGTTCACGATCCGCGCGGCGCAGGCACGCTGATGGACTTTAACCGCGGCGCAATGCCGCTTTTGGAAATCGTCACAATGCCCGATTTTCGTAGCGCCGCCGAGGTAAGTGCCTACCTTGAAATGTTACGCGAAACTCTTCTTTACCTTGATATCTGCGACTGCAAAATGCAGGAAGGCTCGCTGCGCGTTGACGTTAACTTGTCCGTCCGAAAACCCGGCGGTGAACTTGGCGTGCGTACCGAAACAAAAAATTTAAATTCGTTTAAAGCAATAACACGCGCAATTGAATATGAAATCGAACGCCAGATTGATGTACTGGAAGACGGCGGACAGCTTTTTCAGGAAACCCGCCGCTGGGATGATGAAAAAGGAACATCCACCGGAATGCGCTCAAAAGAAAACGCGCAGGATTACCGTTATTTCCCCGACCCGGATTTACTTCCAATCAATATTGACGATGAATGGATTGCCCGCGTCAGGGAAAATCTTCCCGAATTGGCATATCAAAAACGCGAACGCTACACCCGCGACTACGGAATCTCCGAAGACGAGGCGGGAGTTCTTACAGTTCACAAAAACATTTCCGCCCTGTTTGAAACTTTGGCTGAACAGTGCGGGCAGCCATCACCTGTAAATGCAGTCGCGTCTACTAAAGCAGACGCGACTGCTAAGACCGTAATGGAAGCCGCGCATTTAGTCTCCGGTGAAATCATGCGTCTGATGAACAATACAAACATGCTGCCCGAAGATCTTTCCATTGACGCCGGCAAGCTTTCAACATTAATCGTTTATGTTACGGAAGGAAAGATAAACAGAAGTTCTTACAAGGAAACAGTTGAGGCGGTATTTACAAGTAATGCAGATCCCGACAGCTACATTACCCAAAAAGGACTGATGATGGTAAGCGACGACAAAGCCGTAACCGAAGCAGTGGAAGCTGTGTTAGCTGAAAATCAAGACTCCGCCGCCGATTACCGCGCGGGCAAGGAAAAGGTTTTTGGATTCCTCATGGGACAGGTTATGAAAAAGCTCGGTAGGGCAGGAAATCCTGATTTGGCAAGGAAAACACTCGAAGATGCGTTGAAATGACGCATGGGTGTTGTACCTTTATCGTTAATCCTTGTTTTTGGTTTCCTGCAATAAAATTTTTATCAGTTCGTCCAAATCACGCTGGGGGATTTGTTCGTCTTTTATAGAAACGGTTTTTATTTTTCCGGTCTCATCATCAATAATGTATAAATTACCGTTTATGGTATAAACTTTTTTACCCATTTTTTCCTCCTCTGAAACATCATGTACATTGTAATACATTTTTTTTAGGATGTCCAAGGCGCCGCAGTATTATTACAATGAAATTTTACAGTGAACCTAAACCCGGCACAACCTGTCAGCGCGTTTCATGAACTCGTTGGAAAGACGCTTCTCCCATCTGATCGAAAAACTTATCGGCAGGTGGGAATTATTAAATTCATTAAGCATGGATTGAATCCCCGGAATGTTGGGATTTTTTGTTGCGTTGGATATATTACCGTTTATTTTGGCAACCATTGCCTGTGAATCTGTTGTCAGAATATAATTGCCGGGATTGGTTTTTGCGTATTGTAATGCGCGGAAGATACCTTCGGACTCTGTGTCGTCATTGCTTGTAGAAGCGGACAGGCCGAAAGTGCCGGATTCTTCATGGATAATTTTATTTTCTTTTACCACGACAAAAGCCCATTTTTCAGGGCCGCCGTCGGTGTATATATAAATGTATTTTTTGGAAGCCATTGCCTACGTTCCTGCAGGGATCTGTTCAACGCCTTCGATGGCAGGAATCCAATGACTTTTTAACTCTTTATATTCGATCTTGTTAAACAGTTTTTCAATGTCTGCATTTTCCTTAATTGTTTCAAAAAGAAAAGAAGAAAACGGCTGGTACTTTCCCATAACAATCATCGCGTAATGTTTTTTTGATTCTTTTGGATCCGGATAGTCAGTCATGCAAGTTTGATAAATTCCGGCTGCCTTTTTACAAAGAGCGGAAACTGCGTTTCTAAAGTCTATCCATTCTTTTGTAATTTCTTCTGTTCTTTGATTTATCTCAGGCCATGCCGCAAGGGCGTCGTCTATGCTCCCCTGTACAATAGCTTCAAAAATTCGTGAATCGGAAAAATGATCATCGCCTTTTAAGTGGGACAGGCTGACGTAGTGCTCTGTTTTAAATTTTACGCGATTAAAGTTTGCATCCTGAACAACAACGCCTTCTCTATCATTTGTATCTGTAGCTTTACAATAATCTATTATTTCCTGCACATTTTTAAATTGATAAATTTTCGGCGTTTCTAAACTTATCCCAAAAGTTTGAACAGCCCACTCGGGATTGTGTTCCTGTCCCTGCGGGTCGCAGCATCCCAAAAGTGTAAGTTTTGTTTCACTGTATGGAACGATTATTTTGTTATACGGAGATGTCAACTCAAACATGAATGTCCAGCCTTCGGGAAGGCGTTTTATTTCTTCCTCGTGTCCGCGCAGGGCGTAATCCCGCAGGGAAGCGAAAGTGTGTGGCGGCTGAAGATTTTCATCGGTGGGGGCGGGAAACAATTCAGGGACTTCAACATGAATGTCGAAACTTCTGTTGGTTGTCCATAGATCATTTCCTCCGGGTTCTTTGAGGAGTTTTAAAAGCGAGCCGTCAAGTTTATCCCGCACATACAGAGTATTGTTCCAGTCGATGGGGTCGGCGCCTTTTTCGCTGTAATTGTTGAATTTAAAAAACGGCATAAGGTAAGGCTTTACCGTTCCGTCTTCGCCGAAGATATAGACAGAACCCCGGCAGCAGCGGACAACTGGATTGGAAAAATCTGATTCAAACTGGCTGTACCTGAATATGACCAGATTCGGGCGTTCCGGGTGCCGTTTGATTTTGACGGCATAGGGCGGCTTTGCTAATTCTTCTTCAAAATTGTCTATATTTTTTTTAATAAAATTTGTCAGGTAATCCCAACTATCGTACTGTCCCATGTTCTACAGTATAGCACATTTTGTACCGTTCTGCTTCGTATGTCCGCTGTGTTACTCAACGCCGGCGTTTAGCCGCAAACCAGATTGGTCAGGGTCAGGTAATCAACTTTTTGCCCGTCTTTGTAAACCCTCATGTTGCCTGCGCTTACTTCGTCAATCAGGGCAATTTTGCCGTCAACCATTGCGAACTCAACTTTAATGTCGATAAGTTCAAGACCGCGCGCTGAAAGATCCTGCCTTATCAGATCGCAGACTTTTATGGTTTCGTTTTTGATCGAATTAAATTGCGCCGGGGTTAAAAGCTTCAGTGCAACAAGTATATCTTCTGTGACAGGAGGATCTTCGCGGTCGTCGTCTTTTAAGGTTACTTCAAAGAGGCTTGGGAGTTCATCGCCGTCTTTGCTGTAAAGCCCGAATCTTCTGATGAAGCTTCCTGCCGCTTTGTAACGTACAACAAATTCCAAACCCTTCCCGAAAAATTCGGCAGGCCGGACAACCATTTCATTTTTTGCCAAGTCCGCGCTTACAAAGTGCGTGGCGATGTTGTGCTTTTTAAAAAGATCAAAATAGTACATCGACATCTTAAGCGCGGCGGAACCCACTCCTTCCACAGTACCTGTAACCTTATTTCCGCCCGGGTCGGATTGACCGGGAGCATGACCTGTCACCGTATCTTTGAATTTAAAAAGAAAATTGCCGTCCGGCAATTTGTAGACATCTTTTGTTTTTCCTTCTTTTATAAGTTCCATGCAACACCCCTTGTTATCTATTAATTACCATAATAATCGAATTTATGTAAGTACTTACGTGTATACTCGGCAATTCAAACTGCCCATTCCTCCATCTTATCATTTTTTTGATACTTTAAATTGCTGTTATACTGTACATACGTATTGACCAGTTGAATATGTTGTATTACGATGAAGTGTTCTGTGTCAGGAACCGTGCGGGTAAGCGCCGCCCAACCCCGTCAGGTCTGGAAGGAAGCAGCGGTAAGCGGATGTTTGCTGCGCCGCGGCCCTCCTGACGCAGAACATTTTTTCATAATATCACTGGTTTTTTTTCCTGTCATTCGGTACACTATTCTCAGACAATTCTAATTGTCTGAGAATTCCGATTTTAAATCCCGACACCTAATATTTAGGTGTCGGGTTAAATCTATGGAGTATTATTTCATGGCAGCTCATGCGTATGAAGTTACTGCGTCAAAGTACAGGCCAAAAACTTTTGATGAATTGGCAGGGCAGGAATTTGTTGTTTCCACCATTAAAAATTCATTAAAAAACGGGCAGATTGCCCCGGCATATTTGTTCTCCGGACCGCGCGGCTGCGGTAAGACAAGTGCCGCCCGTATTCTTGCACGTTCGCTTAACTGTGAAAGCGGTCTTGCTGCAGGACCATGCGCGGTTTGCGATAATTGCCGCGCGATCAGTAAGGGTGCAAGCATGGACGTGCTTGAAATTGACGGCGCTTCAAATAATTCGGTTAACGATATACGGCAAATTAAAGATGAGGTTCTTTTTCCGCCTCAGACCGGGCGCTGCAAGGTTTATATCATTGATGAAGTGCACATGCTTTCCGGCAGTGCGTTTAACGCGCTTTTAAAGACAATCGAAGAACCGCCGCCGTACATTGTATTTATTTTTGCCACGACGGAATTGCACAAAGTTCCCGCCACAATTAAAAGCCGCTGTCAGCAATTTAACTTCAGGCTTATACCGGTAGAGACAATTCAGGAGCTGCTGAAAAAAATATGCGCAGAAAATAATTACAAGGCAGATGATGACGCGCTGTTCTGGATCGCAAGGGAATCGACCGGCAGCCTGCGCGATGCTTTTACGCTTTTTGATCAGATTGCTTCATTTTCAGCAGGTCATATCCGCAGTGAAACAATCCGCGAAAAGCTTGGAATTACCGGTTTGGAAAAACTCAATGCACTTGCAGAATTCTGCGCTGCGGAGAATTCTGCAAGCGCATTCGCGCTTACCGATGAAATTCTTTCATCCGGCGTTGCAATTGAACAATTTGTAATTGACCTTACAGGATATTTCAGAAGCCTTTTGCTGCTTAAAAATAGTGTAACAAGAGAATCGCTTCTTGGTTACCGCCCTTCGCAATTTTCTGCGAAAGCGCTTGAAACCTACGATTCAATTCGCATAGAGCAGGCGTTGGATATTCTGCTGGATTGTTACCGTAACATCCGCTATTCAGTTTCTCCCCGCTTTGATCTTGAAACCGCAGTTTCCAAGCTTACATGGCTGAGCAAATGGGTTTCCCCTTCAGAGTTAAAACAAGCAATTGATGATGCGCGCGCTGCGCTCGGAACATCCGGAGCTGCAAAATCGCAGAAGCCGGTTCCTGAAGCAGCCCCTGTGTATCACGCTGCGGCAAAACCGTTGCAACAACCTTCATCTGTACTTCGTACAGATGAAGGAGGGCGTTCACTTTCGTATGAATTTCAGCGTCTGGTTGCGGCAAAGGGATCACCATCAGCTAACGCTTCAAGTGAAGACGATGATGTCCCGATGTGGGGCAGCGCAGTGCATACTAAAAATAAGGAAATTCCCGAGCAGGTAGAAAAAGTACTTTCGGTTATTCCGGGTACTTTGATAAATTCAGAAAATTTAACGGAGAGGGTATGAATATAAATCCATTTGATATTTTAAAGAACGCTCAAAAAATTCAGGAACAGATGGGCAATTTTCAGGAAAAACTTACCGCAATCACCGAAACCGGATCGTCCGGCGGCGGTCTTGTAGAAATTGACATTAATGGAAAACTTGAGCTCCTTGCCGTGCGTATTGCACAGGAGGCGATGGAAGGCTCGGATGCCGAAATGCTGCAGGATTTGATCACAGCAGCTTTTACCGATGGAATGGCAAAGATAAGAGAAGTAATCAGCAGGGAAGCTGCAGCAATGACGGGTCTTCCCGGCGGTTTAAACATCCCCGGCCTTCAGGGGCTTGTGTGACACCTAATGCCCTCGACAGGCTCATAACTTTATTTTCCAAGCTTCCCGGAATCGGGAAAAAAAGCGCAGGCAGAATTGTGTATCACATTTTGGATTCAAACCCCGCTTTTGCGGCATCATTGGCAAGTGAACTTTCCGGTTTGCATCGGGCAATAAAGAAATGCAGCGTCTGCGGCGGTTTTACAGAAGCCGATCCCGATGTCTCCGTCATTGAATGTGCAATTTGCAGAGACCCGGAGCGCGATCACTCGATTATTTGCGTCATAGAATCCGCCCAGGATATGCGAATTATCGAGGATGCGCGGGAATTTCCCGGCGTTTACCATGTGCTCGGCGGATTAATCGCGCCCCTTGAGGGAGTAAGCCCTGCAAATCTTTCCATAGGCAAACTCATAGCCCGCTTAAATGTAAATGGTGCCAAGCACGTCAAGGAATTGATCCTCGCGCTTAATCCCACGGTAGAAGGCGACACAACGGCGCTTTATCTGCAGAAAACCCTTAAAGATTTTCCTGTAGAAATTTCCCGTCTTGCGTCAGGTATGCCTGTCGGCGGCAACATTGAGTATATTGACAAGCTCACATTGTCGCGGAGTTTCCGGGGACGTGTTAGGGTTTAGGGTGTTTTTGCGACGGATTTGGAATAAAAAATTTCTACGGAATATTGCATGCCAAGACACGAAATTTTTTAATTACATGTGTTTTCGATTACTGATATTTACCATTTCATTGTATATCTGCATATCATATTTACGAGTGAATGGTTCTGTTTTATTTAAATAAAAGTCATTTCTGTCCTGAAGAGCAATGTATCCAAAAAGTGAGGCTAATCCGTCTTCTGAAGCAGCATTTTCATTATTAAAAAAATATCTATTTGCAACATGTCCCAATTCATGGGCAATTAAAATTCTTATTTGATCCTTGGGTAATTGTTTCCAGTACGTAATTAAAACTCCGCACCCTCCCTTTATCAAGTGAGTTCTTGCTTTAAGTTTTCCGCTTTCAATAGGTACAAGTATTATTGAAAACAAACGAAGCATTTTACGGTTAATGGTTTTTTCCAACATTGTATAATCATATCCTGCACCTTCTTTATCTATCACTTCTCTAATTACTTTTAAAAACTCATGTTTTTGTTTTTCGTTTATTAATTCTTCGATAGTAGTTACTAAATGAAAAAGATAATGCCGATTTATTGCAGGTAAAATAGTTTTTTCATAAAAACTCTCATATACTTTTATTTGCTCTTGTGTCAAATTAAATTCGCTGCAAAATTTCTCTGCTATCGCATTATCCATTTACCAGAAGTCTCCACGATCCTTCCAGAAATACTGATAACGCATAATCATATTCATCTTCGGCGGATAATTCTTCGTGTGGAGAATCAAAATATTCTTCTATGTCCATACACCTATGTAAGAGTTCTCTTTTATCATTTGCAGATATAATTTTATATTTGGAAAAGATCGAGGAGATTTGCTCTGTAGTAGTACAGCCATAAAGCCTACTTACAGCTTCGTTGAGCTGCTCCGCCGATCTTAATGTATTGGCTACATCTGACATAAAACCTCCAATGACCATGATAAACTTATATTGATAGTTTTGCAAGTATAATATCTGCGTTTTACCGGGTGATGTAACTTTATTTTGAAACAGGCAATAAGATTCAATAAAAATTACAGCCAGAGGCGATGTTGTTTTATTAGGCGAAAGTCCGGGGCGAAGTCACGGTTTAGAGGTAAATCAAACTGTTAACCGCCGCAGACTAATGAAAATCACCCCATTTTCTACCCGTCTCCACACTTACGCGTAATGGTATACGCAAACTTGCCGCCTGTTCCATTTCTGTCCTGACAAGCAGCGCTGTTTCGGCGGCGGAATCCTGCGGGCATTCAAAGATTAGTTCATCATGTACCTGAAGGAGAAGCCGCGCCGGGCTTTGTTCGGATGCAAGGCGTTTGTCCAGATTGAGCATTGCCGTTTTGACGATGTCCGCCGCTGAACCCTGAATTGGTGTGTTAACTGTAATGCGTTCTGCGGCGGCTTTTTCTGTTTTGTTACGTGAATTTATTGCAGTAATGTAGCGGCGGCGGCCTGAAATTGTTGTAACATAGCCTGTTCGTTCTGTTTTTCTGATTGTGTCTTCAATAAATTGGCGTACCCCCGAATATGTGCTGAAGTACGCATTGATGAATTGCTGCGCTTCTGTTCTGCTTATGTTCAGTTCGTTTGCAAGACGGAACGAACTCATTCCGTAGATTACACCAAAATTAATTATCTTTGCCATGCGCCGTTGTTCGTTTTTTACCTCGCTTTCGTCAATTCCAAAAACAAGCGCTGCTGTTCGGGCATGGACATCGCGTTCATCCATGAAGGCTGAGATAAGATTTTTGTCTTCTGAAAGGTGAGCAAGAATGACAAGTTCGATCTGGCTGTAGTCCGCGGAGATGAGCAGGCTGCCGGGCTTTGCGACAAATGCTTCGCGGATGCGCCTTCCTTCTTCCGCACGGATTGGGATATTTTGCAGATTGGGTTCGCGGCTTGAGAGGCGTCCTGTCGAGGTTCCTGTCTGTACAAAGTTTGTGTGCAGCCGTCCCCTGCTGTCCGCCATGTCAGCTAACGTATCGACGTATGTTGATTTTAATTTAGCCAGTGTACGATGGCGGAGTATCAGCGCGGGGACGGGATCTTCGCGTGCAAGTTCTTCCAGAACAGCGACATCGGTTGAAAAGCCAGTTTTTGTTTTCTTGCCCGGGGTAAGTTTACGTTCGACAAAAAGCACTTCCTGTAACTGCTTTGTGGAAGAAAGATTAAACTCATGCCCGACTGTTTTCCATGTTTCGCTTTGAATCTTGTCAAGCTCCTGTGCAAGTTCCCTGCCGTATTCAATCAAAGCCTTTGGTTCGATCTTTATTCCTTCGCCCTCCATCTCGGCCAGGATTGGAAGAAGAGGCATTTCCAGAGTTTCAAAAAGTTTAAGCGAATCTGTTTTAACCAGTAATTGCTCAAGGTGGGATTTTAATCTAAAACAATAATCGGCATCTTCGCCGGAATAATGCGTTGCAACTTCCAGTGAAACCGAATTAAATATCGCGCCTTTTGGGACGATGTCAAAATACCGAAGCGGCGTGCAGTCAAATGTATATGATGCAAGCGAATCAAGCGAATAGTTGCCGCGCTCGGGGTTTACAAGCCATGCGGCGATCATTGTGTCCCAGATTTTGCACCGCCAGCGTTCAATGCCCCAGCCACGGCTTACTTTGTAATCAAATTTTGCATTGTGCGCCGCGATTGTCATGGTGTTATCTGCAAAAAGAGGGGAGAGTAGTTCGCGTACTTTTTCAGGATCGACAAAAGCAGAGCCCTCTGTTGAATTTGCATCCCCCAACCCAATTTGTGTACCCTGCGTGGGCACACCGTGAGGTGCAACAGGCACATAAAAAGCTTCTTTTGATTTTACGGCAAGCGAAATGCCTATGGGGTGTGAATTCCATGCGTCAAGCGAGTCTGTTTCAAAATCCATTGCAAGAAGTTTTTGTTTTTTTGCCTGTTCTAAAATTGTTTTAAGTTCTTCAAGATTAAGGATTGTTTTGTAGATACCGTCGCCAAGCAAAGTGTGATCCGCAGTACCAAAATTACTACCTTCTGTTTCCTTATAGGATTTGTCCTGGGCTGATGCGCTGCCGGATTTTTCCTGCCCGGAGAAGCCCGCCTGCGCATTATCTGCGTTAGGTGAAATGTCAGCGCCGGACACAGCCGGTTCGGGTACAACCGGCAGTGGTGAAGCCGCCCCGGTTTTTACATTTGGATCAAGCAGCTTCGCGCTTTGGCGGATTCCTTCCCGCATAAGTACGCCTGCTCCTGCGCTGCGATTCAGATTTTCAACCGAAAGATCATCAATATCTTTTACCGGAAGGGGCACATCGTTTCTTAGTGAAATCAGCGACCGTGAAAAATAAGCGCTTTCTTTGCCTTCGGCGATTTTTTTTCCTATTGCACCTTCAATTGCTGCAATGTTTTTGTAAATTTCATCAAGCGAGCCGTAGCGTGCAATCAGCTTGGATGCGCCTTTTTCTCCAATTCCCTTAACGCCCGGGACATTATCAGACGTATCACCTACTATAGAAAGAAAATCAAGCACCTTTGAAGGTTCAAGTCCCCATTCGGCTTTTACTTCATCAGGACCGATAAGTTCCCATGTGGCATTTCGGCGTATATTTTCATCCTTTTGCCCGCCGGATGAAGAACTAAAATTCGTTATAATTGCTTCGCTTCTGTTAATTTTTGAAGGCCGAAGTTCAAAGGTGCCTTCCCCTACAAGTTGCAGCAAATCTTTATCGGAGGATAGGATGTAACACTGGCGGTTTTCATTTTGGCACTTTACGGCCAGGGTTGCGATTATATCATCAGCTTCAAAACCATCGACCTTAAAGTATTTTACTTCAAGGGCAGTTAAAAATTCTTCTACTAACGGCACCTGCTCGTGAAGATCATCTGGTGTTTTTTGCCTGTTCGCTTTGTATTCAGTATACATTTCGTGCCTGAAAGTGGGGGTACGTGAATCAAAAATAGCTGCAAGACGCAGAGGTTTTTGCATGGTTTCAAGTAACTTGCCATTTTTGTCCGCACATGGAGCGCCTTCATCAAGCAAAGCAATGAGAGTACGTGCAAATCCAAATAAGGCGGAGACATTCTTGCCTTTATTATTTCTAAGCGGGTTTGTTAAAAAAGCAAAATATGAACGGTAAATCAAACCGTAAGCATCAATTAAATAAAGGGGCGTTAAATCGGTATTTTTCATCTGATTATGTTAACATACTATTAACATTGAGGATATGGCATTGAAGTAATATTTTTTATGTGGGATAATTAACTCATGAGTGATAATTTGAACGACGATGAAAAGAAAAAAGATAATCCCTTGTTCCCTTTTGGTGATGGAAAAGGACCAAAGCTGCCCGATCTAAAGCCGTTTGGCGGCTGGAAGTTTCTTATTATATATGTTGTTATTCTGTTTGTCGGGATGAGCCTTTTTAATTTTGTTTTTTTGAACAGGCTGAACCCCGCTATTGATTTTTCGGAATTTAAGGCGCGTATTTCTTCCGGTGAGATAAAACGGGTGGAAATGACCGATTCCTATTTTACCGGATTCACAAATCCTTCCTCCCAATCATCAAGAATTAACCGAAATACAACAGGTTCATCACAGGACAGAGTTTATCGTGCTGTTTCAATATATGATGAAAATTTTATTGCCTTTCTTGATGAAAACAATGTAGCCTACGGGGCGCCGCCGCGCGAAGGAAATGCAATTCTCAATTTTATTTTTAGCTGGATTCTACCAATCGCTTTCTTTATTTTCATCTGGCGTTTTGTAATTAAACGCATCGGCAACATGGGAAGCAATGTTCTTTCTGTCGGGCAAAACCGCGCAGTCATCGTCGCAGAGGGAGACATTAAAACACGTTTCGGCGATGTCGCCGGAGTTGACGAAGCCAAAGAAGAACTTGTTGAAGTTGTCGATTTTCTAAAGAGCCCGCAAAAGTACAAGGAAATTGGCGGAAAAATCCCAAAGGGCGTACTTCTTGTAGGACCTCCCGGAACAGGTAAAACTTTGCTTGCCCGCGCTGTTGCAGGGGAAGCTGGCGTTTCGTTCTTCCGAATGAGCGGAGCGGACTTTGTGGAAATGTTTGTCGGCGTGGGGGCTGCGCGCGTGCGCGATTTATTCAAGCAGGCAAGAGGCAAAGCGCCGTGTATTATTTTTATTGATGAGTTAGACGCAATCGGCAAGAGCAGAATTAACAACATCGCCGGAGGCAACGACGAGCGCGAACAAACACTAAACCAATTGCTTGTAGAAATGGACGGATTTGACGGCACAAGCGGCCTTATCATCCTTGCCGCAACAAACAGACCCGACGTACTCGACCCCGCGCTCCTTCGCCCCGGCCGCTTTGACAGACAGGTTCTTGTAGACAGACCCGACCTTAAAGGCAGGGAAGCAATCTTAAAAATCCACTCAAAGCCTGTAAGACTTGACCCAGCCGTAAACCTCGAAATTGTCGCGCGTGTTACGTCCGGCTTTTCCGGCGCAGATTTGGCGAATATCGTAAACGAAGCTGCGCTTCTTGCGGTCAGAGCCGGACGTAAAATGGTAACACAGCGTGACTTTGACGAAGCCATCGAAAAAACCATCGCAGGGCTTCAGAAGAAAACGCGCGTACTCAAACAGGAAGAACGAAGGCTCACCGCATACCACGAAGCAGGACACGCAATGGTAGCCGCATATACACCAAACGCAGATCCCGTTCAGAAAATTTCGATAATCCCACGCGGCTTTGCGCTCGGCTACACCCTACAGCTTCCGCTTGAAGATCGCTACACTGTAACAAAATCCGACCTGCTCGGGCGCATAGACATTCTCCTCGGCGGGCGCATTGCCGAAGAAATGATCTCCGGCGAATACTCCACCGGAGCGGCAAACGATTTAACCAAAGCGACGGACATTGCCCGCAAAATGATCACAGATTACGGAATGAGCGACCGCTTCCGCAATGTCGCGCTCACTTCACGCGGAATGAGCATGAGCGGTCAGGAGCACCACGAACCGCAATTCCAGCGCGAGTATGCCGAAAGCACCCAGCAGTACATCGACGAGGAAATCGCACGCATCATCGAAATTGAATACGATAAAGCAAAGAAAATCCTCCAAGACAAACGCGGCATCCTTGACGGCATTGCCTCCGCGCTGCTGGAAAAGGAAACCCTCGACGAGAAGGAATTTAAGGAACTGCTTGCAGCTTAGGATTTCAGTTTTTTCATAGCTTTTACATTGTAGGCGATAAAACTCTTGGTTTTTGCATAGTTTTTACGTTACAGATGGTAAAATTCTTAGCTTGATTATAGTTTTTAGAATGCAAAGGATAAATTTTTCTATTTATTTGTAATTTTTACATTGTATAAGATAAAACTCTTGACATCTCCATAGTTTTTACATTACAATGTAAGAATTATGAAGATAGAACGGCCGGAATACCTTAAAAAATTGTATGGATTCAAAGATAAACACCTCATAAAGATTGTAACCGGAATACGCCGGTGTGGAAAATCCACCTTGTTTGAATTGTATCAGGAGGATTTGATAAAGCAGGGTGTTTCGTCGGAGCAAATTATCGGCATCAATATTGAAGACCCCGCAAACCGGGATTTGATGGAATGGGACAAATTATACGACTATATAACAGCCCGCCTTAAACCGGGGAAAAAAAATTATGTCTTTATTGATGAAATTCAAAATGTAGCGGATTTCCAGAAAGCGGCGGACGGGCTTTTCATAAGGAAAGATGTCGATCTTTACCTGACAGGTTCCAATTCACGAATACAGTCAGGCGAATGGGCAACGCTGCTCTCCGGCCGTTATGTCGAGATCCACATGCTTCCATTGTCATTCAAGGAATATGTGAGCGCATTTCCAAACCATGGACATCTTTCAAACGATGAAAAATTTGCCGGTTACCTGGAATTCAGTTCGTTTCCCCAAATACTGCATTTTTTGGAAAGCAACACAAGCGGTTACGACATAAGGGAATTATCCCGTTTATATATAGAAGGCATTTACAATACAATCGTCTTAAAAGATGTAGCCGAAAACAAAAACATAAAAGAACTTGGACGGCTGGAAACCCTTGCACGATTTATGGCTTCGGCGATTGGCAGTGAAATATCAATAAAAAAAATCAGCGACACGATGACAAGTGACGGTGTAAAAATTCTGCCCCTTACTATAGAGTCTTACATAAACGCTTTCCGCGAAAGTTACATCCTGTACCGCGCAGACCGTTACGATGTAAAAGGCAAGAAGCTGTTAAAAACCCTGAATAAATATTATCTTGTTGATATGGGCATCCGCCGTCTGCTTCTTGGAAACAAACCAACCGACAGCGGTCATGTTCTTGAGAACATCGTGTATTTGGAACTCCTTCGGCGCGGTTACAAAGTTTATGTTGGCAAGGTTGATGAAAAAGAAGTGGACTTTGTAGCCGAAGGTATGAACGGAACCGAATATTATCAGGTTGCACAATCAGTTTTAAGCGAAGAAACACTAAAGCGCGAACTGTCTTCGTTAGATGCAATCCGTGACCATAACCCTAAATTCCTTTTAACACGAGACTATGAACCGTCAACATCGCATAACGGAATACAGCAGTTAAATGTACTGGAATGGCTGTTGAAGTAGTGTGCAGATTAAAACTGCCCGTCGATCATTGAGCAGATATTGTTAACATTCTCGAGCAGCATGGTCTTTAGTTTTTGCCTTTGCTCCCTGTGCAGGGCGGAAAGCTTTTCGTTTTCCGGGGCTGTTTCGTCGTAGAACAGGCGGTAGGGGGCGATGTTTAGCGCGCTTGCGATTCTTTCGACATATTCCAGCGAAGGACAGCGGCGTCCGGTTTCAATTTGCCCAATATAACGCTGCTCTGTATCGCAAAGTTCCGCCAATTTTTCCTGAGTTAATTGTGCCTGTTTCCGGTATTTTCTCATATTTTCCGCAAAAACAGTCAATATTTCCATATATACATTCTTATAGCTAGATTTTAATTTATTAAAGTTGCTTGACGCTTGTATTATTTTCACATATACTAGCTACATGCTGGTATAAAGCTGAATATTTCAAGCTGAGTGCTAGAAAATTGGCAATGAAATTACAGCTATTAACCGGACTAAAATATTTTAAAGGAGTGAGAAAATGAAAAGCAAGAAGTTTGTTTTGGGAATGTTGGCATTGGCGCTGATATTCGGGTTAATGGTTGTTGGGTGTCCTGAATCTGGGCCTGAGCTTGATCCTCTTATTAATGGAACTTGGGTTAATGATACATATGGACAAGCTTTTGAATTTACTAATGGAAATTTTGAGGTTTCCATGGGGAATCTTTTGGCTCAAAAAGGAACATATTCCACCAGTGGTAATAATATTACTATGGTAACAACACATGTACATGGTAATTTCCTTAATACAATCTATGAAGAAAGTGAATTTAATAATGCGTTCTATTCAAGAAGCGAATTTATTGCACTTTCTATGTTTGATGGACGTCGAGAAACTCCAGATTTTTTAAATTTTGTAGATGGAATATTTGGAGCACAACAAGCAACTTATTCCATTAGTGGAAATGTGCTTACCATTACCGGCACCACACCAGAGGGTCAAAGTACCACAACATTCACCAAACAATAACCAAAAGCTACCGTGCCAACCTTGGCACGGTAGCTTTGTGCTTCTACATACCCCGCAGTTCATTGTCAAGCCGGGCTTTTGATTCGTTGTCGATAATTTTTGTATAGACAGTAGGAATATATAGTGATATACTCTTCAATTATTGCCGATATTTGGTGTATAATGGAATCCTTGGGGGAAGCAGATGAAAAATTATTATAAAAGGGAGGTCAGCTTAATGGATGACAAATTTTTCCCGAGGAATTATTTAGATAAATCTATTCATAATCCGGATCTCGAAAATTCTATTTCTGTAGCTGTTGTAGATAAAAGCGACCAAGAAATAGTTGATTATGTCGTTTCTCAACTTAAGAATACCGGAACAAAATAATGTCTGTTAATTTAGCATCTTTCCTTAGCATCATATTCATCCCATAATACCCAAACAAACTTAGAACAACTACTTTTCCTCATCTTCAGGTGTTTTCCTCAATGATTTGGCAAGATACTGCTGAGTCAGATCGTCAACAACTTTGTAAAATGAGTTATTAATATCTTTCAAATAGACCATGATTTCGTTATTCGACATACCTTCGGGAAGGAAGAGCTGATACGGTTCAACACCAAGAGCGACGGAAAGTTTTGCAAGTGTATTTGCGGATATTCCTTTTTTGCAGTTTTCGATGTCGTTAATAAAGTTATGCGTCAATCCCACGCTGGTTGCCAATGTCAACTGCGAAATATTCTGCAAAGACCTTAGCCGTTTTATGTTATTACTGATTAATTTATGTATGTATTGTACATTTATTACTTTTTCTTTTGCCATTACTACATTTTCATTCATTAAAAAATTAATGCAAATAACCACAGGAAGGAAAAATCCAACTGTGAGCGTATAGGAATTTGAGTCAAATTAAAGATAATTGCGGCTGTGTTCGGGCTTCAATCTTTTCTAAATTAATGAAATTCTCCATACAATTTGGACAAAAATCACCCAAAAAGGTTGAAATGTATTGAAGATATTTTCATAATCTATTACAGGAGGAGGAAATATGAAAATCGGGATTATCGGCTGCGGAAGCATGGGAAGGATGTTTCTTGAAAGATTCATCGAAAACAAAGCTGCAGATCAGTCAGATTTGTTTGTATCAGACATGGCTTATGAAAGAATAACGGATTTAGCCGGAGTTTATCCGCAGATTAATATATGTAAAAGTAATATAGAGACGGCCAAGAATGCACAAGCGCTTTTTATCTGCCTAAAACCTTTCGACATAAAAACAGTTTTGCTGGAAATTAAAGACAGTATAAACGAAAACTGCCTTGTTGTTTCGCTAAACGGAAGCGTTTTATTTTCCCAACTGGAAACAATATACCCAAAAAGGAAAGTTTTTAAAATTATGCCAAGCGTTATGGCGGAAGTAAACCAATCAATAACGCTAATCAGCGGCAATGATTATGTAAACGATGACGATAAAAGTAAATTAAATAAACTGTTGGAATGTTTCGGCAAAGTAATTGAAATACCGGAAGTTGAAATGGGTATCGGCTCGGAATTGACAAGCTGTATGCCCGGATTTATCAGCGCAATTTTTAAAGTTATAACCGATGAAGCGGAAAAACATACATCGTTAGGCAAAGAGCAGATTATCAACATGGTTACAGGAACATTATTCGGAACCGCAAAATTGCTTTTGGAAAAAAACATAACATTCGAAAACCTGATAAACAGAGTTGCAACAAAAGGCGGAATAACAGAAGAAGGCGTAAAAGTAATCAATGAAAAACTCCCCGTTATTGTTACAGAAATATTTGCAAAAACACTGGAAAAAAGAAACCTGACAACAGACAAAGCGCAAGCCTTGTTTGACTCATAATAAGGGAGCTTATGAGAATTAGTATACCGTATCTTTTAACAGTTATTGTTTCAGTTTTGCTGATTATTATCGGGCATAGTATTGCGGCGAAAGGCCTTCTGACTTTTCAGGATTCTTCGTGGGAAATTGTTAATGCAAGAGTGCAAAAAATTGTAGAGCGAATTGAGCCCGGCGACCGTTTGGATTTTATTGATGATTTTGATTACTTTGACGATTATGATGATTTGTTATCTGTCATGGGCGTTAAAATCATCTTTGAAGCAAGAATCACTAACGGCGTACGGAGAGGCGAAATTGTCCTTGCTGAACAAAGTTTTAGTCCGCTCTTACAGGACAGGTCAAAAGAAGTTGCAAGAGGCAATTCCATATCTCTTATAAATACTGATATGGGATGGTTCTTTAACGGGTATATACTTATAAATAAATTAATTGTACTTGGGGTAATATTTACCCTGTGCATTTTATTTTTTGGCGGCAAAAAAGGTTTTAATACAATTCTTTCCCTTGGGCTTACATGCGCTGCGGTTTTTGCCGTTTTTATTCCTTCAATCCTTACGGGAAAAAACATTTACCTTATGGCTGTTCTTGTATGCGTGTATACAACTCCAATGACCCTTTTGCTCGTAATCGGATTTAATCAAAAATCTCTTGCCGCGATGATTGGGTGTATGAGCGGAATTGTCGTTACGGGAATAATCACCCTTGTAATGGATAAAGTTTTATTTTTAACCGGAATTGTAGATGAACATTCCCGTTATCTTGCAAACCTTCCGCTTGATGTTCCAATTAACCTAAAAGCGATTGTATTTGCCGGCATTATTATAGGCGCAATGGGCGCGATTATGGATGTTGCAATGTCGATATCATCTTCCATGTGGGAAATAAAAGAAAAAGCTGTAAAGATAGATTTTAATTCGCTGTTCCGCTCGGGGATAAATATCGGGCGTGATATTCTGGGGTCGATGGCAAACACGCTTGTTCTTGCGTACATCGGTACTTCCCTTTCAATTGTATTGCTTTTGAGCATATACAGCAATTCACTTTATGAATTGCTTAACAGAGAAATGATTGTTGTGGAAATTTTGCAGGCTCTTGCGGGTATTTTCGGCATCCTTTCTGCAATGCCGCTTACCGCGTTTATTTGCGCTGCTTTTTATTTAAAGAAGAAAAGTATATAATAGAACTAAAGGGGAAAATTATGACAGAATGGATTGGTTATCTTGCCTTAATTATTGTGGCGGTATCAATAACTATAAACGGGGGGATTTACTTCCGTGTTCTCAATCTGATAGGCTCAGTTTGCTTTTTGGTTTATGCTTTTTTGATTAGCAGCTACCCGATTATTTTTATCAATATATACGGCATTGGAATTAACATTTTTTATCTGATCAAACTAAAGAAAGAAAGGCTTCAAATGTTAAAAAACGAAGCAGAAAAAGTTAACAAATAATTAGCTAATTTCAGCTTGCGGTGTATTCCCATTTTCCGATAATTGTTCTACCATAATAGCAGGGGAGAGGGAAATCTTGGAGTCATCTGCATCTGTGAAAACTGTAGAAAGAGAAAGGTTCGATACTCAAAAAGCCGAACGCTATATTATTAATGCGATGATCTATGCTAAAATCGCTAACGAAAGGCTTCCTCCGGGGCTGACTGGATCTAACTTAATAAGTATTTTAAGGGATAATGTAGCAATTTGCCGGCAGTTGATGGCAGATAATAACAAATTCATCAGTACTTACTTAAAACCATTTTTTAAAAATCCTGAATGTATGGATAACGAAGAAATGGCACAACTTCTTGAGTTTGTCCGTAAACTGCACCATCCGTATTACAGCAGAAGTCACGAGCGTAAAAAACTTGATTCTTTTCTGGCCATTGATATATACACTGCGCTTGTAAAAAAGGCGGAGAAGGTACAAGATATTGAGTTCTTAATTAAATGCTGGTTTGGTATAGGCGACATTTATTATTTTCTTACAGGTGCGCTCTATTCGCCGGATTCTGTTATTGCCGTAAAAAAGGCGCTTGCGCTTATTGATGAAGCCGGCGGTTACCTCAATCTTAAAGATAAGAATACCCGTCTCTGCGCCGCTGCCTGCTATAATAAACTTGCAATCAGCGCCTATAATTCCCGTGAATCAGGATATCCTGAAAAATTCCAGGCGATAGATGATGCGCTTGCTTTTTACAACCGCAGTGA
>Ga0099364_10002611_pt1 | contig 28587 bp, 28 predicted proteins | sample TergutTh196P3_FD_73070 | JGI IMG/M metagenome (GOLD analysis project Ga0099364, IMG submission 73070) | Microcerotermes parvus P3 segment gut microbial communities from Pointe-Noire, Republic of the Congo - Th196 P3 | ecosystem: Host-associated > Arthropoda: Insects > Digestive system > Gut ... | reverse complement strand
CCTTTTAAAATCAAAGGCTTTCTGTCCGGATTGTTTTTACAATTTATAAGTTTATCAAAAGCGTTTCTTTTCAATATAATCACCCCTTGCGTTAGATTATTATATAGTATAACACATTTTTGCATATTTTTCAAGGGGTAATTACACACAAATGCATAGTTTACCGATATTAATTTACACGTTTTTGCATTAAACGAAACCTTTTTAACTACCGGAGCAAACATCAAGCCAAATCTCAAAATCCTCTTGAATATGTCTGAACACTTCCGAATTGCTTCTGATTTTTATATACCGCGCAGAAGCGACAAATTCTAACAGATATTCCTTCGGAATAAGATAATGAGGATGGTTCGTGATTGATTTGATTTCGCCGTCTTTCAGCAACAGCATGACTGTCTTTTTGCTGATACCGGTCATTTCAACTATCTCCGGCATGGTCAGTACATCGTTATAATCGGCGTATAGCTGTTCAAAAAAATTCCTGACTTTATGCTCTGTATCTTTTTCCATCAGCACAGCCAGCAACATCGGCGATTCTGTCCGACTATTTGCCCGTGACGATACCGCTCCCGCCGGAATCATGCTTCCCCATTGTTCGCGCTGCTCAAGATAAGCTATAATATCATCGATATGAATCTGATACCGCCATGTTTTCCTGCCCGTGTCCACCGCGGGAACTATTCCATGCTCAACGAGATACCGCGCACTGCGTTTTGCGATGCGGCATATCTGATAGAATTGGTCAAGGCTTAAGTATTCGGGATATTGCTCTTTTAATTTTATATAATTTTCGTTCATAGCACCCTCCAAAAAATCAATTTTTTTATCAACAGTAGATGATGCTATTCGAAATTATTGTGTAGATGTCTGCCCATTATTTTGCGTGATGTGTTGTATTCACCGTGTTATCATGACCGCCTGTCTGCCCTGTGTCTGCCCAACGTGCAAAAAATTACTCTAAATCACCATGTTTGATAAACCGTGTAGAAATGGGCTTGTTCTAACTTTTAGGTCGAAAACCCCCGAATTTTCCGAGCTTTTTTGCCGTTTTAGGTTATATCAGATTACCCTGTTTTCCGCTATGTTCCACTCAATCCGGAACACTCGAAATCAGTTTGAGAGCAATCTCACGGGAGTTCGAATCTCCCTCTCTCCGCCAAAAAGCCCGAATTTACCGTAGGTTTCGGGCTTTTTTCATGCCCTTGTTTTTCGTTGAGTTTTGCATACATACTCGAATTTTGTAAATATTTTACTCATGTCTGCCCGCGTCTGCCCTAAAATTTTATGAATTAAGGCAGATTCGAACCGAGCGTCGTTTCGCCTATCCATGTCATCGCCTGCGCCGATACCAATTTTGCGTTGAAGTCCAAGTGTGCGTAAGTGTTCGCTGTAATCGCGAAATCGCTGTGTCCGAGCCATTCCTGTATGTGCTTCAACGGTACTCCGTTAGCAAGCAGTAAACTCGCGCAGCTATGCCTCAAATCGTGAAACCTGATGCGCCTGAAGCCGTTCTTCTCCATGAATTTCGGAAACGCGTCTGTGAGATAATCCGGATTGACGCGATTGCCGAGTACGTCTGTGTAGATATACGAGCTTTCTGTTTTGTTATACGACCTGCCGCACAGCTTACGGTTACGCTCCTGCTCTGCTTTCACCGCCAGCAGTTTCTCCCTGAATGCGGGAATCATCGGCAGTGTGCGGAAACTGGCTTTTGTCTTGGTCGTGTCGCCGGCGATGAGTATGTTTTTGCCGTCAATATTCGCAACTGTGACTGTATGCTCAATCGTGATAGTGTTCGCTTCGAAATTGATTGATTCCCACCGGAGTCCGACTACCTCCGCACGGCGTAAACCGTAGAACGCGCCGAGTATAACTCCCAGTTCCAGTTTGTGTCCCTTGACAGCCTCAAATAAATCAATGACTTCGCTCTGCTTGAGAAATTTGCCGACGAAGCGTTCCGCTTTCGGACGGTTGACTTTGTTCATCACCGAGTGCGGAATCAAGTCTTTCTTGACCGCGAATTTAAGCGCCTTCGAGATATTCGCGTGATATTTGTGAACTGACGTCGCCTTCACACGCTCAAGCTGTTCATCGTAAAAATCGTTTATGTCGTCCGCCGTTAATTTGCGGAGAAGCGTGCCTTTTTTTCGGAAATACGGCGCGATTACACTCTGTACATTCATTTGATAACCGCCGAAAGTTGTGGTCTTTACGTCCTTTTTGATTATATCGAGCCATTGCTCCATGAAGTCCGCGAAAAGCAGTTCTGAAATGCTCGGCATATATCCAAGCTCCTGCTCTTTCTCCCTGCGGGCAAGGGCGAGCATATCTTCGGCTCTTTTTTTGTTGCCCCTAATCGGCAGTCCCGTTGACAGACTTTTCCGTCCCCGTTCACCCGCCTGTGTTCTCCAGTTTAATATCATTTGATAAATGCCGCGTGATTCTTCTAAATGCCCCGATACTTTTATCGGGCTTGTTTGCAGATGTCCTGCGTTCATGATTATAAACCTCCATTCTCGCAGATTGGCTTCATCTACTGTTGACACTGTTATTATAGCATACGAAGCCGGAAATTGCAGCTCCTATTGCGCTTTGTTATCGAAAAATTATCAGAATCATATAGGTTGTGCAGCAATATCGGAGCCGAATATTTTCATGTATTTTAAGAGCGATACTTTAGGAACGCGAAACTCCCTGCCTATTTTCAATGCCGGCAGAGAACCTGCGTTGATTAGCTTGTAAACTGTTTTTGTGCTGACGCCGAGCAGACCGCTCGTTTGCTTAACGTCCATCACATCGGGGTATTGTTTAAAAATAATGTTATATAAATCATTTGTGTTTATTTCCATGAAAAACCTCCCGTTATATTAAATTCATATCAAAAAAATAATCGTCCGGTTTTTTATCAAAATAAAACCTCCGCACGACTTCAATATCAGATGTGACCCTGTACTCGACATTCGCCGGCACTATATAGATGTGATAGCTTCCGTCTTCTCTCACCCGAATATCAAGAACAGCGATAACACAAGTGTCTGTTTCACACCGTATGCCCCGTCCTTCTCCCTGATGGTATTTTATTTGCACATCGGGAATGATAACCCGATGTTTGAATAACTCCATGTCGCCGCCGCACAGCGACTTCTCGTAATCGCTGATTGGGTCAGGCACAGCGAACGGTAGTTTGACGATGATGAGCATGGACAGAATATCGCCGGGAATGTCGATTCCCTCCCACAGCGCGCCTGACGCGAACAGTATGCCGTTGCCGCTATTTTTGAACCGCTCGATAGCGTGTACGCCGCCGCGCTCCAGTCTGAACAGCGTAAACGGCAGCTTTCGTCTGCTTAAAATGGCGTACACCTGCCCCATCACGTTATACGAAGTGAACAAAACAGCTGCGTGACCGTGCGAAGCAATGACGAGCCGCTCGATTTCGTCCGCGACTGCGTTAATATACCGCTTGTCCTTGTTGTCGGGGAACGGCACGTTCTTGCTGATATATAATAATTTATTGTTCTTGAAATCAAACGGTGACGGCATGGTTGCGCTGAACAGCTTGTGTGCCGACACACGATTAAGCCCAAGCGTTTCTTTGATTCTCGTGAAATCACCCGAAGCCGACAGCGTGCCGGATGTTAAAATCATAGGGATGCTTTTACTCCATAAATCATTGTAGAGCTTCGCGTCCAAATCTTTCGGAATGGCGCAGAGTGCGTCTGTTTTGGTTTCGCCCTCGATGCGCTTCTCGAACCAGTGAATGAGTTTGCTCGGTTTACGCAGAGCGGTGATACGCTCGGAAATCGCGGTCAATTTCCAAATAGCTTTCGATTGACGCTCCGTGTATAATGATGATACGTGGCTGTCGGCGAAAGCCCTGATAAGCTCGCTGATAATGCTCGACAGCTTGTTCATGTAACGCCCGATTTCGCCGTCCATAGCGGCGGAAAACCGCTCCTGCTCATCGTCCGCGTCGTCGGGGATATTATCGTTTAACTGCCAGAATAAGTTGCGGCTCTGCTCCTCCATTTGCTTGGCGAGCCTGTGGACGTTTACGCCGCCTTTGGATTTGCCGAGTGTGAGTGCATGAACCTCCTGCGCCAATGCGGGGAGTTCGCGGTTGGTGAGTTCCAAGCCGTACATCTGCCGCGCCGCCTGCAGGAGTTTGTGTGCTTCGTCCATTATTACCATCTGGAAATTCGGCAGAAGCGGTTTTCGTCCGCTTACGCGGTGCAGATTATCGGCGAGAAAATAATTGTGGTTCGTGATTTGAAAATCAATTTTATTGTCGTTCGCCTTTTTAAGATAGCCCGTATAACGGCACTTTTCTTTGTATTTACAGCTTTCGGCGCATTTTTCGGTGACGCAGATACGGCGTTTCATATATGGGGTCAGAGTGTCAACACCGGTCAGGTCAAACGGCGCGTCAATGCCGATAAACGGCTCAAGTTTAGCCCTCGTCCACTCATCGGCGGCGTTTCGGTAAGCGCGTAAGCGTTTCTCGCAGATATAATGCTCTTTGCCCTTGCGGATTACCGCCGTGAGCGGGGTTTTGATAATGCCGCAATCCATTAGAATCCGCGACAATTCGGGGATATAGTCTGTGACGATTGCTTTCTGAAGCGCGATGCTTGATGTTGAGATGACCACGGGCATATACGCCGAATCCGTCCAGCTTTGACACGTGTAACGACCGCGAAGCCATGAATCGTTGAGCCGTCCGCGCTTGGCGAGAACCGCGGCGATGAGATATGCGTGGGTTTTGCCCGTGCCGACTTCGGACTCTGCGAGAGATATGCCTTTTTGCCTGATAGTTTCGAGGATATGCTCTGCCAGTTCGATTTGCTTCTCGCGGACGGCGTAACCGTGCAAGGGTAATATTTCTTTAAATATATAATTTGCCGTGCATAAAAGACTGTAATTGTTTTTCTGTTCGTCCGGCTTTTTATCAGTAGTGTGCGTGCCGTCGCCGCAGATTTGCCGGGCGTATATTTTCGCCGCCATGTCCGTATGATTGCTGGCAGTGAGCCGGATTTTTCTGCGGCTTATGATTTCGCTCTCGCCGGTCGTTATATTGATTGCCGTATAAACGTACATACCGCCCGGCGTTTGCCGTTCGGTCAGAATGCAGCCGTATGCGGCGAAAATAATTGCGCCGCGCTTTTCCGGCAACGCCGCCAACAATTCCTGCGGGATTTTGTATATAATCTCACTCGCGTGATGATTATGTTTTTGCGTTTGCTTCACATTTTCCCTCCATGATTGGCGGTTCGATAAGGCGGGCGAAGCTTGCACTTCGTCCGCTATGTCCAACCGCCAAACCTAAATTTAAATAATAATTTGTTGAAGATTTGAGGATTTTGGCTTATTTGTGACATCACCGAGCCGCAGCCGTTAAGCCGCGCATGAAATCCGGCTGTATTCTTTTTCAAACACAGCGGGCATTCCCCCGCTTCTCCTTCATCACGGGCCCTTTTGAACCGACAGGGTTCAGGGAAGTATCATTGTCCGCTTCATGCCTTAGGTCTGCCGGACTTCCGCCCATACAGCCGCCATAATAGACGGCTGATGAGTGAAAGCGCGGGCGCTCCCGTGCCAGCAAAATAATTGCTGTACGATTCTGGCGCACGGCGTCGTGCGGTAACGTACCCGGTGGGTCGATATGACCGCCGTTGCCGGACGGTGTTTGTCAAGGTGCATGAGAAAGTTTTTTTTACTCCCTCACTATACCTCCCGAAATTTTTATGGTTTGAGTACCAATTTTTTTAATTTTTCTAAAATTTTTTGTTTGCGTTTGTTTACCCCTTTTTGCGAAAGCCCGATACGCTCGGCATAATCGCGTTCTGACACGTTGCCTATAACTACTGCTTGAATCAAACGCTGTTCTTCCTCGTTTAACATTTTATATGCCGCCGCCGCTTGTTCAGCAAGAACAATTTGTATTGCCATATCTTCTGCGGATTCGATGTGCCGTTCCGTAAAATAGGAAAGTGGAATTCCATCCTCGCTCATCTTTTCCAGCGAGAGTAACAGCCCCTCTTCGCGCTCTTCGGCGTAACGCTCTTTTCGGTCGGCTTGGGAATATGCTTTGTAGATTTCCTCATTGACTTCCACGTCCTCGCCGTCCACCGCGATGACATATCTGAACGAGCCGTCCTCGTTCTCGTATTTCCTGTAATTTCTGTTTTTCTGCCAATTCTGCATTATATTTTCCTCCGTTTATTGATTTTTTTAATCTGATACGTTAAAATCAATAAACAAAGGGCGGCGAACGGCAGCGGGGTCTGCCGTCATGGGGTTTGCCTGTTATTTGAAGAAATAAAAAAATGCGCGTACTGACAGAATCAGCCGCGCGTGTATATAGAACGCTGTAATATTTATTGGAAATATAAGGAGATGCGTAAAATTTTGTCGAACGAAAAAAAAACGCAACCCCTTTGAGGATTGCGGCATTGCTGTTCAGAGATTTATGTAGCCTTATATCTATCCGAATGTGCGCCCATCTGGGTATTTTTCTGCGCATTTGTTTCAAGCTTCCAATCCCTCCTTTTTTGGCAATATTCTGCTCTTTTCGCTGATAAATTAATATCGCTGTGGAAAAGTGACAGCGGGAAGGATAGAAAAGCTATAGATAAATCAAAATGATTTATCGTTATTCATAAAAAAACAGCCTTAATCAAGACTGTTTATAAAGAATTAGCTCTATAATATGGCAGTCAAATCAACTCAACTGCGGAGTAAAATTTTAATTACTAAACTTAATTTATGCTGTGCGCTATCCCTCCTCACGGCATATTTTCGCAGTTGGTCTATTTTTCCTGCAAACAGCCCGTATTTCCATAATAAAATAATAATAAAAATTTGCTTTCGCAACGTGACTGAATTGGTCAGCTATCAAGGTTTACTTTATTTCCATGTCAAACTGAACAGTAACCGCGCATTTTAAATCAGTTAAATTTGAATTCATTTATAACCCAATACTCTTTAAATATTCGTAGCTGTCTTTCGCGCAGTCGAAAGCATCTTTAAGCCAGCGTTCCTGTTCTGCAAAAGCATATTTTACACCCGCTTTATTACAAGCCCGGAGAATTGGCGTCCAGTCATGAGTACCCTGACCTAAAGGCATGAGATGTTTTTTTCCGTCCGATATGGGAATATCATCTTTAAAGTGAACTAAATCCATACGTTCTGCGTACTTCTCAAAAATCGGCAGAGGGTCTGTCCCTGTACCGAAAGCGGAATTAACACAGAATGTCAATTGAACATCACTTGATAACATATTTAAAAGACGCTCGTATACAGGTTGTCCGTCCATATCACGGAAATCATATCCGACAGGGTGAAACGTAAATATTAAACCTGCCGATTGTACTTTCTCGTATATTTTGTTTAATTTTTCAGCAAATTGTTCAAGTTTTTCTATTGAATCAATATCGCGCGGCAAGAGCGCACAGCATAGATATTCAGCGCCACAACGCACAGCCCTGTCGATTCTCCGCTCCGGATTATCACCGAATCCAAAGGGATAGTCCTCCTGCGTCGCTACACAGTTTAATCCCGCGTCATTCAAAGCCTCCGCTATTATATTATCTTGAATATCTATAGGTATACCCTGTAATTGAATATTGCGGTATCCAATTTTAGCAAGTTTTAGAAGTGTGTCGCGTAAATGTTTTGGGGTATCTAAATATGGGGTAACGCTGGAAAGCTGAAAGCCCATCTTTGTCATCATATAATATTCTCCTCGTAAATTATTACAGCCGGTTGTAAAGTTAGCTGCAAAATATTTTTCATAGTTATATTCTCTTTTTAATCAAATTAATGATTACTCCGCGTGTTAATTATTATCGTTGAATGCGTTAAGCGTCCTTTCGATAGCGGCATCAATTCTGTCTTTATTTCTGTCAAGAAAAGACGCTACATCGGCGTTATTTCCTCTCGCAAGATTGTTAAAAGGTTCGTAGCATTGACTGTTCCAAGCGACGTCTGCAAGGTCGTATACGCGGTTCGCAAATATGACGTCGAGCATTTCGCCGGATTCATCATCTCTTGATATTTTTGTTTTGAGAACTGTATCATAATAAACGGGCATGACGGACTTCCTTGATTGAGCGCACAACGCTTCAAGAATAACGCCGGTTCTGTCAAAGTCGGTGTTTGTTGTCGGAACTGTCATAAGCGTAGTTCCGGCGACCATAGACCTGTATTCCTCTTGCGTTTCGTCATATTTCGGATGAGGGAGAATGCCAAAATCAGCTTCCATATCTCTTAGAATCTTCGACCAGTTCATAAGTTCCGTCCAAAACAGCGTCTGATTATTTGGAAACATTATATTCTGCAAGCGATGGTCGTCTGCTACATTCGCGTCAAACAGCAAATATCCGTCGTGCATAATACCCAGCATTTTAGCATACACCTGAACAAATTTTTCGCTGCCAATGTTCAAATAAGGAGTATCTGTATCATCTTTTTTTATATATGACTCATTAGCTGCAGTCATAAATGCAGGATATAATAAGAATGTAAGAGACAGATAACCGTACCGGTCATCTTTATCCATTATCCCGTCTCCGTTTAAATCCTCGATTGTTTGTCTTGCCAAACTGTGGAATTTATCAAACGTCCACTTTCCATCTCTAACCAATGCGTAAGGGTCTTCTAAAGCATAATCTGCGGCTAATTTTTTATTGAAAAACATGACCATAGTAGCAGAATAATGGGTAAAACTGAAATCACCGCCAAGCATATATAAATTATTTTGCAAAGAAAAACTTTTTTCTACGTTATTATCCCAATATCCTTTAGTTAAATCTATATTCGGGATATTTTTGACTTCCGTTAGAAGTCCTGACTGAGCCGCGGTAAAAGCATTAGCACCGGTAAGCATTATCATATCCCAATCATCACTTCCTCCTTGTATACTTCTCCTTGCTCTACTCAGCAATTCGTCTGTTCCATTGACAAGTGTTTCCGTCAATTTGATATTATATTGTTCTTCAATTATTCTGTTTCTTCTATAAATCGCGTCATTTAACACATCGCCGCTTTCTGCTTCCGCTTCAAGCTGTGTGAGAAGCCATGTCACCGCTTCGTTTTCCGTATTCAAAAACCGGAAATCATAACCGCCATACGTAACATCGGGAAGTTCCGGCGTATAATAAAGGGTTTCCGCATTATTTTCAATACTTTCGCCTTGAGTTTTTTCGCCTGACCCGGATGTCGGCATATTATCTGCAGTATTATCATTGCTACACGCTGATAATAGCGTGATTAATAATAATATAATTAATAATGCAGCTGTGAATTTTTTTGTTTTCATAAAAAATCTCCCTTTTTAATTTATTTTTTTATAAACTTTGATTTTCTGTAATTAAATCATTTAATTCGTCCAACATACGCATAATCCACATACTATTGCCAGCAGTGCGCTGTTTAACGTCCGCTTCAGGATAACGATAGATTTCAATACCGACCAACAAACCCATATATACTTTATACATACCGAGCCGTATTTTATCGTTTTCGGTGAACCTAAACGGTAAACCTTCATTATATCCAGATATAAAATCTTCCGCTTGTTCAAGGTTGCCAACTATCGTGACAGTCGAAATATATTCAGCTATCGGGTCGCCGTAGAAACAGCGTTCAAGGTCAATAATACCATCAATTATATACTGCCCGTTCCGCTTGATAAGCAGTATGTTCTTAGCCCACATATCGTAATGCACAAGCGAAGGTTCGGTAATCTCATCAAGCAGCGACCAAAGCGGCTCAAATGTATCATATACCGCAGAGTATGGCAATTCAACGCCGTCGCGCCGCCCATCTTGTATTAGACTGTCTACCATTGCGCGGAAAGCCTCCCGCCATGTAGGATGACGATAAAACTTATCGTCGCGTATATAACCGAAATAATTCCCTTTTATGGTATGCAGACGCGCGGTGTTGCGTCCCAGTTCACGGTGAAGAACACGGGTGTTTTCCGGGCTGATTACACCTGTATGAATGAATTTACCCCATGTATCGCCTAAGAGGTACTCCATAAAAAAATAATCGCAGTCCACAAGTTCACGGCTATAGTCAACGGCTATAATGCGAGGAACAGGAATTTCAGTCTGTTCAAGCATACGATAAACGTCTACTTCTGTGCGCATAAGCCCCTGTTCGTATGTCAACACATATTTACCGGTCGTAACACCTGTTTTAAGAACCAGCATATCATGTTCGCAGTTGCCTATCGTAAGTTTATAACAAGCATTAAACATACCGTCTACCAATTCCTCCGCTGAAATCAAAACTACTGTATCACCGAAATTTTTCCGTAATAATTCTTCAATTTTTTCATTCGATAAAAGCGATTTTGTTACACTTATTAACGGTTTACGCTCCATATTTTCAGAACTCATAAATCTATCTCCTCATTATTTGATTTTATTTCAAAGCCCTACTCTCGTGCCAATTAGAAACCCAAAACTGCCGCAATAAAATATATCGTTGAATTCCAATATATTGTGATTTCGTTTGAAGCGTAGCTGTCCTTATGGTCAATAAAACACTTCGAGGGAGGTAAGCCGACACAATGGGTACGAAGGGCGGGGTCTTGTTGAATGTTCCTGTTGGGACCGCCAACTACCATTCCGGGCACGGCTTTTCCCATAGCAACTGACGGACGGTGATGCGGATTATTCGGTGCGGCAGAACCAAAACCAGTAATATAGCTTTGCGACAATGGATTCCTGCCGAGCAAATAATGTATATGCTCCAGCGCAGCTTTTTTGTAATCTTCTCCATCTTCAGCAAAACGGCTGCCAAGCAAAAGCGTCATAGCATTGTTGCCCACCGCCAAATTACTTGCCCAAGCATATCCTGTACCTAATGAAATCCCATACGGCTCATTCGAATAACGGGTCATTATATCATTGCAAACGGAAAGCAGCTTCTCTTTCATCTTTAACAGCAATGCCGAATCTGCCCTATTTCCGGCATGAAATAAATAGGCGACAAGACCATAAGTACCCATATCTGTCCACCCTAACCCGGTATAAATATCGCCGGATTTTATGGCATCGTGATATTTTTCGTCACCCGTAGCAATAAATAATTCACAAGCCGCCCAGAAACGCTCGTCTTTATTATCCCTATCCCAATATTCTCCTGTTTTGATGTCAGGCGGATTTTTAAAATTGGGAGCATTGAGGTTTGCGATACACCAACCCCAAGCACGTTTTGCCGCTTCCAGTAAAATATCTTTTTTAGCGGGATAAAACCGCGAAGCAAGAGCCATAACAGCGGAAAAATCGGCAGTAGCGGTTGGTGAAATAGGCGAAATGATTAATTCGTTATGTTCATCATGCGGCATTTCATTGAGAGCATTAAATAATTTGCATCCTACCTTGTGATAAATGCCGCCCGTTTCCATATCCTGCATTTTTAACATCCATTCCAACTCAAACCAAACTATTTCTAAAAGTGTTGGGTCGGGATTGGGGGATAGCTCATACGCTAAAAGCAAATCTGCAACAGTCATAGAAGCCGGTACAATATACCGCCCATAATCGCCCGCGTCATGCCAACCGCCGGAAACATCTTTTTTATCGTCAGTACCATAAACTGTGGCAAGTGAAGTATGGCAAGCTGAATGTGACCACAAACCGCAATCAAGGTCTACGCCGCATTTTTGATAAATAAACATATCTAACAAAGCGGTTCGTAAATCGGCATAAGGATTTTCGTTGATTATAAAGGGATAAGATTTCTTGTTGGCGGTACATAATATATATTCGCCTGTTTCCGTAATTGCAGAAAAATCTGCAACGCACACTGTATCAGCCGAAGCATCATCATAAATCGCTTCGACAACCGTTCCTTTGTATATGATAGATTTATCTGACACACGCATGACACAGAACTCAGTATCACTTTGCGGTATGACTGCTTTTTTTAGGTCATTCGGTCGATAACCTAATTGATTAATATGGATTTGGTTCATTTTTATTTTCCTCCCATACTTTAATATTTTGTAACCATTGAATCTGAAGAACAAATCATGGCAAATTACACCATCCATTCAAAACCTTTTGAAAAATATTCGTTCCAAAATATCATGTCATGTCCGCCGCTGTTCTCAAAATAATCAACAGCTACATTGTTTGCGGTTAAAAATCTATGAAAACGCCTGTTTTCAGACAGCAAAAAATCTTCTGTTCCACAAGCCATGTATATCTTTGGAAACTCTTTGCCTTGTTGAATCAGCTTTAATACAAGGGTTTCGGGGTTTTTATCGCTTTCAATCACGTTTTCTAAGTCGCCAAAAAAATTGCGATAGTAGTAATAATTAGCCACGCCGTTATCTTCGCCGGGCTTCATGCCAGAAATTCCATATACAATTAATGCGGAAGAAAGCGCGATAATCTTACCGAAGGTATCAGGGTAAGAAAGCCCTATATGCAAAGCCCCAAAGCCTCCCATCGAAAGCCCGCTTATAAATGTGTCTTCTTTTATACAACAAAGACCAAAGGTTTTTCTGATATATTCAATTAAATCTACTCCGATAAAAGTTCCAAACTTCCCGGCAGTAGCCTCGGAATCCAAATAAAAGCTATTTTCACCGGAGGGAAATACTAAGGCAAGATTATACTTTTCGGCGAGTTCGTATATACTACCCCAGCCTTTGCCCCAACCTGTGTATCCATGCAAAACAAAAACAGTTTTGCATGGTTTGTCATAGTACGGGTTATGCGGCTTTGGCAAATCAGTACGAAAATCATTCGGCATAAACATATCAAACGCAACAGGACGCATTAATGATTGAGAAAAAAATTCAACTCTTATATTTGACATTTTTCAAAACTCCTTTTTAATTTTATTGATAGGAGAAAGGGACGACTTTACGCCGTCCCTGATTTATGTTAAGAAAAAACTTTTTAGCATTTTCATTATAACATTAATATCTGCGACGCTCGCTATTGCAGAAGTTGCGCTACCTTTTTATATTATATTTAATCCATTGTTTCGATTCTGTCTACAAGTCGAGTTATATCTCTTTCCATAATCGCGCTTCTTCTTTCATAATACGTTAGAATACCCCTGTTTTGTTCAATCGTCAGTTCTATATAATCCATGAACACGTCTCCGAAACTATATACCGCGCCGATATCATAAATCTGCGTATTAAAGATTATATCAAGCATATCGCTGGATTCTTCGTCGCGAGCGAACTTTCTCTGCAGAACCACGTCATAATATGCCGGCTGCAACGTGTATCTGCTCTCAGCGGCAATGGCTTCAAGAATTATGCTTGTCCTTTCCAAATCCTGCGCACTCTTCGGAACACCGAGTAATACGCCGGTGTATGCGTTTACGACACTTCTGTAATTCGCCTGAAGCTCGTCAAATTTAGGGAGCGGCAATATACCGAAGTCTGAATCCATGCCCCTGAATTTTTCGACGACACGCATCCTTACCCACATGAATAAAGCCCTGTCCTCTTCAAATACTGTGTGTATCGTTCTCGTCCAGTTCGGGTTGCCGTCGCCGCCGTCCTCAACATCTCTCTGAATATTCATAGTAAAATTAGAATTATAGAGAAAATCCATTGCTTTTTCCGCAATTCTTATATTGCGCTCCGTAGCAAGACTCATAAACGGTATATCTTTCTCGTCTTTCTCTGCAAGCGAACCTCCGCCTGAAACAAGAAGCGCGTGAAGCGTATCTTTATAGGTTACTAAACCCCATCTATCCTCGTCCGGGGTCATTTGACCGTCCCCGTTCAAATCCATCGCTGCATCTCTAATAAGTTCTTCCATTTTATCAAACGTCCATTTGCCCTCCATGACCAGATTATACGGAAGTTCTTTGCCGAGAGTACGCATCAGGTCTTTGTTAAATAATAATGCGTTTGTCGCTTCGTTATCTAAAATCAGCATATCGCCCGCAAGCAAAAAATTCTTGCCTGCAATCGACATTGATTTAACTCCTTGGTCCCACCACGGCTTGTCCATATCTATATAAGGCAGATGGTCTGTATTAATGAGTACATCGTTCTGAACCGCCGTCGGCACGTTATTATTAAATATCATCACCGCATCATAAATATCATCTCCGGCGTTGACCGTTCTTCTTAGAGCAGTAACTTCTTCAGTATTTGTAACCAAATCAAGCTCGAACCCGTATTTATCAGCGAGTATCTCATTACGCCTGTAAACCGCGTCATCAATCGGCTCGCCTGTTTCTTCTTCTGATATAATTTCGCGCGGGTCAGGCTGATACCAGTCGTCACTATCTTCCCGATGCGCGAGAACTGTAAAAATATATCCATTATAATTTACGTTAGGCAAATCCGGCAAAATCCGTACTTCCTCATTGTCCGTATTGACTCCTGTAGCACCATCGGATTCCGTTTTTATATCGTCGTTATATTGCGCCGTATCTGATTTGCACGCCACTAAATAGCACGAACAAATCAAAACAACAATTAAAATCACTATAAATTTTTTCATAAATTCTCCTTACTATTCGTTATATTTAATACCACGGCATCTTTGCCGTTGCTCTTGTATTTTCGCTTGTGGAAGAAAAACGCATTATATAAAGTCCGCCGATTTCAATGCTATGAGGTTCAAAGCCTAAAAAGAGCGTGAAAAGAGCATCGGACGCCCGATTTTCATCTACCGGAAATTCTCCGTAAAAATATATTTTTGTCCATTCGGCGGGAGTTTCAAGCCAGCTTATATTCATATCTCCTTCTCCGCTCCAATCATTAGTCGGTGTTTTTATGGCAAAATGTGCCTCAGAAGGATTCGCTCCCTGCGCGTCCCGAAGCCATACGACTCCGGCGAGTATATCGCCCTGCGTAATAGTTTTATTTGCCGAGAAATTTAGTTCCGCAGCTATATCCCAAAAATTTTCCGATGACCGGGTAACGTCATATCTAAACGCATACCCGAAAGGCACATCTTGACCAGATAGGTCTACCGAGGTTCTTCCGCAGTCTTTCCCGCGTAAAGCGTCCATAACTTCCGCTTCCGTTTCCGCGACAATCCAATCGCCGTTTGTAAACCCGAACCGCCTGAACTCTTCATCTAAATATTCATAATACGGCAAGGTTGGGTCAATGGGCTCTAATTCCGGTTCCGGTTCTATAGGTTCTGTAGTCTCCTCCGGCACAATTTCTTCGGCGGCAGACTCTTCTGGAACGGATTCTTCGCCAATCGGTTCTGCCGCTACAGCATCGCCGCTATCTCCATCGGCAGAAGTCGCGCCCGTGTCAGAATTTTCGCCGCACGCAAAAAGCATGGACATTATTAAAACTGCGGCAAGTAACAGCGTAATTAATTTTAGATTTCGCATAAAAATTCTCCTTATTTTTTATAATGGCCAATCGCGAAACTCACATCGAAATGGTTTCGGTGGCTTTCCTAATGGGTTATTCGTCATCTTGTTTAACTGTAATTTAAAAGAATCAGATTAATAAATTATCATACCGCTTGCTATGCTACTCATAATTTCGTATGCCTCCTCTCGTGTGAGTATGCCGGCAGGAACAAAGTTAAACATTCTTTCTCCTTTCATGATATTTGTTCTGCACATTATTTCGACACTATCTCTCGCCCATGAAGATACTTCGTCAATATCGGAATATATAAGTTCATCATTAATTTTCAAAAAAACAGCAGAGCGTTTACCGCGCCGTTCAAATCCTAATGTTTCAAGCCTTAATTTTTCTTCCACAGTTACATCGTCGCGCAGGATATATATTTCTATTTGTTCATCACTTGGTATTATAAAGTTATAATCTTCCTCATCGGGGGAAATACTCCATATTGTATAATAATCGTTAAGCATCTCACTGTCATAGGGATGTATTATTTTACAGATTTCTATAAATTTATCGTGTTCGATTATTACAGGAATATTATATTCTTCATCGAATTTTTCATGCCGGGCGGTTATATCTATCATTATCTCAGGATGTTTATTTAAGATTGTTTGTATCTGTCTTTTTTTCTCAGGAGTAATCTCATCTGTTAATTTTCTGTAACTTAAAGTTCTTCTATACTTTCTTGTATATTCGCTTATTATATAATCATACTCGGCTTGCGTTAAGGAATTATCAGCCAAAGTCGTTTTTGTAAAAGCATTTTCTATTTCGCTTTTTATTTGCTGACTTACACCGTCAAGATTAGGCAGATTTTCTAAATATAACGGCTCAAATGATATAACCGGCGCATAACTCTGAATTATTCCGTATTTCATATTCATTCTAATTATATCGCTGTCAGTAACTGCACCATGATTATTTAAAATATCTATTAACATCTGTTCTTCTCTTGTTGTCGCGCCTTTGTCTAAAACATATACTGCCGTTCTTTGAGCGAGAGGACTAAAAGTTTCAGGCTGTTGAGATAGTTCTAATAAATTATGCTCGTGTAAATATATTAGCCCAAAATAGGCAGTTACTCTTGATTTATCCCTTGTATCTGTTATATTGTTGATTGTTCTTCTATACATATTTGGCGGTATATAAGCCGGCAAATGTGTAAGTATATTTTCCGCTTGTCTGTAATTTACAGAAATATATTTTAAAAGAAAATCAATCATGTAAGCACTCTGCTCGCGTGTAACAGGTTTATTTTTTTTGATTTTACTTCTCTTGTCAAGCGTTATATTAACGGCGTTTAGAAAATTGTCAGAATCATTTATATTTAACAAATTTACTTTAATATCATACGGTAAATCCATATTGTCAACGGTATTTATGAGAAGCACCGCATATTCGTCGCTTGTGATAAGCTCGCCGGCAGGAGGTTGAGCAACTATTAATAATAAAAATAAAAACACGGACACGAAACTTAAAACAGCGATAATATTTATTAAATTTGAATTTGATTCTTTGCGTTTATTATTTTTACCAATATTTTTATTCCCTGCATTAATTGGAAAATAATTCAAATCAATAAAATTTTTGTCCATTGGGTGGCTCTCCTTTATTTTTATAAAATATTCACAATTTTTTTATTTTTATTAAAATAAAATCTCTTTTATTTTTGTTTTATTATATATATAATTATAGTATATGCAACGTGCGTATTCTATAAAAATAATATTAATATATATAACAATCGTATTTTTTATAATATCTTAAAATTTAAAAGGAGAAATATAAATGTTCCAATTTGATATATTAAAAGATAAATCTGAAATTGTACCGTACAACACGCCTGAGTTCCCTGTTTATTTCGGGGAAGGGAAACTATCGAATTTTTACGGCAAAAAAGCTCTTTGCCATTGGCACGATGATTTAGAGTTTATAATGGCTGTCGAAGGGTACATGGTTCATTCGGTCAACGGGAACGATTTTCGACTGAACGAAGGCGAGGCTATCTTAATTAATGCCAAGCAGCTTCACTATGGATATTCGGACGATGGAACCGACTGCAAGTATATCTGTATTCTGCTACACCCAAAACTACTTTGTACAAGCGATTATATCGAGAATAAATTTGTAAATCCGATTATAAAACACTCTGCTTTTAAACAAATGATTCTTACTCCGGCAGAAATCCCCGGCAATGCTCTAATTGAATATTATAATACAATTTATAGGACGACTTCTATTCAGAAAATGGGATATGAATTAGAAATCCTAAGCCTTTTTTGGTCTATATGGAAACAACTTTTTCAAATTTATAATACTCATGAAAATTTATTCGATAGTTATCTTGATAAAAACTTATCAATACAAAAAAATATGATTAATTTTATTCATAAACGATATACGGATAAAATAAAACTTAACGATATTGCCGCCGCAGGTAATGTATGCCGGAGTAAGTGCTGCGCCATGTTTAAGAATTATCTAAATCAAACTCCTATTGAATTTTTAAACCGCTACCGTTTAGAACGGGGTATTGATTTTATCATATCTTCTTCAGCAAGTATAACCGAAATCGCCCTTTCTTGCGGCTTTACAAATCCAAGTTATTTTACGGAAATCTTTCGACAATATAAAGGATGTACGCCTACTGAATACCGCGCTATTTCTAAAAAATAAGCTATATTTTTTAGAAACAGCCATTATAAATCATCTTTCAGCATTATGCAGGTTCTCTTTTTTTGGCGTCACTTTGTTTAATTTCTCTGTCATAAACACCATTAAGACCGCAAATATTAATAAAAACGCCGGAAATAAACTTATATTTATATGGTTTGCTATCAAGCCGAACAACGGCGGCATAAAAGTCGCGCCTGTATATGCGCTTGCCATTTGCACACCTACGATTGCCTGTGAGTTTACTTTTCCAAAGTTTGCGGGTGTTGCATGAATGATTGCCGGATATATAGGTGCGCAACCTAAGCCAATAATAATTAAGCCGTATAAACACATCCAGTTCGTTTTTACGGGAAGCCAAATCGCTAAAATCCCTGCAAATATAAGTCCAATTCCCATTCTTATCATATTTCGGTCACCTATTTTGTCAGATATAATACCGCTTAAAAATCGTCCGGCAGTTATTCCGATAAAGAACAGCGAAGCATATTTAGACGCAATTTCAAAATCAATACCTCTACTCAAAACAAGGTAACTGCTTGCCCATAAAAAAGTTGTTGATTCTAATGCGCAATATCCAAAAAATGCAGGTAAAATAAATTTAACTCCTTTAATACGAATAATTTGTGAGAGTTTTAATGCAGGCAAGTTACTTTGCTCGTTCGATGTTGATATTTTTTTCATTTTCCATAACGGCAGGGAAATAAATAAAATAGCTGTTAAAATAAATTGTATAAACGATACTGTTCTATATCCACTATTCCAACCCATGCCGTTTGTCAGGCAGTAACTCATAATATAAGGGCTGATTGCCGCTCCTACGCCCCAAAAACAATGTAACCAGTTCATGTGACGCGAAGCGTAATGCAGAGCGACATAATTATTTAATGCGGCATCAATAGCACCTGCACCAACTCCGTAAGGAACCGCCCAAACACATAGCATCCAAAACTCCTTCGATATTGAAAATCCAAATAGAGCTGTTGCTGTCAGTAACACGCTGATTGCCGTTATAAATCCCACGCCAAGCCTCTTTGTCAATTTGTCAGATAAAAGGCTGGATATAATAGTGCCTCCTGCGATTATCATTGAAAGAATCCCAGCATATGATAATGGAATTTCCATCTGTTCCCGCATAGAAATCCATGCCGAGCCAAGAAGTGAATCGGGTAATCCAAGACTTACAAATGCTAAATAAATTAAAGCAAGTAGAATAGAATACATTATTTCTCTCTTTTCGTTTTTTAGAATTATTTGTTTTTATTAATATATTATTTTATAATTTTAAAAAAATCTATAAGATTCGTATTTAATAGTATTAATATCGTATTTAAAAAATAATAGGCGAGAGATATATGCGGGTAAACGCGCTTAGTAATTCTGTTGAATTTCACCAAAAGGCATTGTTTTCGTGGTAAATATTGCCATTATTGTTGTTTTGTAAATCTTATTTCCTCCTGAACATATCCAACGCACCCGCAATCGCATTGAACCCATCGTCGCCGAGAGCTTCCACAGCTTCATCGAAGTTTATCTCCGCGTCGGGCAGCGATATATTTTCAGCCTTACCGACAGGAGCGGCGGCGGGTGCAATACCCGCGCCGTTCTTTTCCCTGTCCCGTAATATCCTGCTGACAACAGCTTCGATATATTTCTCGTCAACCACCGCCGGACGCTGTTCCTCCGGCATATCACCGCGCCTTTCATAATACAGTACGGCGTCAACAATATACTGCGCCTTTTCATACCGCTCTTTGCCGTTGAGAATATCAGCTGCCCGAAGATGTGCCGGGTCTGTCCGGCTTAACTGTATCGAGAACCTTGTCCCGGCTTTTTTGCCGCTCATACGCTCAACCTCTCGCTTTGGACGCTCTGTATAATATTTCGTACCCCGCAGCGTTGGCTGAGATTTTATCTACGAAGATAGGCGCGGCAACCCTGCCGGATTCCTCAATCTGTCTGCGGAGCAGAACAGAGCCGCCGCCGACAAACACAGTCCTGCCGGAGCGTAAGTCAATCGACCGCTCACGAAGCTTGCCGAAAAGGTCTGATATAAAAATTTGAGCCGTATCATTTACTATGCGCCTGACATCGTCTCCGAGATCGTTCATCTCCCCTTTTATTACAGCGTCGACATCCCTCTCGTCAAGTAATAAATTTAATTCAGAGTTAATCTTTGCGATGATTTGATTATATAAAATAATGACTCCGTTTTCCAAAGAATCACAGATTGACAAGTCCGCCTGACCATTCCTGATTATAATGTAATCGGTGGTATAACCGCCCAAATCCAAAATAATTGCCCGTTGAAATCCGCTGATATTACCGTAGATAGTCATTGCGGCGGCGAACGCTTGCGGAAACGAAACTACTTCCGAAATATATATTTTAAACGGCTTGCCTCTGAACTCGAAATATTCAATCACGCCGCGCTTGAAATATTCCTCAAAGCGTTCATACTGCGAACCGTAGTGAGCGGGCGGCAAGCCGCACAACAGCGTCACGGGAATCATGCCGCTCTCATATTTCCCGCTGTCCTCAATATAAAATGCTACGGCGAACAGAGTGAGAATATAGAATCGGTCATCAATCGTTTTGTCCCTTAAAAACGGGATTCTCCTGTCTGAGATAGTGTAATATTTGCCTTTGTACTTTAGAATATCGTCGCCGAACGGCGGTCGGGTATTGCTTTCTTTCAGCCCGCTTGTAAAGACGCGCCCTCCTGATAATTTCATATTTTTATTGCCGTGGTCAACTGATATAATCATAAAAAACAACTCCTTCTTCTGTAAAATTTGCGCGCGCAACTGTACGCGCAGATGCGCGCGCAAAATAAATGGTTATATAAATAAAAAATCGCATGGTTTATAGAAATATAATACTTGCGGTCATCATCTTGCTTTGCCGGATAATCAGGAAATTAAGTGAAGCTATATAAATTTTAACTCGAATTATCAGGAATTCCGTTCTTTCCTTTCCGTAAATTCCACATAAACTCACGAACCTAAAACGCCCGAAAATCCACGCATTACACGGTGTTCCAATCATGTCGCGAGCAAGGCGCAGTGAAGCCCACTGCACTCGCTCGCTGGTGGCAGCCGCGCCCCCAAACCCCCGTGGATCGCCCACGCGCTGCGTGGGCGGCTGCGCGGCCTTGCCGCTATTTTTGTTACTCCTCCGTTATAGTGTCGGACGATTGTGTTCGGGTTCGGGATTCTCGGTGATGTTAAATAAGCGGTCTACGTTCATACGCGCCGTTACAAGCTCCTTCATTTCAGCATTCGCCTCGCGGTATTCGCGGTGCGCCTGTTTCTTTTCCTCAAGCGCAGAACCGTATTCCGTCCGCAGCGAAGCAACGGTCGGGAGCTTTTTATCTTTGCCGTAACCCAAACCGTCGAAATATTTCTTTGCCGCTTGGTGCAGAATTATATCTGCCTCATGCTCCGCCCGAAACTTTTTCGAGTAGCCCGCCTTGCGGTATTCAATGTAAATGCCGTGCGTCTTGGAGTATGTGACGATTTGCTTCTGCAGTTCGGCGTTGGCGGCAAGAGCCGAATCAAGCTCTTTTATCCTGTCCGACAAACTATTGAACCGCGCCGAAGCCTCCGCTGATTTCTCTTTCAGAACAGCGTAATCGTCCAAGCCTTTCTCCTGAAGATATATAAGCGTCTGCGCCATTTGTTTCAGGTTATGCAGCTTCGCCCACCTCTCATATCCCTTGCCTTTGCCCTCCCGCATTTTTGCTTGTATATCTATGAGCAGACCCGGCGAGCGTGACGATGTTTCCTGCGCGGGTGCTTTACCGGCAGAGGAAACGGTACGCAGACCGGCGATGCGTTCGCGGATTGCGGCTTCGGTGTAATCGCCGCGGAGCGTATCGCACCGCATGGGCTTACGCCCCGGCAGATTAAACGTGAGATACTTCCGCTTGTCGTTGACTTCATACCCCGCCGCTTTCATCAGCGCGAGAAATTCCTCAAAGGTTCCCGGCTTCTGTTCAAGCGTTGAATCAATCGCAGCGATGAGCAGCTGCCTTTGTGACGGCTCGCGCCTGTCACCAAGCCATTTGCCGTAGTCATTGCCCGGACTCGGCTTGGGATTTTCCACGACAGACAGCCCATGCTCCGCGCATAAAATATCGCTGCACCGCCGCAGGGCGCGGTACGAACCGATGAAGTTACGAAACTTTTTTGTGTGGTCGAGAGCCGTGCTGTTCCACACGATATGCGAGTGGCAGTGCGCCTTGTCGGTATGCGTGCAAACTATAAACGCGAACCGTCCCTTCGTAAAACGGAGTGCAAGCTCGTAGCCGATTCTATTAGCTTCCTCCGGCGTGACTTCTCCGGGTTTGAAACTTTGCCGAACGTGATAAGCAATCACGCCGCCGCGCTCCTGCTCCCGCCCGGTGAGCGAAGCGTAGCGCTGCTTGGACAGCATGAACTCGTTGTCAACAGTCATTGCGTCGCATTCATAAGATGAAATTAATTCGCCGCCGTCAGTTTTTTCCGGGTTTTCCATATAGTCAACAGTATCTTTCAACGCCCGCGCAACATTGCGTCCCGCGCCGCTGTGCAAAGGCATGATGCGTGTGGTAGCGATAGCCTTACCCCCAATCAAAAAACCGGCAGGACTCCAAACGAATCCTGCCGGTTATATATTTTTTTGTTATTTTACTGTCAGCGCGTCCGGGTCGATGACTATAACGCGCCGATGTTTTTGCCTCGCATACTTGACTGTATACGCCGTGCCGCCTTTCTCGCCGCCGTCATAAACTGCAAGCAGAATCCCCGAACGGTCGACCATGTATCTGTTGCGCTTGAACATACATGACGGCGTGTACCGCGCCTGCAGAGTCACGACTTCATCACAGGCGGCGAGTGTTTCAAAATATCGCTCCCGCTGTTCTACTGTCCAAGCGTTAGCCTGCCCCTCGTATGGAAGAACGGCGGTGAGCCTGACTGCCGGGTTAGTTTTCTTTATTTCCAGCACAGTTTCAGCCGCCCATTGGTCGACCGCGAGAGCCATGCCCGTGTAGAAATCCGTCACGCCCTCTGCAATCAGAGCTTCAATCTGTTCCCGTAATAATTTTTTAAGAGCCGCGCACCGTTCATCGCTCTCGTCATAACCGAAGCTGAAGCGCGCCGGACGATGCCCGGTGAACGCGCAGGATTGCCTTAATTGATTCGTTTGCATAAATTCACTCCTCCTTTGTACATATAATTATAGGTATATAAATATATTATACATGAATATCGGTTTAATTTCAATACATATTTTTATATGTATGATAAAATATATAACATATATAGGAGTGTGTTTTTATGAACGGTTACAAAGAAATAATCCGCGGTCTGCGTCAGGACAGAGATTTAAAACAAGCTGACGTCGCTGCCAAGCTCGGCACAACCCAGCAGCATTACTCAAAGTATGAGAACGGCGAATATGAACTGCCGCTCCGCGCCTTGTATCTGCTCGCCGATTTTTACGGAGTGTCAGCCGATTATATACTCGGCAGGACATACTGTCGGGAGGGTTTGGACGGTTTGAACAAAAAAGTGAGCATAGAGCATACGGCGGGTGAAATAGTTTCGGATATATTATCACTCAGCCCGAAAGGACGCGCCGCCGTAATCGAATATATCTCACTGCAGAAACTGAAAGAAACCGGTTCAAAAAACTGACAGATCGGCTTTGTATCTGCGGCGCGATGCTATTTTTCAAGCGTGAAAGCAAGCGAAACAGATTCGCCGTCTTTCATGCCGGACAGTTTTTCAATTAGATTTTTAACATCGCCCATTCTGTACTGCTTCGTTGCTCTGGATTCTGCGGATTTGCGTAATGACGCAAGCGTAGCGGAAAGTGTTCCTGCGTGGAAAATACACAGGACTTCCATTTCTTTTACAGTCAGAAACATAATAATATAATCCCCCATGTTAAAATTTATATGTGTGCAAAACTTTGATAAAACAGCTTCGGCTCACGCATTATCTGCATGAGCCGAGCGGTGTTCCCGTAATTTTTTAATCAGCCGGATATAATAAATCCCCGCAACGCGCCTCCGGCATTGCCGAGCAGCTTAATCAATCCGCCCGCGAAAGCGTGAATCCCAAGCGGACTGACAAGGAAAGCGGCAATCATAAACGCGGCGCCTCCGCTTCGCTCTCCCGTGACTAACAGAAGTACCGCGCCGATGAATATCAGCCCCGAAGCTGCGCTGAAAAGTTTCGCGGACGCGGAATATGCAAACGTCAAGACCGCCGATGCGACGGTCAAGACCAGCGCGAACGGCACGGCTAACAGTTTTAAAACAAGTTTCATAAAATCACCAAACCCCTCATAGTTACTGTGGTTCCAGTATCGCCACATTGTAATGTTAGCGTGCTTTGAAAATAATTACAAGGCCTTTCGGTGTATATTTTCAAACTGTTTTCAAAATTACTTTATCTTTGCCAGCCCCGCCAGAATCCCGTTCGCCGCGTCCCACAGTTTGTCGTACTGCCGCTGTAAATCGTTGATGTCGGCTTCGTAGATGCTCCGTGTCTCGTTTGCACGCTTGGCGATTTGGTTCAGATTATTTGAGCATCGCCGCAGGAGCGATACAAGCTCACGAACATCGGTAAGGTCAAGATTTATGTGATAGCCGTCAATCGACATCTTGCGGAAATATGCGCCCAAACTGATTATGCCGGAGTCAGCCATGCGTTGGCGTATGAGTGCGGCTTCATCTTCGGTCGCCCAAAAATTAAAATGCACCGAGCGTTTGCGGTTGGGCTGTTTACCCGGCTTCTTTTCGTCGCCACTCATCATAAATCCGGCTCTCCTTTGTTCTTTTTCGTCGCTGGAGCGTCTTTCGGCTTGGTGAGGGTTTGCTGATACTCTCTGATTAAGCTCGTTCAGCTTCTGCCGTATTTCATTGATTGCGGACTCAAGTGAACGCGTCGTTTTTTCAAGCGTTGTTCGGACAGGATGGTCGCGTTCCTCGCGCATTGTGCTGAGTTCCTTAAGCACGCTTGTAAGATCTTCGACTGCCTTGGCAAGCTGATTTTCCATGTTAGATATATAGCCGAACAGCGAAATCAAGTTGCCCGCGTCCTTGTTATTATCCTTGAGTATCGAAAGCAGTTCCTGAACGTGTTGGTTTTCCATTATCGGCGTTCCCGCCGATGTGTCTGTGGTTCTATCCACCGTTTATCACCCCTTGTTATATAAATTTTTGTTGTAAAAATATATGTCTGCTAACATAATAATTGAATAAAATTTCATACACATCTCCTTAAAATTGAATAATGATAAAAACCGTGAAATTTAGATGTTTAAGTTGCTAACCGACAGCATAGTTGAATACAATAATAAAACTTTCGTCATTACACCCCCGGAGTGCGGGATGGACACGGGACGGAGCCGCGTACACTGAGCGGCTCCCCAATAACGCGGGCTTGTTAAAACTTAACTGAATAAAAGCCGGAAGGCTGCGAATACCTTACAGAGTCAAATGCTGGATGAGACACCAATATATCAGCGCTTGGTTCTGTATTGCTTTTTGCGGACCTTCCGGCTTATTTGCGTTAATTAACCTGAAAATTTCAGAAAAACGAGGTGAATCTATATGAAAAAATCGAAAACGAAGAAAAGAAAGAAATCTGATAAACCCGGTATGAACAATATGCGCTACCCGTACTGCGGCAGTTCGGTGCATTTGCGGAGCGCAGCCGGGATTTATAAAAGCAACGATGAAGATATAAAACTTTATGTCTGCTCAAAATATCCTGTTTGCGATGCGTATGTCCGCGTGCAGGAGGGTACAACAAGACCTTGGCAGTTTAGCCGACGCGAAACTGCGCTTTTTTGGCGCAGCTTCTTTTTTTATTTATACGCTAAATATGATTTTATGAATCTTAAAAGTTCACAAAAGATATTAAGTTCTGAAATAATGTTCTTGTATAATAATGCTAAATATATCATATAAAATAAATTTCGGAGGCTGAAGTATGGCTGATTGGCAACCCATGCAATATCTAAAATAAAGTATGATTCGGAAAGCAAAAACAGATTTTCCTGATATAAACTGGCTTCTGATGAGCGCAAATGATGATTTGTCTTTTCTTGGCAAATTCGATGTAATATTTACTAATTCAGTAATCCGCCTGTCTATCCTAAACATTATCCCTATGAACATTACTACAGCATTATTTGTGAGCTGACTGATAGAATTGAGATTTGGCAAACTGATTATATCCACATTATGCCTGGCCATGATGGCATCGTTGAATGGTACAAAGGCACAGGCTTGCGTCCGTTTATTGACATGATACCTGACGAAATGAAACAATTAGAGTTTTGCAATGACTACAAACAGCTTGTTTCACAAAAATATCCTGTAGAAAAGAACGGAAATGTATTATTGCCTTTTACCAGTGTTTTTTTCATTATGTATAAATAGATATATACGATATATTTTCCCAATAGATTTTAAAAATTCATAGGTTGTTCACGGTTTTATTATTAGGCCATTGTTTCTGCAATTCGTCAAGCAAAGGCGCGAGATATTCTATTATATTTACCATATTTTTGCCTCCCTTTTTATACCCTATAAATTTATATTGCGGGATTACAACCCAACTCCGCAAGTATTTGTTTATAGCGTTCACTTTCAAATTCGCTCACCGGAAAATCATGATTATAAAAACAATGGGACATTACATCAGCGTCTTTTAATAATTCGTCATAAGGCTCATGTACTGCCTTTTTGTCGCTGTGCCTTGATATCGCTGTAGTAATCATTTTAATTTCCCCGTCATTATATAAATTAATATTTCTCAATAATTCTTCTGCTTCTTCTGCGCCTTGTGTGACCTCCTGAATTTATTAATATAAAAATTTAAATCCGTTATTAAAATATACCTCTCTTCCTTATAACTTTCCCAAACAATTTTATTTAAAAAGTTTAAAAGAGATAAATTCATAAGGTTCATTAACCTTTTCGGAATACTCATAAATCTCATCGCGTTGAGACGGAGTTAATTCAGAATACCAAGGATGGTCTGCAATTTTATTAAATCGTTGTATCTGAAGCACAATTATAGTTTGATTCCAAGGAGTGTTATACTTCATACCTTCTGCATACTTGCTTAATTCTTTGAACACCCTTGTTGTATAAACTAATTTCCCTTGATTTAATCGTTCAATAATTGAAGAATATTCATTTTCCGGGAAAGTCATTAATTTAAGTTCCATTGTTCCCTCACTTTTCACACATTATATAAATTTTTCGCGCTCGCAGCGCATGAATATCTTGATATAATTATATCGAGCAAAAAAAATCTATTCAAGTTGATTTTGTAAACTTTAAGATTATATTTACATTCTGCCTGTCAACCAATGTAAACGCATGGGATTACCCCTTTGTCCAACAGCGGAGTATATGTCCGGGAGCATTTTTACATATCGGGTGTTGAAGACCTCTGGAACCGAAGCCCCGATGTCGCGGAGGCGATTGCGGGAGCGGCGGCTGATGATTTCGCACTTTCCTTAATCTGTTTCGCATACGCTTTTCCTCCTGTGATTTTATTTATATCCGTATTTAGTAATTCTATATATTTCATATATACCGTTCCATAAAAACATCGTGTTCTTCCGATATCTCGTAACCCAAAACATCGAAGCATGATATATTTCTGCTTAATACGCAAAAATTTAAATATTTATACCCCAAACTTCCTCCGACAACCAATATCTCCCTTATTAACGCAGGAGTGAGTTGCTTGCTCCAACAAGTCACGGACGCTCGCTCGGTAGGCTCAAACGCGCCTATATTTATATATGATTCGCCAATTTTAAAAGACGATACGATTCTGTCATCGTATTCGTGCTGCGCGTTAAAGACTTTCCATATATGCGCCGATGCGCGCTGATACAGCCCTATCACAAGGGGCAAGGTTTTTACTGCTGCGAACGGCACTTTATCTATACGAACGGCATTTTCTGCGGAAATTGATAATGTGTTCAATTTTAACGTACTGTTGCTGTCTTTCGTTTGAACAAAACCGTTTTTTTGATAAAAGAAAATTGAGCCGCTCTCTATACCCGGCATGGTTCTTAAAAAAGCGCAGCCGTTTTCTTTAGCATACGCCGCGCCTGATTCAATTAATTTTGTGCCGATACCGCGCTTTTGATAAGCTTCGTGTATTTGCAGCATTCCAAGATAAAGAAATCGGTGGTTGGGTTCGTCAGATAAAACCCATTCAGCGTGTCCTGCAATTTTATCGTCGCATACCGCTACTTGAATAAAAAAGCCGTTTTCTAAACTTGTTTGCCCCGACCTGAAACACGCTTCGTCTGAACCCCAATGTTCATCGCCGCCGTGCGCTTCACGTATGCCCTGTATGTCTGTATCTAAATTTACGTTCCGTATTAAAATATTCATAATAGTATTACTCCTTAATTTACGCCATTTTTTTTACTCCCGGCGAATACAGAGTATTGTTTGGGTGAAACCAATAAATCTTTATATATTATAGTTTGAGACGGCCGCCTTTGTT
>Ga0099364_10002610_pt1 | contig 28596 bp, 27 predicted proteins | sample TergutTh196P3_FD_73070 | JGI IMG/M metagenome (GOLD analysis project Ga0099364, IMG submission 73070) | Microcerotermes parvus P3 segment gut microbial communities from Pointe-Noire, Republic of the Congo - Th196 P3 | ecosystem: Host-associated > Arthropoda: Insects > Digestive system > Gut ... | reverse complement strand
ACGACAAAACCCACCACGAAAGCTGTTGAACCCAAGCCCGCCGCGACAAAAGCCGCCGCACCGAAGCCCGCTTCGGCGACAAAAGCGGCTACACCGAAGCCCGCTTCGGCGACTAAAGCGAAGAAACCTGCCGCACCGAAAACCCCGAAAGCCGCCAAATCAACCGCCGCACCTGCAAAAGCAACCAAACCCGCCCCGAAAAAACCCGCCGCCCCTGCAAAACCGAAAGCAACCGCCGCTTTGACAAAAGCGGCTAACCCCGCCGCCGCACCTGAACCACCCAAGGAGAAGCTCAAGGTGCTGATTGCCGCCTCAGAGGTAGTGCCGTTTGTCGCAACGGGCGGTATGGGACAGGTAACAGGTGCGCTTGCCGCAACACTTGCAAAAAACGAAGAAGACCTTGATGTCCGCGTTATCGTTCCGCTTTACTCACAATTTCGTGATGAATATGAGCCGCAAATGTACTGGCTTGGTGAGAAAAGAGTATGGTTAGCGTGGCGTTTTGATAAATACTGCGGAGTATTCAGGCTCGAAAAGGACGGAGTGACCTATTACTTCATTGACAACCGTTCATATTTCGACCGCAAGACCGCATACGGACACTACGACGACGGAGAAAGATTCGCGTTTTTTGCGAAAGCGGTCTTTGCAACCATTGACCTTACAGGCTTTGTGCCCGACGTAATACACGCGCATGACTGGCAAACCGCACTTGTTCCCATTTATGTAAAAACCCGTTTTGCGCATTTGTACAACAATATTAAAACAGTATTTACGCTCCACAACATGGAGTATCAGGGTAAATTTGCGAGCTTCACCCTCACCGACGTCTTTGATTTGTGGACGGAGGAAGAATGGATGGTCACGCAATGGATTACCTCGCACGACAAATGTATCAACCTTATGAAAGGCGCACTCGTGTGCTCTGACAAGATAACGACCGTCAGCCCGTCTTACGCTGAGGAAATTCAGGTAGCGGGTGCATATGGGCTTGAACAGGTTATCCGCGAAAATTCGTATAAAATGAGCGGAATACTCAACGGAATAGATGTAGATGAGTACAATCCGTCAAAAGACCCCTCAATTACGAAAAATTACACGGTAAAAACTCTTGAGGATAAGGCGGAGAATAAGGCGGCATTGCAAGCAATGTTTAATCTTCCGAATTCCCCGCGCAGTATGATTTTCGGTATTGTTTCCCGTCTTGTTTCGCACAAAGGCATGGACCTCATAAAATACATGATTGATGATTTGCTCAAATTAGATGTTCAATTTGTGCTTCTCGGTACGGGCGACCCCGATTACGAGTGGTATTTCGGGGAGCTTGCGGCGCGTTATCCTGATAAGGTCGGGGTGAAGATTGCGTTCATACCGTCTGTCGCAAGCATGGTGTTTGCGGGAGCTGATGCACTGCTGATGCCGTCGAGCACCGAGCCTTGCGGACTTGCACAGATGATTGCCTGCCGCTACGGTACAATTCCTGTTGTTCGCAAGACAGGCGGACTAAAGGATTCAATAACGGACTGCCGCGCAGGAGCAGGAAACGGATTTGTTTTCGACAACTACGTTCCGAGCGAGCTTCTCAGCACGGTAACGCAAGCGTATGATATGTACGCGGGGCGCGAGGAGGATTGGAAAAATCTGATGCGCGAGGCAATGAACACCGACTTTAGTTGGAATATTCCCGCGAAATCCTATGCCGATTTATACAGGTCGCTGAAAGGCTGATTTTGCGACTGATTTTGCGGTTGATTTTGTTCGCCCGCGAATAAAACAATGTCTAATCGGACACTTGACGAAAACTCAAAAAGCAATTACAATGTTAAAATAATATATAAATTTCAACAATGCCTGGAGGATGTCTATGAATAAAGTTTTCTTATGCAAGGAAACAGCGGAGGAGGAAACACGGTGCGCCCTTGTTCCTCAACATATAAAGAAGCTCTGCGAAATGGGTTATGAGCTGATTGTGGAAAGCGGCGCGGGAGAGTGTATCGGGATTGTCGACGAAGCGTACAAGGATGCGGGTGCGAAAATTGTTGAAACCCTCGCCGAAGGCTACGCAGAGTGTGATATAGCCGTCAGAATAAATAAGCCCGACGGCATTGAAGGTATACGCGAGAACACGTTGCATTTGAGCTCCTTTGACGTTTTCAACGAAAAAAAGGCAATTGCGGAATATGCCGCGGCGGGTGTTCGGCTCGTCAGCCTTGAGATGATTCCACGCAGTACGATAGCGCAAAAAATGGACATTCAAAGCTCGCAAGCATCGCTTGCAGGGTACTATGCCGTTGTTCTTGCCGCTTCAAAGCTACCTAAGATATTTCCAATGATGATGACTCCTGCGGGCACGATTTCACCCGCGAGGGTCTTTATTATCGGGGTCGGTGTTGCGGGATTACAGGCGATTGCCACCGCAAAACGGCTCGGAGCGCGTGTTGAGGCTTTTGATACCCGCCCTGTTGTTGAGGAAGAGGTCAAGTCGCTTGGCGCAAAGTTTGTAAAAATAGATTTGGGCGAAACCGGACAAACCGAACAAGGCTACGCAAAGGAGCTGACACCTGTTCAAATCGCGTTGCAAAGAGATGGACAGGCAAAGGTTTGTGCGCAGTCGGATATAGTTATTACAACCGCAAAGGTTTTCGGACGTAAAGCACCGCTTTTGCTCACAAAGGAAATGACCGCGAGAATGAAACCCGGTTCTATAATTGTTGATATGGCGGTTAAAACAGGCGGAAATGTTGAAGGCTCTGACCCCAACGAGGACGTTGTGCTTGACAACGGGGTGCTGATTATCAGCGGCGACAGCTTGGAGCGCAACATACCAAAGGATGCTTCGGATATGTTTTCGGGGAACATTTTCGCATTTCTTGAACATTTTTGGGATGCTGAAAACAAGACGTTCAAATACGACACTGAGGACAGCATTTTGAGCGGTTGTCTTATTACCTCAGATAAAAAAATCATCCACCCGTCGTTCGTGGAAGGAGGCGGTTCATAATGACAGGCAACACAGTATTACTGCTTTTCATCTTCGTTATGGCATCATTTTTAGGTAAGGAGCTTATTTCAAAAGTCCCGTCGCAGCTTCATACTCCGCTTATGTCCGCGACAAACGCAATATCAGGCATATCCATTCTCGGAGCGTTGCTCGTGTGCTCCGTAAGCCCTACAGGTTCGCCCGCTATGATATGCGGCTTTCTCGCTATCGTATTTGCGACAATAAACGTGATAGGCGGATACGCGGTAACAAACCGTATGCTTGAAATGTTCCAAAAGAAGGGAGGTAAAGCGAATGATTAGTATAGAAGTAGTCAATTTTGCTTATATCATCGCGTGCTTTACCTTCATTATGGGTATAAAGTATCTCGGAAAACCCGCCACAGCGGTCAAGGGTAACTACATTTCAATGATTGGTATGGCAATAGCGATTGTCGCCGTGTTTTTCGAGTACACGGGTGCGGCGGATATTACCGAAATGGGAATCGCCGACAAGTGGAACATAGACTTTATGGAAACAGGCTTTCTCTGGTCGTTTGCCGCACTTGCGCTCGGCTCTCTAATAGGTCTTGTTTGGGCGAAAAAAGTAAAAATGACGGGTATGCCTGAGCTTGTTGCGCTTTTCAACGGATTCGGCGGGCTTGCATCCGCGCTGGTTGCGTTTTCGCAGTTTTACAACTTCAAGGAAGTCGGCACTGCCCCCGATATAGTCAGCGCGATTGCTATCGGGCTTACAATTCTCATTGGTACTATGTGTTTTTCAGGCTCGGCAATCGCTTGGGCGAAGCTCTCGGAGAAAATGACAGGCAGAGCAATTGTTTTCAAAGGACAGCACATAATAAACGGAACTCTGTTTTTGGCGGTACTTGCGGGCGTTGTGCTTTACGCAATGCCGAACGATATTATCACGCCAGATGTTAAAATGATTGTTATGCTGTCAATGTGCGCGATTTCGTTCATCTTTGGTATAACCTTCGTAATACCAATCGGCGGCGGTGATATGCCCGTCGTAATATCCCTGCTCAACAGCTTCAGCGGTCTTGCCGCCGCTACGACAGGCTTCATCTTGGAAAATACCGCGCTCATCGTCAGCGGCTGTCTTGTCGGAGCATCGGGCATTATACTCACGGTAATAATGTGCAAGGCGATGAATCGCTCAATCGGCAATCTGCTCTTCAGCGGATTCGGGGCTAAGGATACAGCATCGAGCAAAGGACCCGGAGCCGAGCCGAAAGCGATTTCCGCAGAGGATGCGTATTTGATACTCGAATCGGCATCGTCGGTCGTGTTTATACCGGGCTACGGTATGGCTGTTGCACAGGCACAGCACGCTGTCCGCGAGCTTGCCGAGAAATTAGAGGACAACGGGGCGGAAGTGAGCTACTGTGTACATCCTGTTGCGGGGCGTATGCCCGGTCACATGAACGTGTTGCTTGCTGAGGCTAATATTCCGTATGAAGGTCTGAAAACAATGGACGAGATGAACCCGTCAATGCCCGCGCAGGATGTCGCAATTGTTATCGGAGCAAACGACGTTGTCAACCCTGCGGCGGAAACGGACGAATCCTCGCCCATATACGGTATGCCGATTATCAAGGCGCATCTCGCAAAAACAGTATTTGTACTCAAACGCGGTAAAGGTAAGGGCTTTTCAGGCGTGGAAAACGAGTTGTTCTCCATGCCGAACACCTTGATGATTTACGGCGATGCAAAGGCAACAATAATGGCACTCGGCGACCAGTTCAGCGAGGAATAATAAATGAGTACCGTCTGCAACGTCCGCTTTGCGGACGGTGCGGACGGAGAAACGTCCGCTTTGCGGACGGGGAAAAAACAGAATTGTGAAGGAGAATAATGTAATGTATGTTGGTGTAGATTTAGGCGGAACAAAAATCGCCGCGGCAATCGTGAATGAACAAGGCGAAATTCTAAAAAGAGTACATATTCCGACCAACGCAAAGGCGGGCGAAGAAGCCGTTATCAACAATGTTATTAAAGCGTGTGACACATTGCTTGAAGATGCTGATGAGCCGCCGCGTTCAATAGGAATAGGCGTACCGGGTTCTGTAAACAGTAAAACGGGCAGAGTAATTTTTACAGCGAATCTTCCGCTCAGAAATGCAGACATTGCAAGTTACTTGAAAAACAAATATAACTGTGAGGTTTATTTGGGAAATGATGCTAACTGTGCCGTTCTCGGTGAAGCGATTGCAGGCAGTGCCAAAGGCTCAAAGAATGTCGCCATGATAACCTTGGGAACAGGTCTTGGCGGAGGCTTGATAGTTAACGGGACTTTGGTTACAGGTCTGTGCGGTTCTGCAGGAGAGGTCGGTCACATAGTCATCAATATCGGCGGACGGGAATGTGGTTGCGGCAGAAAGGGATGCTGGGAAACCTACGCATCAGCCAAGGGGCTTGTGGCTACGGCTTTGGATTTAATGGACAAGAATCCTGAGAGCTTGATGTGGGAGCTTTGCGTGGGTATGACAGACAGGGTAGACGGGCGCGTTGTTTTTGAAGCCTATCGAGCCAAAGATGCTACCGCAATAGCTGTCGTGGATAAGTATATCGGACACCTTGCTATTGGTATAGTAAATCTTATAAATATGCTTGAGCCTGAGGTATTCTGCATTGGGGGCGGCGTATCTAACGCATGGGATTGCATGGAAAAACCGCTTATAGCGGCTGTTGAGAATGAAAAATTCTCGCGTTTTTCAACGGATATGCCGAAAACAAAGATTGTAAAAGCAACTCTCGGCAACGAAGCGGGAATCATAGGTGCGGCAATGCTCGGCGAGAATGTGTTGTAGGGAAAAGCGCAAGGCTTGTCTAATTTGCGAAAATTGCGCTTTTTTCAAAAAAAGTCTTGACATACAGTATTTGCAATGTTAATATAGCGTTCCGAGAAAGCAGAACGGCATCCCCGTCCTCACCCGGCCGCAAGAGCGCGCTGAGGTAAAAATCTGAAAGGCGGCTTGTGAAATCATCACAAGAAAGCCCTGACAGATACGGAACACACCCAAAAACCATTGACGTATGGGTAGTTCACGGACGACGGATGCAAAGCATCCGTCTTTTATTATGTTATGGAGGTGTTGTTATAAGCAACGTAAACTATCAAATCAACGAAGAAATACGAGATAAGGAGGTTCGGCTGATTGACGAGGACGGTACCCAATTAGGTATCCTGTCGCTTGACGATGCGATGAAAGTTGCTGTCACAAAAGAACTTGACCTCGTGAAAATCGCGCCTACATCCAATCCGCCGGTTTGTAAGGTTATGGATTACGGAAAGTATAGATACGAGCAAGCTAAAAAGAACAAGGAAGTGCGGCGGAATCAGCATGTCGTTGAAATCAAGGAAATACGGATGTCGCCAAGCATAGGAACAAACGATTTCAACGTAAAGCTCCGCAACGGATTGAAATTCTTGAAAGACGGCGACCGCCTGAAGGTAACAGTGCGTTTCAGAGGTAGAGAAATGGCGCACACGGAAATAGGCGAGAAGCTACTCACAAAGTTTGCTGAGGAATGTGCGGAATTTGGAAACGTAGACAAAAATCCGAAGCTCGACGGCAGGCACATGTCAATGTTTTTAACGCCGTTGCCGCCAAAACAATAGAAAAGGAGAAAACGCAATGCCAAAAATAAAGACACACAGCGGGGCGAAGAAACGATTTAGCCTCACAAAGACAGGGAAGGTTAAACGCGCAAAGGCGTACAAAAACCATATTCTCAACAAGAAATCAACCAAGCTCAAGAGAGAACTGCGCAAGGGCGCATATGCCGATGAAACGAATGCGGCAACAATCAGACGAATGATTCCGTATAAATAGGGCATACTCGTAGGGAGTGATGCTCTCATCGCTCCGAAAAAACAAAAGGAGAATTTTAGATATGGCAAGGGTTAAACGCGCTGTCATTACGCGCAAAAGAAGAAAAAGAATATTAAAGCTCGCTAAGGGCTATTGGGGAGCAAAATCGAAGCGATTCAAAATGGCAAATCAGGCGGTTATGAAATCTCTTACCAACGCCTACAAGGGTCGCAGATTGAAGAAAAGAGATTTTCGCCGTCTTTGGATAACCAGAATCAGTGCGGCATGTAAAGCAAATGATATGAATTATTCACGATTCATGTACGGGCTGAAACTTTCGGGAGTAACGCTGAACCGCAAGATGCTTTCCGAAATGGCAATCCACGAGCCGGAGGCTTTCTCACAGCTCGTCGGAACGGCAAAACAGGCAATCAGTGCGTAAATAATGTTTGAGCGTAGGGTCGGGTTTGGACGAGGTTCCACGCCCGACTCTTTTTCTTCAAAAAATTTTTTTCAAATTTTGAAACTATTTTCCCGTTTGTTACGGATATACACATAGAACCCGAAAAGGAGAGGCGCGGTTGGACACAGAAATACAGCTGATACGAAAAATCCAAAAGAACGGCGACCGTGCTGCCGCCGACACTTTGGTGCGGGGCTATTACGACGAAATCTACCGTTTCATGCGTAAGCAGATTTCAGACGGTGATGCCGCGCTTGATTTGACACAGGAGATTTTTATTTCCGTGCTGAGGTCGATAAATCGCTACAACCCGAAAAAAGGCGCGGGCTTCCGAACATGGCTCTATAAAATCGCAACGGATAAAACGGTCGATTATTTCCGTTCCCGCAGTCCTCGGCGCGTGGAGATTCTTCCAATCGACGACGTTGAGCCCATCGCCGCGCCTGACTTTACCCTGCGTTTTGAAGAACGCGATTTCTCGGAGCGGGTGTGTGAATTTTTAGGCACTTTACCGCCCGACACACAAAAGCTTTTCCGCTTGCACATTTTCGGGGAATATACCTTTGCGGAAATCGCCTGTCAGATGGATATGCCCGAAAGTAGCGTAAAGTCTAAGTATTATCGCCTTATAAACCTACTGCGAAAGGAGTTTGCCGATTATGAAAAATGAACAACGTAAAGAAAAATTTGAACAAAGCCAAGAGAGTTTTGCCAAAAGCCAAGATAAATTCGACGCTGAAAAAAACGCAAGTATTGAGTTTATTCTTGCGCAAGGCTTACAAAAGCCGCAAACAACGCGGGCGCGTATCCTTGATATGATACACTCGGTCGGGTTTCGCTATATCTTTTGGGATATAGGGTACAGCTTGTCCTTTGCCGCCGTGACAATCGCGATTGTTGCCGTGCTATACGCCGTAGCATGGTCGGACGAATACCGCTACTCCGCATCATTAGCCGTTGCCCCGATTATGTTTCTCCTGATAACGGCATTTGCCGAAACCTCGGAGCGCGCCTGCGGTCTTTATGAACTCAAGCAGACCTGCCGCTTCACAGTTCGGCAGATAACCGCCTTGCGGGTGGTTTGCTATTCGGCGGCGGGCGCGGCGTTTACGGCGATTATAGCTGTCATGGGAGCTAAGGACACATATGACTTTTTGTCGCTGTTCCCGCTGTGCCTGTCGGGATTGTTTATATGCGCCGCGTTGTCACTGACAGTCATGCGGTTTGCGCGAAGTAAATGGGCAAACGCCGTGTTTTCGGCGGTGTGGATGTTCGTGAGTGTTGCTCCCGCTTTTTCTCCAAGCACTTCTCTGAACAAAAGGTGGGAAACTCTGTTAAGCAGTATACCCGCTATCCTGTCGGTAACCATTGCCGTAATCGGCGCGGCGATATTCATTTATCAAATAACAAAAATATTTAAGGAGATAGAAAAACATGCTTATGCTCAATAATGTAACAAAAAAATACGGCAGCTTTACCGCTTTGGAGGACATAAGTCTTGAACTCAGCAGCGGTGTCCATGCCCTGCTCGCCCCTAACGGCGCGGGTAAAACGACGCTCATAAAAATGCTGACCACCCTCATTTTCCCGACAAAAGGCGAAATACTTTGGAATGGTGACGAGATTGTGCGGCTTGATGCTTCATACCGCGATATAATCGGCTATTTGCCGCAGGATTTCGGCTATTACAGAAACCACTCACCCCGCGACTTTCTGCTGTATCTTTCAGCTCTCAAGTGCATAGAGCACAATGCGGCGAAACGCAAAACCGATGAACTGCTTGAGCTTGTCGGCTTATCGGACGTGCGGGATAAGAAGATGAAAAAGTTTTCGGGCGGCATGGTACAGCGCGTGGGTATAGCGCAGGCTATGTTAAACGACCCGAAAATCCTGATTCTCGACGAGCCGACGGCGGGGCTTGACCCGAAAGAGCGCGTGCGCTTCCGTAATCTTATCTCGTCGCTGTCAAAGGATAGAATTGTTATACTTTCTACGCATATTGTGAGCGACATTGAAACCATAGCAAGCCGTGTAATCATGTTCAAAGACCACAAGCTGTTTGCCAACGACGAGCCTGTCGCATTGTGCGCTTCGCTTGCGGGTAAGGTGTACGAAACCGATGACATAGCCGCCATAGATTGTGCATATCTCGCGCTGACCGAGCGGCAGGACGGCGAAAAAACAGTCACAAGGTTTGTGTCTGAAAATGATTGCGGCAGTGCGGCGCGAAGTGTCAGCCCGAACTTGGAGGACGTTTTCCTGTATGTTTATCGTGATGAGGTGTAAAGTTTGAAAACGAGTTTCAAACAGCGTGGGTCTTTCCGGTTCAGAAGGCCATATACGCAAGCCTTCATGAACCGGAAAGGATTGTATGTAAACATGCTCTTGTGGTTTGAACTGAAAAAGACCCTGCTTGCTCCTGTCATAATTGGCTTTGTCGTTCTTTCCCTCGTGCTGAATGTGGTTATCATATTTACATACGATTATGCTTACCAATATGTAGAGCGTGAATCAGAACCCTATAACATCTTTGAGGGGTACGAAACAAGCGGTATCGCGGATTACTACGTCGGAATACACGGCATGAGCGGCAGTGCGGAGAAAAACATACGCGAAAAATACGCCGCGCTTCAGCTTGTCGTTGACGAAAAAGCGGCAAACGGAGATTCGCTTTCCGTCTACTTCGGAATGGGAACGTATAATATGCACCGGTTTTTATTTGAGATACTGTTCTTTGCGATAATTGCGGAAGCCGCACTCTTAGCAATGTTTGTCGCTTTGATGTCAATCGGATTTGAGAACATCCGCAACACGGAAGCACTTATAACATCGTCTAAAATCGGATGGCGCATTTTGCGGACAAAACTTATCGCCTCGCTGACAACGGGATTAACCTTTTTTGGAGTGATACTTGCCGTCAGTCTGTGTATATTTTTTGCCCGATACGATTATTCAGCCGTGTGGAATGACAATGTATCAAGTTCGTTCAACGTTAACTATTATTCTCAGAATCCGTTCATAACCTGGCACAGTTTTACCGTTGCGGGGTATCTATGGGCGACAATCGGAGTGGCGGCGGGCTTGACGGTGGTATTCGGTTTATTCGGCTATGCTGTCGGGACGTTTTTTCGGAGCGGGTACGCTTCCTGCGGTGTTGCTGTTGCGTTGTGTGGGTTGCAATTCTTGACTGTAATGCTTTTTCAAGTGGGCGGGACAATACGGGGTGTGCTTAACCTCACGCCGATTATGCTCTGGATAAACAGCAACACAAGCAGATGGTTCACCGAAGGCGGTGCTGAGATTATTTGGGCGCATTATGAAACTATCGGGCTGATTGCTTGTCTTGTGATACTGACAGCGGCAAGCGCTATCGCCGCGAGAAACTACAGACGGAGGGATTTACTGTGAGGATATTTATTTACGAGCTTAAAAAAATATGGAACCGAAAAGTGTTACTCGCCATTGCCGTGCTTATCGTGCTGACTTGGTTCGCGATTGGGAATACGCAGCTATGACAGCCTAAAGCACCACGGAGCGTACGGCTCGTTCCAAACCGAAATGTTCAGGCTTTACGGTGATACGTTAGAGCCTGACGAGTTGGCTGATTTTGATATACCCGGAAAGGTCGCGGAGGCTATTCTCGAAATGGACGCGCTAATAGCCAATGACCCTGTTTTTGCTGAATATGGGATAAGTAATTTTGAGGAATATTGGACGTTCTATAACAGCAGCTACCACAGTGAAATTTTGGGTGACGACATATTTGGCTCGAAAGAGGATAATGATTTCGATTATATGAATAAGGTGTTAAATCATTATGCCCCTGACAACACCCTTGAAGATTGGTACGCAAGCCCGATGGTTAGATTGGACTGCTTGCAGGCTCTCGCGGGGCGGTACATGGAAAATGAATATTGGGTTGACGGTTATATTGAGGGGGATTCACGCTCGGTCGTTGTCCGTGCGGCGGAAGAACTGAAAGCAACGGGGAACAACAGCCTGATAAATGATTATCTGCTGACGGAGTTTACATTGTATGCGGCTACTGCGGGGGTTGCCTCACTTCTTGCGGTCATCCTTTTAGTAATGCCTTTGCTCATAATCGACCGTTCATGGGGAATCAACTTGCTTCAATATTCATCAGCTATGGGACGAAAAATATTTAAGATACAATTTGCCGCAGTGATTGCGAGTGCGTTTATCCTGTCCGCTATCTTGACAGCCGTGCTTTTTGCCCCTTTTATCGTGTTAGCGAGCGAATATTGGAACACAGGTATCATGTCGTCGGGGCATCGCGGCATATGGCTTTATGATATTACTTTCGGGCAGTATGTATTTTCGCTTGCGGGGTTAATAACTGCGTTTTCCGTCGGCGCGGCAAGTGTTGTGTTTTTATTGGCGCGTTTCAGCGCAAACATTATAAACGCGACGATTAAAGCCGTCCCTGTCAGTGCTGCTCTTTCTGCGCTGTCTGCGTTTACTGTTTTTATGGCGTTTCACGAAAATAATGTTGTGTTTAATCATGTCTTTCATGGCAGGGTTCAAATACCGGAGGTCATGTTTGGTGCTACTGTGGTGATAATCGGAACAGCCGCGGCGGCACTTGTCGTGAAGCGGGAAAAACGGGTCGATGTGGCTTGATTGCGCGGGAGCATAGCGGTGTAGAGGTACTGCGTAATTGCGGTGTTGCCGCAATCGGTACAGCGATAAATGCTATAAAAAGAGAAAGAAAACAAATGTAGAATAACGGGGGATATGATTATGCTGTTCAAACTTGAACTTAAAAAATTACTGTGTTCGCCAATGCTTATTGTGTTTTTGGCGTTGTGTATCGGGTTTAACATTCTTGTAGTTATACCGGATGCGTATGATGACTACGCCGATTATGTCGCAAACGCTTCAAGGACAGCGGGCTACAAATTAGGCGGACAGTTTGACGAGAAAATCGCCGAGCTTGAAGATAACGAAATGAGAGATTATCTCATGGCAGACACGAAAGGCGTGACGGACGTTTTTGACGGCTATGAAACATCATATATTGCGAACGCTTATATCGAAAGATTAAATCTTCCGAGCTACGCGGCGGATGCGATGAGAAATAAATACGATGCCCTGCAAGTCGCCGTTGAGGTCAAAGCCGCTTCAAACGAAAGTCAGACACTTTACTTTGCAAGCTCAACGCCCTACAAGCATTTTCAACTGCACGGAAATATTTTCAGATTTTTGAATGTGGAGTGTGGATTGCTTGCCGCACTGATAATGTTGCTTTCTCTCGGATACGAAGTTAATAACCGCACCACTCACACCGTATATGCCACTAAAACGGGGCGAAAAATCATGCTTCACAAGCTCTTTGCTTCGCTGTCGGGCGGGATTATAGCTTTTACGGTTTTAATGGGGTTCACCCTCGCTGTATACTTGGCAGTCAACGATTACGGCAATATTTGGGGCAGTAGCGTGTCGAGCGTATATAACGTGATTGATGACTTGCTTGTCGGAGGCTTCCGCCCGTTTGTCACTTGGCAGAGCTATACGGTTCTGACCTACGGCTTGGCTGTTCTCGGTATATCCGCGTTGCTGATGTTATGCTTCGGGTTGATGGCTTTTGTAATAGGCGCGTGGTTCAAAAACAACTACATAGGGTTTCTTGTGTTCTTGATAGTCAACGCGGGTTGTATTGTTTCCGCTTATGCGTTTTCGGGAAGGCTTTTAGCATACACTACAATGCTTACGCCCGTGTGGTTGTGGCTGAAACAGCCTTACTGGTTTTCCGACGGCGGCGCGGACATTCTTTGGAAAAATTTTGAAATGCTCGGCGTTTGCGTGTCGCTTGTGCTACTTGTCGGACTGTGCGTTTTTTCGGCTAAAATGTTCAAAAAGAGGGATATAGCGTGAAACGAGTTCAAACTATATCCGAAAATGTGCCAAAAGATAACTGAAAGGAATGGCTATTTGTTATGAGAATGATTTTTTACGAAATTAAGAAAATATGGAGCTTAAAAATACTCGGTATTATCGCTTTAGTCTGCGCTTTGTTTTACGTTATGTTTATGAGCTATTATATTGAGTATTACAGGGGCAATCACCCTGCAACGGAAAATATATACTACGCCGAAGAGCTCGTGCGGCTGTACGGGACGACAATTACACCTGACGAGTTTTCGGAGTATGTAACCCGCGAGTACGGCAGAATTAAAACCGAAGCGGAAAATTATTTCCGAACCATACCGATTTTTGCACAGGCGGGGATATACACCTTAGAAGATTTTAATGCAATGCGTGAAAACAGACATAGCCCCGAAAGCGAAACCGCACAGATGGAATCGGACGCATTTTGGACTCTCTACGGCGAGGAGTGCGATTATTTGGGCTTCAACCTTGAAACGCTTGAGTTTATGGCAGATGAGTTTGAAAGAAAGTCAAGTTATATTGACAATCCCGACAGCTTTTGGGTTGACCTTAACGAAAGAGAGCGGGAGCGGTACAGAGAATTGATACAAAACGGCGAGCATTATTCAATTCTGAGTTACTGGACATACGAGAACACAAATAATTATGCCGTCGCCTTTTCCATATTAGCAATACTCGCTGCGCTTATTCTTGTTTCACCGCTCTTGGTTTCCGACCGTCATGTGAATTTACATCATTTGCAGTATTCGTCAAGGTTGGGGCGTAAAATCATAAATCGACAGCTTGCCGCAATTCTGCTCTCGTCATTTCTGCTTACAACCCTGCTGATTTTAGTGTTCGGCGGCATTTACAGCACGAACGGAACATATCTTTTTTGGGGAAGTAACATAAATTCCGAATTTAATCTCGGCAGTTACTTTGTGTTCAGCATGACCTACGGGCAGTGGGTTACGGCTATGATTATACTGATGTACGCGCTGGTTTTCGGGGTATCAACACTTGCGTTCATACTCTCACGCTTTTCACGCAACCTGATTGTCCTTGTAATGAAGCTGATTCCCTTGTTTGCGGCTGTTGCGTTTCTCTGCGCGGGATTATTTAATTACTCGTTCAGTATGCTTTACGCCCCGCTGTATCAAATCTCGCGTGTGTTTGGCATAGAGATATATGTCTGCGGTGTTATCGTAATCTCCTGCCTTGTGGCTTCACTTTTTGTCACACGGCGGGAAAAGCGGGTTGATGTGGTTTGATTGCGCGGGGGTGCGGTGTTATTGCTTACATTGCGGTGCGGCACTGCGGGGGCGCGGTCAATGAATAATTACAGTATTGTGACCAAAAAATATATAACAAGTGTTGCATTTTTGATTTTGTTAGTGTAGTATAGTTTTACATCAAAATATTAACTTTTTGGAGGGTATAAAATGGGAAACAATAAATTAGTGTTCGCAATCGTCGCAGGGGTGGTCTTTGTCGCCGCCGCCGCCGCCGCAATCTACATTTTCCGTAACGAAATCGCGGATTTGTTCGTAGATGTCAAAGCGAGAATTGACGAGAAAATTCTCCACCGCGGCGGAGAATTCGCAGACTAAGAAAAGGCGCAAATGTAAAAGGCACGCAAGAGGTTAGTTTGGTTATCCGAATTAACCTCTTAGTCTATATTATGAGAGGGGCGACCGCCTTGTTACACAAAAAACCGTTCCAACCAACGTTTGACCTTTACGGTCAAAGGGTCTAACGTAACGTCAATCGGCGCAATCTTGATTGTATAACACCCTGTTTTGTTGCCGCCCAGAATATCCGTAAGCAGTTGGTCGCCAATAACGGCAATTTGCGAGAAATCCTCTATTTCCAAGAGCTGTGCCGCCCTTTTATATCCCTTTGTGAAAGGCTTTCCGGCGCGGAAAACATATTTTGTCCCGAAAGTCCGCGCAAAAAAACTCACCCTCCGCTCCTTGCCGTTAGATAATAAGCAAATCGGCAACCCTATGTCGGAAATCCATTCCGCCGCAGAGGGACGCACATCTGTCACGCCCTCTTCCACGACGGTGTTATCTATGTCCAAGATAATGCCGACGATGCCTTGCGTCGTAAGATGTTCCCGTGTAATATCTTCAATTTTGTCAAAATACCCGTTTGCAATTATTTTCATGTTTTGATTATACTTAAATGCGCACCGCATTTCAAGAGGACGGTGGCTGTGAAAACGGTGGCAGGTAAATCTCCGTTATAATCTTCTCCATAGGCAGTTCCTTTACCGCTATGTCGGAAAAACTGACCTTTCTTGATAAATCCTCGATAAAATCACCGATTGGGGTTTTGGAAATATCTACCTCAAGCGAGAACTCAAGGGGTGATTTTTGCTCCAATACCCGAACGCCTTTTACAAGTCCGCTGTTTAAGTCAATCGGATTTTCGAGTGTCAGCTCGACGATTTTCTTTTCACCAAGACTTAATTGTAACCTTTGCAAAGTATCGTCAAACACTTTGTCCCCGTGATTTATGATTATTACGTGCTCGGCAAGCTGTTTCACGTCTTCCAAGTCATGCGTTGTGAGAATATAGGTCGTCCCTGAGGCGTTGGTTTTTTGGATAAACTCACGTATCTTCGTTTTGGCGATAACGTCAAGCCCTATGGTCGGCTCATCTAAAAATACAATTCTCGGCTTGTGCAGCATTGCCATAATAAACTCGCACTTCATTCTTTCACCGAGAGAAAGCACCCGCGTAGGCTTATTAACGTCATTTTCCACTTCAAGCAGACTGATTAACTCCTCTAATCTTTCTGCAAAAGCCGCTTTGTCTATATCATAAATCGCCCTGTTCATGTTGAAGCTGTCTATCGGCGGAATGTCCCAGATAAGCTGTGACTTCTGCCCGAAAACCGCGCCTATTTCCCTGACATAGCGCACACGGTCACGAGCGGGTCGAAATCCCGCGACATTGATTGTGCCCGATGTCGGAAAAAGTGCGCCGCAGAGCATTTTTACAATCGTGGACTTGCCCGCTCCGTTAGGACCGAGCAACCCGCATATCTCACCCTCAGATATTGTGAAGCTGATGTCCTTTACCGCGTTGACTGTGAGTTTTTCGCGAGCGAAAAAGTTTCGCATGACATCTTTGACCCCGCTCCCGCGCTTATGCGTGGTAAAGGTTTTTGATAAATTTTCTGCTTGTATTATATGATTTTCCAAACGCTTATCCTCCAACCCCTTCATAAAGGCGTATCATTTGACGATATAGCCAAAACCCGAACAGCATAAATAAAATGCACGGGACTACCGCGATAAATGCCGCAGGGCTTGTTTGTCCGAGCAGAGCCGAAGCGGGGTAGAATCCAACCATGCCTACGGGAATAATGAATGTTATGGTCGCTTTGACGGCTGTTGGAAAAATCGTAACGGGGTATTTTCCGAAGGTCATTATACTGTCGTAAATTTCTATCATTCGAGAGTTGCCGACCCACTTGAAAGACGATGCCGCCACAATCAAAAGCCCGCCTGTCATCACCGCGACACCTGCGATAAGTAAAGCTATAAACTGTATTACAGCGGCAAATCCCGCTATCCCTGTGTTTGCCAAAGCTACGCCAAACAATACCCCTCCGCCGATAACCATACTCACACACTCCGGATTAAAGCTCGTAAACATCAAGTAAAGCAGCGGCGGCAACGGTTTTAACAGCACAACCTCATATGTGCCCTCGCGGATATGTCCCATTGTAGACCATAATATTCCGTTTACAATCAGGTCGGTAAATCCTGCCGAAAGTATAAAAATGGATTGTATCAGCAATACCTCGTAGAAACCCCACCCCGGAAAGCTCGCACCCGCTCCGTATACTAAAAGTGTAACAAGCGGGAATGCGGCGTAAAAGCAAAGCGCACTAAGTAAGGTCAGCACGAAATTTAACCGATACGCCACCGCGCCCGCGAAAGCGTATTTTATACAGCTTTTGTAGATTAGAAATAATCTTTTCATTTATCCTCCGTCATACTTCCGTTGTTATTTCCGTTACGTCCCTACTGACACCGCCTATTACGCCCCCCCACAGCCAACTCCCACTATGCCCCGACCGCTGTAAAGCGTTTCATTGCGGCTCGGTACATTATTTCGGATACGCAAAACATAATCAGCACAGCTATCATCTGAACCCCTACGATTTCGGGCAAAGACAGCTCAAACCCGCCAAGCCTGTATTCTCCGAGAAATACCATTGCGGGAACGTATGATACATATTGAAACGGCAGGAAAAACTGAACAATCTGCAATGGTACGGGAAAAAACACAAGCGGTATCAACGCGCCCGCAAAAATGCTGTCAATCATACCATACGCAAGGCGCAGTCCGTTAGTTTGCACCACCCAAAACGAGAACATACCAAGGCAATAGCTGATGAAAAAGTGCATCAAAAACGCCAACACCGCCGACAAAGCAAACCACCCCGCATGAGCGGGCAGCATATTCACCTTAAAAATCAAAACAAACAGAAGCGCGCACGGCAACAGCTCCGTCACAAACGACAGCAAACGATGTCCCACCTTTTGCGATAATGCGAAAAATCGGTGGTGAACAGGGCGTAGAGCAAAGGTCAGAAATTTCCCCGTGCGTATGAGCATTGACAGATTCCAGTCAGCACTGCCCCAAACGAAATATCCGATAAGCGCGGTAATGCCGAAATATCTTATCATCTGCTCGTATTCAATGCCCATGAGCGACCCTGTGTCGCCCGAATAAATCGCAGTCCAGATAAAATATTGCACGCCAAAAAACACAGGTCCCACAAGGACAGACACAATCATGTGTGTACGGTAGACAATGTATTCCTTTATGGTCGCAGAAGCAACCGCGTGTAAGATATTCAGTTTATGTTTAATCTGTTTCAAAATTTTGTAGTGCCTCGCAGATGACCGAAAGCCGCACACGGGCGATATTTAGTCACACGGGGCGACCGAGAGCCGCCCGTCCTTTTGATAAGTTTACATAATTCCTGACCATATTATGTTCAGCGTATTATACATCGCTTTTGTACACCAATTCTCTTGGTCTACAAAGGGGGAAATCCATGCCGCAACGAGTTTTTCTTCAGGGTCAATGTAAAGCGCGCTCGCACCTGACCCCTCGTGCATGTATGTAGTTTTTGATACAACGAACTCCGCTCCGTTGCGGCGGTCGAAACCGATACCGTAATTACGCAATCCGCCGCCTGAACCCCAACAGAAATTGGGTTTACTAATCGCCAAATCCGTCATCTTCTCTACGGCTTTTTTACCAAGTATCCTAACACCGTCAAACGTGCCGTTATACAGCATGGCATTTCCGAAGCGCACCATTTCCCAAACAGTTGACTCCAACCCTCCGCCTGTCGAGGGAATACCGCTCCAAGGCTGTTCACGCTTTTCAGGTTTGCCTGCAAGTATTTTGTTAATGTCCCTCTCGACGTGTTTGTTTTGAATAATCCAACGCTTTGCGTTTTCTTGCGGCGTGGTAAATACGGTGTTCACAAGACCCAGCGGTTTACAAATATTATCTTCAATGTACTTATGCGCGTGTACCCCTGTCAGCTTTTCGATTATCTCGCCAAGTATTGCAAAGCCGAAGCTGCAATACATCCATTGCTTGTCCGTTTCCATACAAACGCCGTGCTTTAAAGCCGCCGCAATCCAGTCAAATTTCTCAGGCTTGCCGCCTTTCTTGTTGGACTTGCCTTTCTTCTGCGCCTCATAAGCGAGCTTGATAAAATGCCAATACCCACCCTGATTGTGCTTGTTCGGAAAACAACCGCCATCGGCGTGCATCCCTGATGTATGTGTAAGCAGATGAAACAGTGTGATACCGTTAAACGGCGGGGAGTCAAACTGCGGGAGTATTTCGCCGACGGTAACGTCAAGCCGCGTAATCCCGTCCTCGACGAGCTTCATTATCGCGACACCCGTAAATACCTTAGTGACCGACGCAATATAGTGAATGTCGGTGGGCGACACAAGCAGGCTTGGGTCTTTTTTATAAGTCTTGTAGCCTATCCCGCCATGTGCGAAAACCTTTCCGTCCCGCGAAACGCAATATGTCGCGCAGTAAATTTCATTTTCATCAACGAGTTTTTGAAAATGCCCGTTTAGGACGTCAATTCGGCTTTTATCGTAACCAACGCTGTCAGGGGTACATTCGACCTCGCCTTTGGTGTATTGCATAGTAATTCTCCTTAGATTTAGATGTCAGTTAAATTTGTGCGTCCCATTATCCTACCAACGGGCACAGGTTGTCAAGTGATTCCTACACAGGGGGGTAACTTGCCACAGGTGTGGCAAGTGCGGCAAGCGGGGGGTGCAAGGCAGGGGTGTTTAGATTCCGCAGGGGGTGTTCCGACAAGTCCCATGACAGGGGTGTTCCGAGTCCACAGGGGACGTTCCTACGAATTGCATGACAGGGGCGTTCCGATTTGGTTGACACATTGCACAATAACTGATAGTATCAAAAGAAGCTCGGAGATTTCGGAGATTTCAACAAGGTTTGAAGCAGGGGACATCTTAGCCGAGTTATATTCAGGAGGATAACGAAATGACAAAAAAAGAAGCATTTGATACACTATTTGCAAAAAACGAAGCAATTGGCGCTTTAGACATGGCGGAGGCACTAATCCATTGGGATGCCACTACTTCAGGTGTGCCGATGAAATCAATAGAAGCTCGCGGAGCAGCTTCGGGGTGGCTTTCCGGCGAAAGCTTCCGCCGCTTCGTTGCCCCCGATACGCAAGAGTGCATAGAAACGCTTGAAGCATTAGACGGGGAACTCACGACCATTGAGCGGGCAATGGTTCGGGAAGTCGGGCGCAGATATAGAAAGGCAAAGGCTATTCCCCCCGAAGAATTTCAAGCCTACAGTACGCTTCTGGCACAGGCAGAGCCGATATGGGAAAAAGCAAGAGAGAAGCGCGATTACAACATGATTCTGCCATACTATGAAAAAATATTCGCATTCCAACGCCGCCTGTGTGACTGGTATGGTTACGAAAAGCACCCGTATGATGCACTGCTTGACGACTATGAAAAGGGTGCGAGTGTCGAGATGCTTGACCGCTTCTTCGGTGCTCTTCGTGAGAAAATTTCACCGTTAATCAAGGAAATCGGAGCATCGGGTCAAAAGCCAAAAGAAATCAAGGGTACGTTTGACATAGCAAAGCAGAAAGAGCTTTCGCCGTGGCTTTGTGACTTTGTCGGTTATGACCGTGAGCGCGGCAAGATAGGGGAAGTGGAACACCCGTTTTGCACGACGATAAACCGCCATGATGTCCGCATTACCACGAAATATCACGAAGATAATCTGTTATCCGCGCTCTATTCGACAGTCCATGAATCAGGACACGCCCTGTATGAGCAAAACATGGATGAAGGGCTTACCGTGTACGGTCTTGATGAAGAAGCCTCGATGGGTATGCACGAGAGCCAATCACGACTGTTTGAGAATATTATCTGCCGAAGTCGGGCTTTTGCGGGGCAACTGCTCCCGAAGCTGCGCGGCTTGTTTGATTATTTCGCCGACTGGAATGAAGAAGAGCTGTATAGGGCTGTCAACATTGCCCGCCCGTCGCTTATTCGCATAGAAGCTGACGAGCTTACATACAGCCTGCACATTATGGTTCGCTATGAGCTTGAAAAGGCTTTGATAATGGGCGATATAAAGCCCGCCGACCTCCCCGGACTGTGGGATAATGAGTATGAAAAACTCTTGGGATTACGTCCCGATAATTTAGCCGAAGGAGTATTACAGGATGTTCATTGGAGTAGCGGAGCGTTCGGTTATTTTCCGACATACGCAATCGGCACGGCATACGGCGCACAGCTTGTAAATGCGATAAGAAAAAGTGTGGACGTAGACACAGCGATTAAAAACGAAGATTTATCGCCGATAACAGGTTGGCTGAAAGAGAATGTTCATCGGCACGGAGCGGTAATGCTACCTGACGAGTTGTTGAAAACAGCGACGGGAGAGCCGTTTGATGCAAAGTATTATGTTGACTACCTCAGCGAGAAGTTCACCGAGCTGTATTTGTAGTCGAGCGCGCCCCTCACTTCGCCGTGCCCCTCACTTCGCCGCGCTCCTTACTTTACTGTGACCGCCTGCCGATAGCCCCCTCACTTCGCCGCGACCCGCCCGCCGACAGAAGCCTGTCTACCGACAGGTGGGCGGGCGGTTTATAACCCCTGTGTGTCTACAGTTTCGTCAGGCTCGCGCCCCCCTGCCTCATAAAGGGAACGGCGAGAAATACGGTCATTTTTCATTTCTTGGTGAGCATATTTATGAACATCATAAATCAATTTATTTGGGACAATAATCACCCCGTCGCCGTCGGCAACTACCAAATCGTCGGGATATACGGCAACACCGCCAATTGCAATGGGAATGTCCTTTTCTACATAACGTATACGCGCTTGGTCCATAGGTTGTGAAACATGCTTCAAAAAGACAGGTATTTCCTGCAAAATCACCTCGTCGGTGTCGCGACAACCTCCGCCGTTCAGCAAAAAGCCGACAGCCCCCTTATTAACGCAATTCAAAGTATTGTTGGAGCCGAGCAAACCGACATCAATACCACACACATCAAGGCATACAAAGTCGCCGGGTAAAATGTCCTGCGCCCAGTTGTCGGTGCAGACATTTCCGTAATACCAGCCGACCCATTTTGTGTATTCATCACCCGTGACATTCGGCGAGGGTCCCTCATAAGGCACATAACGCGCCGTCCGCGCAAAACCGACCGCGTGTGTCCGCCAAAGCGGGCGGATGGAGTGATGTACAGACCCATAATGATGATAACCGCACCAGTCCATACCATCTCGAACATCTGTCACGCGAAGGTTTTTGTACATTGCTAAAATTTCTTGTCGGTTCATACTTACGACCATTCCTTTCTTAGAAAACATCGGTTGTTTTCTTGAGAGTGAGCCTTTGCGTTTTTAGAAAATACTAAAAAAGCGGGGGACATCAACGCACCGTTATTGTAGAATGTCGAGAGAACCTTGTCAACACCAAAAAACTTGAAAACAGTTGAAAGCATGTTCAAATAATGACTGTGCTGTCACTTCATCTTGACAAAATGATTGAAATATTAAAAACAATAGAAAAGCAATATCTCGAAGCAGGCGACAATGTAAGCAAGGAAATGTATTATTCTTCACGCGATCGTTTTAATTTTCTTAAAGCTACTGCTATCGAGTCGGTTGAGCTTGCGGCTCTATTTGTTTTCTTAAACAGGACTTGTTTCAATGGCTTGTACCGCGTAAATTCCCACGGCGCATTTAATGTGCCGCAGGGCAGTTATAAAAAACCTACAATCTGCGATGAACAAAATTTACTTGCCGTATCTAAAAAATTACAAGGTGTGACGATTAAATGCGCCGACTATAAAGAATCGCGTAATTTCATTGACGGCGATTCGTTCGCTTATTTTGACCCTCCATATCGACCACTATCGGCGACAGCTAACTTTACATCATATGCAGAAAACGGTTTTGGGGACAAAGAGCAGGCGGAGCTTGCAAGTTTTATAGATGAAATTAGCGAGCGTGGTGCATATGTAGTTGCAAGCAAAGGCGACTTGTTGAATATTTATAACCCAAAAGCACCACGAAAATTTTAATTTCGACAACAAAGGAGGGAAGTCTGCTTATGTCACAAACACAACAAGTAATTGAAATGATGAAAGCGTTGGGAGGGGTCGCAACATTCGGAAAGCTTAACTCTGCGATTGATTTTTCAACTTGGAAAACAAAGACACCGGAAGCATCTGTAAGGCGTATAGTTCAGCAAAGTGATGCTTTTATCAGGGTAAAGCCCGGACTTTGGGCGTTAAGGGAATATGAAAATGAGATTTTTAGGAAACTCAATATTGTTAACAGAAATGATAGTACTGACAAAAACGACGATGAGTTTTCGCACTCATATTATCAAGGGTTAGCGGTGGAAATCGGAAATCTAAGAGATATGATTACATACATACCGGGACAAGATAAGAATAAGCTGTTTTTGGATAAGCCATTAAAGGATGTTGCACTAACCTCTGATATATTTTCTTTTACATATCCCGAAATAATCAGGTATGCGAAAACGGTTGACGTAATTTGGTTTAATGAGAGAAAGCTACCTGATGAAGACTCGGCTTATCATAAGGTGAAACAATTGTATAGAGAAGAAAGTGTTATACCGGATGATTTTGATATAATTGATACTGAAATTTATGTAATTAGGTAGGCGTATTACTTGAGATGAACACGGTTTGGAGCTTTCCTAATCGAGGTAATTGGGCTACCCATGATGCGAAATACAGAGGGAACTGGTCGCCGTACATACCGCGTAATTTGTTGTTACATTACACCGAGCAAGCCAACGCCCCAAAAATTCCGCTTGACAGGTTATGGGCGTTTATGCTATTCTTCTATCAAGCTACTTTTGCACTGAACAAACACAGTACAAAAACTGAGCAGGCGATAAACCCCTTTCGGGTTTGTGGGGCCGGGTCGCAAATGCGACAGCAGATGAGTGATGAACCGCATCTGTGGGACAGTAAGATGTTCCGCAGGTGCGTATTTATTTTTTACCGGGAACAAAACTTCTGAGTAACAAAGTGCCATAAGAGCTATCAAAAAACGCCGAAAAGGCGAAACCTCTTCAAAAGAGGAGGGCGGAGGTAGTCATTATGACAAACAGTAAACTTGAATCAGGTGGTTTAACCGCCAATGAAGCGAAAATGCTTCAAGCACAGCATGGGAAAAACGAGCTTTCCGTAGAAAAGAAAGAGAGTTTTTTCAAAAAGGCAGTTCACATCATAACAGAGCCGATGTTTCTGCTGCTTATCATCGCCGCAACAATCTATTTTATTCTCGGAGAACCGTTAGATGCCGCGATTATGCTTGCCTTTGTTGTGGGTATTATCACTATCCAAATCGTTCAGGAGTGGAAAACCGACAAAACGCTAAACGCGCTGAAAGACCTGTCCGCTCCGCACATTATGGTTCTGCGTGACGGAAAAGAAATTGAAATCGCAAGCGCAGACCTTGTGCCGGGCGATATTATGATGGTGCATGAGGGCGTAAAAATCCCCGCTGACGGGTATGTGATAAAATGCAATGATTTATGCGTAGATGAATCGTCATTAACGGGTGAAGCCGAAGGTGTGTGGAAAGTTCCGACTGACGGCAAAAAAAGAACAACCGACTATTGGCGCAACGATTACTGTTATGCAGGAACGCTTGTAACACAAGGCATGGCGGTCATTCAAGCGGATAAAATCGGGAGAGAAACCGAATACGGAAAAATCGGAGCAAACGTAGCCGAAGCTCCAACGGAAAGAACCCCTCTCCAAAAACAAATCGGCAGAATTGTAAAAGCCTGCGGAGTTCTTGCCGCAACCCTTTTTATCTTAGTGGCTGTGGTTACTTGGCTTAATGTCCTCTTATTGCCTTTCGGCGAAAGAATTACGTCAAGCATACTCGCAGGAATAACCCTTGCAATGGCGATGATACCCGAAGAATTTCCGGTCATTTTAACCGTGTTTATGTCAATGGGCGCGTGGAGATTAGCAACGAAAAGCTCGCTCGTCCGCAAGCTGCCGTCTGTTGAAACGCTCGGAGCAATATCTGTTTTGTGCGTGGACAAAACGGGGACAATCACGTTGAACCAAATGACAGTTCAAGATGAGTGGGTCGCAAGCGGCAATGAGGATGATTTAGTTCACATCATGGGGCTTGCGTGTGAAACAGATGCTTATGACCCGATGGAAAAAGCCATGCTCATTCACTGCGAGCAACAGCATGGAATAACAAAAGACCACCTTTTTGGCGACAGACTTATATCCGAATATGCTTTCACTAACGAATTAAAAATGATGGGGCATATTTGGCATCATGACGGGGAAATTATTATTGCCGCAAAAGGCTCGGCGGAAAAAATCCTCACTATTTGCAAAATGAGTGAAAATGAGCGGTCACTTGCAGAAAGCAAAATTCGCGAAATGAGCAAGCAGGGGTTGCGCGTTATTGCGGTGGCAATGGATAAGCCGCAGGCAGAGTCCGCCATACCCTCAAATATCCTTGACTGCTCATTAACTCTCTGCGGATTAGTCGGGCTTGCAGACCCGCCGCGAGAATCTGTCAAAGCCGACATCGCCACTTGCAACAAAGCGGGTATCAGGGTTGTTATGATAACGGGTGACAACGGAATCACCGCCGCTTCAATCGCGGAAAAAATCGGAATGAAAAACCACGACAAAATCATCACGGGTGAGGAGCTTACCAAAATGACGGACGAGGAGCTGTGCGAGGCTGTCCGTAATGTTTCAATTTTTTCCCGTGTTATTCCCGAACATAAAATGCGTATCGTCAAAGCGTTCAAAGACAACGGCGAAGTGGTCGCAATGACGGGCGACGGCGTAAACGATGCGCCTGCGCTGAAGTATGCAGACATAGGCGTTGCTATGGGTAAACGCGGTAGTGAGGTTTCCCGCGAGGCATCCGATTTGATTTTGCTCGATGATAACTTTTCTACAATTGTTGATACAATCAAAGATGGGCGGCGGATATTCGACAATATACGCAAAGCGGTAGGATATGTTTTTACCGTGCATATACCGATTGCATCAGCGGCTCTGCTCGCTCCTGCGTTGGGAATCAGTCCTGAGAATTTGCTGTTTTTGCCGATGCTTGTTGTTTTGCTTGAACTGATAATTGACCCGACTTGCTCAATCGTATTGGAAAGACAACCCGCCGAGTATGACATAATGGAGCGAAAGCCGCGCAATCCGAAGAAAAGAATGTTGACATGGGGCGTAATTCTGAAAAGTGTTATGCAGGGAATTACAATAACGGCGGCATCCTTCGGCTCGTATTATTATATGCTGTCACAAAGCCCCGACAACGCAAACGCCGCAAGGGCAATGGGTATCGGTGTAATTGTGATTGCCAACCTGTTTTTGGTTCAATGCAACAGCTCCGACATTGACAGTATGTTTACCTCCGTCAGACGTTTATTCAAGGACAAAGTCATGTGGTTTGTCAACATTGCGATAATAGCGGCTCTGCTCCTGTTCTTGTACACCCCCCTCAGCGGATTTCTAAAGCTCGCCCCTCTTACGGCAGGGCAATTCGGTGTCATGGTCGGTCTGGGGGCAGTATCGGTAGCATGGTATGAGGTTGTGAAGGTAGTAAAGAGGGGGTTGTTATGATGCGTGTCAGCTTTCGTTTTGGTCAATAATTGTATTTACTAAGGCATTTTCGCCTTACTTACTTACTTACTTACTTACTTACTTGCTGCCTGTCCAATATTTAATAGTGTTACCTGCAATATACAATATACCGTTTTTCTGTTGCCGCTACGTTACCATACAACAACCTCATCTAAGTTATGCCAAAGAATTTCTCCTGTATCCAAATCTGTAACACTATAGACAATATAACGTACTCCTCTATCAGAATCTATACGAGTAAGGTCAAATCTATAGTTTTTCCCGTCTTCGCTCACGATTTCAATTATTCGCCTTTTTGCCATCCATGAGTCCGCAGACAAAGCGGCATGGGTTGCTCCGGGGATTCCGAGCATTCGCATATCGCTGAGAATTGACCCGAACTCTTCCTTGTCGTATCCGTTGTTCGGTTCATTATCAACAAGTACAGAGCGTAGTACCTCTTGTGTGGCTTTCACATCAAACTCAACAGGGTCTCTTTGACCTTTCTCAGCCCATGTGCTTGGTGATTTCGGGGCAACAGCACCGACATCCTCTGGATAGAAGTATTCTCCCGTCTGCATATCTCGGACTGCAGTTACGCGAAAGTGCGCAGTCCCACCATAACTTATGATGTAACTATTAAGCTTATATGTCCTATTATCTTCACAAACAACTTCGAGTATAAGTGTTTTGTGAGGCTCTTCGATTAGTCTCGCCTGAGTTGCCCCGCGTACTCTTGCGTACTGTAACGCATAAATGACATTACTTAACTCTGTGTCTGGAAGGACCTGTTGCAGGACTTCCATTGTTTTTTCTAAATCAAAGTCATATTCACGCTTGATTTCAATATCTCTCTCCCCCTGTTCTTTTTCGGGTTCAGGCGTATCAACCACTTGCGTATTACCAACGGTTTGCTTACAGCTTATTATCAGCATAATTGAGGTTAGCAGTAATAAAAGTATAACAATCTTTTTCACAGAAATCTCCTTCCGTTGCTCTTGTTGTTTTGTCCTCTTGTCCTTTTTCTGCTGCCGCTGCGTTAGTCAAACTGACTGTAATGGTCTGCCATATGCCAAAGAACTTCTCCTGTATCCAAATCTATAATGTACCCGACCATGTAAAAAGCTCCTCTATCAGAATCTTTTCGAGCAAGGTAAAATCTATAGTTTTTCCCGTCTTCGCTCACAATTTCAAGTTTTCGTCTATCTTTATACTCCGAGTCTATGTACAAAGCGGCATGGGTTGCTCCGGCTATTCCAAGCATTCGCATATCGCTAATAAGTTCTCCAAATTCTTCACCCCTGTCGTATATGTTGTCCGGTCCATTATCGACAAGCACGGAGCGAAGTACCTCTTGCGTAGCCTTCACATCAAACTCAACAGACTCTCTTGGTCCTTTTTCTGACCACGTGCTTGGGGATATCAACCAAAGCGAATAAATGAACTCATCTGTCTGCATATCTTTGACCTCATCTACTCTATAAAATGTTCTATTCGGTCTATCTGCATAAAACATGATATCACCCCAAAGTTCATACGTCCTACTATCTTCACAAACTACTTCGAGTATATAACCTAATCCTCTCTCGATTAACTTCGCCTGAGTTACTCCGCGTATTCTTGCTAACTGTAGCGCATCAATGACACCGCTTTCCCTCGTTACCCTTGCATCGGGAAGAGCCTGTTGCAGGACCTCTATTGTTTTTTCTAAATCAAAGTCATATTCAAGCCCGATTTCACCATCCTTAATTGTTTGCTTACAGCTTATTACAAGCATAGTTGAGGTTAGAAATAATAAGAGAATAACAGCCTTTTTTACAATCTTTTTCACAGAAGCCTCCTTCCGTTGCCTTTGTTGATTTGTCATCTTGTCCTTTTTCTGCTACCGTTGCGTTAGTCAAACATACCGTCTATTGAATGCCAAAGAATTTCTCCTGTGTCCAAATCTATAACGTATCCGACCATGTAAGAAGCTCCGGGTCCATAATAATCGTGCCGACCAAGGTGAAACTTATAGTTTTTCCCGTCTTCGCTCACAATCTCCAGTATTCGCCCACCTTTGTACTCCGTGTTTGCGTACAAAGCGGCATGGGTTGCTCCGGCTATTCCAAGCATTCGCATATCGCTAATAAGTTCTCCAAATTCTTCACCCCTGTCGTATATGTTGTCCGGTCCATTATCGACAAGCACGGAGC
>Ga0099364_10002609_pt1 | contig 28597 bp, 23 predicted proteins | sample TergutTh196P3_FD_73070 | JGI IMG/M metagenome (GOLD analysis project Ga0099364, IMG submission 73070) | Microcerotermes parvus P3 segment gut microbial communities from Pointe-Noire, Republic of the Congo - Th196 P3 | ecosystem: Host-associated > Arthropoda: Insects > Digestive system > Gut ... | reverse complement strand
ACAAGAGACTCATTTAAAATGCGAATGACTTTTTCCTTTTCTCCGAATTTGTCCGCTAAGGCAATGAAGTTTCGAACCATCATTGAACTGGTAAAAGCAAAAGCGTCAATTTCGCCGTTTAATGTTTTTTCAATCAATTCTTCCTGAAGTTCGCCTTCTAAAACATCCAGCGTATAAACGTGCGTTTCATGAACAATGGCGCCGGCGTCTTCTAAGCCCTTTACCAAAACAGGGGAGCCGTAAAAGCTTCTCGGAATGTCAATCACTTTTTTGGACACATCTTTTTTCAAATCATTGACAAGACCTTCTGAACTGTATTCCCCCGGAACCAATGATTTTGTCAATCCGATCGATTCCAGTTCTTTTTTAGTGGTCGGCCCGATCGCGACAATTTTTGTTTTCTTCAAAGCATTCAAAAACTCTTTTTTCTTTTCATCGCCGCCGCCCAAATTTATGAACGTATGCTTTATGCCGTTTGCACTGGTAAAAATAACATAATCCGTTTTTTGGGTCAGCACCCTGCCGACAAAATCGTCAAAATTCTCATCTTTCATGCCTTTAATTGCAACAACAGGCACGGAAAACGGCTGAAATCCGGCAGTAACGGCAGCCTCTTCAGAGGCATCCGTATATGTTTCGGGTCTCATGATTGCAAGAATCGGTCTTTTATCCATCTGACGTCTCTCCATTCGTCTTTTTATTGTGATTTTTTTTGTCTTTTTTTTAATTCTGTTTTAATAATCGCTGATTTGCTCCCCCAAAATATCATGGAGGCTGACAACATTTCCAATAACCGTCAATGCCGGTGCCTTAACATTTTTCTCTTTCGCCAATGCGGCAATGTTTGACAATTGCCCGATCGTCACACGCTGATCGGGGCGTGTGCCTTTTTCAATCAAAGCAACAGGCGTTTTAGGATCCATGCCGTGTTTTAGCAGTTCGCCGCAGTTGTATTCCAACATTTTGACGCCCATGAAAATAACCAATGTTCCGTTGAATTTTGCCAAAAGACTCCAATCAAGTCCGGTTTCATCTTTCGTCGGGTCTTCGTGACCTGTAATGAATGTCACCATCGAGTTGCTGTTTCTATGCGTAATCGGAATGCCCGCATAAGCCGGAGCAGCAACAGCCGCCGTAATTCCCGGAACCACTTCAAAAGAAACGCCGGCTTTGATTAATTCTTCGGCTTCTTCGCCGCCGCGTCCAAATACATATGGGTCGCCGCCTTTGAGACGCAAAACATTTTTTCCTTCTTTGGCTTTTTGAACAATCACTTCATTGATTTGGTCTTGCGTCAGCGTATGATTTCCAGCATATTTTCCGGCGTCAACCCTTTCGGTTGCGGGAGGGATTAAATTCAAAATCGCTTCTCCGGGGAGCTGATCGTAAACAACGACATCGACCTCATCAATTAAGCGGCGGGTTTTGACAGTCAAAAGGTCGGGGTCTCCCGGGCCTGAGCCTGCCAAATATACTTTTCCGATTTTTTCAGACATTTTGATTTTTCCTTTTTTGGAAATAATTTTTCCTTTTATGAATAAATGTTTTTTGTTAATTTTTATATCTTCATTTTTTTATTTTTCTTTTGGTTGATGTCCTAAAAGTCTTAAAAGCGATGATTTCTTTTCATGCTCCTTTTTGTCCCAGTCAAAGCCGCATACGTTTTTTGCCAAATCCGCTTCGTTGGCATAAATGTGAGCAGATGTCGATGTTAAAATAATTTCAATCAACTCGCAGCCTGCCGGTTTAATGACCAATTCATCAAAGGCTTTTGCAATGCCGCACAAATTTGCCCAGACAGCGTCTCCGTAATCGTTGGAGCGAAAGAGCAGGCGCAGTGATACTTGATTGTCGTCCAAAAGACGGATTTGGTACCAATTAAAACAGGGCGGATTGTAAGAATCCCAATACATCGGATGATAAATGACCCCGACATTTTGGTTGGATTGAATTTTAGAGGTTAAGTTTTCTGCCAGTTTGTTTTTTGACACCGTCATTTGATCAATGTCGCCTTCGATTGTTTTGAATTTGCGCATCAATTCGATGTATGTGTATTCAAAATCCGTTTCATCGCCTTTTCGTTTTCCGACATCGCAAAGCGGTACCAGAAAGCTGTTTTGATAATCCGTAATTTTGTCGCCCGCCCATCTGAAATTTTCAGGCGTTTTTCCGGCAAGCACATCTTCGATTGCCTTTCCGTAAAGCTGGATCGTTGCATAAATTTCGCGGGCGCGTTTGGGTTCTTCGGAACTACCAAATGTAATGTCTTTGCCGTCAAGAACAATATCTTCCGTGATTTTCTTATACAAAAAATCAATGTTCTCGCCGGAATATGTTTTGACAAATGTTAATGCGGACAGGTTCATAAAATCACAACAATTCATCTTATTTAAGTCTATGAAATATTAAAAGAATACGGCAGAATTTAAAACTACGGTATCTTTTATCCATAGTTCATGGCACAATTTTATACAGAAAATAATGATATTAAAAATCTTGTACCATTGGTACGAGAAATAATAAATGAAATATAGAATTAAATCAAGTCTGTGGTCAAGAAAAATTATGATAATGATTTTTTCTGAATTTGATTTTTCAATACTTATTTTCTATATTTTTCATTCTATCACTTTTGAAAATCTTTAAAAATGTTTATTAGCTTTCTTTTTTCTTCTTTTTTTCCATAGGAAAGTGAACCTTTCATTCAGTTGTCAAAGACTATCGTAATGGTAGAGGGTGCCTTGAACAGTTTATCGGTGAGGGGATGAATAATGAGAAAAAATAACAATCTTGATTTTAATAACGCAGCAGGCGTCATTAAAGACGCAATTGTCCGCTCACGCTATCAGGCGGTGAAACTGGTGAATAAGGAATTGCTTTCTCTATATTATGGCGTAGGGAAATATGTTTCAGATAATTCACGCAGCGGCTGTTGGGGGCAAGGTGCAATAAAACAGATATCTGAAACATTACAGCGTGAGTTGCCGGGGATTCGCGGCTTTGGAGAAGTTTCGTTAAAGAAAATGCGCCTGTTTTACGAAGGTTGGCAACCTGTTTTTTCAAATCGTCAGTTGGTAAATGACGATTTGAACGAAAATAACAATTTTTTAAATCGTCAGTTGGTAAATGACGATTTGAACGAAAACAACAATTCTTTAAATCGTCAGTTGGTAAATGACGATTTGAACGAAAACAACAATTTTTTAAATCGTCAGTTGGTAAATGACGATTTGAACGAAAATAACAATTCTTTAAATCGTCAGTTGGTAAATGACGATTTGAACAAAAACAATAATTTTGAAAATCCCCCGTTGATAACTGACGAAATGCAGATTTCCACGAAAACGGAAAACGTCCTTGATTTAGGGCTTTTATCACGGCATATAATCGGCTTTAAAACATACGACTTTTCTGTCGATTCATTTTTCAGCGTTAGCTTTTCCCACCATTCCGAAATTTTGGCAAAAGAGAAATCTTTTGACGGCAGATTATTTTATATTTCACACTGCGCCACTGAGTTTTGGACAGTAGATACGCTCAAATCGTATCTGCGTGGGGATTTATACGCTAAGGCAGGACGAATGCCAAACAATTTTTTGAATACATTGCCTGAATCCGTGCAAGCTAACCGCGCCATTCGCACTTTTCGGGAGGAATACTTTCTGGACTTTATCAACATTGAAGATGAGATTGACCCCGATGAGCGGATTTTTGAGAGGAACATCGTATCAAACATCAAGCAATTTATTTTGTCGTTTGGAAATAAATTCTGTTTTATCGGCAATCAATTCCGCATAATGGTTGCCGAACAGGAATTTTTCATCGACCTGTTGTTCTTCAATCGCGAGTTACACAGTCTTGTTGCCGTGGAATTAAAGCACGGCGAGTTCAATCCCGCATATTTGGGACAATTGAATTTCTATCTCTCCGCACTTGATGAATTTGTCCGCCAGCCCGACGAAGCCCCCTCAATTGGTATTATTCTCTGTAAAGAAGCAAATCGAAACATCGTCGAGTTTGCTGTCCGCGATTATACGAAGCCGATGGGTGTGGCGACTTATCGAACACAGAGCGAAATACCGGAGCAGTGGCAAAAAGCCCTGCCGGATTTTGACGATATGAAAAAACTGCTTGATACCGCTGACGGCGAGCAGAACAAGACAAATTAATGAATATATATTATACCATCGATTTTTTGGCAGTTTGGGAACAGGTGAGTAATCCAAATTTTAACCGTATGGGATTCCATGCGGTTAGAAATGCAAAAGGCAAGCTGCCGCTGACATCAAAAATCATCACTCTCAATATCAATATACATTTTCTGAGCCTCAACAACTTCCATGCTGTTTTTTGCGGCAGCATAATCCGCCAGAGGCTCGGCGTTTAATTCAAAAAAGACATTGCCCCAATTGAATTTTGACAGAACTTGACGGGCTTGTTCTTCTTGTCCTGTGATATAAAGGGCGGCTGCAAAAGCCTCTGCCGAATTGAGCCGAAACGGGCGGCCAAAGTTGACGGGGTTTGCCGCTAAAAGATAAGGAAGTGCACGCGGCTGCAAATCGCGTTTATCAAGTATCGGAAAAACATCTTCCGCCTGTTCCCAAGAACAATCCAGTACAACAATTCCTTTTTTCAGGTTATCGGCACGTGACAGCGCCTGCTTTGCTCTCGGATCCATCAAAATGGCGCCATGCGGCGTTTCGCCGATATTTTCATACAAGTGCACCAAATTAAACTTTGCCAACTTTTTGCCGCTGCACTTTTTCGGATCGCATTGATGGGCATAATACAAATAAAGACGCACATCTTTTGGTTTTTCATTCATCCGAAACAAACCCTCCGCCTGCCATTCATTAAATTGCCTTCTTTAATGTTATTTTCAAAATAATTTTTTTCAAATAATGCCCAATTCTTTCAATCGATTCGGCAGATATGTTTCCGTCACATAATCTAAACCTTTTCCGGCAAAAGCCTGCTGTTCGGCTTTCTTGCCGATTTCAAGCTGGAGATTGATTTGTTTTTTCCAATAATCCGTATCAAAACGAGGGTCTGTCAGTTCGCTTCGAAGGGCGGCAATATCTTGTTCCGATAATTTATCGGTCGCAAGTTCATATTCAACAATGTCTGACGGCTGAACGCCGATGAATTTGGCGTCGGGCGTTGCCATATACTCCGACAAGTGGGCACTTTTGATGGCGCCGTAAGCGATGGATGAAAAAATACGGTATGACCACGGGTCACCGTCCGTAAAAACGACCGCCGGAATGCCAAGTTCCGTATTCATGCGGCGGATGATGCGTCTTGTAGAACGCGCCGGCTGCCCCTTTAAGTGAACAAGGATGGCATTATACTTCTCATCAAAACCGTTTTCAATCAAACGGGCGTACATACCGCCCGTTTCAACAGCAATAATCATGTTTGCATCATGTTTTAAGAAATCAATGTTTTCCACATTAAACGGAATTTGATAACCGCCTTCGCCAATGTCTTGCTGGCAGTGAATTTCACGCGTACCCCGTTTCGTTTCTTCGCGAATCAAAATGGGCCCATACATCGTCGCCCCGTCTTCTTCCGGGCGGATGTGGAAATATTCGCGCTGCGCACCTGTGATAATTTCCAAGTCTTCAATCAATCGGTCACTTTCCTGCTGTGCGTGGAATTTGGCAGCACCCCAGCCTTCCGAGATGTAATACAACTCTCTTAATGTAGAGCCGCGGTTATTTTTGATATGTTCTTCCACAACAAAGTCTGACACAAAAACAGTGCGAAGCAATTGATGAGCACCTTTAACAGTTTTAGCGGAACGCTCGCTTTCAATATCCCCATAGACCCAGACTTCACTCGCGTCACTGTATTCCAAATTCTTTTTCGTACGAGACGGCATTAAGACGTGCGGAACAATACCGTCTTGAAATTGATCATAAAATGTGCCGGCTAAATGAACCAATTTTTGTTTCGTCCATTCGTCATTTCTCATCTTTTTCTCGTTCAGCTTTTTCTTAATGTCATCCGATCCCGCCCCCTCTTCTTTTTTCATATCGGAAGTTTTGGGAATCGGAGCCGAAATCTGTTCTTCGGGAGTGTCATCATTTATAGTGACATCGGAATCCGGCAGCTCATTGTCAAAGTCACCGTAATCGTAGAATTCGTCTTCATAATCATTTTCGTACCCGTCATTTTCATATCCGCCGTTTTCATAATCCGCTTCTTCTTCTACTTTTTTTTCTACTTTTTCTTTTACTTCTTCGTTGACATCTTTTTCATACTTCTTTTCGTCGGATGTTACTTTTTCTTTTTTTGCCATTCTTTTCCCTCCCTCTTAATAGACCTCTGCCAGCCCCTTTGCTCCGGTGACGTCTTCTTCGTCCATTCCCTCGATGATGATCTGTTCCATATTCTCAATATCTTTTTCATCCGCACCTTCCAAGGCAAATCTGAAAACTTTTGAGGCGCCCGTTCCTAAAGTCACATCCCATATATAATCATAGCCTGCTCCGGCGCCGATAATGTTCGTCGGTGGCGGGCTTGGAGATTTGATTTCACACGGCAGTATCTGGTGCATTTTAAATTTTCGCGATGCTGTTCCGTAATTTCTCAATGAGAGGGAAACAAATCGGCGTCCGTTTGTTTCGGGATCAACTTGCCGTCTGACAAGAAGGTTTCCCATGATGTTTGCAACAACCGGCTCAATGTCGGGAACTTCCTTTTCAACCATAGACGACACCTTTTTTGCCATCTGGGGCAGCAATTTTGTAATAATCACTTCCTTTTCACGCCGTTTTTGAAGATCGTCTTGTTTTCCAAGGAATGTTTTTAATTTGCGCGCCGCTTCTTTGACAGCCAATTCGGTTTCTTCCCGAATGACATCAATATCGGCAATGGCGTCTTTGGATTCGGATGTAAACGGCACATTCGTTGAAGCAACGTGAATGAGCAAAACAAAAGGACCAAACGGCACCCCGCCGCCCGGCTGGCTAATGCCGTATTGCTTCCATTTAATATTTTCAACAGCGTGCGTTGTGGCACAAGCCCCCTGCTGATAAAGAAGCGGAACACGGTTTGCAAATCGCATAATACTGATTTTTTCTTCTTTTGGGAAATTGCCGCCGTAGGCGATTCCGACTTCGACCACAAAAGGATTTCCCGAATACGTCGCCGGCTTTCTGGAAGACGTTGTAATAAAATCAACACTAAATTCCTTTTTAAGCCCGCGATAAATCAAATCTTCCGTAATCGGAGACAAACAAGTTGTAGAAGGCGCCATAATTTTTGTTTTCTTAAAAGCATTCAGCAGCCGAAGAGCGCCGTTTCTGTCCACATCATGCGGATCCATTTCCCGATCCAGTCCCGCCGCATCGCAAATTTCCTCCGCCGTTTGAAGACCTATTTTTGAAAAAGAATAACGCAAAAAGGGGGCCATTTTTTGGCGTTCAGTGTATTGAAGCATTTTAATCAGCGTTCCAAGTTCAATACCGTGCGGGTGCGGCAAAACTTCTTCCGCCTTTTTTGGGATTTCATCGGTGGCGCGCTCAAATAAAATATTTGTTCCGTCCGGCTCAATCAATCGAATACGAGCGTGCGGATTGATAATTGCCGTTGATTTTAGGTATTCGTAAACCGACTGCTTTCTTCCTTTGACGTAAGAAGCCACCATTTCAATTTCAATGCGTGTCCCGTGCGGTCTTTCCCAGTCGACGGCTTTGTCTTCCAAAATATCCGGTTCATTGTTGCTTGTATTGATCATGAGTTCATAATAATGAGCCGGCGACTTGTGATCGACGCGAGAAATAATTTTCGTTGTTTTTCCGGTTGTTATTTGAGAATAAAGGACAGCTGCTGAAATACCAATGCCTTGCTGACCGCGGCTTTGCCTGAGTGCGTGAAAGCGCGACCCGTAAAGCAGTTTTGCAAAAACTTTCGGGATTTGCTGTTTGATAATGCCGGGCCCGTTGTCTTCTACAATAATTCGCAAATAATCCCCTTCGCTTCGTTCAATTTGAACCAAAAGGTCCGGCAAAATGTTTGCCTCTTCACAAGCATCAAGCGAGTTGTCAACCGCTTCTTTAATGGTTGTAATTAAAGCACGCGGCGCAGAGTCAAAACCCAGAATGTGACGGTTCTTTTCAAAAAACTCTGCAACGCTAATTGATTTTTGTTTTTTTGCCAATTCTTCGGCAATGGGGGTTTGAACAGGCTCTTCCATAAAAAAACTCCTAGAAAAATTCTTGAATTGTGATCTTTTGGATTTATGATAAATATATTAATTAATGCTTTGTATATGAAGTGAAAATATTGATTAATGAAAAGGTATATTTTTGTTGCATATTGATTTTAATTCTAAAGGGATTTTATGCTTTCTGTTCGTTCTTTATTTCCGGTTCTTTCAAAATCGGATGCCGACATTGATTCCAAAAAGGCTGTTTTTTTGGGAAAAACGGATGTGGATTTTGACGCCAAACAGTACGATTTGATAAAATCACAATCCAAAGCTTCAAAAATATTTCGGATGTCTTTTTTTTTAACAGACAAAAACAAATTGGTTTTTACGGCGCCTTGCGGTCCCGATAAATCGGAGGGTTTGGATGATCTGTCTTTTTGTGTCCATGCGGGATTATCACTTCTTCGCCGACTTGGGCTGGATCCGAAAATCGGCATCATCTCCGGCGGGCGTCAGGGAGATCTCGGACGCAGCGCCGTTGTTGACCAAACCATCCATGACGCTGAGTCCCTCCTTCATCTGCTTCAAAAAGAAAATATTTCGGCAAAACATTACACGATTTTAATTGAGGACGCTGTTAAGGATGTCGATTTTCTGATTCTTCCGGATAGTTTATCCGGCGAAATGATCTTAAAAACGGTTGCAGGAATCGGTGCGGGCAGAGAAATCGGAAATGTTTTGCTTTTGAAAAAAGGAAATGGAAAAGAAAATGGAAAAGAAACGGATGCAAAAGAACTTCTTTTTATTGAACAGATTACAAAAAATGCAAATGAAGAAGATGCTCTTATTTTAAGGGAAGCATTTTTGAAATCTTTTTAACTTATCTAACGAGAATTTCACCATCTTTGCGGCAATTTGTTCATTTGTCAATTTTGTATTGCAAAAGTATATGTATTGTGTTGCTTTTGTTATAAATGATCATTATGTCAAGATCAGCAATATTGAATTTGAGAATTGAGCCGGAAGTCAAAAAGGATGCGGAGGAGCTTTTTGGAAGTTTCGGATTGACTGTCACAGACGCTGTAAATGTTTTTTTAAGACAATCTCTCATGAGGGGCGGTTTTCCATTTGAGATCGTACGCAATAAGCCCAACGCCGTTACACAAGCAGCGATAGAAGAAGCAGAGCGATTGCTTCATGATTCAAATGCTAAGTCATATACAAGCATGGAGGAATTGCGTGCTGATTTGTTGTCTGACGAGGACGACGATGTATGAAGTACCAAATTCGCAGAACCTCACAATTCAAAAAGGACTATAAACGCTCAATAAAGCGCGGCTTGGCTATTTATAAACTTGATGAAGCGATTGAACTGCTTGCAAAAAACGGCTTCTTGCCGCGGGAATATAATGATCATCCGCTTGCCGGAGATAAAAAGGGACTGCGCGAATGCCACATCGAACCTGATTGGCTGCTTGTCTATCAGATAGATCATGGGATATTGGTACTTGTTTTAACCTCGACAGGAACACATTCTGATTTATTTTAAAACCGAGTCTGAAATAGAGAATTTTATCTCTTTTATTCTCTTTTATTTTTATTATCATTTTAACCGACCAACAGTTTATATGATTTTTAAAACCTATCTCTCTTTGGAAGTGAATCAAATGGAATCCAAATCACAGTTTAAATGGTCTGATACAGAATTTGAAACCGTTCTTTCTTTTTTTGAGGAAATTTCCAAAATTCCGCGTCCTTCGAAACACGAAAAGGAAATTGCGTCCTACATCGAAGAGTTTGGAAAAAAAAACGGATTTGAAACACGGCGAGACGAATTTGACAATGTTGTTATTTGTGTTCCTGCTTCTGCCGGATATGAAAACAAACCAACGGTCGTTCTTCAGTCTCATACGGATATGGTGTGCCAAAAAGAACCCGATTCCTCCCACAATTTTTTTACAGACAGTTTGGAACTGAGTTATGTTTTTGAAAACGGCGTCCCATTTTTGAAAGCCAATAAAACGACGCTTGGCGCCGATGACGGAATCGGCATGGCTTATGCCCTTGCAACGGCGGTTTCTAAATCTTTAAGTCATCCGCCGATGGAACTTTTATTTACATCAGACGAAGAAGAGGGATTAAACGGCGCCCAAAACATGTCGGCGGATTTCATTACCGGCAAATATTTGATTAACTTGGATTCTGAAGAAGAAGGTATTTTAATTGTCGGCTGCTCCGGCGGTGCACAGTTCCGATTCGCCCGATCTTTTCCGTTTGAAAATTCGGCAAAATCAAAAACCACTTCCCATCCTGCCGAATTTACTTATCAATTGACAGTTTCGGGATTGTTGGGCGGGCACTCCGGAACGGATATTCATTTAAATCGAGGAAATGCCATTTCGATCGCCGGTTCGTTTTTGAAAAAAATGTCTGAAAAATATAACGGCTCCTTTCATTTGGCTGACATTCGCGGCGGCACCGCCCATAACGCCATTCCAAGAGACTGCATTGGCATTTTTATCTCAACCATTCCGGAAGATCTCATTCAAAAAGAAGCCGCCGAATTCTTTTCTCAAACTCAGGAGGCCATTCACCACGAAGAATCTTCTTTCCGATTCAAAGTTGAGCCGCTGAACGAACAAATGCCGCATTTTTCATCGGCAAATACAAATCAGATTGCCTGTTTTTTGGCGGAACTGAAAGCCGGCGTTTTTGAAATGTCGCCTCTCTTTGAAAATACGGTTATATGTTCCGGCAATTTAGCCATCGTTCAAACGATTGATTCGCCCGTTTGCGACTGCGCTGCCTTAGAAAATGAAGCGCCGCATAAAAACCTTGAAATCATTTACGGTCTTCGCTCCGGAGACGATTCTTTGTATCGGCAAAAAATGAAAGACCTCATAGCGCTTGGCGAAAAATTCGGATATCGTGTCGAAATTTCAAACACATATCATCCGTGGAGTCCGAATTTTGGTTCTTCCTTTTTGAAAAAATGCACTGACGTTTATCAATCCCTTTTCCAAAAAGAGCCAAAAATCGCGGTCATCCATGCCGGTTTGGAGTGCAGCGTCTTTTCCAAAAACAATCCCGATATTGAAATGATTGCCATCGGACCGGATATTTTATATGCCCACTCTCCGTCTGAAAAATTGAATTTGATCACCGCTGAAAAGGTCTGGGTTTATTTAAAAGAGATATTGAAGTCTTTTGGAGACGAATAAAAAAGATAGGTGGCAATGCAGATCGGTTTCTATATTTATTTTATATCAGTGAGGATGGAGACAGTATGTGGAAATATGAATCTTGCGATTTTGAAAATGTTTCATTGCATGACCATCTCATTGAGAGAATCCAAACAAGCAGAAACGACATTCTTTTTATATTTGATAAAGGATTCGATATTGCTGCAACACACCCACTCAATGATACAGGGAAATCCAAACGCACTGCCACATCTCAAATCGTTCTAAGAAACGCAAAATTCCTTAATGGCGTAATTCACCATTGGGAATTTCATGAGAAACGAGATACACAGGAAGAAGTTGACTTAGCGTGGCTTATTGATTCCTATTGTAATTTTGAGGTTTTGGATTGGGTTTTGGATTGCAAAGAAAAAAATTGCATGGTATCATTACATGGAAATGTATGCCGGAAAGATTCATCAAAGAGTGAATATTCAGAGTTTGTATTTTCTTGTAATTCTGTATTGTTTTGTTGGAACGATTATTCCGAGGATGCTTGGTTTGAGGGATGGTCTGAACATACATGCTAATATTTAGAGAGTGCTCAAAACTGCTCCGCAACGCCATAACGTCAGTTCCTGAGTTGCTATAAAAGTAAAATGAAATGGAGTGAAAAATTATGAAAAAAAATTCTTTCGGATTTCTTACATCGTTGCTGGTGCTTATTTTGTTGCTGGTGGTTATCGTAACATTCGCAGGCTGTCTTAATAATACAACAGTAAACGATTCCAATCAATCCAAGATTGGAGAAGATTCATTATCAAATCAGGGGAATGATTCATTGCCGTATCAAGGACCTGCCTCATTGCTGTATCAGGGGCATGCCAGCCTTCGCATTACCACCTCGGAAGGCAAAGTTATTTACATAGACCCTTACGTAGGCACCGGTTATGATGTGCCCGCCGACATGATTCTTATAACCCACGCACATACGGATCATAATGCGATTAAACTTATAGAAACACAAAACCCCGGCTGTGTCATAATTACAAATGAAGAGGCGCTGGTTAACGGAGAGCACAAGGTATTTGAATACGGCTTTGTGACGGTCGAGGCAGTTGAGGCCGGCAACAATCCAAACCACAATATCAATGCTTGTGTCGGGTATATTTTGACATTGAGCGACGGCAAGACAATTTATGTGAGCGGCGACACTTCCAAAACCGATCAGATGACAACATTTTCAGAGCGCAATTTGGACTACGCTTTCTTCTGCTGCGACGGGCGATTTAACATGGATGTAGAGGAAGCGATTGAATGTGCCAATCTGGTACAGGCGAAGCACAGCATTCCTTACCATACGTTTCCGGGCGGATTATTTGATCGGGAACGCGCTGAGTTGTTTGATGCAGAAGGAAGATTGATTCTCGCCAACGGAGAAGAAATCGAACTCTGATCGGTTTATTTTTCAAAAACTTCCATTTTTAGTTGACTACAATTTGTAGTCAACTCATTATCCTTTTTTTTGGTGTTGGTTTTTATCGCTAATAATTTGATATTGATGCAAGTTTTGTGTATGATATGAGCATGAAAATCAAACTTTTTCAGCTATCCATTTCCAAAAGACCGAATGATCAAAAATTCAATTAACAACTCTGCTCATGGGCAGCATTAATTTTTGTCGCTGCCCGCTTTTTCATTCAAAAGTCTTTGTCCTGATTTTTTGGCATTTAATTTGCTGACGGCGGGTTTGCCTATGCTTTTTTCAATTTGTTCGCGGGCAACTTTTGCAACTTTTGCTCCTTCTTTGGCAACATCTGCACTTTCTTCAAATCCTGAGGGCTGGCGCACAATTGAGATATCTGTTGCAGCAACTTCGGCAAGCATATTCAGAATCAACTCGGTGTTTGTCATGTTGTCGCGCAGATTTTCCATTGTCAGCCCTTTATATTTTTTGTATTCGCGCGTTGTCATGCCGCTCCATGTTTTGCTCATCAAATCGGTAAGAATTGCACATTCATCGCCCATCTTAACGCCGCTTTTGTCCCACTCATCCGTCAAGGCTTTTCTCACTTCGATTGATTTGATACGTTGGTTTATCCAATTTTCGCTGTAACCTAAGCGGCGATAGTTTTGAACGGCTCGGTTGATGGATTGTTCGGGATCAATCATTTCATCAATTCGCTCATTTCCGACTTTTGCCAGCCACAGCTTAAACGGTTCGGCTTTTTTGCTGGGGATGGATTGGATGAGGCGTAAAACTTGTTCCGTGTCGGCAACATCGGTAAGATATTTTTTGCCATCGGCAGCCGTCATTTTCAGTTGGTTACAATTTGTAACCGACTCATTGCCCTCATCTTTGAGACGCTTTTTTAACACTTTCCAATAATTTCTTGCCGTTTGATAATCATTTTCCGTCAATACCATACAGACGTCGACAACAGAAAACCACCATTTTTCAGCTTCTTCATCCCACTTTATACGAACTTGCTGTTCTTCAAACAGCTTGATTTTATTTTTTGAATCGCTCACAACATTTCACCTATGATTTAATTGGCAGATTCGACAGATAAACTCTTTGATTTTTTAAAAAATGAAAAGTATTTAACCGATCATTTTTTCATACATTTTGCAATCAAAATATTCCCAAATCAGCAGCCCCGCTCAGCCACAAAATTCCCAAAATAATCGGCTGATGGATCAGATAAATAATCAACGAATGCTGCCCGAGATACGCAAGCGGCTTTAACATATTCGGTACGTTCTGCATTTTCAAAGGCAGTGCAAATCTTCGTTTTCCTTTCGGATACAGCCAAAAACCGAGTGCAACTCCGATGAGAACCACCCCAAACCACGGGAAAAGCGGTTCATAATCCAGTGTATAAAATTGCCCCGGATGAATTCCAAGAAACGCCAAATAAAGCGGTCCCTGAATTTTTTGAACCGCCCCTGCCAGTATCAAAACCGACGTTCCAAAAATCAACGGCAGAATCAATGCAATCTTGCTTTTTTGCTGAACCGCTGCGATCAAAAACGGAATGGCCAGAATTGTCGAAATCCCGATGAGATGCAAAACCCCAAAAACAATAAACCCGTCATGCGGATAAACCCAAGTCGCAGCCGTTATGAAAAGCCCGATTAAAAAAAGTTTAGCGCCTCTTTTGACAAGTTTTTTTGTAATCGTTTGCGAATCCTTTGCTTTGAAAGCCGCAAGAGAGAGCGAAATTCCCGCAATGCCGACAAACATGATTGTGATTGGAAAGCCGTAAAATTGCTGGAGCCAAAAAAAGGAAGGGATTGGGCGGATGTTGAAAAATTCCAAGTCGTAACAGAAATGGTAAACGACCATGAGGATGACGGCAACGCCGCGAAGAAGGTCGAGTTCGTAGAAACGAGGTGGGGAAGGACTAGTGGATTGAAGAGGGGGCATGGTTTTGGGTCTTTTTTTTAGAGGGTTTGAGTATTAACTATAAAGAGTAGGGGGTAAATTTATAAATTGTTGTTGGAGAAAAGATTGATGTTTATGGGGTTGGGAAGGCAACGATTCGAATTTTTCGGTATGTATCGCATTTGGCAGTTTTTGTAACGGTTATAATTTGGGTGATGGCGAAAAATTAAACACGGTGTGTAACATTATTACATGAGAAATTAGTAGATGACAAAGGGCAGTTGTACGCAGTGTGAAAACAAACTAAAATCCGAAATCATTCAAAAAGAGTTTTATTTTCATACAAAGCCCATGAAGGAAACAATATGAATAACAATTACATTTTAGACAAAGAACTGCTGGAAAAAAGACTAAAGGCGCTTGCAGACACGCCGTATTCGGGAGAAATCAACTTCGGTGCAATGTGTTATGCACCCCGACGCATTCCAATTGTAAAATACGAATGCGAGATATGTGGAAAAATAACAGAGCGCAACCAAGATGACCTTGACTTTCTCAAAAAAGCCAAAGAAATTGTGACCGAATTAAAAACTGCGGGTTATGATGTTCTGCTGGATGAGCGTGAATTCTGTAAGTACTGCCCGGGCGAAAAATCGAGACCACCTAATCTCATTTTTATAATACGATTTAATCAAAATGAAAACTACCATAAGGCACGAGCAAGGAGTTCCTATGATTTCAAGCTCGTTCAGTTGTTTTTGGAAGGCGGCGACCATTTTTCCGGCGACTATGATGAGACTGTAACGCTGCATGATAACATTGATCAAATCTATAAAATGACAGGATTGGGTGTGGATATGATTGTGCAATGGTTGCATGAACGCAAAAAGAAAGGAAAGGCAAAGAATGAACACTGTTAAACTTCCAAAATCTGTTGTTCTTGAGATGACCTATCAATGCAACCAGCAATGTATATTTTGCTCATGCCCCTGGGAAAACACCGAAAACGCCGCCCTCTTTTATGAAAAAAGAAAAGAATTGTCAATCGAAGAATGGAAAAAGGCGTTAAAGATTTTAGAAGAATCCGGTGTCCGTCATGTATCCATATCAGGCGGCGAAGCCCTGCTTAAAGAAGGCTTGGATGATTTACTGCATTACATTCGGGAAAACACCAAACTGAACCGCGGTCAAAAAATTGTGGTCATATCCAACGGCGCGGCGATGAGCGAGCGTTTTCTTTCTTTGTTTAAGGAAACGGATGTTCATTTGTCATTATCTATGCCCGGACTTTTGACGTATCCGTATCACACAGGGTTTGGGGCAAACACCGCTTCCAATGTGCTTCATTGGCTGACGCGTTCCAAAGAGGAATCCATAGAAACCACAGTCAATATTACCGTAACCAAACAAAATTTTAATGAGCTTTATGAAACGATTGCAAACGGACTGATCGCAGGAGCCGACACATTGCTTTTGAACAGATTCCTTGTCGGCGGGCGTGGAGTTACATACCAAAAAGAGTTGTCACTGTCAAAAGAAGAAATGCGCAGTATTCTTGATACCGCTGAGGATGTATTGGCACTTTCCAAAAGAATTGGTTCGGTGGGCACGGAATATCCGCTTTGCATAATAAAGGAAGGGGGAAAAACATACAAACAATTGAATGTCGGGAGCCGATGTGCCGCAGGAAAAGAGTTTTTCGTTGTCGATCCTTCGGGATATATTCGTACTTGCAACCACTCCCCGAAACGAATCGGTTATATTTTTGATGAACAAATTGTCAGTGACACGGATTACTGGAATATTTTTGCTGACCGAATGCACACCCTTCCAAAAATGTGTGGAGGTTGCAGATTCATTGATGACTGTGATTGCGGCTGCCGTGAGGCTGCTGCCATTTGCTGTGGGTCGCTTTCGGCACCTGATCCTTGTTTTGAAGGGGATGGGGTGAAATGATTAACGATCCTAAATTTAATCATCATACCGTAACCGCATTCAGATTTATCCGATCAATCACTGCCCTTAAATCCATAAACATTTTTTGATCTTCAAATAATTCACTCACGCCGCCCCTGTCGGAAAACGGACTTTCCTGCAAAATAGACAAGTCTTTCATCATACCGTTTTTAACAATATAATTGAGAATTTGTCTGACAAAGTTCATCTGGCGGCTGTCTAGTCTGGCATCGTTTAAAAATGCTGAAAAAGCTTCATTTGCGGCTTGTAAGCTGAGCCCGACAATTGAGCGTACCAATTCGCCAAGCGGCGTCTTACTGTATTGTGCTTCATACTGCTCCTTTGTACCAAGCTCTTCCCAAAGAATATGTTCCAGCGACTTGATATCATCGGGTGTCAGAGGCTTGTTTCCTTTGAGTTTGGCAATGACCGGCATATCCTGATGCTGTAAAATATAATAATTCACTTTTTTCTTGTAATTGGCAAGATCATCGTTGTCAAGCTGCGATTCATTCCATTCAATAGACAAAACATCATCTGTGAAATTTGTATCATATCGATTGCGTTCATTTTCAGGAATAAATTTAATGAGATCACGCAGCTTAATGCGGATGTCTTCGTAATCTTTTATGCCTGCCCGCTCCAAATAATCGTTGCTCAGAATTTGTTCAATGAGTTCTTTTTGAGCCGCAATGGTCGGAACGGAAGCGTAAGATGACAATTTTTGAGTCTTCTTGATGAGGTCGTTTCTTGCTTTTTTGTAAGATTTGCCTGCAAGTAAGGCGAACTCTATTTGATAGATCAGCATATCAAAACGCACGGCAGAGATATCTTCATTTACGGGTGGGATAAACGGCGCAACGTGTTCGGCAATTTGAAGTGTGTTTTCATAAGTCAGAGCAGCAAAATCGTTTTCGTTTTGGAATTTGTCTATATATTTTAGATGCTGCTTGACAGCAAAATTTTCGCGGTTCATCGTTCCGATTTTAGACACCAAGTCTTGTACCAGTTCGATGCGGTAGCTTTTTAAATCATCTGTTTGAAAAGCCAATTCTTGTAATTTGAATACCATATTGACTTTTGTGTTAAACATCTGCTCCTGCAAAGTTGCAACAGTTCCGGCTTCACGTCCTCTGGTTCCTGGTCGGAAGAAGGCAAAGTTGCCGCACAAGTCGAAAATATAAAACAGCTTTTTATCTTCGCCGTCAATCAGTCCGGGGCAGGTTCGAGTGCCGCGGCCGATCATCTGCCAGAATTTTGAACGGCTGAATACTTTTTTGAAAAACACGAGGTTGAGAATCTCATGCACATCTATGCCGGTATCGAGCATATCCACCGATATCGCAATTTGCGGGTATTTCTTTGGATCGGAAAAATCATCGATCAGGCTTTGTGCATAATTTATGTAGTTGTCAATGACTTGGCAGTATTGAGAAGGATAATCGGGAAACTCTTTATTCCACACTTCTAAAATTTTTTCAGCATGACGATGGTTTTTTGCAAATATGATTGTTTTGCCGATTTTTGTGCCAAAATCCACCCGCTGCCCGTGATCCATTAAGATATGAAGTGCTTTTTTGATGGTGTCGTAGTTAAACAGCCATTCATTAAGAGCACCGGAATCTATGAAAGCAGGCAGATTCCCATCTTCATCAACAAAGGTTTTTTCATATTCTTCTTTTTCTTCGGGAGAAAGTTCATCATAGGAGATTCCCATGCTCAAAAACTTGAGTTCTGTTTCAATGGATACAAAATCCACCAGAAACTTATCTTGAATCGCCTGCGACAGTTCATAACCATATGTCGGCACGCCGCTTTCCAAATCAAATATATCGTAGGTGTTTTTGTCAATCTCGTCTTTAGGAGTCGCGGTCAAGCCGATCAAAAAGGCGTCAAAGTAAGTGAAAATGTCCTTATACTTGTTGTAAATGCTGCGGTGTGCCTCATCAACGATGATGAGATCAAAATGCCCGGGCGTAAAAAGGCGGTCACCCTTATCGTCGCGTGTATCATCAATGCAGTTCATCATTGTTTGGTAAGTTGAAAAGACGGCGCGGTTGGAAGCCTCCTCTTTATTTTCAACAAGATTGCAGAGGGTAAGATTGGGCATCAGATTATTAAAAAAGCGTTTGGCTTGTGTAACAAGAGCATTTCGATCTGTCAGGAACAGCACATTTTTAATCCAGCCGTAGCGGATCAGAACTTCCACAATAGAGATAACTGTTCGCGTCTTTCCGCTGCCCGTTGCCATAACAAGCAATGCCTTTCGGCGATTTCGTTCTCCAAAAGCGTCACATACCGACTGAATGGCTTCTTTTTGATAATAGCGATCAGCGATTCCTTCTTTGACAGAAACGCCCTTTATATCCAAACGGGATTCAAGGAGGTTAAACTCTTTTTCAAGATCGCGTTTCGAATAAATCCCCGACACCAATCGTTCTGGATAATATTTATCGCTCGCGATTCGAGTCTCGTATCCGTTTGTCAAAAATATAATCGGTCGGCGTCCAAATTTCTTTTCCAAAAAATCAGCATACAAAAGTGCTTGCTGCCGACCTTTTTCTACATTCACGCTGGTACGCTTTGCCTCAATGACAGCAAGCGGAATCCCATCATCTCCAAACAGCACATAATCTGCGCTTCCAAAACCGGATTTGTTGGGCATTTCGCCAATTTCATACTCGTCTATCCAATCTTTGCCCCGCTGCCAGCCGGCGTCTTCGAGCATGACGTCGATGTATGCCTTACGCGTTTGTTCTTCGGTAAAGTCCATCGGTTTGACATCGTAACCCTTTTTAAGCCGGCGAACACGCTGTTCTGTAAGTTTTTCGCGTATGGGAAGATTTTCAATGAGCAAATCTTGAAACTTTACAGTCTCAACAGGCTGCGGTACAGGAGTCGGCACAGAAGCGGCAGCCCTGCTTGAAATGGATTTATCAAAAACAGTTTCCTTATAGTTTGACCCGTAACAATAACCGACAAAATTCATGAAGCTGTGCAGATTTTCAAGTGCCAGCACAGCCTGATCGGCAGTAACACCTTTTGGATTATGGGCGGCATTATTTCCCAGCTTTCTGATATAATTGATTTTATGAAACAAGCCTCGCGGCAGGATATCACGAAATTCTTCACTTCCCACGAGTGAAGCCAGACCTTCATCATAAGGTTTGTTGAGGTGTTTGTCCACACTATAGACCCATTTGACTGCAAATTCCAGAGCTGCTCGGCAGCCGGTGGCACAAAAGGCGGGGCTGATTGGCAGTACTTGTTCGGCTTGGACTGCGGTCTCGGCGAAGGAGTCGAATTGGGGGTCATTTTTTAGAAAATCAAAGTTAGTCATTAAAATTTTTCCTCTTAAAAATCATCTTCTAGTGTTAATTCATCTACTTTTGAATATTCAATACCATCTTCAATTATAGAAAGGATTTTGTGTGCTGATATGTCAGCTCTTCTTCCCTTGCTTCGGAAATTTTTAATATAGTTCAAAAAGTAACCATCATCGTGTGTTTTATCAATTATTTTAAAAAGTTCTACACCAGCATCTGTCAATGGGTGAACTGTCGGCTTTATTTCTATATTCGTTGGCTGTATGCATACAACAATGCTTTTATTATGGATGAAAATTTCAGAATCATTATCGTTTTTATCATATACTATTCCTAGAGAATCATTAATTAGACCACAATCTTGCATCCTCATAATATTGCTATAATTAAACTTATTATTTGATTCACGAAAATATGGCAGCATGATTCCACCTCCAATTCCATAAAAACAATAATTTGACAGTTCTTGAAATAATTCTGCTTCATATTGTGATAAGTTTTTTATTTTTTCGAGTGTCCTCAAGGAAAAGCTTCTTGGCTGTTTTATTTCACCTGCAAGCACTTTCCCCCACAATTTTTGCATATCTTCGTTGCTAACATCTTCAACAGAATTAAAGAAGCGTATCGTCCAATCTAGGTCAACAGGTTCAACTGTCACAGATTGTTCTTTTTCGAGTTCAGAATACGCTATATCAACAATTGCTTCAATGTTTTGTTGCTTTCGTACTTCTTGAAATAACAAACGACTACTAGCGCGTTTAATCAATTCATCATAGTTTTGAGTATCAATTGTTATATCCCCCGCAGAATACACTGATGGAAGATTTATATTGTTGTTTATAGCTTCGCTGATGGTCTGAAATTCGACAGCTTTTGCTTTAGCCATCCGCTTTACACCAATTGGTTCATAATATTTACCTATTGCATGATCTATGGTTTCTACAAGCTTTGTTAAAGGTTGCGAAAGCCCCAAAACATCATGAATTTCAATTCCTTTTATGTCACTCATTGCCAAACAACTCCCCATTAAAGCATTTTTGCATTAGAGATTTATATAAAAACTGCTGTTTTTCCAGTTGTTGTTGCAGTGCAAATTTTGATTTGTCAACGGCTTGGACGAAATCTGCGAATTGGTGTTGTGCATCAATAGACGGCTTTAACAGCTGCAATTGGCCGAGATTTTTTGCTGTAATTGCCATTTTTACACTACTACCATTTGCGGATGTGTTTTTCTTGAAAAATTGCATCAATAATTCATTGAAAAATACAGAATTGTATACATTTTTCTTTAAGCGAATTTTCATTATTGATGGGTGCATTATGCCCATCGGAGCCTCCTTTGGTAATATGTAAGTTTCACCGATAGTCCCACGACAACTTACTATAATATCGCCAGCTTGAACCGTAAACCGCTTTAATTCATCATATTTGCTCTTATCTACATATCTATTATCGAGATCGAAGGATTTTTGGATGGCGTGTTTTTGTTCATACACCATGCAAAAGGATTTATCCTCGTCAACAAAACAATCATTTTTTAAACTGCTACCAAACGGACCTATAAACATTTCCTCGATACTTTCGTTGAAAAGAGAGACGTCGTCACTAATCTCGCTTTCGCCGAACATCTCGATAAACCTCGATTTGATAAGCAAGTCCAGCTTTTCGATCTGCATCTTGCGCTTTTCGATGGAGGCGTTGGCACGGTCGAGAGCATCGGCGATTTTTTGTTGGACTAGAGGAGGTGGAAGGGGAAGAAATTCTTTTTTATAATCTTTGAAATAAATATGCGGAATTGTTGCCCCTGTATAAAATCTTGCCAAATCCATTCTGACCATAGCATAATATAGATAATTTACATCAATATCTTTACTAGGCAAAATATACTGCATAGTTCCAATTACTGATGATTTTGCAGGCATACGCGATACTCGCCCAACGCCTGCCCCGTCCTTAACCACAGCAATATACGGTTTATCCTGTTTGTAAAAATTCACACACTTAATTAGTCCGCTAGCACCGTGTATTGGATAGTTCCCGTTGTTATCAGATAAATCTTTTTGAGCAATATTTGTTATAACTCCTGTACACACATCTCCCAACTGAACCATTTCCCACTTACTCATCAATCAATGCCTCCAACTCTCGCAACTCCTTTTGGATTTCCCGTTCTAGTTCATTAATCTCAGCTAGTATCTCGCGGGGATGAGGATATTTTTCTTCCACATAGACGTTCATTTTGTATTTATTGATGGAAAGATCATAGCCGTTGTCAATAATCTCTGTCTTCGGAACAAGAAAACTTTGATCGGTGCGTGCACGGCTTTTTTCGTTTTCAAGATTGTGAAAACGCGTCACAACGTCTGCGATATCGCTTGCTTCAAGCGGCGTGCGTCTGTCATCCAGACTGTAACCATCTGACTGCATATCATAAAACCACACATTGTCAGTACCACCGGCACCTGTTTTGGTAAAAATAATTATGGCAGTGGAAACGCCAGCATAAGGCTTGAATACGCCGCTCGGCATGGAGATGATTGCTTCCAGATGATGTTTTTCTATGATTTCTTTTCGGATATCTGTATGTGCTTTACTTGATCCAAACAAAACACCATCCGGTACAATGGAAGCACAGCGTCCGCCATTTTTAAGCATTCGCAAAAACAAAGCGAGGAAAAGAAGTTCAGTCTTTTTGGTTTTGGTGACCTTTATCAAGTCGGTGGACACGATGTCATTATCCAGACTGCCCTTGAAAGGAGGATTGGTGAGAATTTTGGTATATTTGTTTTTGTCGGTATTCTGATCAGAGAGGCTGTCCTTGTAAACGATCTGTGGATTTGAGATGCCGTGTGTCATCATGTTCATGGCTCCGATACGAAGCATGGTACGATCCATGTCGTAACCGGTGAACATGACGTTGTCGTAATGCGCCTTTGACTCCTTGGCATAAAAAATATTTTCCATATGTTTTTCTTTGAGGTATTCACCGGCTGCCACTAAAAAACCGCTGGTGCCACAGGCGGGATCGCAGATCAAGTCATCCGGTTGTAAGTCGAGGAGTTCCACCATCATGCGGATGATGTGGCGGGGTGTGCGAAATTGTCCGTTGGTGCCTGCGGTGGTAAGTTTTGAGAGCATATACTCGTATAGGTCACCGCGTACATCTTTTCGGTCAGGCATCTTGTCGGTAAGAATATACAGTTCATCCAGAGCGGTGACGAGTTTTTCTAAAAGCTGTGGGGTTGGGATTTGGAAAAGGGCGTCATTCATGTATTTGGCATATGTGCTGCTGTTGTCGGTGTTTAGTGCTTTGATAAAAGGGAAAATTTCGTTTTGCATGGTTTGATACATGGTTTCAGCGGGTTTGTCTCGAAGGGATGACCATTTAAGATGGTCTTTGCCAGCAAATATGCTTTTATAGGGTACGCTGAGCATTACACTGTCTTTTTTTCTTATGTTGTCCATCTCGTCGAGGTCGCGAATGAACATGAGATAGGTAATTTGTTCGATGACGTTTAGGGGGTTTGTTAGTCCGCCAGTCCAAAACATTTCCCATAGTCGGTCAATTTTGTTTTTTAGGTCGCCTGTTATCATTCGTTTTCCTCTTTTTTTGATGGGTTAATAGCTATTTATTCTTTATAATAGTTGTAAAACAATATAAAGGTCATTCTTGTGTTTGATCAAAAATTCAATTTTTTTTTAAGGTAAAAAAGTTGGAGATGGTTTTTAATCAGACATATAAAGTTGAAACGACCAAAAAATATTGATCATTTTATTTCAAAGATCATAACAATGAAATTGAAAAAGAAAGATATCATCTGTTTTAAAATTTCCAAGAAAGATTTGTTCAAATTTTTAGGAAAACTTAATTTATTCCATATCTTTTCCCATACTTCTTTTTTGATTTTTCAATTCTTTTATTATTTTTTCGTTGTTTAATGGTTTTTTATATAGCTTAAGATTAATTTGAGATATAGTTGCCTCTACTTTTTTATTATCCCTTTTTCCAAAATGATTCATAATATAATAATATATAAATTTGATTTGAAGAATTTTTAGTGCATCTTTCGACGTTATGGATTTGATATAACCATCTATTAATTTATCCCATTCTTCTTCTTTTAAATCACAATACAATGCTAAATAAAAGAATTTTTCAGAATCTGTATATGGCGTTTTGTCATATCTTTCTTTTATGATTTTATTTAATTTTGGTGTTCCTACAACATCCAAAATATAATTTTGCATAGAAATGGGTACCAATATCTTAATAAAATCCATAACAGCTTCCAAAATCATTTTTTTGTTTTCTTCTATAATTTTTTCGTCGATTATATTATTATGTTTTAATATATTTATGATAATATCTTTTGAAAAATGTTTTATATAATATTCTATATGTTTATTGAACATTGTTAATTGAATACAGCAAGATTTCATAAAGTAGTCTAATGCCTTTTCTTTTATATCTCCATCTAGTTGTTCGCTATTTTTTATGATATTTCCAAAAATTTGAGTTGCTAATATAAATGCATCCCTGTATGAGTTGTCATCTTCCAATTTTGTAATTTTTTCAGGTTTGTATTCCTTAGAAGAACCATTTTTATCAGTTAAATCGTCTCTGATATCAGTTGGTATACCTTCTTCACCCAATTCTCTCTTTATTTCGTCAAATATTTCATTAATTTGTAATTTTATTGAGTCTTCTGGTATTATATATTTTTCAGGAAGCTTTTGTTCAATTTCTGGAAGCAGGTAGTTTTGTATTGTTTGTAGAAGGTGTATATCATTTCTTACAAGTCCTGAATAATAGTTTATTTCTTCAGAGAAATTTAAATAATTTTTTTTATCTATCATCTTATTGTAAAATTCTTCATTTGTTGTTGCATATTTTGCTGTGTAATATTTAATAAAACACTCAAATCTAAATGCTACATCTCCATTTGTTTTTGTTAGTATACCTTTTTTGAAGAATATTTTATCGAATCTACTACCTTTTAAATCAAATGATTTCTTAGAATGGTAATCTTCTGTGATTTTATTAAATTCTTCTTCAGAAAAATAAAATCTATCATTTTCAATCATTTTGGAAGCTAAAAATGATAAATAATATTCTTTACTTTCAAAATCATGCATTTGTAGATTTATCTCATCGGGCGATAGTTTTTCAAGAAGAATTTCCATAAACTGCTCTAATATTTTGGATTGATTTACTGGAACAAAAATTGATTTTTGATTACAGATTGTTATTATTAAAGAGACTGTAAGTGGTGTTCTTGGCAAGTGCGTACCGTTAAAATAACTTATTAATTTCTCTAAAAACATTTCTTTTTCAATATCAGCGTCTGGAATTATTTTGTCAACCATTTCGCGCATCAAATTTTTTGACATCGGTGGTAAAAATATATTAATTTCATTTTCATCATTTTGTGTTTTTTCAATCAATTCTCTTATTTGCTGTTGATCTTTTTGACTTAGTTGTTTTTCTTCTTTCATTTTTATAAATCTGATATTATCATAACTTTCTATAAACGAATTGATTTTATCAAAGTTTTTTATATCTTCGTTATAATGATCGAAAATTATTATGAAATTTCCTTCTTCTAATTGTTCTTTTATTTCTTGAATGGCTAATGAGAAATGATCATTTGTTTCAAGTTGTTTTTTTATTTCTTTTTCTATAAAGTTTACTCCACCACTGGGATTTATATTTTTGAAATCAATTATTACTGGTATTTTTTTTTCTGTTTGAAAATTTTCAAAATAATATTTTGAAATTTTATAGGCTAATGTTGTTTTACCAAATTCCTTTTTGCCATATATTGTTAAATTTTTTCCATTTTTTATGATCTCATCAAAAGTATACTTCTCTTTATCATTATTTTCTATATCATAATATGATTTTTTCAATAAATTCGGCATTATGAATAAATCATCGAATGTTTTTCCATCATTTTTATCTAATAAATTTATTATGATTTTTTTATTAATTTCTCTTAAAAAATCATCTTTTGTGTTATCAAATATTTCAAAAAGTTTTTGTATTTTCATCATTTCTTTTTTTGTTGTATCAGTTGGTAACATAATATGTTTTTCAGAAGATTTTATCATTTTTTCCAATTTGTCTGCAATTTCATCAATTGAATATAAATCAGTACTTAATGCCATTATATTGGTTAATTCAAATATATTAGGATTAAAACGATGTTCCTTTTTAATTTCATCAACTGTAATTTTATGAAATAAAGGCAATATGATCTTTTTCTTTTCTTCCTTCTGTCTTTCAAAAAAAGCATCTAATTCAGCCAGTGGCCAATTTTTAAAAAAGTTCGGCGATAAAATGATAACCCCATATTTACAACAACTTATACCAAATTCTATTTTTTCAATTAATTGGTCGCCCCATTCTATTGTCATTTCATCAAAAAAAATAGAAAGTTCTCTTTTTATTAAAGCATCATTAAATGGTCTTGCAAATTCTTCTTTATCTTCACTTGCATGGCAAATAAATGCATCATATATTACTTTCGAATCATTTTTTTCCAAATTGTTATCTCCTTTTTCGATTAAAGCATTTGCAATTGATTTACATTTTAATAACATTTCGTCTTTTTCTGAAATTGATCGTATTACTTTTTTATATTCTATTAGCTCTAGTAACAATTCCCCAACTGTTTTTTCATCATAATCTGATATTATTTGTCTCAAAATTTTAGCTTTGGATAAGTTCGGATATTTTTCGTATATTTTTATTCCACAAACATCAAAAATAAAATCATCAAAGGTTCTATTGCTAAAATCCAATACATATCCATCTCCCATTTCAAAAAATTTTTCAAAATATACTGATTCAGAAGGTTTAATTTTCACCATAAAAGCAACTCTTTTATCCATTATATATTGATAATAGTATGGTTATTAATATTTAATACTTATTTTTTCAACATCTTGCACGAAAAGTTGAAAAAAAGAGGTACTTTTCGTGCAAACCAAATACTTTTCATGCATATAACTGACTTTTCGTGCAAATCTACGAAAATAATGATATATAAAACTCTTTCTAATTCCTCCCATACTTATTATAGAAAAATATAAATCATTATGTGAATAACTATTACAAGAGTGATGTGATAAAATGAATCAAGAAATTTTTGAATTTGCAACAATTAATGCTATAGCTGCCCTTCCGGAACCTGCTAATTCAACCTTAAAAGAATTTACAGCTTTTGTTTTTGTAGAAACACACAGCATTGAACAAATAGAAGAACTAATCACAAAACTCAAAGTTTTCAATTTTTTCGAAACGATAAACCATCCAAATACCGAATCTTCGAAATGGTTAAATTTGTTTATTGATTCAATTCGCCAAAAGGTGAACGAAAAAAGTAAAATTGATTAAATAATACAAAAAGTCGGCATTACACGAAAAGTAATGTTTTTCGCGTAAATTTCGTGTAAATAGGCTGGTTTTTGATAGTTAAATCGTGGCAACACTGTCGCCGCAATTAAAAAATAACATTTCAATGAATTGTTTCCAATTACTTAATATCTCAAAAAAAGAGGTTATCTCAAAAAAAGAGGTAAGAGGCAGTTATTAAGAAATACTTAACAACTCAAAACGAAGATTAGTTGACGAAAATTGAGACAAATTAATTTTCATCTTCAACTCTAATATCATACAAATCTTTGATGGTTACCATTGTGCAAATATCTTCCATTTTTATTTTTATTGCATATGGGTAACCAATTTCATTTTCTGGTGCTATTACTATTCTAAATTCTTGTTGATAATCATATTCCTTTCGTTTTTTAAACATATGGTCTTCATTAATATCAGAATAGTCATTATTGTCATAGTTTGCAAATTCATATCTCATTTGAAGCTCTGGATGTAATTCTCTATATTCATCAATTCGATTTATGAATTCTTGAGTATCTTTTAGAATTACAACCCATTCTCCCAAATTTGATATTTTTTTGTCGATGGAAATTTGTTTTTTCACATCTGACATTATTGTATACATGGAAAAAATACCATATTCAGAATAAAGTTTCACATTACTTATTCCAATTGGAATTTTTTCTATTGGAACCTTTTCTTTATTTTTTATAATAATATTTCCCGATCCTTCTTTCACCCAATAGAACATTCCTTCATAATCATCATGTCTGCCAGGGTATTTTTCTTTTTCTGATTTACGGTAAGACTCTGGTGACGAAAATCTAATATTTCCTTTTACAAAGTTCTCAGCATATTCCTTTTTTTTAAATATTTTTGAGAGTGTCATTCCACAACCATCATACATTTATTATTCCTTCCTCAAAACAATCATCAACCCATACAATTCCGACCTCACTTGCGGAGGATTCCTCTCATCCCCCTTCACAATCCTCTCCTCAGGATACCCAAGCTCCTCAAGTGAATAAACCTCCGCACAAACCCCAATCTCCCTCAAAACTTCACAAACCTCAACCGCCCCAAACTTCTCATCCGGCAGCAAAAAAACATTTTTCCCCAGCCGAATTTCTTGAATCAATTCATTCTTAGCCGACTCGATCTCTTTTCTGCCATGAGCCGTCACACAAG